>Ga0207011_1119_pt1 | contig 15826 bp, 12 predicted proteins | sample Alteio_BWMinCont_79_FD_153466 | JGI IMG/M metagenome (GOLD analysis project Ga0207011, IMG submission 153466) | Enriched cells from forest soil in Barre Woods Harvard Forest LTER site, Petersham, Massachusetts, United States -... | ecosystem: Environmental > Terrestrial > Soil > Temperate forest >...
GAAGCACGGGTACGGGTTCTGCGAGCAAAGAGCGAATCAGACGCGATGAAATACACTCTGCCACTCAAACAAAAGCAGATTGAACAGAGCCGACTGGAGGCGCAGGCGCGAAAGGAAGCGACCATCCAGAATGCGGAGGGGGATGCGCAGGCCAAGCTGATCGACAGTAAAGCTGAAGGAGAGCGGCGGAAGTTGCTGGCGGAGGCGGAGGCGGATCGCATCCGGGTGACAGCAGAGGCAGACGCAGAGCGGTTGCAGAGCGAGGCGGCGGTTTTGAAAGGAAATCCGCTGCTGATTAATAAGATTGTGGCCGAGCGGCTATCGGACAAGCTGCAAATCATGATGGTGCCGGCCGATGGAAAGTTCTTTTTTGCCAACGACGTGATGCGGGGCATGAGCATGGCGAACCAAAGCACGCAGGCGGAACAGCAACCGAGGTAGCCGCGGGGAAATCGCGTAGGGCTCGGCGGGGATGGTGAGATATGATGCGAAGGATTCGGTTACGCGAAGAATGCGTCGAGTTTCCAGGGGAGATCGGGAGGGCTGATGTTTCGCCGAAAGCTGCTGTCGGTATTCGCGCTGACGGTTTTTCTGTCGGTGGCGGCCGTGGCCTGGCTGGTATCGGCGGTAACGCGGCGGGCGTTTGATCGCAGCGAGAATGACAGAACAGCGGCACTGGTAACGCAGTTCCGGCGCGAATTCAACCGGCAGGGCGAGAGCGTGGCGCGGCGGGTGGGGGCGATTGCGGCGTCAGAAACGACGAACCGCATGGCGACGGCGTTGAACCGCGCGCCGGCGGATCCAGGTCCATATTTTGAGTCGGCGAAAGCGTCCGCGGACAACAATCAACTCGACTTTCTGGAGTTTGTAGAGAGCGATGGAACGATTATTTCTTCCGCTCAGTGGCCCGCGAAGTTTGGCCATCAGGAAAGCGCGATTGCCAGTTTTCCTGCGACCGCCGATCACGGAGCGTTTCTGAAGCAGGAAGAATTGCAGGATGGAACGGCGCTGGGTTGGTTCGCAGTGGGTGCGACGCGGGTGGGAGAGCGCCCGGTTTATGTGATTGGAGGGCGGCGTCTGGACCGTAGTTTTCTCGCGGCGCTGGACATGCCAGCCGGGATGCGGGCCTTGCTTTATCAGAATCGCGGCGACCGTTTCTCGGCGGAGTTCCTGATAGATCCCTCAGAGCCTTCCGAATCCTCCAAAGAGAACCTGCGTCTGGCAGAAAAGCTGGAGCCGTTGGTGGACACGGTACGGCGATCGGAAGAGGAAAACACGAGGCTGGTGCGGTGGTCAGAGAATGAGACTGAGGATGAAGTGTTTCATGCGATTCCGCTGTTGGGAGCGGGCGCGGGCCAGGATCGTCCGCTGCTGGCGATTTTACTGATCGGCAATTCACGACGGACGTATGTGGAACTGGTAAGGCGCATCGGTACAGCGGTGCTGATAGTGGGTATCGGAGGAATTCTTTTAGCGATTCTGGTGAGCAGTTGGGCAGCCGCGCGAGTGACGCGTCCGGTGGAAAAACTGGCGCACGCCGCGCAGGAAGTTGCGGCGGGGAACTGGAATGCGCGAGTGGATGTGCTGGGTGACGATGAACTGGGGCAGCTGGCAGATTCCTTCAATCGAATGACCAGCGAACTGCTGGGACAGAAAGAGCGTTTACTGCAGGCCGAGCGGGTGGCGGCGTGGCGGGAGTTGGCGCGGCGGCTGGCCCATGAATTGAAGAATCCGCTGTTTCCCCTTCAGCTGACCGTGGAGAATCTGGTACGGGCGCGGCAACAGACTCCCGAGCAATTCGATGAAGTGTTCCGGGAAAGTTCGAGAACGCTGTTGGCGGAGATTTCGAATCTGAAGGGGATCGTGGAGAGGTTCAGCGAATTCTCGAGAATGCCGCGGCCGAACTTCCAGCGGGTGCAAGTAAATGAGCTGATTCTTGGCGTGGTACAGCTGTTTAAGGCGCAACTGGAAGCGCCAGGGCGCGCAAAGATCAATTTAGAGCTGCAACTGGACCCGCACCTGGAAGGGGTGGAAGCGGACGCTGATCTGTTGCATCGAGCAATTCTGAATCTGGTAACGAATGCTCAGGATGCGATGCCCCGCGGCGGCACGCTGACCTTGCGCACGCGAAATGCAGACGGCAAGGTGCTGATCGAAGTGGCCGATAGCGGGGAGGGGTTAACGCCGGAGGAGTGTGCGCGAATCTTTACTCCTTATTATACGAGCAAGCAGCAGGGCACCGGGCTGGGACTGGCTATCGTTCAATCGGTAGTGAGCGATCATGGGGGGAGAATCCATGTGCTGAGCGAGCCGGGACGAGGGACGACTTTTGTGATTGAATTGCCGCGCCATGCGGATCAGGTGCGAAGGTCTGGGGAAAGAATTTAGCGAGCGGGAGGTTGGTTGCCGACAAAGGCGCATCTGCTGATTGTGGACGACGAAGCGAACACGCTGGCGTCGCTGGCGCGGGCGTTCCGCCTGGCGGGGCACGCGGCCAGCGTGTGCGACAACGCGGCCAAAGGACTTGAGCTCGCGAAGGCACAAAAGTTTGACCTGATCCTGTCGGACGTGGCCATGCCTGGTAAGAGTGGACTGACGCTGTTGGAAGAATTGAAAGCCGAGGGAGTGACGGCGCCGGTGGTGATGATGTCAGGGCAGGCGGACATCGAAATGGCGGTGCGAGCGACGCGGCTGGGCGCGCTGGATTTTTTGGAGAAGCCGATCTCCACGGAAAAGCTTTTGCTGACGGTGGAGAATGCGCTGAAACTGCAGCGCCTGGAAAGTGAGAACCGGCAACTCAGGCAGCGGCTGGGCAAGCACGAGATTGTGTGGCAGGGTGTGGCGATGCAGCGCGTGATGGCGCAAGTAGAACGCGTGGCGGCGAGTGAGACGCGAATTTGCATCCTGGGAGAAACGGGCACCGGAAAAGAGCTGGTGGCGCGGACGATTCATGAACGAAGCGGGCGAGCCGGAGGAGCATTTGTGACGTTGAATTGCGCGGCGGTTCCGGCGGAACTGATTGAGTCGGAACTTTTCGGGCATGAGAAGGGGTCATTCACGGGCGCAGCGGGACGGCATATTGGAAAGTTCGAGCAGGCAGATCACGGCACAATCCTTCTGGATGAAATTGGAGATATGCCGCTAGCCATGCAAGCCAAGCTGCTGCGAGTGCTGGAGGAGGGAGAAGTGGAACGCATCGGCGGCGATAAAACGGTGACCGTGGATGTGCGAGTGGTGGTGGCGACGCATCGCGACCTGGAAGCGCGAGTGCGGGAGGAAAAATTCCGTCCAGATCTGTTTCACCGGATTTATGTTTTTCCACTGGTGCTGCCTCCGCTGCGGGAACGGCGCGAAGATATTCCGGCGCTGGTCGGGCATTTTGCGGCGCAAGTGAGCGCACAGAATGGATGGAAAGCAGTTCCTTTCACCGCTGAGGCAATGGAAGCGCTGCAAGCACAGAGCTGGCCCGGAAACGTGCGCGAATTGCGCAACATGGTGGAGCGACTGATGCTGCTGGCGACCGACGGGCAAGTGGACTTTGCGACGGTGGAGGCGGCGATGCCGAGGGGCGGGCGCGGAGCGGGGTCGCCTGCTACATCCGCGCTGGGGCCGCTGGCCGAGCGCGTAGACGCCTTTGAGAAAGAAGTGATTTTGGCGGAGTTGAAGCGCAGCCATTCGAATGTGAGCCTGGCGGCAAAGTCACTGGGGCTGGAGCGCAGCCATCTTTACAAGAAGGCCGAGCAGTTGGGAATCGATTTGCGGGCGGTGCGGCGGGAACAGGATTTGACGCAGGAGTGAATTTTAATCCCCTGCGAACAATAACGGCCGTCAATGCACGATTATCAGGGTAGAGAATGAAAACGTAGCAATCTGCGTCTCTACGAATCACGGTTTCGCGAGTGGCGGTACTTAGTCGGCAGCGGCGGACGACTGGGCTAGACCTCGCCTAAGATCGGCGGCGAGCAGACGGTGAAAGAGTTGTTCACCAGCTTCGCGGCGAACGGAAAGACGGCCAGCGCGATAGGCGCGCGATTTCAGGCCGCGCTGCACATCTTCGCAGATGCCCAGGTCTTCCTCTTGCACGCCACTACCGACATTCACCGACCGTTCGTTGTATTCGCGGTGGGCTTCACCGGTGCCAGCAAAATAAAAATCGAAAATCACCGTGCAGTGATCGACATCGACGGGGATCACGAGGTTGGTGTCCATGTATCCCTCGTAGCAATTGACCATGAGATTGGGATGCTGCCAGAAATACCATGCGCGGTCACCCTTGCGCGTGGACTTCATGGCGGCGTTTTCATCGGGGACGACCAACGGGCTGGACTGCAGACTGTAGCGGTCTTCATTCTCGATGGTGTAGTTCTTGTAATCGAGAACCGAATTCAAGTCTTTATGAAGATGAGGAACGTGATAACCGCCGTCCAGATAATTGTCGACGAAAACTTTCCAGTTGCAATGGATGTTGTAAGTACGGCTGTCGAAGTAATGCAATTTACTAATGCCAAGAGGAGCGACGCGCTGGACGAGACCGCCGAGGAACTGAAGGAGCGGGGCGGCATGGTCGTCGAGATTGACGAAGACGAAGCACTCCCAGGTTTCCACACGGATGGGAACCAAGCCATTTTTCGAACGATCGAAATTCTCGACGCCTTCGAACTCTGGCATGCCTTTGAGTGAGCCATCCAGGCCGTAATTCCAGCCGTGATACGGACAATGCAACAGCGATGCCTGTCCGCAGGGTTGAGTCACTACAGCAGCAGCATGATGGCGGCAAACATTGTAGAAGGCGCGCAAGACGCCATCATTGCCGCGAACCACCACTACAGGTTCGCCGGCGACCGTCGAGGTGACGAACTCTCCGGGCGCTTGCAGTTGATCGGTGCGGGCGACGAGTTGCCAGGTTTTGCTGAATACGCTCAGGCGCTCAAGTTCGGCGATGCGGGGATCGACATACCAGGTGGCGGGAATGGTTGAAGCCTGCGCCAGAGGTGCGTGGTCGTTGTAACTGGAAAGAATCTGTTCGATGGAAGATGGCATGGTCTGGGTTTACCCGCTTGTCGAGTTTACTATCAGCTGGTATTTAGCAGACCGGAAAAGTTTTTGGGGTTGGAAGTGGGGCAACACAACGAGATTGACTGCCTGATTGCATTCGGTTTTGCCGAGACCGAAATAATCCAGGGGGCGGGCTCTGAAGAAGAGCCCGCCCAATTGCGATCCGCAACTTGAATGAATTGCGAGTGAACCTAGCTGACGTTGCGCAACCGTGTTTGATCGGCGATTACCAGCGGCGCATCTACCAGGTGTTCGCTCAAGAACCAGGCCTGCAATTCATTGGCGCGCAGCACGTCGCTGACGACGAGATCATTGGTGCCAGCATCGCCCAGTTTGTCAGCACGCTCTGCCAGCTCGCGACAGTGGCCGATGATGATCTGATGCGCGTCCAGCAGGCGGGAAATCTGTACTGGCACCTCTTCCCTGCCCTTTGGCGGACGCTCGATGCGGGTGGTCTCTGCGACATCGGCGGCCATAGCAATGGCGATTCCGCCGAGAAGTTGAATCCGTTCGGCGATCGTGTCCACAATTTCCGATTGTTCCTCGTAATGCTTGTCGAACAAGAGATGGAGCTGATAGAAAGTTGGTCCGGCTACCTGCCAATGCGATTTCTTGTACAAATCTCGCAGGGTCATGGTATCGGCTAACAGCAGGTTAAGCTGTTCAGTCATTTCCAGACGAACCGGTTCTTCCAGATCCAGGGGCAACATGTGGGAGACGGTTCCATATTTTTGGATTTCGGCGGCACGTTGATGAAGGCGAGGCTGCGCGCTGACATTTCCTCGTTCGCTGGTGGGGGCTTTTGAGTTGGAATCCTTTTTAGCCATAGTTCAGTGTTCTCCTTGCTGCGCATTAACTCGAGATAATCTTAATCCACTTTGCTTCAGCGTTTCTTCGATGCCCAGAACCGGCCGTTGGATGCGGTCAGCCCCAAGGTGCGAGATATTTTATAGACTAGGCCCCGGACACGTTCGAACTCCGTCAAATTCCAAGTGAGTGAATCGAGCCCAAGGGAACCCGGCGTTGAGTCTTCCGCAACGGGATAAGCGGGCGAAGCATAGCGCCGGAAGTTTGACGATGTCAACGGCATTGATTATGATCGACATGCGGGGTGGAGCAGTCTGGTAGCTCGTTGGGCTCATAACCCAAAGGTCGGTGGTTCAAATCCACCCCCCGCAACCAACGCAATCATAGAGTTACGGGCCATTGGGCACTTGCAGCAACTGTCCAAAACTGTCCAATAAGGGGAACTGTCACACAGTTCCCCTTATTTATTGAATGGAGACCTCTTGATTGCCAGGCCTTTGCAAGAGGCGTTGCACAATGGGCCGATTGGCCTTGCGCTTGGCCAGGGCCGAGGCATTGCCGTACTGGTCCATTGTGGTTGAGACGTGCGCGTGTCGCATGAGTTTCTGCTGTACGCCCACGGGTGCTCCGGTCTCGTCCAGCCAAGGACGATATGTGTGACGGAACGTGTGCCACCCGATTTTTCACCCGCCGGGCGAGGAAGTCCGCGACAGGGCGCGATATCTTCGTCGACACTCACTTTTCTTGGTCAGGTGGATTTAGCGTCGGCGAGGGAGTCCCTTTGCCGAGGCCTCCGATCCAGGTGGTTCACGGAACGGTTCCACAGAAATGCGCTGGTAACACACTTCCAGCACGGTCAGGCATTCTATACCGCCCGGCAATGGAAGGACTACGCTGTCCCCCGCTGCCGACTTCATCAACGCGCGCCCCAGAGTCAACCTCCTATCCCAGGGGTCAGGGGCTCCCACTTGCAAAACCGCTCTGGAGGATTACAATTCTGGCGAGTATGGGCCGAAAAAGGGATCCCCAAAGCAAGTCCGACTGGTTCGCGCGGACCGGGTTATGGTTGCCTGCGCTGATGGCTGAGGAGGATAACAATGCGAGATCGAAACGGTCTGACGAGGGCCCTCTTGATGGGGCTGACCCTCCTGGTGGTTGCGCCCTCACCGGGCCAAACCAGCGGAATTAATCAGAAGTCCACGGCACCCGGAGGTCGTCCCCCCGCCACTTGGACTTCGACCTTCGAGAAAATCAAGAACCCCGACATTATGCAAGTTCTGCACGCCCAGGAGAAAGACTGGGGAGCAACATTTCGGGCGATGGGCAAAAGTGCGGAACAGTTGACGGCAGAAGCGGAGATCGCTGCGCAGCGACTCAGGAGCGAAATTGCCAGCGACGATGCTGCGCTGAATCGCACCATGCCCCACCCGGCCGCTGGGCTCGCGCCGGCACAATGTAAGGCAGCGTTGCACAATCCCCGCGACCCCCTTTTTCCCCTCTGCGATAAGGCCCTTCGCGAAGACGAACTTCTCGCCGTGAGCGGGATGATCGAACTGCTTCCGCAGTATGCGAGTTTGCTGCCTGCGCCACCGAAAATGGCGCGCTATGGCCTGCATCCCGGCAGCGAGGTTATCGGCAAAGTTACGATCCATGTCGTGGCACAGCCCACGCCGAACCCCGCGATCGTGAACCTGGCCGCCCCAGACTCCCAGGCGCGTGTAATAACCCTGTCCGACAACAAGCGTGTCGTCGACGTTCAGCAAGGGCAAAAGGTGATCGTGCGTTTTCTGGAGAAGGGGAAGCGTTCTCCTGGAGTCGTGGTCCAGCCCGCAACCGGAGTGCTTGAAGCGGAGCCTGGAACTGTCCACTACCCGGCAGACCGATTGATTGTTCTGACAGCCGTCAAACCAGGAACAGCGACCATCGATTTTACCGGTCCATTGGCTTCGGAAAACGGTTCAGGTTGCACGGAATGTTGGTCTGGATATGTGGTGACAGGCGGCCCGTTTTATGGCGCCCAAGGTTCCTGGATAGTGCCCCAAGTTGATACTCAGGTCTCGCCGTGTAGTTCCATTGCATCCTCAGTAGGGTTCGAACTCTGTTCATCCTCTTCGACGTGGGTTGGATTGGACGGATATGGAGAGTCCCAGTTAATTCAAACGGGTACAGACCAAAGCTACATGAACGGAATTTTGGGCTTGGTAGGAGGCGCCTCGTACAGCGCATGGTGGGAGATCCTGCCGGCAAATGAGCAGACCATTTATCAACCGGTATATCCAGGTGACGCGATCGTGGCGTCCATTGTCCCTACTCCGGGTTCCACTGCGGCACCGAACGCCAATTCGTCCTGGCGAATCGAACTGACCGACCTAACTCAGCAATGGACATTCGTCACCACTCGAACCTTTACTGGGCCTCTTGACACAGCGGAATGGATCGAGGAGGACCCCACCGATAATTACGGCTTTGGCTCGTCGAAGTTCCAATTGGCGAATTATGAGCAGGTTCTGTTTGATTTTCGCAATCGAGTGGCTACAACTCCTCCGAGCGGGCCGAATTTTGCGCCAACATGGGTCAGCCCAAATCTAAGCCCAAACGAAAAACTGTCTATAGACCAGGATAACTACGTCTTCTCCACCCCGTCCGATCCCGACGCCGATCTCGACGGGTTCTATGTGACCTACTCTAATTGGGGCGCCAACCAGTCTGCTCCCCCGGCTCCATGGATTGAAGGCACCATATTGCCGCCCGCGCTGCTGAACCAGGCATACTCGTACAGTTTAAGTGCATACGAAGAACAGAATTCGTTCGAACCGAACGGTCCGGCGTGGGCGTGGGCGATGGTAGGTGGAACTTTGCCAAGTGGCTTATCGATGGATCCTTCGAGTGGGATAATCAGCGGTACGCCAACAACGGTTGGGACTCAAAATTTCTCCGTGGTAGCCACGGACATGGTAACAGGCGCCTTTTCGCAGACGGAAAACTATTCGGCCGTGGTTACCTCTCAGCCCTCGGCCATACTAACCATTGCGTGCGGTCCGTTGACGCCTCCATTTCCAGGCGCCGGTTTCGCAATCAGTTTCAGGAACACAGCCGTTCCTTGCAACTCGACATTTGTCCTTGATGCAGGATCCTATTCTGTCAGCGCAACCACTACCGGGCTCCCACTGAACTACGCTTACAAAATATTCTTGGGAGGAGCGTGTAATTCGACCGGCCAAATCACGCTCACCCAGGGGCAGGTCGCGCAATGTACCGTCTGGGCGGAATCGTTATCACTGATCGAGACCGCCGGCTGCACCCCAGAGCAGAAGTGTTGCGAACCGAGTGCGACCGGATGCAAGAGATGCATTCGCTCGACCTTGCGCTGTCCATAGAAAGAGGGTTGGGCCGTTTATGCCGTCATCTCGGATCGGACGATTCAGTAGCAATAAAATGCGACCTAAGTGGTGTGTCGCTTTCCCGCTCGTTGGAGGTTGCTGAACAACGTTTACACTCACCGACCCAGGGTCAATGAGTGAGATGGTGATTTGTCGCCAACTAACACGCAGCTTCCGCGTTGCCACTAATCGGCAACTGGCTCGCGTTGCACCACAACCAAAAACACCAGACCGACAACGGTAAACATTCGGAATGCCTCTTCCTGCCCATTCCACATTTTCGACTGCCACATCAGGAACCATTCGCCCCCGACATCGAGGAATGCCACTAACCACATCAGCAGGCTCGTCGTCAGCGCAATCACGGCGACGTCCAGTGCGGCAGCGGATTGCGCCCTGTCCGCACGATACGATTTCAGCAACCGAACTCCAGCCCACCAGCATAGAACCATCGTGACTGATTCCCAGGCGATGATGCCGATATAGAAGACCGTATGTGCCAGCGGCGAATAGACGGCACGCCACGTGAGGTGGTTCCCCGGAAAGGTTGAGTCCATCATCAGGACGTGGCGGACAAACTGATAGTTGGAGCCGTAATCCGTGATGTTGTTTAGGACCAGAATGGTGTAGAAAACTGCGATTGCAAAAACGAGAACCGCTTTGGAAACGCGAAGCGCCATTACATGCCGCATAGGTTGTCGCACGCGGGAATTATATCTCCCGGTGACTTAAACCGAACTTTCTTGGAGTGCGGACGAGTCCTGATTACGCGAAGGACCGGTACCAGCAACCGCGCTTCGTTTGTTGACTCGGCCTCGCTTCATCCCTAACATTGCTGCACGTAGACTCGTCTGAACGAGGTGGACCAATAATGGCAGGACACACGCAGGTCGTCGCCGAGCATCAAACTCTTGTCATTCGCCGCGCCACTCCCGCCGATGCCGAGGCATGCGGAAGAATCTGCTTCGATGCTTTCACAACCCTCGCAAACAAGCACAAATTCCAGCCAGATTTCCCATCCGCGGAGATTCCTGTACATGTGCTCTCGACAATGTTTTCGCACCCGTCATTCTTCTGCGTGGTGGCTGAACAGGAAGGAAAAATCATCGGAAGCAACTGCTTGGACGAGAGGACGCCTATCGCGGGTGTAGGACCGATTACGATTGATCCCACCGCACAAAACCACAGTGCGGGACGGCAAATGATGCAGGCCGTGATGACACGCGCAGCGGAGAGGAAGTTTGCGGGAGTTCGCCTCGTCCAAGCGGCGTATCACAATCGCTCGCTCTCACTCTATGCGAAGCTCGGTTTCGTGGTGCGGGAACCGCTCGCATGTATGCAGGGGACATCGATTCAGAAGACGCCGCTCGGCTATCGGGTCCGCCCAGCCAAGCCGGGCGATCTGGCGACCTGCAACGACCTCTGTGTGCGAGTCCACGGCCATGACCGTGGGGGCGAACTCAATGACGCAATTCAGCAAGGCACAGCCGTGGTTGCCGAATCGGAGGGGCGAATCAGAGCTTACGCATCGTCGGTTGCCTTTTTTGGTCATGCCGTTGGCGAATCCAATGGGGATTTGCAAGCACTGATCTCGGCAGCCCCGGAGTTTCAGGGGCCGGGAATCCTTGTGCCCACTCGCAACGCGGCACTGTTTCGCTGGTGTCTAGAAAACGGGCTTCGCGTGGTGCAGCCGATGACGTTGATGACAACGGGACTTTACAACGAACCCGCTGGCGCGTACTTGCCTTCGATTCTGTTTTAGTACAGTGTCGAGACACTCGGAAAGCATTTCCACGGAGGGTTCCCCATCGTTGCGTTTTTTGCAGGAACCTGCCCTGAGCAAAGCCGAAGGGGTGGGCGGCGATGCTGCGGGCGCAACTCTTGTCCGTTCTACACCGCCCGTTGTGGATGCCGTCGCGCACCCGCCCATTCGCGCAGACGGCGCGCGATAAGGACGGGCTACCTGGTCTCTTGAGCTTTACTTCTTGAGCCGCGACTCCGGCGGCACAAGGCCCGCGAGGCGGTAGTACACAACGAGCTGGCCGTAGTGTTCACCGCTATGTTCGATGATGCCGTATGCTATGTCGAGAACACGCGCTTTCTGGCCAGGGTAATAAACAACCTCCGTCGTCAGGCCTTTTTCGCGCTTCGACTGGATGGCGGCTGCGCCATCGGCGAAGGATTTCTTGACGAACGCAACGATGTCGGCCTTGGACTTGTATTGCTCGCGCTTGGGATCTTCTGCTGCCTGAGGCTCCTTCCCCATGACGGGATTGGTGAAGAAGTAGTTCGCTCCTGCCGCGTGCAGCAACTGCTCTGCGAAGCTGCGTTGCGCCGGCGTGGGCTTGAAGTCGTATTTGTCCTCGGGAAAATCCTCGGCCATGGCGATCAGTTTGCGGCCAACCTCGTCCCAGGAATCGAGCACGACCTTCTCTTCGGGGTCGGCAGGTTTGACCTCTGCATCTTTCTTCATCGCGTCATTCTTCGTCGCGTCATTCTTCATCGCGTCATTCTTCGTCGCGTCATTCTTCATCGCGTCATTCTTCATCGCTTCCTGGGCATGGGCGGGAAATACGAATGCCAGCAGGACGATAGCGAGAAACGGTATTTTTTTCATTTCTTTCTCCACGATTGAGTTTCGCAATCAAAGCTGCAACTTCTTATTTCGCCTGCGCTAGCTTCGAAACAACCTCAGCAACTTTATCGAGTACCTGGTTCATGCCCTCCAGTTGACCGCTATTTTTTGCGCTCTCCATGGGTTCATTTCCAATGAAGGTGAGTTTCGTCTGGCCGTTTCCGAGATCCTCAAACAGAATCACGTCGTTAGCACCTTCGATAGCCTCATGTTCTATTCCCAATTGTGCAGGCTCAACCTTGTTTCCCTTCGCGTCGGAAAAGTACATGGAGGAAACGATTTTTTCCAGGGGAACAATCTCATGGTATTCACCTCCATGCCAGAACTCCTGTCCATCCGGCGTTGTCGTGCAGATGAGATATTTTCCTCCCACGCGAAAATCCATCTTGCAAACAGGCGAAGTAAAACCCTTCGGCCCCCACCACTGCATCACGTACTTCGGGTCTGTCCATGCCTTCCAGACCAACTCGCGTGGGGCATCAAAAATTCTTGTAACGACCATTCGTTCTGTCTCGTTCACCGTGCTTTTTGTCATCTCTGGCCTCTTTCTTCATTTGATTTACAACTGCATCCAGTTTGTCGAAGCTCTCTTCCCAGAATCGGCGATAGTTAAACGCCCAGTCGCGGACTGTTTTAATCGCTTCTGGCCTCAGCGTGCACACACTCTCTCGTCCACGCTTCGTCTTGATCACAATCCGCGCCCGCACCAGGTAGGCGATATGTTTTGAAATCATCTGCTGCGAGAGTGGAAACGGTTCCGTCAATCCATGCACAGAGGCAGGCCCGTGGGAGAGTCGTTCGATCATTGCCCGCCGGGTGGGATCAGACAAAGCCGCAAACGTTGTCCCTAACTTATCCACAACCATATGGTAGTGGATTATCTGGTAATGTCAAGTGTGGATTTTGCGATCCCTGATTTCTGTTCCCTGATCCCAGTTGGCTCGCTACAACAATCGCGGCGAGTGCGAAATCGCCGAGTCACTTCGCCCGCACAGCGGGCGAGGGAGAAAGATCACTTGGGACACTTTGTAAAGGATGTCATGGGTCTAAACAAAAGTACGCGACGGACGGGGCACCGCCATGACGAAGATAATCAGGATAAGGGAGCAGACGGACAATCGCGCCTTAGCGCAGTCCTTCCACCAGATACATTTGGCTCAGAGCGTTGAAGCAGGAGTAGGCATAATATTTGCCGTCAGGGGTGAACACCGCACCGACCATCATAATCCCCGCGGGGTCGGATGGCCCGATTCTCTTGAACAACTCGCGTTTACCGCTGGTTAGGTCCACGCGCATTACCTCCGTCGAGTAGCTGCCGAGGGCCCCAACCAACGCCGATCGCCCATCTGCCGACGCTGAAAATACTGTCTCGTCAGGATGAATGCCAGGCACGGGACGTGGCGCTCCCTGACCATCCACGGGATAGAGCGCTACCGAATCCGAGAAGCCAAACACGAACTTGCCGTCAGCAGTAGGCTGGAATCCGTTCACTCCCTCGGGAGCGATTGGGCGTGGAGTGCCCGAATCGAGAGCCTGTACGTAGATGCGTGGTTTGTGGCCCGGTTCCGTGCCGGTAAATACAACGTTCTTGCCATCCGACAGAAAGCGAGCGCGGCCGCGGTCAATGGAATCATGGGTCATCTGCTTCGTCTCTCCGGGACCGAGGGGAATCAGAAAAAGCTGACGCGGAATATGTAAGGTGAGAGACGACAGAACCCACTTCATGTCGGGTGAGAAATCGTAACCCAGGCCATCGCCAACGCGTTCTGGCGCTCCGCCATCGCTGGCGCGAATATAGACGGCGTAATCAGGCCCACTATCAGCCCCCTCGTCATTTAACAGGGTTTGTCGGCCGTCGGGCGAAATGGCCGAAGCTTCACTCCAAAGTTGAATCGTCAGATCGCGTTCCTGATCCTGACCGGGTCCCCGCGTGTAGGTGAGGACGCGATTGACGGCTTGCCCAAGAAGAACTCGTCCATCGCGGGCGATATCGTACAGGGCCGGGGTACCCGGAGTCCTGTTTACCACGCGGGTATGGCCAGAAAGATCGGATGCCTTTAGCTGAAACTCGATGCCCACTGTCGCACCCGTAAACCAGACCTCCTTCCCGGAGGGAGCCCAATTCAAGCCTTCAATGGCCGACTGCCATGGGGAGAGAGTGCGCTTGTGGCCGGAAGAATCCACCATGACCACGTTGCCCGCATCATCTCCCAAGGTAGGATGCTCGGCAAAAGCGACCGCGTCTCCCTTGGCCGAGACGCGCACGTTGTTTACATATCCGGTTGGCGGCTCATACAGAACATTGCCAATGGGATACTCAATGCGAAAGTGACCCTCAACATAACGGGCGACTGCGATTCGGTTGTCCACGCCCCAGTCGGCGTCCGCGACATCGTTCATGATCGGACGGGGAGCAGCGCCACTGAGCGGCGCTCGCGCCAGCACACCAATTCTGGCGACACGCACAAGAGAATGCCGCTGCTGAATCAGAAGCATCTCTCCGGTGGAAGAGATCGATTCAACTTCAGCATCTTTTAGCCCCAGGCTTACCGAGGCGTGACTATCGGGCGCGATCGAGAAGAGTTCGCTGCCAGTCCCGACGCGCGCGGAGCCATAGATAATGGTTCGCTGGTCGGGAGCAAAGCGGGCAGAAGACATGGCCTCACGCGCAAAGGTAAGCTGACGATAAGTGGGCGGTTCAGGAGGCGGGGCGTTCAGGCGAATCAAGAGCAGCGCCACGGCTACAACGAGAACGGCGATCACTGCCAGCAACGCGGGAAATAGCCACGCTTTTCGCGGCGCCGAAGTAGCCACCGCGGGTGCGGACATCAGCATCGGTGTAGTGGACGAAACTGAAGACAAGTATTCCAGCGCGAAGGCAATGTCGCGCGCGGACTGGAAGCGAGCTGCGGTATCTTTTTCGAGGCAATGGTGAACGATGCGCTCGAGCATGGGCGGGACATCGCGGCCAGTGGCGGTCAGGTCTGGGGGCTCTTCTCTCAGAATCGAGCTGATCGTGTCGGCTGTGGTGTCGCCGCGAAATGCGCGCCTGCCGCTAAGCATTTCATAGAGCACCGCGCCGAAGCTGAACAGGTCAGAGCGCGCGTCGATGGCCCCTCCGCGGCACTGTTCTGGCGACATATAGCCCAGCGTTCCCAGCAGCACGCCTCGGCCGGTCACAGAATCGAGCGTTGCTTGTGCGGACATGCCCGGCGCGGTCGGCTCAGGCATGGTGAGCTTGGCCAGGCCGAAGTCGAGAATCTTTACGTGGCCGTCGCGAGTGACGAAAATATTTTCCGGCTTGAGATCGCGATGGAAAATGCCATGATCGTGGGCGGCGGCAAGTCCGCGAACCATCTGCAGCGCATAGTCGACCGCCTTGCGCACGGGGAGCGGGCCGCCGGTCAGCCGCCCTCGCAGAGTTTCGCCTTCGAGTAACTCAGAGACAATATAAGGAGAATCTTCCTGGCTGCCGATGTCGAACACCGCCAGAATATTCGGGTGGTTGAGAGCCGCCGTGGCGCGCGCCTCCTGCTCGAAGCGGCGCAGACGTTCCGCATCGCCTGCGGAACCGGCCGGCAATATCTTGATGGCCACTTCGCGGCCCAGGCGCGGATCTCGCGCGCGGTAAACCTCTCCCATGCCGCCAGCGCCAAGGGGAGCGACTATCTCGTAAGGGCCAAGCTTTGAGCCGGGGGCCAGAGACATTGCGCCCAATTATAGACGGATTGCGCTTCGCGACCGCTCCCCTTTACTCCTTTTGTCTGCTTAACGGGCAAACCTTCAATAATCCAACGCCACCTTGGCCGGCAATTTTCTGGCCGGGCTAGACTGCGGCTACACTATTTAAGAGGCACCGTGCCGCGAGTTGCTCTTTCAAAATGATCTCTTTCTCCAACATCAATAAGCAGTATGGCAAGCAGTTGCTCTTCGTAGACGCTTCGTTTCA
>Ga0207011_1120_pt1 | contig 15766 bp, 16 predicted proteins | sample Alteio_BWMinCont_79_FD_153466 | JGI IMG/M metagenome (GOLD analysis project Ga0207011, IMG submission 153466) | Enriched cells from forest soil in Barre Woods Harvard Forest LTER site, Petersham, Massachusetts, United States -... | ecosystem: Environmental > Terrestrial > Soil > Temperate forest >...
GATTTTGCTGGGAGTGGTGCGGTCGTTCAATGGGACGGCGAGCCGGTCGATTTTGCCGCAACTGGTTCCGGAAGAACATTTCGCGAATGCGGTGGCGTGGAATGCGACGACGTTTCAGGCGGCAACGATTTTGGGTCCATCGCTGGGAGGAATTCTGTATGCGCTCTTTCGCGGACCGTCGGCGGTTTATGCGGGGGCGATGTTGACTGCGGTGGGGGCACTGGCGTCGATGTTCCGCATCAAGACGCGGCCGCAGGCGCGGAAGAGGGAACCGATCTCGGCGAAGACGGTGCTGGCAGGTTTGCACTTTATCTGGCGCGAGAAGCTGATTCTGGGAGCGATTTCGCTGGACCTGTTTGCAGTGTTGTTGGGAGGCGCGGTGGCGCTGCTTCCGGTTTATGCGCGGGAAATTCTGCACACGGGGCCGTGGGGATTGGGATTGTTGCGGACCGCTCCTGGAGTTGGCGCGGCGGTGATGGCGGTGGCGCTGGCGCATCGTCCATTGCGGGGAAAGGCGGGACCGACGCTGCTGTGGTCGGTGGCCGGGTTCGGGGTGTGCACCATTTTGTTTGGGGTCTCGACGAGTTTAGTGTTGTCGCTGATTTCGCTGGTCTTTCTGGGGGCGGCCGACATGATCAGCGTGATTATCCGCGCGACCCTGGTGCAACTGCGCACTCCCGATGAGATGCGGGGGCGAGTGATGGCGGTGGACATGGTTTTCATCGGAACATCGAATGAGCTCGGGCAGTTTGAGTCGGGACTAACGGCGCAGTGGTTTGGGACGGTGCCCGCAGTCTTGCTTGGGGGAGTGGGGACACTGGTGGTGATCGCGCTGTGGGCGTGGGGGTTTCCGGACCTGCGGCGCGCCGGCGAGATGAGCGCGATGAAGAGTGTAGCGGATGAGACTACAGAGGCGGCCGAAAGAATGCAGTAGCACTGCGGAAATGACAACCCAAGAGCGTGGGCGGCCCGTGATATGGCACGTTCGGGGGAGCGTGTACCACGTTCGGCTCATTCATCGCGCAAGATTTGGGCGTAAGGTTACGTGGTCCTGGTTTTGATCGCCTCCCGTCGAACTCTGGGTCTTCGGCACTTTCAGCTAACGCGCGAGTCCAGCAACGTTAGGGTTCCGAAAAATTAACTGCGCAAAGATTTGCGGCGGATGCCGACATGGAGAATTTGTGAAACAGACAGGATTGATGATTGCGGTATTGTTGCTATCTGCCACCTCGTTTGCTCAGACCTACTCGAATGCCAATTTGAATGGAACCTACTCGTTTCAGTTCGGCTCGCCTGAGACTTATAGTTGGTCAAAGACGTTTACCTGTCCGACCAACTCATCGGTCACCTACACGGCGAGCGCAGCTCTAACCGGCCAAAACGTGGGGTTCGGGACTGCAACGTTTGACGGGAACGGCAACGTGAGCCTCTCGATCACTTCGATTGGGAATGAGAATCAAACTGCCAGCGCGAATACGATGTCAGTAACGTGGAACAGCTCATGCCAGATTGTTAGCGTGAATGATGGCCACGTAGTCTACCTGGCGGCTTCTACGAAGACGCAGACGGGCATATATTCAATTAAGTCCAATGGTACTGGGACGATGAGCGAGACCGGCTCGTCGCAATCGCAAACTCTATTGCTGGCAGCGACGACCGGCGGCCTGAGCACAACGGTGCTGGTTACCAATCCTCAAGTAAATGGGAAGAACATTGGCACGGGGATCGCGGTGCACCAATAAGTCCGAACGACATCAATGCACGGATCTACTTAACCCGGATCAGGGCTTTGGCTGCTCCCATGTTTTCGTAGCGATCGTAAACTCGCACCACGACCACGTGCGCCGAGGTTGCGGAGCCATCTTTCTCCCGTTCGGGCGCAATTTTGAAATCGTAGTTCTCGGTCTTGGCGTCGGAGAGCTGGCCGACCGGCTCGACATAGTTCCAATCGCCGGCGTCGACGGAATATTCGGCGCGCTTGGTGATGTCGTAAACCTGCCATCCCACCGCCACCGCCTGCATCTCAACCGCAGCCACAATCAGAAAGCGCGCAATCTGAAACAAAACAAAATCCGGATTCGTAAACGCAATACGTCCAGCTTTAGCGTCGGCAGGTGGCGACATGGATCTTCTAATGTGCCACAGAACGAGCTTATGTGGGGACACCTGCCCCTTCGGCTGGATTCATGTGGAGACAGCCGCCCTCGGCTATCCATCGAGCGCAGCTCGATCGCCTTCCTGGCCCCCTCGAATCAGGGTTACAACCTCCAAAAGCCGCGGCTTCAAGCCGCGCCGTCACGAACAAAAATAAGGGACCGGGCTCTAGCCCCTGAGGGACTTCTAACCCCACCCTCCAGACACCAACCAGTTAAACTGATTACATGTTTCACCAAAAGCCAACGCGATCTGTCGCTGAAAAACTTGAAGCCATCCGCCTCGCAGTGCAATACGAATTCCCAACCGCAGACATCGACACCATGCTCGCGGAAATTGAAAAAGGCTACGCCAAAACCCGTAGCCCCTCCCGCACTTCACAAAATCAACTATGCGAGGACTAACCACCTTCGCCTGGCTCGCCTGCGTCCTCTACTCCACCATCCCCGCCTTCTGGCTCCTCATCCACCCCCGCGCGGAATATTGGCGCTCCCGCCGCCAATCCCCATACAGAATCCTTCTCCCCCTCTGGGTCGGAATGTGGATTGCAATCGCCGCCCTTACCGCACCCTGGCGCGGCATATCCCTCTATCAAAAGCGTTGGCCATGGATTCCCGCCGCACTCTTATTCGGCGCAGGCTTACTCCTCTACAAACTGTCGCACGCCCACTTCACCCTGCAACAACTCGGCGGATTGCCCGAGCTACTCCCCAGCCACCGCCAGCAGCGCCTGATCACTACCGGCATTCGCGCCCGCCTCCGCCATCCCGTCTATCTCGCCCACCTCTGCGAGATGCTCGCCTGGAGCTCCGGCACCGGCCTTGCCGCCTGTTGGGCCCTGACCGCATTCGCAATCATCTCCGGCGCCATCATGATCAAAATGGAGGATCGAGAGCTAGAAAAAAGATTCGGTGAACAATATCGCGCCTATCAATCCGATGTCCCCGCGCTCGTACCAAAGGTAAAGCTATAATCCGACTTGGCCGAACGCCCAAGCCCGGAAGCCGGAAGCCTGATCTCTCATGCGCTTTGAACTATTCATCGCCACCCGCTACCTGCGCGCCAAGCGCCGCCAGGCTTTCATCGGCATCATCACCGGCATCTCCATCCTCGGAGTCGCCGCCGGCGTCGCCTCTCTCATCGTCGCCCTCGCCATTAACAACGGCTTTCGTCAGGACCTGCAAGAGCGCCTCATCGGATCCACCTCTCACGTCAGCCTGCTGCGCGTCGCCGACGACGGCATCAAGGATTGGCCGCCGCTTCTCGAACGCCTCTCCAAACAGCCGCACGTAATCGCCGATGCTCCCGCAATTTTTGAGCAAGTGCTGATCTCGCGCGGTCCCCGAGCCCGCGGCGCCGTCCTCAAAGGCATGATTCCCGCCGATGAAAGAAAAGTCGGCGATCTCCTCAGCACCATCAAAGAAGGTTCAGCCGCCGCCCTGGATGAAGATGAAGCTCTTCCACCATCCGATCAACCTCCATCTAAAGAGACGCAGAACAATCCCGAAACAAGCCAGAACTCAACCACCGACTCCCCCGATTCTCTCGCCGCCGTCCACGCCCGTGTCGCAGCCATGCCCCCAATCATCCTCGGCAAAGATATGGCCGACAATCTCGGCGCAACCGTCGGTTCCGTCGTGCTGGTCACCAGCCCTCAAGGTGAACTCACCCCCTTCGGCATGGTCCCAAAATACAGTCGCTTCCGCGTCGCCGCAATTTTCAACTCCGGCTTCTTCGATTACGACTCTTCGTGGGCCTTCACGCGCCTCGCCGATGCCCAGCGTCTCTTCGGCTTGGGTGATTTAATCTCAGTAATCGAATTCAGAATCGACGACATCTACCAAGCCGACCAGGTCTCCCGCGAACTCGAAGACGCCGCCGGCAAAGGATTCATGGCCACCAATTGGATGGAGCAAAACAAAGCTCTCTTCCACGCCCTGCGCCTCGAGCGCCTCGTCACCTTCATCACCATCGGCCTCATCGTCTTCGTCGCCGCCCTCAACATTCTGATTTCCCTGATCATGATGGTCATGGAAAAAACCAAAGACATCGCCGTCCTCATGTCGATGGGCACCCGCCGCGCGCAAGTCCGCAACATCTTCATCGCTCAAGGAGTCCTGATCGGCGTCATCGGCACCGCCCTCGGCCTGCTCGTCGGCTATGCCATCTCCTACGCCGGCGGCCACTACCACATGATCTCGCTCTCCCCCGAGGTCTACTCCATCGACTACGTCCCCTTCGCCCCACGCCTCATGGATGGCCTGCTCGTAGCCGTCGTCGCCATCGGCGTCTCCTTCATCGCCACCCTCTACCCCTCCTGGTCCGCCGGAAGAACCCTCCCCGCCGAATCCCTCCGCTACGAATGACTTGGTTGTGTGGCGCGGGGCGCCCTCGCCCGCGACTGTGCGCGGCACCTCAGAAATCTGAGTCTGTCATCCTGAGCGAGGATTGTGCTTCGCGAAGCGACGCACAACCGCAGTCGAAGGATCCCTCTGCCCATCCTTTGAACTGCGGCTCTGCAAGGCGTTCCCATCAATGCCCAGAGACTTTTTTAACAAGCGGCCTATCTGCGAAGCATCTCGGCCGCGAAGCGGCGACAGAATGCAGCCCACACCTGCCCCGAGCGAAGCCGAAGCGGCGCAAGCCGTGAGTAAAAAAAAAACAGACTGACGAAAGCCCCGTTCGCGGAACGGAACTTTCCCCCCGCCCCCTCCGTACAATAAACTACAGAGAAGAAATAAGGAGGTCTCCCATGCTAACGTTCCTCCTCTGGTGCATCCTTTTCGTATTCTGCTGGCCGCTTGCGATCCTGGCGCTGGTCGCCTACCCCTTCATCTGGCTGCTCCTGCTCCCATTCCGCATCATCGGCGTCGCCGTCCACGGAGTCCTCGAGATCATCTTCCTCGCAATCACGCTCCCCTTCCGCCTGCTAGCCGCCCCATTCCGCATCTGACGGAGATCTTTGTTCTTTTGGAATTGAGGACACGCCAAAGGGTTTCACCGCGTGAAACATTCTGATGTGGCGATTGGAACCTTGAATAGACGCGTGGAAGAGCGGCGCTTTCAGCGCCGCGTAAAGCACTTAGAAAAAAACAGGGCTTCAGCCTAACTCTCCATCACCTTCAACCTCTCCCCCACCACCAGCCTCGCCTCCGTCGCCCGCTGCACATCCTCCGCCGTCAGCCCCGGAGCCACTTCCTCCAGCACCAATCCTCGCGGCGTCACCCGAATGTAAGCCATCTCCGTCACAATCGTATCCACCACCCCCACCCCAGTCAGCGGCAGCGTACACCTCTTCAAAATCTTCGGAGCCCCTTCGCGCGTCGTATGCTCCATCGCCACCACCACGCGCCGCGCCCCGGCTACCAGGTCCATCGCCCCGCCCATCCCCTTCACCATTTTTCCCGGAATCATCCAATTCGCCAGATTGCCCGCCTCATCCACTTCCATCGCCCCCAGCACGCTCAAATCCACATGCGCCCCGCGAATCATGGCAAACGAATCCGCACTCGAAAAATACGACGTCCCCGCCATCTCGCTGACCGTCTCTTTTCCCGCGTTAATCAGATCGCAATCCTCCTCACCCTCCGCCGGATAAGGCCCAATCCCCAGCATCCCATTCTCCGACTGCAAAACCACTTCCATCCCCGCCGGAACACAATTCGCCACCAGCGTCGGCATCCCAATTCCCAGGTTCACATAAAACCCATCGCGCAACTCCCGCGCAATCCGCCGAACGATCCGATCGCGCTTCTCGACATCCTTCCCCGACTTATTCATTATTTTTTCCCGTGTCATCCTGAGCGAGGATTGTGCTTCGCGAAGCGAAGCATAACCGCAGTCGAAGGACCCCTCTCACCTTAACGTCACACGCGGCTTCTGAAGGAGTTCTCTCAAGCGCGCTCGACCCAGAACACTCTAGCTACTAGGTACTAGCTACTGCCCTTCCTCACCGTCCGCTTCTCAATCCTCTTCTCATACGTCTCGCCCAACAAAATCCTCTTCACATAAACCGACGGAGTATGCACCAGATCCCCATCCAACTCTCCCGGCTCGACTAACTGCTCCACTTCCGCAATCGTCACCTTCGCCGCCGTCGCCATCACCGGATTAAAATTTCTCGCCGTCTTCCTGTACACCAGATTGCCCATGCGGTCGCCCTTCCACGCCTTCACAAATGCGAAGTCCGCCTTCAGCGCCCGCTCCATCACATAAGTCCGGCCATCAAACTCGCGCGTCTCTTTCCCTTCCGCAACCATCGTTCCCACACCGGTCGGAGTAAAAAACGCCGGAATCCCCGCGCCCGCCGCCCTCATCCTTTCCGCAAACGTCCCCTGCGGCACCAGATCCAACTGAATTTTCCCCGACAACACCATCGATTCCAGCAGCTTGTTCTCGCCTACATAAGTTCCAATATGTCGCCCAATCTGTCCCGCCGCCAGCAGCAACCCCACCCCATATCCGTCCACTCCCGCGTTATTGCTGATGGTCGTAAGATTTTTCGATCCCTTCCGCACCAGCGCCCGAATCAGATTCTCCGGAATCCCGCACAGCCCAAACCCGCCCAGCATGATCACCGAGCCATCGCCCACATCCCGCACCGCTTCATCCGCGCTCGCCACCACCTTATTCATAGCGTCCGCATTCTAAATGAAATTTCTTGCTCCTGGCACCCACCCCTCACTCGGTCATCCTGAGCGAGGATTGTGCTTCGCGAAGCGAAGCACAGCCGCAGTCGAAGGATCCCTTTCACCTCTGCGGACCCGGCAGCTTAAAAAGGAATTCCCATCACGGTACTGTTCCGCGCACACTTACTCCTTCTTCCCCACACTCTTCTTCAACTCATGCGCCCGCTCAAACTCCTCCGCCAGCGCCCTCGTCGATAAATTCTCCCGGATATGCGCCAGCCTCTGCTCCACCTTAAACAGCGCATCCTCAATATTGCTCTTATTGCTGATCGCAATGTCCCGCCACATCGAATACGGACTCGCCGCAATCCGCGTCATCTCCTGCAGCGCCCGCCCCCCGGCCGGCAATAACGGCGCGTCCTGACCGAACTCCTCCACCAGCGCCGCCGCCAAAGCCGTCGAAATCATCTGCGGCACATGACTGATCCAGGCGCACAACTGGTCGTGATCCTCTGCAGGCAACATCGCGATGCGCGCCCCAATCTGATCGATCCATCCCGCAAATTCCGCAAACAATCCTTCATTCACATTCTGTCCCGGCAGCGGCGTCAAAAACCAGACCGCGTTATGGAATAAGTCGGCATCCGCGTAATCCACTCCGCTATGCTCCTTCCCCGCCATCGGATGCCCCGCCAGAAATCGCTGCCCCGCACTCTTTCCAAATACCTGCAGCGCTCGCTCCGCCACCGCCGCCTTCGTGCTTCCAACATCGGTCAGCAGCGTAGTGGCAGGAAGTCCCGGAGCCAACCGTCCCATCAAATCTATAATCGCCAGCACTGGCGTCGCCAACACCACCAACTGGCTGCCCCGCACCGCGTCCGCAGGTTCAGTGAAGCCGTTGTCGATTACGCCGCGCATCTTCGCCTTCTTCAGCGTCGACTCCCGGTCGCATCCCACAATCCGCCCCGCGAACCGCCGCTTCCGCATGGCCAGCGCAAACGACCCGCCAATCAGCCCCGTCCCAATAATCGTGATTTGCCGAATGGCCATAAGAATCGAGCGATTGCGCGATTTTGTGATTGTGCGATTTATGAACAGGAAGGAGGTAGAGACGCTTTTTCAATCGCCCAATCGCCCGATCGCACAATTACCCAATGCTCCTCCCCACCGCCGGCGCAATCATCCTTAACTCATCCATCAGCTTCGCAAACTGCTCCGGAAACAGCGACTGCGCACCATCCGACCACGCTTTGTCCGGATCACAATGCACTTCAATCAACAGCGCATCCGCTCCCGCCGCTACCGACGCTCGCGCCATCGGCGCAACCTTATCCCGCCGCCCCGTCCCGTGCGACGGATCAGCCGTCATTGGCAAATGCGACAGCTTATGAATAATCGGGATCGCAGAAATATCCATCGTGTTCCGCGTGTAAGTTTCAAACGTTCGTATCCCGCGCTCGCACAAAATCACATCGTAATTCCCGCCCGCCATAATATATTCGGCGGATAACAGCAGCTCTTCCAAAGTCGCTGCGATCCCGCGCTTCAGCAGCACCGGCTTCCGCACCTTCCCCAGTTCGCGCAGCAGATTGAAGTTCTGCATGTTGCGCGCTCCCACCTGCAGAATGTCCACATACGGCAGCATCATCGGAATCTGCGAGATCTCCATCACCTCGCTGATCACCAGCAGCTTGAACTTATCCCCCGCCTCGCGCATCAATTTCAGCGCATCTTCCCCGTGCCCTTGAAAAGAATAAGGAGAACTTCTCGGCTTAAACGCTCCCCCTCGCAACCCGCGCGCCCCAGCCTTCGCCACCGCCTCCGCCGTCCCAAACAGCTGTTCCCTGGTTTCCACCGAACACGGCCCCGCCATCACCACCACTTCATTCCCGCCAATCCTAATTCCATTCGCCAGATTGACGATCGTCCCCTCAGGACGAAAACTCTTTCCCGCCAGCTTATACGGAGAACTGATGCGATGAACTTCCTGCACCCCCGGCAGCAACTCCAGGTTGCGGATGTCAAAATCAATCCCCGCTCCCACCGCTCCCAGCACCGTTTGCCGCGCACCCGTCGACCGGTGCACTTCAAACCCCATCTTCACCAGGTGCTCAATCACCTGCTGAATCTGCCCCTCATCCGCCATGTCCTGCATCGCCACAATCATAAGAAACTCAGCTTCTGATTCTCAAAAACGTTTTGTCATTCCGAGCGCAGCGAGGAACCTTGGTTTCGCATGCGCCATCGCTGCTCTCGCTCAATCATTCACACTTCCGAATCCAACTCCGTCTCCGCCTTCGCGCCCTCCGCCTTGCCCCCAATCCCTTCCTTCTGCACATTCCGCATCACATCCATGATCCGCTCAAAAATTCGCACCACATCTTTCCCCGGCAGCGGACCTTGATTCATCGCTTTCACATTCTCAAACACAACCCGCTCCCGCTCCGGCTCGTAAATCGGCAAATTCGTATCCCGCTTCAGCCGCCCAATCTCCACCGCCGCGCGAGCCCGCTCGCTCAGCAGTTCCACCAGCCGCCGGTCAACCTCATCAATCTTCTTTCGCCAATCCACTATATCCATTTGTCATCCTGAGCGACGATTTCGCTTCGCGAACGCGAAGCAAAACCGCAGTCGAAGGATCCCTCGCAGGCGGGAGCATCCGTCGGTTCTACAAGGCGTCTCTATGACCATCCTCGGTTTTTATTTCCCGCTTAATGAACCCGGGTGCCCCATCCTAGCCGCGTTCCTTGCGGCTAGAGCGGGAATTTTGCACTACCAGTCAGCCCCCTCACAAACTCCCCCACCGCCGCCGCTTCCCGTCCCCGATTCCGCTCAATCGTCTCCACAATCGCGCTACCCACCACCACCGCATCCGCAAATTTTCCAACTTCCGCAAACTGGTCCGCATTCGAAATCCCAAATCCCACCGCGATCGGCAACTTCGTCACCCGCCGCAACCGTTTCACTAACTTCTGCGCATCGCGCGCCAGTTGTTGCCGCGCCCCCGTCACACCCGTCCGCGACACCGCATACACAAATCCTCGCGAAGCCTCCGCAATCCGCTTCAGCCGCACATCCGGACTGGTGGGCGCCCCCAGAAACACCGGCGCCAAATCATTCGTCTTCATCGCCCGCAAATATCCACCAGCCTCTTCCACCGGCAAATCCGTCACCAGCACTCCATCCACGCCCGCAGCTCGCGCCACCATGCAAAACTTTTCCATCCCCATTCGCAATATCGGATTCAAATACGAAAACACCACCAGCCCCGTCGACTGCGCCTGCTGCCGCACTTCCGCCGCCAACTTCAACACCTGCGCCAGACACGTCCCGTTCCTCAACGCCCGCTCACTCGCCCGCTGAATCACCAAACCATCCGCCACCGGATCGCTGAACGGCACGCCCAACTCAATCACGTCCGCCCCAGCCTCTATTGCAGCCAAGACCACGTCGCGCGTCGTCGCGAGATCCGGATCCCCGCAAGTCACATACACCACCAGCCCCGGCCGTCGATAAAAAGCTAAAGGCATAATTAAGGATGTTGATAAGTGCAGGCTCTCCTTCGTGTAACTTGGTGTCCTTCGTCGTTAAAGCCTTTGACTTTGACCTTTCAATCCAGCTTCAGCGATTCCCGCATAATCCCAATATCCTTATCCCCACGCCCGGAAATATTCACAATCACCACGTCCGATTTCTTCATCTTAGGCGCGCGCTTCAAAACTTCAGCCACCGCATGCGCCGATTCCAGCGCCGGAATAATCCCTTCCGTCCGCGCCAGCAAAGTCGTCGCCTCCAGCGCCTCCGCATCTGACGCCGGAACATACTCCGCCCGCCCCGCATCCCTCAGCGCCGCATGCTCCGGCCCAATCGAGGGATAATCCAGCCCCGCCGAAACCGAATGCGTATTCGCAATCTGCCCCGCCGCATCCTGCAGGACGTAAGAAAATGTCCCCTGCAACACTCCCGGCGACCCTCCCCGAAACCGCGCCGCATGTTCGCCCAGTTTCTCGCCGCGTCCGCCCGCCTCCACTCCAATCAACCGAACTTTTTTATCCTTTATAAAGTCATAAAAAATCCCAATCGCATTCGATCCTCCGCCCACGCAAGCAATCACCGCCGCCGGAAGTTTCCCCTCAGCCTTCAAAATCTGCGCCCGCGCTTCCCGTCCAATCACCCGATGAAAATCCCTCACCATCGTCGGATAAGGATGCGCCCCCAGCACGCTCCCCAACAAATAATGTGTCGTCCGCACATTCGTCACCCAATCGCGCATCGCCTCGTTGATCGCATCCTTCAACGTTCGCGACCCCGCGTCCACTCCGCGCACCTCCGCTCCCAGCAGCCGCATGCGAAACACATTCAACTCCTGGCGCCGCATGTCCTCCGTCCCCATGTACACCACGCACTCAAATCCCAGCAGCGCACAGACCGTCGCCGTCGCCACTCCATGCTGCCCCGCGCCCGTCTCCGCAATCACCCGCCGCTTGCCCATGCGCTCCACCAGCAGCGCCTGTCCCAAACAATTGTTGATCTTGTGCGCCCCCGTGTGCAGCAAATCTTCCCGCTTCAAATAAATCTTTGCCCCACCCAATTTCTGCGTAAGCCGCCGAGCAAAAGTCAGCGCCGTAGGACGCCCCGCATAATTCCGCAGCAACCCTTCCAAGCTCTTCTGAAATTTCGGATCCCGCTTCGCCTTCTCATACTCGCGCTCCAATTCCTCGAGCGCCGCCATCAACGTCTCCGGCACATACCGCCCGCCATAAACCCCAAACCTCCCGGCTCCGTTCTTCTGAGAAGAAGCCGGGTGCCCCATTTCTCGCACGCTCTTTCCGCGAGAAGTGGGGATTTTGACTCCCGCAGTCCTGGGAACCGTAGCCATCCTCAACCAACCTTCCGATCCGCGTCGCGCACCGCCTTCACAAACGCCCGCACCTTCTCCGCATCCTTCTTCCCCGGTCTAGCTTCCACTCCCGAAGCCACATCCAATCCAAACGGTTGGAACAATCGCATTGCTTCAGACACATTTGTGGGAGTTAAGCCACCGGCTACAATCACAGGCACTGCAAGGCTCATCAACTGCACCATTTCGCGTACCAAACCCCAGTCAAATGTCGTACCCGTGCCCCCTGCAGTTCCGTCAGACCGCGAATCTAGTAATATCGCGAAAACCTGATCGCGAACATTCTGACCAAGCAGAAACCCATCTTTCAAAGCGTCCCCGTACATCATCGGAATCAGTTTCGAAGTACCCACAGATTCTGCTGTTGAACGCAGGTCTTCCCACAGGCAGTTCATCGACTCTGGACCATGCAACTGAACGGCGCTCAAGCCCACGGTCAGCACGATCTCACGGATTTGCTCCGAGTCGAGATCCACAAACACTCCCACCTTCTCCACACCCTCCGGCAACTTCTCCACAATCTCCCGCGCCGCCTCCACACTCACATTCCGCGGACTCTTCTCATAAAACACGAACCCCACTGCATCCGCCCCCGCATCAACGGCGGTCAGCGCATCCTCCAAATTCGTCATCCCACAAATCTTCACCCAAGTCATAAACAAAGTTGTCCGCCACAGGTAAAAAACAATCGTGCACACGCTCATCGCTCACTAGGTACCCGGTACTCGGTACTAGCCACTAACTCCCGCAGCGTCTCTCCCGGCCTCTCCGCCCGCATCAGCGACTCCCCAATCAAAAACGCCTGATACCCCGCCGCCCGCAACCGTCCAATATCTTCTCCGGACCGAATTCCGCTCTCCGCCACCCGCACCACATTCTTTGGGATCCGCCCCGCCAGACGCATCGCCGTCTCCACATCCACCTTAAACGTCCGCAAATCGCGTGAGTTCACCCCAATCAAATCGCATCCCGCATCCAACGCCCGTTGCAACTCTTCTTCATCATGCACTTCGCACAAGATATCCAACCCGCGCGCCCGAGCCCCTCGCGCCAGCGCCTCTAACTCTGCCTGCGACAAAGCCGCCACAATCAGCAATATCGCATCCGCAGAGTTCGCCCGCGCCTCCAGCAACTGAAAGTCGTCCACAATAAAATCCTTGCGCAAGCACGGAACTTTCACCGCCGCCGAAGTCATCCGCAAATTCTCCAGCGACCCCTGAAAGAATTCCTCATCGGTCAGCACCGAAAGTGCCGCTGCTCCCGCCCCCTCTAGTTCCCCCGCCAACTCCTCCACACAAAACTTTGCCCGGATCAGTCCCTTCGACGGCGACGCCTTCTTCAACTCCGCAATCACCGCCACACCCGTTCTGCTCCTCGCCTCCAACCCTCGCCGAAACCCGCGCGGCACGTGCAACTCCGCCCGCCGCTCCAGTTCGCGCAGATCGGCCTCCGCCTTCGCCTCCGCCACCCTCCTACGAGTGGACGAAATAATTTGATCGAGAGAAACAGGCATACCGAGTGCCTGAATTATACGGGAAGGAGCAATTCGCGAATCGCGGATGCGTACTCTTTTACATTGTCATCCTGCGCGAGGATTGTGCTTCGCGCATGCGAAGCCCAACCGCAGCCGAAGGATCCCTCGCAACATCGCACGACCTATGCCCCCGAAAGGCGTTTGAACCTGTGCTTCGCCTTCAGCTTTGAAAGCGCACCGCCCTTACTGGCACACTGCCTCAACCTCTTTATAAGGCTTCTCCGCGTGCTCTGGATATTTAATCTGCTTCACCTGCATCCACTGATCCAGAAACGTCCCCGCATCATGCAGCCCCACATCCGGATCGCCTTCATACGCCGCATCGCTCTCCGCTTCCTCCAGCGTCACCAGCTTGAATCCCTTTTTCTTCAGCAAATCCAGCGCCTCCGGCAAAATCGTGCTGCTGAACGCTCCCAGGTGCATCAGCAAAACGTGATTGATGTCATGCCCATAAATCAACTTCGCCTGCTCCCGGCCCAGATCGAGAAATTCCGCGGCCGTACTTAAATAGCTCGACTGCAGCCACGCAATCGCTTTCGTATCGTTCTTCGCCGCGCACCGCGCATAAGCCGTGTTCCACAAATAATCCTCCCAATCCAAACTGACCTGCGCAATCCTGTACCCGCGCGCCTTCAAATAAGCCCGCACCGCTCGCCGCTTATCCACCGTATCTCCCTCGTGCAAGTACGGATAGCGCAACCAATGCCAGTTATCCCTTGCCTCCAGCAGCTCCAGCGCCGGTTCGTTCTCTTCAATGTCCCGCTCGAACGCTTCCGCAGGATTCGTTTCCAGGTCCATATGCGAATAAGTATGATTTCCCACCGGCTCCGCCGCCGCCCACAACTTCAGCGCCTCCGCCCCATCCGCATTTCCTTCCAGCTTTTTCGCATTCAGGAATCCATACACCGCAGGCACTTTCCGCTTCTTCAGAATCTGCAACACATTTTTCGTAGTCTCCGCCCGCGTCACTCCCGGCGGCAGCATCCCATTCGCCGGCAAATCATCCATCGTGATCGCCAGCTTCTGCGCCACGCACATCCCCGCAAGTCCAAGACTCGCAAGTCCCAGACGAAAGAGAAATACCAAGACACTTTTCCAGGAAATCAGTCCCGCCAGATTTTGCATGGCAAGAGTTTACTTCATCCGCTAGGTTGCGGAGTGAGCGCTGCTCTAAAACGCAGCCTTGCCCATCTTCGAAGAAGTACGTTATTGGATCACGGCGAACACACCTGTCGCGTACGCCCCACCTCCGGCAGTGAGGAACAGCTGATTAGTATTCCCATTGCTGGAGCTCCCGCCTCCGCCCCCGAACTCCAGTGCCCACAATCCTGGGTTGCTGATAATCTTTCCCGTTGTATCCTTGAGCGGCCCCCTGAACGCTCCCGTGACTGGGTTGAAAGCATTGATGCGTCCATTGCTGACATTTCCCACTAATAGCGCGCCGCTGAGAACTCCAAACGTGCTGGGTGCCAATGCCACTCCCCACGGCCCGTTCAGCGGCCCTGAGCTCCCGTTCGAAGTAAGTTTCTGAAGCAGCGTTCCGGAAAAGCTGAAAACGTCTACCGCCCCGGTTCCAGGCGCGCCATTAAACGTGACATAGAGCTTGTTCTTAATCGTCTGCACCCCATAAACAGTAAAGCCCGTCAGCGAGGCGTCGGTAAAAGTTTTCACCAGCTTGAAGCTGCTGTTGTAAACCTCAATCCGGTTCTGCGCGCTGTTGGCAGCATAAAGGAACGTGCTTCCAGTCGACGTGGTGGCGATCGCCAACCCCGTGTAATTTGCCGTGGCGTGGTTGTTGATGACGATCACTGCGTTCCCGGCATTTACTGACGAGTTCCAACCGCTGATCGTGCCGTCCAACGTATCGAAAATGAAGGCCGCCGGGCCCGACGTGCCGTTCTGCGAGATCACGAAACCACTGGTCGCGTTGGCGACAACGCCCGTCGGTGTGCCTTTCGCGCCCGTCGTTGCAGCTGGAATCGAAACCACCAGCGGTACGATCGAACCACTTGCGTCATACACTGTGGACTTGCCAGTTCGTTCGTCACCCACCCAGAAGGGACTGCTCACGCCATATGCCAGGCCCCACGCATTCACCAATTTGGGATCTAGCGTGTTCGTGACCAGGTTGGTTTGTGTGTATTGGGCCAGCGCGTTGACGCCGGCATAAGGAATACAGAGGATCGTGGCCAAAATCCAAAAGGTTATCCTTCTCGATCTTGTGGAACTTACCTTCATGGGCTGCCTCCTGGTGAATTCCAATCTTCACCCAAAGTTGCGTGGCCGAAAGCGTAGTCCACTGTTAGCGAGGTGATGTCAACAAATTGTCAAAAACGAAAAATCACCTGATGCAGTTATCGCTGCCACCCTGCAAATAGTTGCACTCGCAGACCGCGGACTCCGGACAAAAGTCCGCTCCCCCCAAGAAAGTTCTCTGAGGTGATCTAACCTAACGATCTCTGACTTGATGTAAACTTTGGTGCCATCGAAGGGACTCGAACCCCCACACCGTTGCCGGTACATGGACCTGAACCATGCGCGTCTGCCAAT
>Ga0207011_1100_pt2 | contig 15738 bp, 18 predicted proteins | sample Alteio_BWMinCont_79_FD_153466 | JGI IMG/M metagenome (GOLD analysis project Ga0207011, IMG submission 153466) | Enriched cells from forest soil in Barre Woods Harvard Forest LTER site, Petersham, Massachusetts, United States -... | ecosystem: Environmental > Terrestrial > Soil > Temperate forest >...
GCTGAACAGAGTGCTGAAAAACTTACTGGCAGGCGAAACCGCCTGCCCCACCTAGCTGTGGCGGAGGCTCGGCACTTTTGTATGATGATGCGCGGGGTACAGAAGCAGCACTCGGGCACGGTGACGAGTACCATGCTCGGGGCGTTCCGGAGTAATAAAGCGACTCGGGATGAGTTTCTGGCGCTGGTGAATCGGCCGGTGTAGGTGGCGAGTCGGACGAAGTGCTCACGCACGTTGAGTTTCGTTCGGACACGTTTCCCGCGATCGAGGGCGAGGAGCAGCAGATCAACCCCGCACTGTGGGGAAACGGCTGGCTGATTTCCTGCGAGACGATCTACGCACCGAGGGCTTTCAGACGGAGGAACCGGTCCCAGAGGATTGGGGTTGGATGGTTCCTATCGTTAATGAGGACTTTCCCCTGTGGATCGGGTGCGGGCGGTACGAGGAGTATCCGGACGGACTTCTATGTTTCATCGAGCCACACACTCCTTTTGTCCGGAGGTTCCTGAAGAAGGTCGACACGAGAGAACGTGTCGAAGCACTTCAGAGAGCCATGGACAAGGCTCTTGCCGAAACCGCCGGTATTCGGGCAAAGCGCTGGAGGACGCACGAGGACTTCAACAGTCAAGCACGGTGAGGCGGGTTGGGTTTAGTTAGGATTCCAGACGGCGGCGCAAGAAGGCGGGAATGTCGCGCGAGCCTTGGGTCACGGCGACGATCTGAATCGGGCGACGATCGGCACGGTAGAGGATGAGATAGGCGCCGACTACCCAGAACAGCACGGTGTAAGATGTGAGATCCTCGCGCTGGTGGCCGATGCCGGGATTTCGCGCCAGGACTTCAAACGCGTCGAAGAGTTTCATGATCCAGCGGTCCGCGGCGTCGACGTTGTCTGCTGCGGTGTATTCCCAGATCTCGTCGAGATCGACCTCCGCGTCGGCGCTGAGGACGTAGTCGCTCACGCGCGGGACTTGCGGCGCTGCTCGGACTTACGCTTCAGGCGGGCGCGGGCGGCGGCCGGATCGACGAAGCGGCCGCGATCGAGGGCGGCGAGGCGGCGTCCAAGCTCCTTGTTGAAGCCGGCTAACTGCGCAGCGCGGGCTGAATCGTGCTCTTCTAAGAGCCGCAGCGCTTCCCGGACCACTTCGCTAGCTGAGTTATAGCGGCCCGATTCTACTTTGGCGCTGACGAATTCTTCGAGTTCCGGCGTAAGAGAGACATTCATCGGCTTCCAGGATAACGCCGATAGCGAAGATTATCAATGTCTGTTATACCAAACCGAGAGTGGACAACCGACTGCCCAACTGGAGTGGCGATAAAAGGGATACGATGAGATTGAGGCCAGCTATGGACACGATCCCCCTCAAACCCGAACGTAAGGCGCAGCTCGAAGCTTATGCTCAACGGCGCGGGCAAGATACCGCTACTGCGCTCGATGAGGCGCTGGCCACTTACCTGGAATGGGAGCGTCAGGACTTCGGGGAAGCTGTTGAGGGTATCCGCGAGGGATATGCGGATGTGAAGGCGGGACGTACGAGGCCGGCCGCTGAAGTCCTGGCCGATTTGCGCCTGAAGCATGGTCTTCCGCGTTGAGACATCGGCTCGGGCCGCTGAGGACGCGACTTAATTCTGGATTGGCTGGTATCGCAACATGCCGGGGATACTGGCCTTCGCTGGTTCCTGGCTTTGGAGGACGCCATCGCGTCGCTCGCCAATTTCCCGGAGCGCTGCCCGCTGGCGCCGGAGAATTCGGAATTTACCTTCAAGGTGCGGCATCTGCTCTACGGGCGCAAGCCACATGTGTACCGGATTCTGTTCACCATCGAGGGTGAGACGGTCCACATCATGCACATTCGTCATGGCCGACGCAGGCCTACGTCCAAGCTCTGAACGGTTGATCTGAACGACGCCCTCAATTGCCGGAGGGAAGCTCGACGTGCTCGATAGTGAGGAACTCGGCGGGGCCGCGCTGGGGATCGAGCCGGAGGCCGAGTTGTTTTCGGAGGGCTTCGAAGAGCGGAGGGCGGTCGGCGAGATCGGGGGCGAGGGCGGCGTTGGGGTTGTCGCCCCGGCCCTGGAGCCGGTTATCGGGAGTGAAGTTGAGCTCCCAGTCGTAGCTACCTTTGAGTCCGGTGCGGTCGATCACGGGGCGATCCACTCGCCAGGTGTTTTGGAGATACCAGACGAACAGCGACATCGGAATGTTTATGCCGATGGATTTCCCGGCGCCGCCGCCGCGCAGGCCGGATTGGGCTCCGTCGGTGTTGACGGTTAGTTTCGAGCCGGTTTTGTCGATGGTCAGGATGTAGACAGGAACCTGCTTCGTTTCGCGGCGCAGCTTGAGTTGGAAGCGGTCTTCGAGGAGAGTTCGCATCATCTCCAGACGCTCCTCGCGGGTGACGGGGCGGCCGGTTTTCGCTTCTAGGTCGAAGCCTTTAGTCGGGGCCCAGCTTGGGCCTCCGGAGATTTGCGCTACCGAGACGTTGTACGCGGTGGTGATGAGCGTGATCAGGCTGGTGTTGCGGGCTACGTAGGTTTGTCCGCCGAGAAGAGGGCCGATGCCGCCGCCGGGTGAATCGGGATTGGTGGGCTTGAGCGACGCTACTTCGAAGGCTAGCGGCTGGGATTGGATCGCTTGCGACGCGGCTAGAACCAGGAGCAGGAGGCGATTCATCATGGTTTTCTCCGGCTGTTGGCAGGTCGGGGACCTGCCCCACTTACACTTAGAAGATTAGCTTGAGGCCGAACTGGATCTGGCGCGGCGTGGTGGCCAGCGTGGTGATGAGTCCGGCGGAGGCGTTGAAGTTCGACGCAGTGGGAAATTGCCCGGCAGGCAGCGTTCCGGAGAACACGGTGGAGTTGGGCGGGCCGAGGTTGGTGTGGTTCAGGATATTGAAGAACTCGGCGCGGAACTGCAGGGTGACGCGCTCGGAGAGGGCGGTATTCTTCATGGCGGAGACGTCCAGGTCGGCGAGTCCAGGGCCTGTGAAAACGCCGCGGCCCTCGTTTCCATAGGTGCCGGGCAGCGGCAGGATGAACGCGTTGGGGTTGTACCACTGGCCTTGATGACCCAGAATCACCGGTCCGGTGAAGGACGGGTTCAAGACGGGACGGTCGGGGTTGCGGATGTCTCCGTCGCCGGAGCGATTCGCGCCGATCAGCGGCGTGAAGGGGAAGCCGCTGAGCAGGGTCGCGATTTCGTTGAGCTGCCAGCCGCTCACCAGTTTCTCGCCAGCGCCTCGCAGGTTGCTGCCCCAGTGCTTGCCGTGGCCGAAGGGCAGCTCGTAGCGCGTCGAGAAGGACGCCTGATGTTTGGGATTGAGCGCGGACGGACCCCAGTCGCGCTTGAGATCGTTGCGATCCATAATCATCTGCGGCTCATTGGCGCTCTGGGCGATGGTGAGCGCTGAGTTCATATCCAGATTCTTCGACCAGGTGTAGTTGGCGCGGAACTGGAGACCGGCGGCGAGGCGGTGGGTCACCTCCGTCTGGAGCGCGTTATAGCTGCTGTTGCCCTCGGTGTACCAGAAGAAGCCGGCACCGAGGAAGGGATTGAGGCGGCCCTGCACGGGAATATATTGCGCGCCCTGCGCGACGGTACTCTTGACGGTGCCGGGCGTGCCTCCGGCGGTGCAGCCCGCGGCGTTCGAACAAATCTGCGCCGGAATGTCGTTGGGATCGATGCTCACGAATCCGTGGTATCCGAAGGAGCCGACGTAGGCGACCCGCAGCGCCGTGCTTTTCGCGACCTGCTGCTCCACGCTAAGGTTCCACTCGTTCACCGTGGGAGTTTTCGCATCGGCCTGGACGCCCTGGGGAGCAAAAGTGCTGCACTGGCTGGTGGGGACTCCGGTTGTGCAGGCGGGTGGGATCACGGCGCTGGGAAACACGGGAATGAGGTTGAACAGCGAGCCGGACGAGGTGAGCGAGCCGTTGGCGGGTGGCAGGGAGTTGAGCAGGAAGCTGAGATCGTCGATCAGAGAATAGTAGATTCCGAAGCCGGCGCGGATGGCGGTTTTGCCGTTGCCTCGCGGATCCCAGGCGAGGCCGATGCGGGGGCCAAAAAGCTTGGTCGCGTTGTTCTTGGTGAACGCGGAACTCCCTACGAGAGGATTAGTCTGGATCACGCCATTGGCGTCGGGAACGTAGTTGGCGGCCCGGTTTGAAACCTCATTCCATCCGGTAGTGAATTCGTGGCGGAGTCCGGCGGTGAGGGTGAGATTGCGGCGGAGGCGGATGGTGTCCTGCACGTACCAGGCTCCGAAAAGGCTTCTCCAGCCGAGCTCGTTGGCTTGCGGCACGACTTGAAATTGGCTGGTGGTGCTTTGCAGGAAAGTGGTCAGACTGGCGAAAGTGGCGACGCCGGTCGTGCGCGAGGCGGAATCCTCATTGTCCTGGATGCGCTGGAACCAGACTCCGGCGGAGATCTGGTGGCGGCCCTTGCTGATCTGCACGCCGTCCGAGAAGGTGAACAGGTTGCGACGATTCCAGGAGCCCGCGGCGTTGTTCGATCCCGCGGCGGTAATGCCGGAGAGTCCGGAAGTGGTGACGCCTCCGTTGACCACGATGCCTCCGGCGAGCAAGCCGTTGACGAAGGACAGGCTGGTGGGAAAGCTGCCCTGCGAGGCATCCAGATTAAACGCGGCGCGCGAGAATCCGGCGCGGAAGGTGTTCAGAATATTCGGCGAGACGATGTGGGTCTCCTGGACGCTGCCCACCTGCATGCGAAGACGGGTGGCGGATGCGAACAGGGGATCCGCCATGGGGATCAGGCTGTCGCCGTCGTCAATGGTGTAGGAAGCGGAGAGCGTGTCGCGCTCGCGAAGGTTGTAATCGGAGCGCAGCGTTCCAAAATCCTCGCGGATATTTTGCTTGGGGGTGTTGTAGGAGAACGCGGTGCCGCTGGGGAGTCCGTTCACAGTCAGCTCCACGCCGTTCGCCGCGGGCCAGAAGGCGAAGTATGGGAGCATGTTCTTATTCAGATTTGCGACGGGTGCGTACACGCCGGTGGTGGCGTTCGGGAAAGATCCCTGCCGCACCTGCGCGTCGGGGACCACGCTGAGACTGCTCTGCGTGAGCGCCTGGCGGAAGCCTTCCCAATTGCCGAACAGGAACAGCTTGTCTTTTTTGAGCGGACCGCCGAGCGCGGCTCCGAATTGATTCTGGCGGAACGGCGGGGGCGAGGAGGTCTGGGCGAACAAGCTGCGGTCATCGAGGGCGCTGTTGCGGAGGAATTCGAACAGCGATCCGTGCAGCGAGTTGGTACCGGATTGCGTCACCACGCTGACTTGGCCACCAGAGCGCTTGCCATACTCGGCGCCGTAGGTATCGGTCTGGACGGTGAATTCGCGCACGGCTTCGATGCCGAGAAGATCTCCGCTGACGCCGCCGGGGGTGATGGCGAGCTGGCTGGAGCCGGTGTATTCGATCCCGTTCAGCATGACCAGGTTGTCGGCGGGCCGGCGGCCGGCGACCGAGAAGGTGTTGCCGTTACTGGTGCTGGTGTTCTGACTCTTAAGACCGTAGTTGATGGCGCTTGGATTGAGCGTGATGAGATTGTCGAAGCTGCGGCCGTTCAGGGGCAAGTCTTTTACCTGGCGCTCCCCTACCAGCCCGGATACGGAAGACGTCGAGGTGTTGATCAGAGGGGCCTCGTCCGTAACCGTGACCTGGTCTGAAAACTGGCCGACTTCCAGGGACAGGGTGAGGACGGCTTCCTGGCTCACCACCGGGTTGATTCCCTCGCGCACGGCGGTTTTGAAGCCGCTCTTTTCGACTCGGACTTCCTGGGGGCCGATCGGCAAGGAGAGCAGACGGAAGTTGCCCGAGCTGCCGGTGGTAGCGGTTCGAGTCGCGCCGGTGTCGAGGCTCTTCACCGTGACGGTGGCGCCGTCGATGCCGGTTCCCGTAGCGTCCTGAACTTTGCCTGAAATGGACGCGTTTACCTGGGCGTCAAGCAGTCCGGGAGCCGCAAGAAGCGCGAAAACCGCAAGGGGGAACCATCGGACACGGCCATTTCCAAAGGAATTTTTCACACCCGCCTCCAAAGCACCACCTGATCGTATTGAGTTTACACCAGTCCGGCGGCTGGCTGAAGCAGGCCGTGGGACAGGAAACTGGCATTGCCGAGCATCGGGGAACTCATGAGGGAAAAGTCAGCCGGCACACGCGAAAATAGCTTCCCTTGACCGGCAGCGGGCAGGCCGCTCCATTACTGTCGCGGCTCGGTCAGGGGCTGAGTATGATGTTAAGGTATGGGAGCTAAAGTTCTCCGGACAGCCGTGGTCGCGTTCATGATTTCTGAGACAGTCGTCGTGAGTCAGGCTCAGAGTGATGCTCCCGCGACCACGATCGATCACGCAGCCGCGTACTACCACTACACGCTTGCGCGCATGTACGCCGCCAAGGTCACCAAGAGCCATGATCCAGAAGATGCAAACAAAGCCATCGAAAACTACAGAGCTGCAATCAAGGCCGATCCAGAAGCAGCGATGATAAGCGACGAGTTGGCGAAGTTTGAACGTGCCGGTCGAAGCCCGGTGCGACTTTCTCCGATCTCTCCGACGCCCCTGCCGCCTAAGAACGCAAAGTAAGGCCCACGCAACAATATCCGAACTGCGCTAATGGGGTTCGGAGAGATCCTGCTTCAAGGTTCCGCGCCGCTCGCCGATAAGGACCTGGGAGAGGTTGCGGTATGAATGTTACGTCAATCAACAATCCGGCAGCGGCTATTGGCACGCCTGCCGAAATCCCTCTGGCCCCCGCAGCGCGCAAGGACCAGCACACTTTGATCCATGCGGTGAAGGCGATCAACGCGTCCGGGATACTCGGGGAGGAGAACGAACTGACCTTCGTGGTGGAACGAGGGTCGCGGCTCGCGGTGGCGCGCATCGTAAACAAGGAGACGCGCGAGGTGGTGGAGCAGATTCCGGCTGAATATGTGCTGCGCATGGCCGAAGAGATTAATCGAGGCTAAGGGCACATCCCGCATGGCAAACAATATCCACGACACGTATCTGGAGGCTGAAGTCCTGGGCGCAGACCCGATGAAACTGGTAAACCTGCTGTATCGCGGCGCTACGGAGGCGGTGGCGGCGGCGCGGAAGCATCTGGCCGCCGGCGAGATCCGGCAGCGATCGCGCCAGATTACGAAGAGCTGGGAGATTCTTTACGAGCTGTCCCGATCGCTCGACCAACAGCGCGGCGGCGAGATCGGCCGCCGGCTTGCGGGGCTCTACGCGTACATGCAAAACCGGCTGCTGGAGGCGAATTCTAAGCAGACGGATGGGCCGCTCGCGGAAGTGGAATCCCTGCTCGGGACACTGGGCGAAGCTTGGGCCAACGTTAAGCTTCCGCCGCGTGTAGTGGAGCAGGCTGTCGATGAAGTGATTTACGAGCCGGTGAGTTGCGTGTACTAGCAGGTTGCGAACACGACGCGCCAAAACGGCACGCGCTCCAGGCAGCCTTACCGAGCCGCGACAGCGACGGAGCGGATGCTGAATTGGCCGGTCTCGAGATCCAGAAGCGCTTTCTTGATGGGGAGGCCGCCGCCGAAACCCGTCAGTGTGCCGTTGGCTCCGATGACTCGGTGGCAGGGGATCACGATCGGGATCGGATTCTTGCCGTTGGCCGCGCCCACTGCGCGGGAGGCTTTGGGGTTGCCCACGCGGCGCGCGAGCTCTCCGTAGGAGATGGTCTGGCCGTACGGGATCTTCTGCAAATGCTTCCAGACGGTGCGTTGGAACGCGGTGCCTTCGGGGGAGAGCGGTAGATCGAACTCGGTGCGCCGGCCGGCGAAGTATTCGCGGAGCTGTTTCAAAGCTTCACGCAGGGCGCCGCCAGAAGATTCCTGCCAGTCTGGCTCGGGCTTACGCGCTGTGCCTTGCTTGGGGAATTTAATGTAGTGGACGGCGTCGCGATCTCCGGCGAGGAGCAGCGGGCCAATGGGCGTTTCCATCTTGCAATAAAGCATCACGCAGTAAGTCTACAACTCCAGCTTGCCACGATAGAGCATCTCCTTCAAGGAGAACTTGGCCTTGATCTCGATCGGTCCCAGGCGGGTGGTGAAGGTGATTTCTTTGTTGGACGGCTGGATGGGTTCCAGACGCGAGAAGTAGAAGAGGTCGCCACCAGTCACGGACTGGAGGTGGTCGAGGTACAGCGGACTGTCGCCCTTGCGCTCCAGCCTGGTGACTTCGCGCATCATCTGCCCACGCTGCTGGCGCGCGGCCGGGTCATCGTCGCCGGCCAGATCCGGCAGGTCTCCGATCAGGGCCAGGATATAGAAGCCGGACGCGTCCTCATTGCGAGTCTTCAACGCGGAGTAAATCGGCCTGGCCGATTCCCAGCGGGCCACGGCGTGGAATTTTCCCGCGCTCGACGCATCGGAGGCCGGGCCGGTGCCGCCGCTTGCATTCCCCACCCGTCCTCTGGTTGACCGCTGCGTGGGAGCGTTCCCGAAAGGATCGCGGCGCGGCAAGCCGCTCTCTCCGCCGGGTCCGCTGAAGACGGAGATGTGCGCCGGGGTGGCCCAGGGCGAACGATTCAGCAGTTCCTCTACTTCCGCGGGTGTCCAAGTCTGCGAGTCGCGATCTTCCCAGAAAGGTTTGGACGCTCCCTGAAGCGGCACGAGGGCCGCCGGGAGTCCTAATGCCGCGAGCAGCGCGCTGCGCCGAGTGATCATCTGCACATGTGGTTCGACGGTTTCGCACGGGGTGACGTTACACTGGAAGACATGGCGTTGGCGATCCTGCTGGCTGTGCTTCTGTTTGTCGTGTTATTGATCGCGGCATTCATTTTCCCGCCCACTCGGTGGGCCAAAGCGATGACCAAACACAACAAAAAGTGACTACCTTCGTAAGATTTCTCACAAACTCCACTCCCACTTACGGGATCCTTGAAAACGGCCGGATCGCCGCACTGGCAGGCGACTTGTTTCAGCATCGCCCCACCGGCGCGGAGCATGCGCTGGCGGAAGTGCGCTTGCTCGCGCCGTGCACGCCGCGGCAGGTGCTGGCGGTCGGGCGAAATTACAGGAGCCATCTGAAGGGTCCTGTGACTACCTTGCAGGAGCCAACGCAGCCGGAGATTTTCTACAAGCCCGTCTCCTGCTTGCAGGACCCGGACGGGCCCATCGTGGTTCCCGCCGATTCGACCGACCTGCACTATGAGGGAGAACTGGTGCTGGTGATCGGCAAGCGCGTGCGGCACGCCTCGAAAGAGGAGGCGAGCGCGGCGATCTTCGGCGTGACCTGCGGCAACGACTTGAGCGAGCGCGACTGGCAGCGCGGCCCGAACAAGGACCTGCAGTGGTGGCGCGCCAAAGGCTGCGACACCTTCGGACCGCTGGGACCGGCCATCGTCACCGGCCTGGATTACGGCAAGCTGCGGTTGCAGACGCGGCTCAACGGCAAAGTGGTTCAGGATCAGGGGACGGCAGATTTGATTTTCGATTGCCCCACGGTGGTCAGCTTCATCAGCCGGTACGTGACGCTCGAACCGGGCGACATTATTTATACGGGGACTCCCGGGCAGACCTCGCCGATGAAGCCGGGCGACACGGTGGAGGTCGAGATCGAGGGAATCGGAGTGCTGCGGAATCCGCTGGTGGCTGAGTAACCGGACTACTGCTTCCAGCGCTGCAACTCCGCCTCCATTGCCGCGCGGAGATCCGGCGAGGCCTGCTCGGCCAGGCTCGCGAGTGCGCTCTCAAATCCTGGCACCGCATTGCCCGCGGCAAGTCTGGGCGCGCCGGGCACCAGCTCGCGATAGGCATCCAGAGCCTTGCGCAGTTTCGCGACGGCGGCCTCCTGCGCGCCATTTCGGGCGAGCACTTCTCCCACTTCGAAATTGCACTCGGCCACGGTGCGGCGCGTGTCCGGACTCGACGGAAGATTTTCCGCCACCTGCAGCGCGCGGCTGAAACTGGCGAGAGCAGCCAGGCGATCTCCCGCGGAGAACTGGTTCAAACCGACTTTACGAGCGGCCTGCACTATGGCCTGTTGAAGCTCCACATTATGCGGATCCGCCTGGAGGGCGGCCTCGAACTTCTGCAGCGCATCGCGGTAAGCTGGTCCGGCTTCGGGTGGAGAGAGATCGCCCAGCTTCAGCGACGCCCATGCCAGATCGTCAAGCAATTCGGCATGGGTGGGATGCGCGCGCAGAAAATCGCGAGCGGTTTCGACGGCGCGGCGGTATTCGGCGCGGGCCCGCTCAGGGTCGGAGGCGGCGTACAGATCGCCCAGCCGGCTGTAAGCGTCGATCAGCGATGGCTCGAGCGCCTGCTCGCGCCGGTCGAGATCCTGCAACAAGATCCGTTCGTGGCGAGCCGTCATGACGGACCACACGGTGCTGACCAGCAGCAGCACCATCGCCGCAGCCACAACGGTGACGACTGCGGCGTTGCGCCGGAGAAACTTGGTGGTGCGGTAGCCGAACGTATCGCTGCGCGCGACCACGGGACGGCCTTCGAGGTAACGCCGAATATCCTCGGAGAACTGCTCGACGGAGGCGTAGCGCCGCGCCGGCTCCTTGCGCAGAGCTTTCAGGATGATGACGTCGAGATCGCCCGCCAGTTTGCGCCGCAGCCGTTTGCGCGCTTTATCGCGAGTCTCCGAGGTGACGGCGAGCTGCTGGGTCGCCTGCGGGACCGCGAACTGCGTATCGGAAAGCACCACGGCGCTGGGCCGCAGCGGCTCCATTTCGCAGATCGCGTGCTGCAGGGCGGCGCGCGACTTGACGTCCGATCCGTAAGGAAATTTTCCGGTGAGCAGACGGTACAGCAGCACGCCCAACGAGTAAACATCGGTAGCGGTAGTGATCGGATCGCCGCGGACCTGCTCCGGACTGGCGTAATCGAGCGTCATCGGGCGCAACTCGGGCCGCGTCTCGGCGGCGGCCAGCGTGGATAATTCGCTGCGAATCAGTTTCGCGATCCCGAAATCCAGCAGCTTCGGCGCGCGGTCGGCGTTCACCAGAATGTTGCTGGCCTTGATATCGCGATGCACCACCAGGTTCGAGTGCGCGTACTGCACCGCGGCGCAAACGTGGCGAAATAACTTGAGCCGGTCGCTGATGGGAAGCTTGCGGACCTCGCAATACTCGTCGATGGGCGTGCCTTCGACGTACTCCATCACCAGGTACGGCAGGCCTTCGGGCGTGGAGCCGCCGTCGATCAGGCGCGCGATATTAGGATGGTCCAGGCTGGCCAGCACCTGCCGCTCCATGCGGAAGCGGCGCAGGATTTCCTCGGTGTCCATGCCGCGCTTGACCATCTTGACGGCCACCTTGCGCTCATACTCGTGGTCGAATCGCGACGCCAGCCACACCGAGCCCATGCCGCCGCGCCCGATGCGCTTTTCCAATTGATAGGGACCGACGCGCGGGATGCGCGGATATTCGCCGGAAGAATCTTGCAGCAGGCCCAGGGCGTGCTGCAGCTCGGCCGCCGGGGAGTTGAGGAAGCTGTCGGACTCGTCGTGGCTGGCCAGCAGGCTCTCCACTTCGCGGCGCAGTTCGTCGTCGCCCACGCAGACCACGCGTAGGTACGCGGCGCGATCCTGCGGGAGCCGCTCGACCGCGCCGTCAAAAATCTGACGGATCTGCGCCCATCGCTCGGGTGACAGGAGAACCTCCCGTGATCTCCCGGTGCAGGAATGCGCGCGCCGAGCTCCAGTTTCTTTTCACCGTGGCAGCGGAGACGCCCAGCACTTCCGCGGTCTGCTCCACCGAGAGGCCGCCGAAGAAACGCAACTCCACCAGGCGGGCCTGCTCGGAATCGAGCCCCGACAGCCGGGTCAACGCGACGTCGAGCGCGATCATATCGACGGGCGCCTGCTCGCAGATCGCCATAGTGTCTTCCAGCATCACCTTCTGTGCCACGCCTCCGCGGCGCGCCGCGCGATGCTTGCGCGCGTAGTCGAGCAGGATGCGCCGCATCTGCGTGGCCGCCACCGCCAGAAAATGTCCGCGGCTTTCCATGGGGGCGCGCTGGTCCACCAGGCGGATATAGGCTTCGTGCACCAAAGCGGTGGGTTGCAGCGTATGCTCGCCGCGCTCGCGCCGGAAATAGGAGCGAGCCAGCCGGTGCAGCTCATCGTAAACCAGCGGGAGAAGCTGATTGATGGCGTCCTTTTCGCCGCGCCCGATCTCCCCCAGCAGCCGGGTTACCTCTCCGCTATCGTCCATCCACCACCTGATGCGGATTATATCGCGACAGCAGGCCGCTCGGCCCGCCGACGTGTATATATATGGCCCCTCGGAAGTGGGGCAGGTCCCCGACCTGCAGCCGCCTTTCAAAGCGGCTCTCCGACCTATTTTCGAGTGTCCTTCCAGCTCGGCACCGTAGGATTATTAGTGATAAACTGCGATCATTCCGAAGCGAAAGGAGCCTCTTTATGTCCCAGTTCGATCCAAATGCAGAAGGTCTTTCCATTCCCAATGCGCAATTGCTCGGCCAAGCCGCGCTGACGGCCTACTCGGATGCGGATGCCTGCCAAAAATGGGCCGCCGGCAACGGCTTCAATGAAGCCTTCGATTTCTTCAACAATGTCAGCCCGAAAACCGACACGAATGGGTTCGTGGCACAGAACTCCCAGGCCGTGTTGGTGGCGTTCCGCGGCACCGATCCGCAGAAGCCCATCGACTGGTTCATCGACTTCGACGCGCTGCAGCAGCACGGCGACTTTCCGGAAGCCCGTGTCCACAAGGGTTTCGACGATGCGCTCGACTCCGTTTGGAGATCGGCACAGGACATTCTTCCGCAGCGCCTTGCCGCGCGCGGCGGACGAGCGGTGTGGATCACCGGCCACAGCCTGGGCGGAGCGCTGGCGGAACTCGCGGCGGCGAAGGCGGCGGTGGTCTCCGGGATTCCCGTGCAGGGCGTCTACACCTTTGGGCAGCCGCGCGTCGGCGACGAAGCCTTTGCGAGCAAAATGCACGACACATTAGGCGCGCGGATTTTCCGGTTCATCAACAATCACGACATCGTGCCGCGCGTTCCGCTGTGGGGCATGGGTTTCCGGCATTTTGCCGATGAGATGTTCTTCCAGGGCATGACCATGCAGGATGACATGATCTCCATCGAAAGCTGGAGGGAGGCGATTCGTCTGGCGGCGCTCGCCGTGGATTTGCAACCCTTGCAGGAGATTTTCGCGCTGGCGAAGGCGATCCTCACGCTCAATGCGAACGCCGCCCGGCGGGAAGCCGAGATGTTAGGCGATCTTCGTCTGGCGCTCGCCGCGGGAACCGCCAACATCAAAGATCACAGCATGGAGACCGGCTACCTGCCGCGGCTGCAAGGTTTGAATACTCCGTTCTCCTCCGCTCAAGCCGCCACACAGTAGAATCGCGTCTTCCTGAACGCGCCCTACCTTTGAGCGATCGCAGGCTGATCTTGGGTGCTCGATTGCTCTGCTTCAGGCGATGTCATCCTTCTTATCGATTCTTCTTGCTTATCGATTCTTCTTGCTTATCGATTCTTCTTGCCTTGGCGATGTCGTGCGCGATGGCGAGTGCCGCTGCGGTGGTGCCTGTTCCCACCCTGCAACCCTCACTGCCCGTACCAGGTCTGGAGCCGAATCGCCGGCAAGCGAAAGCGGGGATTCTCTTTCTCAGCACCGGAACCACCCCCATCGCGGTCACCGCTGGCTCGGTTTTGTACTCGCCCCTGGGCGCGGATCTGAGCCTGGCAGCGAGTAATCCCAACCCACAAGTGAGTTTTTCCGACCCGCTGCCCGGCTTGGTGAACTCCTACACCGGGGCTGACCCACAGAAATGGGTGACCGGAATCCCGCGCTACGCGACGGCAAATCTGCTTGCGGTCTATCCGGGAATCGACGTCCGCTACACCATCGGCACGGATGGAGGGCTTACGCTGAACCTGATATGTCAGCCGGGAATCAATCCAGCGGCAGTGACTTTCAAAATTGCACAGGCTGTGTCGATTGCGCAGGAGTCCAACGGATCGTTGTTTGTGAAGTTCTCATCATTCCGCGAAGATTCGACGGGGTTGCTCTATGCGGTCCCGCTCGCGTCTCAAGCCACCGCGAAAGGGCAGGTGAGCCGGAGCGTCAGTTTCGCGGTGCAATCGACAACCGCGTTTGGTCTGGTTGTGCAGGCGCTCGATCCAACTCTGCCGTTGCAGATCGCGATGAACCTGGGCGGGTCAACCAGTTTCCAGGGCTCGTTCACTACCTCGCGCCCACCGCACGCGATGGATTCTTCCGGCAACGTATTCTTCGGGACGCTCCTGGCGGACGCGGCGGGAAAAGATGCACCCTTCCCCACGACAGCCCGCGAGGGATGCGCCTCCAACATCAATACGCCGTTCCCTTGCTCGGACGTGGCCGTCTACAAATTCTCCGCGGACGGAGTGCTCGACTTCATCACGTATCTTGCGGGCCGAACCAGTGAGTCCGCCAGCTTTGTGGGGCTTGACCCGGATGGCGCGGTGACGGTCGCGGGCACCACAGACTCCTCGGATTTTCCGGTCACCGCAGCAGCCCTCCAGCCGGCATATGGAGGACCTCCAGCCGCGTCCGGCTCCGGCCTCGGCGTTAGTGGCGACTACTTCGCCGCGAAGCTTGATCCAGCCACGGGACTGTTGCAGTCCTCCACTTTCCTGGGCGGCCCCAACACGGACACCATGGGAACCGCGGCGCTGGGAGCCGACGGATCGCTGTATTTCCTGCCGGTATGGCTGGGCCAGTTTAGCGCGGGGATGCCGGTGACGGGCGGAGCGCTGCTGGCAGCTTGTGAGAACAATCCTTGCCAAAACGGTTACGTGGCGCGCCTCAGTCCGTCGCTGGACAAGCTGATCTTTGGCACCTATCTGCCGGGGCTTACCCAGTCGACCGCACAGCTCGCGTCCGATGGGAGTGTCTATTACGCGGGCACCGCCGGCCCAGGCTTTCCGACAACGCCGGCGGCGTACCAGCCGCAGAATGCCGGCGGCTTCGATGGCATTGTCGCGCGATTGGACCCCTCCGGCAGCAGACTCCTCTTCGCCACCTACTTTGGAGGCCCGGACACAGATTGGATTCTCACGATAGCGGTGGCGCCTGATGGCAGCGTGTGGGCGGCGGTGAGTTCTTTTGTCCCATGTTGCGGCGACAGCCATTACCAACTGGTCCATCTGGATGCGAACGGCTCGCGGCTTCTGGCGCAGGTCCCGATTGATGTGGGCGAAATGGTGGTGGACAAGGCCGGAAATCTGATCGCCAAGCAGTTGGGAGATGTCACCGTGTCACCCGATGCTTTCCTCTCGAGCCCCTGCGGAACCGGCGCCTATGTGAAGCTGAGCCCTAGCGGGCAGCAGTTGTTCGCCACGTATTTGGGGATAGACACCGGTGTGGGGTTAGACACCGGCGATTTCGATGGCGCCGATGCGCAGGGCACACCGTTTCTGGATTCCTCATCCGGCAGATATCAGGTGGTGGAGAACCAAATCGGGGGACCGTACGCCGGATGCGTGGTGGACGCGGCCAATTTCGGCAATCCGCTGAGTCTCTCGCCCGGCGCCATCGTCACCATCTTCGGGAGCGCGCTGGGACCTCGGCAGGGAGTCGGATTCGAATTGCTGAACGAGCACGTGCCGACCTCCCTGGGCGCCACTCAGGTGCTGGTGAACGGAGTGCCTGCGCCCATTTTGTACTCCTCGTATTGGCAGTTGAACGTGATTCTCCCTTATTCGCTGGTAGTAGGAACGCGGCCCACGATTCAGGTAGTGAACAATACAAC
>Ga0207011_1121_pt1 | contig 15725 bp, 13 predicted proteins | sample Alteio_BWMinCont_79_FD_153466 | JGI IMG/M metagenome (GOLD analysis project Ga0207011, IMG submission 153466) | Enriched cells from forest soil in Barre Woods Harvard Forest LTER site, Petersham, Massachusetts, United States -... | ecosystem: Environmental > Terrestrial > Soil > Temperate forest >...
TCGGCGGAGGATTCGGCCATTTCGGTGCAAGTTCCACACTGGAGTTCGGAAGTTTTCCGAACCCGGGCAAAACCGGAACCACTACGGGTGTATTCGAGGCAGGCTTAGGTCTCGATGTGAGGCTGTTCAAGCGCTTCAGCCTGCGTGGCGAAGCCCGGGACTTCTGGTCAGGTGAACCACAGTTGAATGTCACCACAGGTAACAGCCGCCAGCACAACTTATTCGTTGCCGGCGGCGTGGTGTGGCACTTTTAGGCAGGAGGCTCCATTTTGCTGCGCCAGCATGGCCTGAACTGGCTCGGTGCAAGAATAGACCGTAGTGTCCTAATCGTTATGCCGATCCCTCAGTACATTGGGAGGACCATTGGAGCCCAAAGGCTTCTTGCTATCACTCGGCATTGGGAATAGCGTTGCGTCCGAACGTCGCCGCGGCCTTGCCCTGACTCTTGATTGCGGGGGAAACGAGGGTCGGGGCTTTTTCTCGCCTCAATACACTATTAGGCACTCCCACAATTCCGCCGACGGCCACGTGACTGACTTTGACCTTGGGAAACTGCAATCATGGACTCTGGAGTCAACAATTAGCTAGGAACGATTCACGGAAGAGCGACTATTTCGACGGGCTCGCGGGATCATCGCTCTTGATCAATACCCATGTAGTCACCCCAAGGATAGCGGCACCGCCAATCCCGATCGCCACTGGGGAATTGAGAGCCCCTCCACCGGCGGCAGGAGCCGCAGCTCCTGCTCTCTTTTTCTTTTTCTTGTTATCTTGCTCCGGCTGTGTTTCCTCTCGGGTAGTTTGCTGACCTTGAGCTAGCGTGGTGGTGCCCTTTTCATCGCTGATAGTCAGGTCACCCTTTCGCGCCGCGATTTGCACCTGTCCGTCCACGTCTCTGACTTCAAATTCCGTCCAGGAGGTGGATGCAGGCGACACAGTGACGTCGCCAGCTCGGGTCCCCAGCGATTTCGAGGTCGATATGGTTACGCCTCCGTGCTCTAATTTAAGGGCGTGGTCTTCGTACTGAACCAGCGAGTCATTAAGAACCAAGACGATCGATCCTGGAGCGTTTATGTTGGCAGCAGAGCTGGCATTAGTCTGTACCAAGTCGCCGGAAAAGATTGCGGACGACCTCGCAATGCTGTTGCCATTGAGCAGTGCGGTTCCGTGCGTGTAGAGCATTGCAGCAGGTTGGTCGGCTGCAAACAACGCAGCCTGAAAAATCAAGACCATCATGCAACCCAGGATCCTCAACCGCAGAGTCCTCATCATCGCAGGCGTTTCCGTCCTTTGGGGCAGAACATGCTGAATGGTAATCCGAAAGCCTTTCTTCGTCAATCGCTTCCTGACGCCGAGTTACTTCCTCCGCCACTTATCAACGCTGTTCCACCAGATCACTCGCAGCCATTCATCGATAAAAGTTTTCGCCCATTGGCGATGCGTCCACCATCGAACGCCAAATTGTTCCTCGTCCCGGGAAGCCGCCACGGCGTAATTATGTCCAGGGATTTCGCGGCGAAAAATGCTGAGAGCGCGCCGGGTGTGGAAGTCCGAGGTTACAATCAGCACTCGTTCCTCTCCCGTGCGAGCGAGGCATCGCTCCACATCTTTCGCCTCGTCCCGTGTCGACAGTCCCTGAATCGGACAAATGTCAACCGCCGTGGCGCGCGGCAGATCCCGAACATATTTCTCCGCCATCTGAATCTGCGTGAATTCGTAGATTTTCGAGTTGGTGGGAACATCCAACACAATTCGGCGGCCAAATCCCTGCGCCAGAAGTTGGAGCGCGCGTTCCGGTCGATGATTCGTTTCGCCCGCCAGCACCAGAATCACATCAGAGGCGCGCGGCGCATCCAGCACCAGAAAGTTGCCGGCTCTAACGGCCAGTCCGATCGACAAGCCCGCGAACAGGACCAAGGCCAGCATCCACCGACGATTCAGCACTTTTTTTCTATTCATCAAGGTCCAAGCTCCGGAATTCGCGGCCAAAATCGTCAACGTTTCTCAGGTCTACCACGCCACTTTGTCCCGTAACCACGTGCTAGAATCAAAACCGCAGTTCACTTCACCGGGAAGAAACCCAGTCGCAACGATGACCAATCTCTCTGCCGGAACTCGCTCCGTCGATCAATTCAGAAACAAGGTCCAGCAGCGCAAAGCTCAAGTCGGCATCATCGGACTCGGCTATGTGGGACTGCCCCTCGCCCTTTTGTTCAGCGAACAAAAGTTTGCCGTCACCGGATTCGACATTGATCAGCGCAAAGTCGATACGCTTGCCCAAGGCGGATCTTACATCTATCGCATCAGCAAAGAAGAGATTCAAACCGCCAAGACGCAGGGCTTTTCGGCCACGTCCGACTATTCCCGAATCGTCGACATGGATGCCATCATCATCTGTGTCCCCACCCCGCTCAACCAATACCACGAACCCGACCTTAGCTACATTACCGATACCACGCATGCCATTGCGCCGCACCTGCAACCCGGTCAACTGGTAGTCCTGGAGAGTACAACCTATCCGGGCACGACCGAGGAGGTCATGGTTCCAATTCTGGAGAAAGAGAACAAGGGCGGACTGAAGGCTGCACGCGGCGCCTCAAGCACCGAAAAAGATTTCTTTGTGGCCTTCTCCCCCGAACGGGAAGACCCGGGCAATACCACGGTGGCACGCCGCGATATTCCAAAAGTTGTGGGAGGAGTGAATCCGCAGGCTTCGGAATTGGCTGGAACTCTGTACGGATCTATCTTCCAGCGCACGGTTCCCGTCTCCTCCCCGGCTGCGGCGGAGATGACAAAACTGCTGGAGAATATTTACCGGTGCGTCAACATTGCCCTGGTGAACGAATTGAAGCTCCTCTGCCTGCGCATGGGAATCGATATCTGGGAAGTCATCGAAGCTGCCTCCACCAAACCCTTTGGCTTTCATCCTTTTTATCCCGGACCCGGCCTGGGTGGGCACTGCATTCCCGTCGATCCCTTCTACTTGTCCTGGAAAGCCAAGGAGTGGGATTTCCGAACCCGCTTTATTGAGTTGGCTGGAGAAATCAACAACAACATGCCGTATCACGTGCTGGCCTCCGTGGGCGGAGCACTAAACGGCCATAAGAAATCAGTGAACGGTGCACGCGTTCTGATCCTCGGCGTCGCCTACAAAAGAGATATTGACGATTTGCGCGAATCTCCGGCACTCACCATTATCGAACTCTTACGGAAGGAAGGCGCCGAGGTCAGCTATCATGATCCTTATTTCCCGTTTATCGGGAAAGGCCGGAAGTACGACCTGCAGATGAAGCGCACGGAGCTGGAGAAACTGGGCCAGTACGACTGCATCGTAATTGTCACCGACCACTCCAATTACGACTTCCGGAAGATTGTGGGCGAAGCCCAGTTGGTAGTCGACACCCGCAACGCCACCAAGGGCATTAACAGCCCGAAAGTCGTTCGTTGTTAGTGGAAAGTGCCGAAAAAGGGTCAGCTGGCCGAACGATTGCAGGCAATGAGGTGTGGACTGGCGAGGTTCAGCTGATTGACAGAGCCGGGCGACTCCGGATGGGGTCCCTTCACCACGTAAAAGGCTCGTGCCGGGTGTAAATTCTTGCCCTTTTGGCCTTAGCCGGTTCGATTCCCTGACTAGCAGCTTGGCTAAGGGACTGAAATGGAATTAGATGGATTTCCGAGCGGCGAGAGGAATGGCCCTTGCCGTGCATATTTTTGCCATCTAGTAGTAAAATGGGCGCTCGACCGCTGCCGGTCCGGAAAGAATTATGTTGGCAAGTTAAGAAACTTTCCACCCCAAACGGGTGTTTTCGACAACTAAGTAGTGCGCACTCGGATATGAACCACTCTGCCCCCGAAACTCTCTTCTCGATGTTACCCAAGGCGAAGACTCCTTGGAGGGAGTTCGTTTTCAGCACCGGGACGCAAGCCGTGGCTATCGCATTTCTGGCATGGGTGCGCTTGCTGTACCCCACCGTGGTCTCGCCTCCGGAGCACACTTTCCGTTCGGTTCAACTCGTAAGCACGCCGGTTCCGGTCAATCATCGGCCCCAGCCGTTGCCCGTCCTGCCCAAGCCCGCGGTGGTTGCCGAGCTGGAGTCACCCACCAATGCGTTGCGGCTTCCCGCACCCCAGGCGAAGCCTCCGGCAAAAGTGAAGGTGGAGGAAGTTGCAGCTCCCACAGTCAACATTGCGGCCAAGAAACTGGACGTGTTGCCGCTCAACTCCGCGCCTGTCATTCCCAAGCAGGGAGTCAAAACCAACGTATTTTCCACCGGCAGTTCGGCCACTCCAACTATCGCGCGTGCGCCTTCTCAGGTCCAGACCGGTGGTTTTGGCGATCCCAATGGAATTCCCGCGAAGGCCAGCGACGGTAAGGCGGTCAACATTGCAGCTCGCGGATCTTTTGATCTGCCCTCCGGACCGGGCTACGGCAATGGTACGGGCGGTGCCAAAGGTGTGCCGGGAGTCGTCGCGAGTTCCGGGTTTGGCGGCGGGACGGCCACCGGAAACAGCCACGCCCGGCTATCCCCAGGCACGGTTCAATCGGGGGGCTTTGCCAGCGCTGATGTTCCCGCCGCACCCACCGTCCGATCTCATTCGGCAGAGCCGGTTTCACGGGCCGTGCCCGCGGAAATCCTTTCCAAGCCAACTCCGGTCTATACTCAGGAAGCCAAGAGTCTGCGGGTTGAAGGTGAGGTTCTTCTGGAAGTCGTTCTCGAAGCTTCCGGCAATCTTCATGTGTTACGCGTCGTGCGCGGATTGGGTCACGGCCTCGATGACAATGCCGTCAAAGCCGCCGAACAGATCCACTTCAAACCAGCGATGAGGGATGGCCAGCCAGCCGATTCCACGGTCGTCTTGCACATCATCTTTCAGCTGGCATAATTTTGGTTCCAGAAGGTTCTTATGCGTATTTTTCAGCTGGGTTCTCTGTGGTTCGTACTATTACTTTTCGTAGCATTGCCTGCGCTTTCTCAGGATCAACCGTCTTCTCCCTCTTCCCGCGCGGTGATCGAGGCGGTGCCGCCGGCGCAATCACAATCACAAGGTGCGGCAGCTTATTCTCCACCGCCCACGTCGTTCAACGACGTCATCGACCGGGTGGTGCAGCGCGAACATTTCTTTATCGCACAAATGCGCCATCTCCATCCCATGGTCGAGACTTATCTGCAGAATCTTAAAACCGACCGTAGCGGCAACGATGTCATAGCGAAAGACAACTACTTTCTCGGTCGCCTCGACATGAACGACGGCCCGGAAGACACGTCTTTCATCGGACAGCCTGGGTTCGGTCGCCGGATGGCGAATCGGCTCACCGGCCTTTACGCGATGCACTTCCTGCCTCTCGGCTTTGCCCAGATGGTCGTCCTCGATCCTGATTTCCAGAAGAGGTCCTACAACTTCAATTTCGTGCGCCGGGAATTTCTGGGAGAAGTGCGCTGCCTGGTGATCGACGTCGAGCCCAAAAAAGATGCGTCGCCGGGACGGTTCATCGGCCGCATCTGGGTGGAGGATCAGGACTACAACATCGTTCGTTTTAACGGTACCTACTCTTCGCGGCCGGGCACCGATTTTTACCTCCACTTCGACACGTGGCGCTTGAATCTTCGTTCCGGCATGTGGGTACCCGCCTATGTGTACAGCGAGGAATCCGACTATAAATATGGCCTCGCAAAGAGTTTGCACTTCCGGGCTCAGACGCGACTTTGGGGATACGACTTAAAGACCCTCAACAAGAATTCGGAGTTCACTCAGATTCTCGTGGATTCTCCGCAGTCAGTAAAGGATCAGAGCGAAGTGGAGGCTGATGCCACTCCAGTGGTGGCTGAGCGACTGTGGGAACGGCAGGCGGAAGATAACGCCGTCGAGCGCCTGCAGAAGATCGGCCTGCTGGCGCCGGTCGGCGAAGTCGACAAAGTTTTGCAGACCGTGGTTAACAACCTGCTGGTAACCAACAACATTGACCTCCAGTCCGATATCCATTGCCGGGTCCTGCTTACCTCGCCTCTCGAATCATTTACCATCGGGCACACCATTGTCATCAGCCGCGGTCTTCTGGATGTCCTGCCTGACGAGGCTTCGCTCGCCATGGTCATGGCCCATGAACTCAGCCACATCGTCCTCGGCCACAAGTTCGATACAAAACTGGCTTTCAACGACAGAATGTTCTTTCCTGATGAAGATTCCTTCCAGCGCTTCGATTTCAGGCACCGCTCAGCCGACGAGGAAGCGGCGGATACCAAAGCTGTGGAACTGCTGAAGAATTCTCCATACAAAGACAAATTGGGAAGTGCAGGATTATTTTTGACGGCTTTGCACCAATACGCTCCCGATCTGCCGAATTTAATTCGTCCTCATATGGGAAACGGCTTGGCGCAAGGCAAGAGCCTGCGCATGTCGGCGCTGCTCGCGTCTGCGCCGCAACTGGATCCCAAACGCCCTGACCAGATCGCCGCCCTCCCGCTGGGGGGACGAATCAAGCTCGATCCCTGGACCGATCAAGTGGAACTCTCGAAAGCGAAACCAGTGGCACTGACTTCGGCGCGGGAAAAGATGCCGTTCGAAATTACGCCTTTCTTCCCTTACCTCACCAGGCTGTCGGTTCCCGGCAACGAGAAGGTAGCGCTTACTGCACCGGTATCGAAGTGAGGCGCCGCTTCTTCGCCACGCCTTAAATATCCAGCGTTCTTCGGAACGAATCGCAAGCAGTCGGAACGATCGATCGAGAAAAAGATCGATCGGAAAAACGAGGGTCGGAAATATGGACTGGAAGTAAAAAGGGCGCACCCGGTCGCGCGCGCCCTTTTATTTCAAGATCGGTTGTCGGTTTAGCCTCTACTTAAGGGAGCTGCCGACGTTGGAGAATACGTTGTTGGCGTTCGACCCAATCAGCCGGACGGTGCCGACTACGATCACCAGGATCACGGCCAGCATCACCGCATACTCGGCAATATCCTGACCACTCTCATCATTCCAAAGGTTTTGCAGAATCTTTGCCACGGGCTCCGTCTCCTTAAGTGTTCGTCTTGGTCGTGCTCCTCGTTTTTCCAACTGGGCAGGGTACCCCAAAAATGGTGACCGGATCAGATTCGTCCTGAGGATGGTCGTATGAGCAATGATAGGTGCCGCACCAGACCGCTCCAATGGCCCATAAGTGCCATACTCGCATCCTTTAGGCCAAGGCAGCTATGTCGTTATCAGCCAATGCTTTTCAAGGGAAGTGATTGGTTTACCGCGAACAGCGCTAGCTCCAGCCGGGTCGACACGCCCAGCTTATCGAAAATATTGCTCAGGTGGTGCTTGACCGTGTCCTCGCTGATTTTGAAGTATTCAGCAATCTCTTTATTCGAGTATCCGGCCACTACCGCGGCAACAATTTCCAACTCGCGAGGGGTGAGCCCAAATTTCTTCTGTCGCGCTTCGTCGCTCGAAGACTGCACCAGGGTCCGCAAATATTGCACCAGGTTGGAAACGCTTTCCCGTCCCACCCAGTACTCGCCCGACATTACGGTATGGATCGCTTTGAGCAGCAACTGCGTGGCGGAGTCTTTTAATACCACTCCTCGCGCGCCCAGCTGCAGCGCCTCGACGATCTGAGTCTTTTCCGCCGCCGCAGTCAGCAGAATCACGCGTACCGGACTTGAATTTGCTCCGGCGCTCAGATCCCGAAGAGCCTCCAGGCCAGGATGTCTGGGCATAGCCAGATCCAGCAATAAAATATCGGGCTTCAACTGCCGCGCCAGTTTTACCGCTTCGGCGCCGTCAGACGCTTCTCCTAACACCTTTAAATTCGGCTCCGCCTCCAGCAACCGCCGCAACCCATCCCGGAAAATTGGATGGTCATCGGCGATCACGATACGAACCGGTTGTGACTTCTTAAAGTTCATCCGAGCTTTCTCCATCCCTTGGAACCTTAATCTCCAGCCGTGTTCCCAGACCGGGATTCGATTCTACAGTGAGTCCGCCCTCAATCAAACGGACCCGCTCCTTAATAATCGTCGGACCCTTTCCCATCTGATCCAGTTCATCCTGACTCAGGCGGCCAGAAAAAGGAAAACCTTTGCCGTCATCCTCTAGCGTCAGGCACCACTCAGTCGAATTCGTGCTGAGGCGCACCAGCGCGTGGCGCGCTTTACTGTGCTTACGCACGTTGACCAGACCTTCCTGCACAATCCGCAAAAATTCCCGGCACACTTTATCTGGCATCTCCAGCTTCTCAGCGTCGGTTACGAAGCGCGCCGAGATTCCCGTCTCCCGCTCAAACCGTTCTACCGCATCGCGCACCACGCTGAGAAATCTTCGAGAATCCACATCGATCGACTTCATCTGCTGCATCAGTTCCCGCAGCTTCAGGACTTCCTCGCGCAACAAACCCTGGATCCGACCCAGTTCGCTGCCCACCACCTCCGGCGAAGTCTCGGCCTGCCGGCGCAGCACATCGACCTGCATCTCCACCGCGATCAGCGACTGCACCGCGCCATCGTGCAACTCTCGCGCCACCCGGGCGCGCTCTGCCGCGCCAGCCCGCCGTCGTAGCCGGTGCAGCAGGTAAACGTTGTAAATCGCAGGTCCCACCTGGCGGAATAAATCCAGCAGAAAACGAAGCTCTTCTTGCGTATCCCCTTTCCACGAAGGGTCGAACACGAAGATCCGTCCCCGCCACTCCCCACCGAATACGAAAGAAATCGCAATCAGTGACCGGAACGATTGCCGCTCCTGCAATCGAGCCAGCGGCTCGCCGGACGGTGCAGCAACCTGGTTGCCCTCAGAGTCCAATGCGGTCAAAGACCAGCGATCTCTATTGCGAGCCGCGTAAAACACTTCTCCGGGAAAATCCTCCAGATATCTGTTCGCGTCCCGCGGACTCGAGTTCAGCCAAGTGAAATCGGACGGCGCACCATCCCCATCGCGCAACTCGCCCAGGAATATTCTGCGGCTGTGAATCTCCTGCGAGGCCACCAGGACCCGGCTCGCCGCGTACATCCCCTGCACTTGCCTGCAGATCTGCTGCAGCGTTCCCGTAAGTCCAGCCTCCACCCGCACCTTGGCCAGCATGCTGGTCACTGCGGCCTTCTCCGCCCGCAAGCGCCTCTGCTGCTCCGCCAGATAACCCAAGAGTAGTCCCATCACCAGCAGGTACACCGACAACATGAACAGCCGCTTCGGCTCGAACTCCGTCACATTAATTTGCAGGCCCGCCAGGCCGTGCCAGGGCAGTCTTTTCCCTTGCGTTGCCCACACCCGGAGCAGGACGAAGCTTTCGATCCACAGCAAGGCCACTTCGGCGGCCGCCGTGCTTAACGTTTCCCAGAGTCCCCATCGGTAGGCTGCTGCTGCCAGAACAAAAAAGAAGAACAGAAAAAATGGGCTTCGAGGTCCTTCTGCAAACACCGAGATGAATGCTGGCCAGACAATATCCGCCCCATGCACCAGCAGGCGAAACGCCATGGTGGACTGCTGTCTACGCCGCAACAGCGTGATTACCATCACGCCATGGATCAGATAAATTCCCAGCAGACCGTACGCCACTGGCGCGTGCCCCAACTGCGTCGGATCCATGTAGATCGCAGCCAGAGCGGATAGCGCCAGAAACACGCGCGCCGTCGCCAGCCAGCGCTCGATGCGGCGAATCTCACTCGGATCGGCTGGGGGCTGCGGCCTTCCAAAAAAACGAAGATTGGTATCAGGCTGCAAAATCCAATTCACTTACTGCCGGGAACACAATTGCTCAAAGTATTAGGAACTCCTCGCATTCTAACGCCTCGCATACTATGGATAAGAAAGACCAGGAGCAAGTGAAACTTTGCGGTAGCCATTGCCTCGACTGCACCCTCCCGTTTTTCTACCGCTTTCAGTCCCACATTCGCTGATTACTTCCGTAACCAGGACCTTTCCTGAGAGCAGTCTAAAATAGTCGCGAGGATCGTAATCTGCGCGCCTTTTCCAAATTCTGGACCGCGACCGTCGTAGTCTGTCTGGCGACTCTGGTGCTGGCTGCGCTGTTTCTCCCCAACTCGTTTGGCCTCAAGGCGCTCAGTGATGTGATTCAGTGTATTCTCCTGTTTTCTGGAACCATGTCGCTGGTTCCTCACATACTGCGATCGCGGGGCCGCCTACGCCTTTTCTGGACGCTCATCGCAACCGGTATTACCTTCTGGTTTACCTATCAGTTGGTCTGGACATATTACGAAGTCTGGCTGCGTATGGATGTGCCCGACCTGTGCGCGGCCGACATGATTCTGTTCTTACATATTGTGCCGCTAATGGCCGCTCTCGCGCTTCGCCCTCATGCCCCGCAAGATGAGTATGCGGCGAAACTCCGCCGGCTAGATTTTGCCCTCATGATGGTTTGGTGGGGATATCTCTACGTCCTCATCGTGATCCCCTGGCAGTATGTCATGGCCGACGTGAAGGCTTACGATCATAATCTAAACTCGTTGTATCTCATCGAGAAGCTGGCTTTCCTGAGTACGGTGCTCGCCGCGTGGATCGGCAGCAAGGGAGGCTGGAAAACTTTCTACGCCAACCTGTTCGGCACCTGCCTTATCTATGCCGCCGGTTCTCACCTCGCCAATTGGGCGCTCAGCCGGAATTTTTATTACAGTGGGAGCCTCTACGACATTCCGCTCGCCACTTCTATGGCCTGGCTGACCGTAATCGGTCTCGGAACCGGAAACCTCGAACCCCAAGCCGGAATTCGCACCACATCCACATTGCATGGCGTGAGCCTGGCCCGGCTGGGAATGATCGCAGCCTTCTCACTTCCTCTTTTTGCCGCATGGGCTTTGCTGGACGGGCCGATCCCACCGCGCATACGTTCCTTCCGGCTGATCCTGACGCTAGGTACTGCACTTCTAATGGGCGTCATGGTGTTCATCCGCCAACGCCTGCTCGACGGCGAATTGGTTCGCCTGCTCATTCACTCGCGGGAATCCATTGCCAATCTAAAACGTTTGCAGGCGCAAATCACCGAGTCGGAAAAACTGGCGTCGATTGGACACCTGGTTGGCGGTGCTGCTCACGAACTGAACAATCCCATCACCGCTATGCTCGGCTATTCCGATCTCTTGATGAGCACATCTCTCACCCCGGAGCAGAGTGATCTGGCGGTAAAAATCGGGCAACATGTTCGCCGCACCAAGTCTCTGGTAGCCAGCCTGCTGAGCTTCGCCAAACAAGGTCCCACGGCAATGTCGCCCGTGGATCTCAACACCCTGCTGCGCACCGCCGTAAAAGTTTCGCAGCCTCAGTGGGAAGCACTCCACATCGAAGTGCGCACCGAATTTCCCCACGAACTGCTGCTGGTGCGTGGAGATTCCAATCAGTTGCTCCAGGTTTGCGTGCAGATCATTAACGACGCCCTGCATGTGCTCGATCAGCACGATCGCCGAACCCTTACCATTGCCGCCGCACATAAAAACGGCTCGGCCATCGTCAATATCTCTGACACCGATCTACCCGGCAACTTCGTCGAATATGAAGAGCAGACCATCGACTCTCCGGAAAATCTCTCCGGATTGGGCTTGACTGCATGTCAGGGCATCCTGCGGCAACATCACGGGAAACTTTTTTGGCAGCAAGACCAAAAAGCAGGAACCAGCATCCGCCTTGAGATTCCGGTCATCCCTCCGCCGGAAAAGTCCCCTGCATCCGGGGTTCCGGTGATGTGGCAACCTCAACCGTCCGCTTGAGCTGGCCGCACGCCGCATAGATATCCCGGCCCCGCGGACGCCGCACAAATGTAGGAATTCCCCCATCTCGCAGAATTTGTTGAAACGCCCCAACCCGCTCGGCGCTCGGAGTCGTAAAATCAATTCCCGGCCCCGGATTCAGCGCAATCAAATTCACCTTGCAGCGCATCCCGCGCAATAACTCCGCCACTTCTTTCGCATTCTCAGGTGCATCGTTCACTCCGCCGAGCAGCACATATTCGAACGTGATCCACTCCCGCGTGCGTAGCGGAAACTCGCGCGCCGCCGCCATCAGCATCTCCAGGTTCCATTTCTTGTTCAGCGGCATCAGCTGCGTTCGCAGCGCATCATTCGACGCATTCAAAGAAATCGCCAGCTTCGGCCGGATCGCTTCCCCCCCGAAATCATCGATGCGCGGCACGATCCCCGCCGTCGAAACCGTCATCCGCCGCTCCGCAATCCCCACGCACTCCACCAGCAGCCGGGCCGCCTTCACGAAATTTTCATAGTTCAAAAACGGCTCGCCCATGCCCATGAAGACCAGATTGATGCGATCCTCCGGCGGCGAAACCTTCTGATCTTTCAGCACCGCGCAAACTTGCCCCACAATTTCTCCAGCAGTCAGGTTGCGCTTCACCCCCAGCAACGCCGTCAAACAAAACTGGCAATCCACCGCACACCCCACTTGGCTGGAGATGCAAATCGTCGATCGGCCAGATGCACGCTTGCTCGTCAACCCCGTCAGGGGCGGCGGCATGTGAAAGCCCGGCACGGTAGTGCCGGGAGAGGTGGTGCGGGAGGCCACCGAGTCCCGAAGGGGCGACACCTCTTTCATCACAGATTGTGCGGAGGGGGACCGAGTCACCGTGCCCTCACCTTCCTCCCCAGCCTCACTCCCATCTCCCGCTTCCCCGCCATCCCCCTCCGGCATCCACACCGTCTCCACACTCTGCCCATCCCCAAAGCCAATCAAATACCGCACCGTGCCATCCACCGACACAAATTTTTTCTCGATCCGCGCCGCTCCAACCGTCACCCCGTTCTTCGCCAGCCGTTCGCGGAACTCCTGCGGCAATGTAGAAATCTCTTCCAGGGATTCCACCCGCTGCCGGTACACCCCATCCATGATCTGCTTGGCCCGGTAGCTTGGTTCCCCCGCTTCGTTCACCAAAGCGGTGACCTCCTCGCGGTTCCAACCAAGCAGCGCCGTGGTTACAGGTTTGCCCATATTGAAGCTTCGCGAATCCCGCGTAACTATATGATTCTAAATCGACAATCGCCCCATTGTCATACTTCCTGCCGGCTTGTGCCAGATATGTAAGAATAATAGGTTACCTCGGACAATGGTGCGCATCGAATTTAGAGCGACCTGTCCGAAGAGATTCGACCGAAAGTAAGAGTTAATCATTCATTATGGTAAAAGAAGTCCGCAATATCCGTCGTCAGGTGTTGCCTCACGGCCTAACCGTCATAACCGAGCAGATGGAGCACATCCGCTCGGCTTCCATCGGAATTTGGCTCGAAACCGGTTCCCGCGACGAGACTCCCCAATCGAACGGTATCTCGCATTTCATCGAGCACATGGTCTTCAAAGGCACCAAGCATCGCACCGCCGAAGAGATCGCCCGTCAGGTCGACTCCATCGGCGGCAACATGGATGCCTTCACTTCCAAAGAATGCATCTGCTTCAACGTCAAAGTTCTCGATGAAAACGTTCCGGTCGCTCTTGAGATTCTCACCGACCTGGTTCTGCATCCCACATTCACCGCCGAGGACATCGCCCGCGAGCGCGGCGTGATTCTCGAAGAGATCAAGATGGACGAAGACAATCCCGATTACCTCGTCCACGAAATCTTCACCCAGAATTTCTGGAAAGATCACCCTCTCGGCAAGCCCATCCTAGGCACAAAAGAAACAGTAAAGAAATTCGAGCGCCAGGCCGTGCTCGATACCTACTCCCGCCGCTTCGCCCCCGGCAACATCATTGTGGCCGCTGCCGGTCATCTCGATCACGACCAGTTCGTCGACCTCGTCGTCAAACACTTCGAACACCTGAAGCCCGCGAAAAACGGGTTCCATTCCTCCGAACCCAAGATCGTTCCCCGCATTGTGCTGCGCAACAAAAAGGCGCTCGAACAAGTGCAGCTCTGCATCGGTGTCCCCGCCTATCCCATCGCCCATGAGAAGCGGCACGCCGGCTACATTCTGAACACCCTGCTCGGCGGCGGCATGAGTTCGCGTCTCTTCCAGAACATTCGGGAGCGCCAGGGCCTGGCCTACTCCATCTACAGCGACCTTAACCCCTACCGCGATACCGGATGCATGGCCGTCTACGCCGGCACTTCGCTGGCCTCAGCGAACAAGGTTGTCAAGGCGGTAGTCAACGAATTTCACGACTTGAAAAATAAGCCGGTTCCAGAAGAAGAACTGCGCCGCTCCAAAGATCAACTCAAAGGCAGCCTGATGCTCTCGCTGGAATCGAGCACCGCGCGCATGTCAAACCTGGCCCGCCAGGAAATGTATTTCGACCACTTCCAGGACCTCGACGAACTCATCGAAAAAATCGAAGCCGTCACCGCCGCCGATCTACAGAGCCTGGCACAGGAATTCTTCAATACGGAATCCATCGCCGTAACCGCGCTCGGCAACCTCAGCGGCCTGAAGATCTCGCGCGATCAACTCACCTGCTGAATCATCGACCTTAATCTGCATTCTTCATTTGGAGAATCGATGCCTGCTGAACTCTCAATCGACCCCGCTCACTCAGCTTTACTCTGCATGGACTACCAGACCGGGATCGTCTCCAGTTACATCAAAGATCAGGACATGCTGCTGCGCGCAGCCAGCGCTCTAAAGCAGGCCCGAAGCGCCGCCCTGCCCGTCATCTATGTGCAGGTCGGCTTCCGCCCAAACTTCCCAGAGATCAGCCCGCGCAACGCCGCCTTCAGCACCGTCAAGAATTCTCCACAACGCCAGCAGCTCTTTGTCAGCCCCAGCAAAGAAATTCATTCTTCGGTCGCTCCTGAACCGGACGACATCATCGTCACCAAGCATCGCGTCAGCGCTTTCGCCGGCACCGATCTCGACATGATCCTGCGCGCCAAAGATGTCGACACGCTCATTCTCTTCGGAATCGCCACCAGCGGCGTCGTCCTTTCCACCGTGCGCCACGCCTCCGACGCAGATTACCGCCTCATCGTAATCAAAGACTGCTGCGCCGATCAGGATCCGGAAGTCCACGCCTGCCTGGTGGATAAAGTGTTCCCGCGCCAGTCGAAAGTGGTTTCCGCCGGCGACCTTCTCAATGCGTTGAAATTCAACCGGTAACTCAAGATCACGCAGGATGAACCAAGATTCCTTCCGTACACGCGGACTGCCCTCCTTCCATCTCGTGATTTGCCCCGTGTCCCTCTGTGTCCCCATGGCTAAGCCCTTGACCTCGTTCTTGTAACTTTCCAACCTGCAACTCATCCCATCTGTGCCTGCAGGTGAATCCTGCCGGACACCTAACTCAGTACTCACCTAGGAGAAAACTATGAAAAAGATTCTCGGCAGTTTCACGTTCACCTGTATCTTGATGGCCTCGCTTTCCGCCTTCGCGCAGGATTCCATGAAACAGGATTCCATGAAACAAGACAGCTCTCAACAAGACTCGATGAAAAAAGATGACTCCATGAAGAAGGACTCCATGAAGAAGGACGACAAGAAGACCAAGAAAGCCAAAAAGGACGCGATGAAGAAAGACGACGGCATGAAGCACGATGACATGAAGAAAGACGACAGCATGAAAAATGACCAGATGAAACAGAACTAGCCCGGTCTGCAGCCGTAACCCGTGAAACTTATCATCCCGAGCAAAGCGAGGGACCTTGGTTTTCGCCGGAAGCATCGCCAATGCCGGCAACCACCAGGGTCCCTCGCTTCACTCGGATGACGAACACTTCAATGAATGTGCCGCGCCCCTTAGTGCCCCGCCACACTCAGAATTTCCTCCCGCCCTTCCTCCACTTCCGCATGATCATTATCGTCGCTCTC
>Ga0207011_1122_pt1 | contig 15655 bp, 16 predicted proteins | sample Alteio_BWMinCont_79_FD_153466 | JGI IMG/M metagenome (GOLD analysis project Ga0207011, IMG submission 153466) | Enriched cells from forest soil in Barre Woods Harvard Forest LTER site, Petersham, Massachusetts, United States -... | ecosystem: Environmental > Terrestrial > Soil > Temperate forest >...
GTTGCAAGCGCCGTTCCAACGATGACCATCACCCCTACTGCGAATGACCAGCGAACGTTCAACATCCCTGACGCTTGCACCATGGGCAGGAAGAACAGGAGCGTGATGTTGCTCATCGGCCCACGCTGGGTTGTGACGAGGATGAGAGTGATGAATGCGACATCGATCGGCGGAAAGACGAACCACCACTTCAGCTTTGGCGGGTCGATGTAAGCCACCCATGTTCGAATGACGACGTACGCCATCATCACCACGATTAGGATTCGGAGTTCGCCCACCAAGGTTGAGCCAAGAAGGGTTTTGGTTCGGGAATCCGCCACCCAGAAAAATAGGAACGGCACGCATAGCCAGATATGCAGCAGGTAGACCAAGTGCTGTGCCCGCCGTGACGATAGGTCCTTTGTGAACCTCTCGATCAAAGTCATATGGGTTTAGCTTAACATGGCCCGCCGCTGATGCTGAACGGAAGCCTTCCAAGTCCTAACTAATTCAGACCTCACGCGGCGGCTGCAGCGGATTCGCGACGGGGAGCGGCTGGGAACAAGTCGATCCCGGCCAGCGCTTCGCGGGCGTGAAGCACGCGATCCTTGGCGGCCAGCGTCGGGTGGACCGCGCTGAATCGGCGATGACAGCGCTCGAAGAGCACAACTTTCTGCGCAGGCTCGAGATCATCCCAGCGGTTGGCGGTTTTAGCGATCTCTTCATAGATGAGTGGCCGGTTCCGAGTGTGGTCGGCGAAGAATCGAAGCACGTCCTTGATCTGTTCGTCGGGTGACATGCCGACATTATAGTATACATGCGTCTACTATGCAAGCCGTTCCAGATTTGGCTACGCCTTTGACGCCAAAATTGCTTGATCGATAGCCGAATCGAATTGCTGGATGCGAACAAATTCGGTTTCCAGAGCTGAGACGAGGCTTGCCTTGGTAAAAGGAATCCATATATGGAAGGGCTTTTGATAGTGAAGGGGCTTCAAGACGTAACCATTCCAGGACTGGATTTGCTCACCAATACCATCTAGAAGCGCGCGATCAAAGGTAATTCGGTTAATACCGTGACGGGAAATGCTTGTTTCAACGTGGAGACCAACGCGCACCAATCCCTTTCGCAAATCTGCATTGGTTAAACGTGCTTTGAAATAGATTGCCTCATCACACCACCTTTCCTTTGTGAGCAAAAAGATGACCCGATTTCCAGCACTGACATACCTACACTGTGCCTTCCAACCATCAAGGAACCATGGCTTTGATTCAAGCCTCGCCTTCAAATCTTCCAGCAGACCAAGATAGGGAGTCCAAGCTTCTTCCGTATTTAGAGGTTCGAACATGACCGATTATGCGGGCAGAAGCAAAGGTAAAGCGCCAATTTCCGCATTGCACGATTGCTCTACCAGAGGACGGAGACAGGGTAGGCGGAAAAGATCGGGTCAGGGGTGACAATGGTCAGGCCCTCGGTGATGGCTTGGGCGATGAGCATTCGATCGAAGGGATCGTTGTGAATTCTGGGGAGGTTCTCGAGGGCGGCGACGTGCTGCAGGCTGGGAGCGAGGAACTCGGCGCGGAGCTGGAGCGCAAAGCGGGCGGCAGTGCGCTCGGCGCTATCCTTGAGGGGCAGCTTGCCGACGGCATGCTTGATTTGCATCTCCCAAACCGTGACCACGCTGACGTTTCGGAAAAGATCCGGGTCTAACAAAACGGCAGTGGCGGCTGAGCTGAGCTTTCGGGGTTCGACGGCCGACCAGATAAATACGTTTGTGTCCAGAAGAAGCCGAAGGCTACTCGCCATACCACTCCTTCATCTCCTCGTTGGTCAGTGGCGCAAATGCAGCATCTGGGATTTCGAATTCGCCTTCGAACGCGCCGAGTTTGATCGGGCTAGGGTTGAGCGGCTTGATTTCGACGATTGGGGTGTTATGCCGGGTTACGATAATGGTTTCGCCGGCTTCCACTCGCCGGAGAACTTCAGAGAAATGGGCTTTTGCCTCGTGCACGCTCAGCGTTGTCACGAGTCATTATGCGAGATGTGTTCAACCTGTGTTAATATCCAAGACGTGCGCACCAAGTCGTTCCTTGCCCTTTCCCTAGGTTTTGCAATTCTAAGCATGTCCGGTTGTGGCGGAACCTCCAACTCGCTTGGGCTGCTTACCGGTAATCCCACGATCTCTTCGATCACGCCGAATCCCGTAGCGCCGGGCGCCACGATCACCATCGCCGGCGTTAACTTAAACGGAACGCTCACTACCGCCTATTTCCAAGGCAACAATAGCGCCAATTCGACGGCAAGTTCGGGAAGCACGACGAGTATCCTCGTCACAGTTCCCACCTCGTTGCCGGCCGGCAGCTACAGCGTTTATGTCATCACCTCCGACACGAGTGGGGACGTTTCCTCGCCGAGCAATACCGTTACGATAAGCGTTAGCTAACTAGCCCCGACCGGGTAGCCGGGGCTAGTAGAGGGCTAGAGGGTGGCCTTGAGCAAGCCGGCGGAGTCGGCTACGTACCCGCCGCCTACTGTCAGAGTGAGCGATTTCTTCGTTGACGAAACTCCGTAGCTTGCGCCGGGAGTTAAGCCGGCGATCACGATTGTGGTAATCCCAATTGGAATATTGAACGTGGTCGTAAGGATAGTCGCCCCGCTTGAGACGGGGAAGAACACGGCATTCGAGCCGAATTCGGCACCGTCGAACGGTGTTCCAGAACTGCTTTGAACGTAGGTTCCTACCATCGCGGGTACTCCGGCGTTAACGCCTTGAAGCACATGCAAGAAGCGCATGTTGCTTGGCATTGTCGGGTCTTGGTCCGACAACACGTAGAACATCGGATCGAGGTCGGCGTGGCTGTTGATCTTCGAAGCACCGTTGACTGACGTCATCACCGCATCTTGTGGGAGCAGCGCCTGTACGATCAAGCGCTGGCCGCTGGGCATGACCTCTGTGGCAATGTTGCCAGTGATAGTCGGCTGCTCGGCCAAACACAAGTTGAAGGACTTGAACAGGCCGGCGTGATTGGTCGTCGCCCGGTCGTAGACAACGATGAAATCGCTATTCAGCCACACGATCGAACGTGTCGCCTGGGCGACGTCGATGGCTCCCGCTGCCGGTGTACTCAAGTTCGGCAGGTTGTAAAGGTTGGTGAGGTTGCTTGATACGTAGCTGTATCCTGGACCGAAGCTGTTGACCGTCGTCGGGTCGCCCGCACTTCGACCCAAGATCCACATGCTGCCGTCGAGCCATTCGTTATTCTCAAATGTCTCGAGGGTTGGGATGCCGTTTGCCGACCAGTTCTTGATCGCAAGGCCGTTGTGGAAAGCGGTGATCAGACCCAGCTCGTTTGTATCGTAGTTGGTCATTTGCGACGTCAGGAATTCGCCGTTTCGAAAGAACTCGAATTGCCCCGCATCGCCTTGCTGATGGAATATGGAACTCCATCCCGCCTTGTATGTGAACATGTTGCCACTTGGTCCCCACATATCGTGGGCCACCACCCTGCCTTCGGCGGGATCGAAGTAATTAAGCGGGAAGGTTGGTCGCGGATCGGAGGCAGGCAGTGCTCCTGGATCCAGGAGCATATAGGCGAGAATCGCCTGAACGCTTCCCCAATTCCACGGGTTTGAGATGTTTCCGGCAACGGTTCCCTGAACTGCATTCTCCGTAAACCATCTCGCTGAGTTTAAGTGTGTCGTCTTGCCGTTCTCGCCCTCCAAAAGTGCAAGCAAGGCAAAGGGCACCATTTGATCGGGAGTTACCCAGAAGTGGGTGGAGTCGCCAAAGCTTGCAATCGTGTGAACCGGACCAAGACTCGACTCGGTCGCCGGCGTGTTCGCGATCGGCGAGAGCATCGACATGAAGCCGGTGACGTACCGATCCCATACCGGAGCACCTATTAGGCCGATCTGGGGACCGGAGTAGGCAGGATTGTTGTATCCGGCAGTTTGGAGCGCCAAGAGCTGGCCGAGCACGTATCCGAAGGAACGACCGTACATCGTGCCCTCCGGAGGCATTCCGCCGCTGGCAAGACCGAAGCCGGCACCGCTCGACAGGCCATATTCGCCGGCAACCGTCTGCGGATCTCCCATCATCGAGTTGATCTGATAAAGCCAGGCGCCGTTGGCATCCAGGATGTAGCTGCGAAGGGTGTTCCCTAGCGTTGTGGCCGATTGAGCAGCGTTGATAACCGGATCGTCGGTGGGGTCGAAACTCAGCGCCATCGTGGTGAGCAACCGGGCGTGACCGAGATAGAAGCTGTTGTTTGCCATCCGGTAAGCGCCGACGCCGTTGTTGAGCAATGACAGGCTGTTCGTTACTCCGGCGGGCTGCGGGCTATCTCCCCCGACCGTTTCGGCGGAAAGACATTCGCCTGCCCACATCAGGAACACCTTTCGGATCGTTGCCTTATCGGTGGACGTGAGGATTGAATTGTTATGCGAGTCAGTCGCGTTGTAGAGCCAGTCGACGATCAGACCCCAATTCATTCCGGTTACGTTTGCGCGATTAGAGATTGGGAAGCTCGCGTCTCGGAATGGGGCGTCAGCCAGGACTCCCTTCGCGGCCAAGTTCATGGGGACCATGATCAAGTTTCGAGCGTATTGGGCATACGAGATTCGGTTTGCCGCACTGGGATCGATCAGCGAGTTGAATGCCAGAACCAAAGCTACCTCTTCAGTGAGAGGTCCGGTGTAGCCATTCGAATCTCCGGCATCGGGCCAACTCGTATTCGCTACTCCCCCTGGAAAGAACTGAGTATTATAGTTGGTGACTGCCTGAGCAAGCAAAGGCGCCATTCCCTTTTGGTAGGCGGGATTCGTGGCTGTTGCCCAACTTTGGAGGCGAGGTACATCAGTGGACGTGATCCACATGCGCGGATGAGACGTGACCGGGAAAGCCACTTGGTAGTTCGCGCCGACTGTTGTCGCGGCGGCAGGCATCGTGAGGGTGGTCGTAGAGCTCGATCCATTGGCGAAGGTCGCGCCGGTCCAATTAAGGAAACTTGTGCCGAGCGCGGGCGAGTTTGCTGCAATGGACACGATGGCCCCGGCAGCGTAAGAGCCGGAACCGGAGCCGTTGTTCACCGTAAGCGCGTAAGTCTTGGCGGCGTTCCCGATCGGCACCACGATGGCGTTGCTCGGCGAAGAGCCTGGATTGACGACGGTAAACGTCGCAGTTGGGGCGCTCGGCTGGTAGCCGACGGCAGTAATGGAGGTCGAGGTGTACGAGACCACAGACAAAGATACTGGCGAACCGTTGTACGTATCGATTACATAGGGATAAGGCCCAAATCCCGAGCCGGTAAGAACGACCGTAAACGACCCCAATGGCAGTGGGTTAGGCGTAACAGAAGTCAGAGTCGGCCCCGGAGTAAGCACGTAGACGTACTGAACGCCATATGCGGCAGGGTTTGCAACACTGGTGGCCACGATTTGGATGCTTCCCGATGGCAACGTGGTTGGCCCAGTAAAGAGTCCGGCTGAGTTGATCGATCCAAGCTTCGTAGATCCGGCGCTTTGGCCGGTGATGGACCAAGTTACGGCGGTGTTCTTTACGCCGGTGACTGTCGCGGAAAACTGGACGGTTCCTCCAAGTGCAACCGTTACATAGCCGGTTGGGGCGACGGTTACGGTCTGGGCGCATGCGAGCCCAACGGGAGCAAGGAATACGATCGTCAGGAGTCGGATCAGCCATCGGCGCGCCGGTGGGTGTTCTGCTCTCCGCAAGATTTTCAATAGGTTTGTTAGCAAAGTTTTCTCCTCTCCGTACTTGGCTATTCGGGAGTTCGGGGAGATTGTTATTTGCTACCTATGACGAGGCCGTGACACTAGCGTGACAAGAAATGAGCGGGACTATTGGCTCGGATCCACAGCCCTAAATGGGGCGAGGGGCCCGGATCCGTCTCGCCCTTTCGGGGCTACCAAAAAACGGGGATCAGCTTTGATGCTGATCCCCGATTTCCTTGATTTTAACCCGCTACGATTAGCCGTTCGGGTCTAGCCCAGATGCTCCAGGCTTCGGTGGACCACCACCGGGGACGCCAGTCGCCTTAGGGGGCGGGGGCGCCATCTTCGGCGTACCCTTTGGAGCCGGAAGAGTGTCGTCCGATCCACAACCCGCTGCCGCCAAACCGACGGCAGCCAATATGAGAAGGGATAGGGTTCTCAATGTGTAGTGTTCCAGAGGTAAGCGCTTGGATTCGTGAGGAGAATGGAAGCATCGGTGCTGTTCGGGTTCCAGTTCGTACCGGCTGCCATCTGGCTGGGCTGCATGGCTTTCACGTGGCCATCGATGAAGCTGACCGGCGTGAAGTTCGAAGCTCGGAAGGCATCGCCGCCCGTGATCTTTCCTTCCGCAGTCGTCTGCGCCGATAGCAACGTCGCATACCAACTGTCAGTGCCCCAACCGTCCGTGCACCAGAAGTTTGGCTCGTTGTAGCAGAATGGCGTATTGATGAGTCCGATGAGCATCCAAGCAGTGTCGGCGCCATACCAATAGACGGCATCGCCGATATCGTTGGGGTTGAACTGCTCGGCAAACTCGATCGTCGAAGCAGGCGAATTTACCGAGGTGGAAGAGATCGACTGCATCGGCACCGGCCACTGACCTGTCGAGGCGCTCGACGGGCTTAGGTAGGTGTAGTTGTATCCGTACGTGATCAGACGTGTATCGATGCGTCGCACGATCTGGCCGGGCTGAAGCGTGTTCGCCGAGAGCGGCGTTAGGTTCATCGCCACATCCTTCTGATACGGATCAAGCATCAATGCCCAGGATGCATAACCACCGGCTGCGGCCCAAGCATCGGGATCCTGGCTGTTCCACGTACCGACCATAACGAGCACATCGTCATTGTCGTTTGCGTACATGATCGAAGCCAGCGTAATCTGCTTGTCATTGCTAAGACTCGAAGTCTTTTTAGCGGCGAGTTTCGCCTGAGCAAATACCGGGAAGAGGATGGCAGCTAGAATCGCGATGATTGCGATGACAACGAGGAGTTCAATAAGCGTGAACCCATGTCTATTATTTTTCATAAAGGCAACTCCAAACCACGGAGGCCAACGTCGGCCTCACGACAACCATCATACATCAATATTTGAGAACTCTAAGTTTTCTTCTTGCCTTTTCTGATGGCCAGACGGTAATGGGACTTTCGGTTTTTTGGTGTGATGTACACGTAAAATGCGTCCCTCACGGCGTGGTCGCTACGCTATCGGTGTAGCCAAGAATCGAAAGCTATATCTTAGGCACGGATAGGCTGCCCGAGCGTACGACTTCGATGGGCGCTACGCCATCAAGCTCAGCGATCATTGCGTCGATGGCCTCGGGGCGGTTGGTTACTTGGGCGGTGAATCCAGCCTCTCCAAGAGACATCAATCTTCCTCCCGCCAAAGAGACGATTTCGGAAGCCAGGTCTTGTACGCCGCCGGTCGCCTGCACGGTTACAAGGGCAAGTTCGAGCTGCGCCATCTCGGCGACAGAGGAAAGGCGAATGGATGAGGGTTCTAGGATGAGTGACATGATCGATGCTTGGTTAAAAAATAAGAAGGGCTCTCCCGTTTGCCGGGAGAGCCCTTGTTCGAAGAGCGAAGGTGGTTCCCGGCGTCAGGTCAGGGGCGTAAATGACCACCAAAAATACACGCGGGCGCATCGATCGGACGAGGACGCAGAAATTGTGAGCGCGTGTGCCATTACAACCGCATTATATCACACGGTTTAGTCAGCGAACTTTATGCTTTGGCGCATCTGGTCGATTACGGGAGCCCAGATTATCTCCTCGGCGGCGGGCCACCAGGCTTCGACGACGGCGCCGTTATCCCCACGGACCACACCGTAAAACTTTGCATGTAGAAGGGCCGCTCCTGGAGCTTGATATTTCAGCTCCCAAAAACCGGCCTGCTTTCCGCCCAAAGTCCCGGTTGAGCTGCCGACATTGGTGTAGGCGCCTCCCTTTTCGGTGATCGACGCAAGCTGTTCTTCCCTTGCCTTAAAGATTCCGAACACGTCCTGGGCGCCGTTCAAGGGACTCGACGAAATGGTGCATGTCACGTCTGGGCGACCTACCGGAGAGATCACGGTGGAGTCTCCGGCACTGGCTTTCCATCCCAAGGGCACCGAAATCGAATAGCCGAGCTGCGAGTTTTCGTACGGCGTCATCGCTAGGCCGAGGTATCGGACCCATTCGCCATCTAACGAAGTGCCATCCGCCAGAACAAGCTTGCCGGTAACCCGCGAGGCATCCGAACTCATTTCGCCTGCGAACGATAGACCCGAGCCACCTTCTTGTGCAGCCGCTTCTTTGAAATTGAACTTGCTTCCCGAGGTGATTTGTCCCTCAGTCTCGACGGCTTGGGCGCCGTTCTGGTCTCGCTTCATCACCGTGGCTTGAAACTTCGAGCCGGCAGAAGGGGAGATTCTGATTTCAGCCCATTGACTGCCGAAGCTCGCGTACCAAATTCCAGAAAGCGCTTGAATATCAATCGGTGCGGTTGCCGCTTTGGATCCCGCCGGTGTATCCGGTGTCTTCGCAGCTCCAGCGCCGGTAACGGCCTCTTTGAGGGTTTTCAAGAAGGAATTCTTTTTGGTGGCGACTGGACGTTGGGTCGACAGATATCCGTAGATTCCCCCTCCGACGACCAGCAGGGCGACTCCGGCGATAAAGAACGACGTTCCGACTGCGATGCCTTCGCGGTGCTTCTTCAGAGCAAAAGGCCGAATTGCGCGGGAATACTCTGCGACCATCGCGCCTGCCGACTTGGGACGCTGTTCGGGATCCTTGTCCAAAATCTTCTTCAGGAACGCGCGGACGCGAGGGTTCGCGTGCTTTGGCTCCTTTGGAGGCAGGTTGATAATCGCATGAAAAATCTCCTGTTCATTCTTACCGTCGAACGGCATCAGTCCGGTAAGAGCTCGATACATCAGCACGCCGAACGCCCATAGATCGCTTGCCTTCGTGACCCGATCTCCTCGGCACGCCTCGGGCGACATGTAGCGGGTCGTGCCAGTGATCGCATTGGCACTTTCGCCAACGCCACCGAGCCAGCTTGCGACGCCGAAATCGATGAGCATTGCCTTACCGGTGTTGGCGATGATCACGTTTGAAGGCTTGATGTCTCTGTGCACGAAGCCGATTCCGTGGGCGTAGTCCAGCGCATCGGCGATGTTTGCGAAATAGCGCCCACCCTCTTCCTCGGTCAAATTTCGCGTCTTGAGAATGTCGCTAAGTGTTTTGCCGGCAACAAAATCCATTGCCAAGTAGGGCCGCTTGCCGTCAATCGAGGCATCGTAGACCTTGACGATATTGGGATGCTCCAGCCGTGCCAAGGCTTGCGCCTCTTCTAGGAATCGTTCTGTAAAGCCGGCATCGACTGCGACCGCTTCGCTGAGGACTTTCAGAGCTCGCGGTTGATTGAGTGGCCGGAATTTTGCGCTCCAGACGGTTGCCATCCCTCCTTCACCTAGGAAGTCACCGATATCATAGTTCGGGATCTCAGGAGGAACTAAGTTCTTCTTCTCTTTACGGCCCCAGCGATCGCGCCCCTCCTTCTCAAAGGGATCGTAGCCGTATGCCTTGGTCGGATCATCCATTCAATATTCCTCTCTTAAATTTTGTGGGTGAGGGCCAGCGCCAGCAGCACAAGGGTGATTACCAAGGCCACAACCGCAATTAACAGCGGCATGCGGGAAGGGCTTGCACTCGGCGTGCCGCCACACCGGGCAATACAAACGCCGATATTGTCTTTTCCGCCACCGGCCAGGGCCAATTCGACGAGTTTCTCGCAAGCCTCTTGGGCTCCCCGCGACGCTCGTAAAATGTCTCCCGTTTTTGCCATATCGACCATTTTGTATAACCCGTCCGAGCAAAGCAAAAGCCAATCCTGCGGCTGGAGTCCTACGCGATAGATCTCGGGCTCGATGCGCTCCGCGACACCGACCGCTTGCCGGAGCGCCTTACCGTGAACGTTCTCCATGTTGTTCTTGGCCGCATAGGCTTCCCAGGTTTGGTCCTCGGTAATCTGGTCCAAGGATCCGTTCCGAAAGCAGTAAGCTCTGGAATCGCCTACGTGGCCGATAATGCATTCGTCGTCCACTACCAACGCGACGGTGAGGGTTGTTCCTGCAACTTCGCCGGCGCTTGCGATGCCGCTCACGGCGCGGTGAGCCTCTTCTTCTAAATCCATACACCAGGCTTCGGTGGGAGCATTGTCCGGATTGGAAGTCAAGATTTCAAGCCGAGATTGGATTGTCGCAATGGCGAGGTGGCTCGCTTCCCTTCCCTTTTCGTGACCGCCCATCCCATCCGCGACGGCAAGGCAAGCAACGGACGAGGATCCGAATGGCAAAGCCTGAGTTAGAACCTGATCCTGGTTCTCGGACCTTTTCAGGCCCACATGAGTACAACACGCAAGTTCAAGCTGCATGGCGGTGAACCTACTGCTGATTCTTGAACAAGAAGATCGTCATCCCAAGTTTGACCTGGTCCCCGTCTTGTAACTCGACCGCCGCATTTGCGTCGATTCGATTCCCGTTGACAAAGGTGCCGTTCGTGCTGGCCAAGTCGATCACGACCGTCTTTCCCTTGTCGGCTCGAAACTCGGCATGGGTCGAAGACATCTCACCGTCGGCGAACTTAAGCGTGCTTGACTGGCCGCGGCCGATCGTAACGAACCCATTGATCGGCAATTCATCTCCGACGCGAAGGCCGCCCATCGTGCGGATCAGCCTTGGCCCTGCGATGCGAACCCGCGTCACTTCATCCTCGTCATCAGGTGGGGCAGAAGGTCCGGGTTTGCTCGCCTTCGGGGCGGGGCTCTGGTTGTAAACGACAGCGCCAGGTTTCGGCTTGGACTTTAGCACGGTGTAGGCGATGAACCCAACCAGAAGCACGGCAACGATAATCAAAACTACAGTCATAAATAGCTCAAGTCAATGGAAGCAGAGTGCCCGTAGCGGCTCCTTTATCAAATGACAATTGGGAGTTTACGCCGATAATTCGCTGCAGGCAACCGCAAGGCTTTCGAAGCAAGACCTATTGCTTATTTGCGCGCTTGTTACCGCTGCGGTAAAGCCTTCAGGGTCTCGTCGTAGGAGGACCGCAATTGGGGGTCGCGCAGTATCCGGTACGACTCTTCAAGCTCGTTAAGAAGCTTATCTGCCATTGGGTTCCCAGGATGCAGCGAAGGGTCATAGATCTGGCGAAGCTGCCCATACGCTTCGGATATCTGGGCTTCGGTGGCATCGGTTTCAACTTTGAGAACCGCGTAATGGTGCGGATTTCCGGCGGCTTTCTCGCTCTTTACTTCTTGCGTTTCCAAGGCGAGGCCATTTTTAACATGGAGGCGCTGTTCGCCAATCTGGATTACGGCATCGTCAGTTAATGGCCAGGGCACTGTTGCCCGTTGGCCATTCACATAAGATCCGTTAGTGCTTTTCTGATCGACCAGATACCAATGCGCGCCCCTAAGCTCGATAATGGCGTGGAGACGGCTGACATCTCGGTCCTGCGGGAAAGAGAAATCGCAGGTCGGGGTGCGCCCGATCGAGATCGGATCCTTGGCCAGAATCACCCGTTTGACTTCGTCGTCGATCTTGCATTCAATCCATCTCATAGCTTCAATACAACCAGGCTTCCGTCGGTAACCGGTGGACCAGGATTATATCTTAACGTTACTTCGCGCTGGACACGGCGATAGCGATTGCAAACGCCACGATTAGAAGGTTGAATAGGAGGCCCACCGATCCACAGCCAATGCCTACTTTGGCGTGGGTTCCACCGGCAATGGTTGGGTTCGCCTTGAGCGACTTTAGCGCCCGGCTACCGAAAACAAGGGAGGCTGGGCCGATGAAAAGGCCCACGCAGGGAATGATAGCGAACAGGCCCATGTAATAAGACAGGAGGGCGTCTGTGTTCTTCGATGGAATCATCGTATCGATGATCGTCGAATTTGAACCAGGCTGCGGGACGCCTATCTTCGGCGGATCTTGCCAGTTGTGCTGAGGCACAGGCTGCTGAGGCACCGGCGTAGGTTGCTGAGGGGGTGGTTTGGGGCTCTCGTCACTCATGGTTTCAACAGTATTGTACGACGAGAGCCCTCCGCTGTTACGGTGTGATTGTTAGGGGTGCGGATACCGAGGCGGTGCCGAAGGTTGCGGTGATGGTGTCGCTTGTCTTCGTCGTAAGTGGGATTGTAATTATTGTGAAGGTAACGGAGGTCTTCCCTGCCGGGACGATTACCGAGTTGAGGAATGCAGCGACGGTGGTGCTGGCCGACATCGAGATCGCCAGGCCTCCGGCGGGAGCGGGAGAGCTAAGAGTCAGGGTGGCGACCGCTGATTTGCTTCCTTGCACGGTGCTTTGACTCAGTGTTAGGCCGGTGAGGACGGGAGCCGAAACCGTGATTATGGCCGTCTTCGTGACTCCATTTAACTTCGCGGTGATCGACCCAAAAGTCACTTGGGAAATCGGTGTGGTGTTGATGGTGAACTTGACGCTGGTTTGCCCCGAAGCAAGCGTGACGGAGGTCGGCACCGTGACGGTAGTCAGATCGCTGGATAGTGCCACGATGATTCCCGCAGCCGGGGCGGGCCCGCTGAGTGTAACGGTCCCGGTGCTGGAGTTACCGCCGAAGACGACGTAGGGTGAAACGGTGAGGGAGGTCAATACAGGCGGACCGTACGAGTGGTTGAGTGAACTCGCGCTCGCCGTCAATGCGAGTGCCAGCAGCGTAAGGACGCACAGCGTGCGCAGTCGGGTTTTGAGTCTATTGAGGGTCATATGGAGTATCGAGTCCTGAACGCAAAAAGAATCCGACTGCGTCGACAGTTCGACGCAAACCAAGTTTCCGAGATTGCGACGAGTCGGCAAGCTACGCTGGTTCACGGTCCTCACCGGGCTCCGCGAAACCAGTAAGTTTCGCGGGGTGTCCGCCGCGAAAAGTCCCATTTGGCGAGGCACCGCCTGATGACTTGAGCAGTCATCGCAGACGCCTGCCAATTGGCTGAACGTACCCCGTTTTGTTTTCCTACTGTGATCCGGTGTGCCACAATAAGTCTGCAAGGAGCGTAGAGAATCACTGTATGTGAGTCTTACACTTTGGGAAACACACCATGAGCAAGAAGACGCAGACGAAAACTCTGAACTGTGCGGAAGTGAGAACAAACTACCAGACAGGCAGCTCCTCTGGTGCTGCGTCTCAGTCTTCACCGAAGCTGAAGAAACTCACGTTCGAGCAAGCTATGGCAGCATCTTTCCAAGAGCACGGCAAGTTGCTCAAGAAGCTAGCCGAGTAGTTGGTCGATCCGGTCTTTCTGACAATTGAGCAGGTTCTAACGCTTCACGAAGAGTCCATCAGAGTCTTCGGTCCGGATCTAAGTTGCTTGCCAATAGTGCGTCCTAACTTGGAGGCATCGAGAGGATCTTGAGTCTGCGCCGGAGCCGGCGTAACTTGCCCGAGCGCGATCCACGGCAGGACAACGAATATCACCATCGCAACTATCCGGCCTCGGGTGTCGACAAGCCTCATACCATACATAGTAACGCGGATTTCCTCGACGGCGACGGTTCACTATCTCGGATGATTGGGGCCCGTCATCCCTAAAGTGCAGCACGTATAATACGTCCGATGGTCTCTCGTGCCGAAGTCGCCTCAAGTGCCGTTCTCCTCTTGTTATTTTGCTGTTCAGGGAGGGCGGCTGGACAGGTGACGCAGGGCTCTGCACTGCCGCTTGGCGTCAACCTCGACATAAATGAGCAGTCGCTCGTTGACCTCATGCAGACGGCGGGAGCGTCGTCTCTGGACGGATCCAGCGAAGCCGTTACGTTCGACTCCAACGGCTGGCCGTCGAGCGACTTTGGCGTTTTGATGGACAACCGGTACGTTTTCGAGTGGTTTACCGGCGCGACGAACATCGACCCAGAGAAGGCCTCACCGAACATCAGCGGCACGTGGAAACTCAGCTTCAACGGCATGGCGAACGTGGCTGGGCTCTATGATGCGGCGGACATAACTGTCTCTGGTCAAGTCTATAACTCGACTACCAACACGACGACGGCAAACGTCAAAGTTGGGAATCCTATTGGCGGCGTCTTTTTCAAGCTTCAGTTCACGAACACGAAGCGCACAGCGAAGTCGGCGGTCGGAACGGGTCTGACGAACGTCCATTTGATTCGTCCCGGCTATACAACGTCGTCGCCACTATTCACGAGTCTCTGGCTAGCAGCAGTCAATAACCCCAAGTGGAATGACTATCGGTTCACGGGTGTGCTTGGCACGGTGAACTACGCCCAACCGGGAGCGGCCGACGCGTACCCCTACTTGCTGAAGTGGACCGACCGGGTGCCCTTTGCACACGGGCTCATTCCGACAGGAGCACACGCGGGATGGCAAGGTATTCCGTGGGAGTGGGTCATCCTCATCGCGAACCAGACGAGACGGGACATTTGGATCAACGTGCCGGTGAACGCATCCGGCAGTTCCACCACGGATACCACCAGTTATGTGTATCAACTCGCGTACCTGCTCAAGCATGGCGATGCCGCCAACGGCAACGTGGGGCTTAACGCAAACCAAAACATCTACGTGGAGTACACGAACGAACCGTGGCATAACGGCTTCCCCGAAGGACCTTGGGTTCAGCAGGCAGCAATCGACGCGGTAAACGCCGGTGGCTCGAACCTGAATTACGACGGGACCACCGACACCTATAAATGGCGCATGCGGTTTGTGGCCCAACGCACCGTCCAAATCGGAGAGATTTTCAAGCACGTATTCAACGACACTACAGGCAGGATTCGCCCGGTTATAAACAATGCCTGGGTCGCGGTCTCGTGGGCAAGTACGGATCCGGATGACCTCAAGTACATCAACGACAACTACGGGCTGCCGAGCAATTTCCTATACGCCATGTCGACTACGGCTTACTACGCCAGCGCTTCGGACACGAGCGTCCCCGCCGTCGAAGCGGGTGAGATGGCGTCTAGCGACCAGAATAGGGCCCAGTATCTGGCGCAACGCGCGATCACAACGTACTACGGCCTGCATTCGCTGGTCTATGAAGGCGGGGAGGGGGAGACTGGTAACGAATCCATTAGCCCGATTTGGGGGCCCCCGGTAGATCCGAACCTGCCGACGCTGTTCGCGACCTCGCGGGACGCGGGTATGGCGGCCGTCGAGGAGCATGACCTTCTGACGAACTGGTACCCGTCGGGAGGCGACCTATACAACCAGTTCTCGCTGGTGGGCAAGTATTCGTCGTTCGGATTCTGGGGCCTTTCGGAGGATCTGACGAACCTTCTAACCGGTAAGTGGAAGGGTATGACCAAAGCGTTGTCCACTCCGGCGCCTGCGGTCACCGCTGGGGTCGCCTTGCCGTCGATTGTCGGTAGGGCGGTCGAATTCGAACCGAATCCCAACGCATTCAATCCGACTGCGACTGGAAACCTTACTGCCGGCGGCGGGTCGGAATCTAGTGTCTTTTACCTCCTGAACGTCCCTAGCAGTCACACGTATGCGGTTACTCTGACTACGGGCGCCGTTGCGTCCGGCACCACAGCGGCGATCTGGGTTGACAACGTCAAGCAAGGAACCATGTCCTTCCCGACAGCCGGGGGATTGAGCAGCCCTGTTACCCTCAAGTTGACGAAGGGATTGCACACCTTGATGCTGCAGGCGCCGC
>Ga0207011_1123_pt1 | contig 15642 bp, 9 predicted proteins | sample Alteio_BWMinCont_79_FD_153466 | JGI IMG/M metagenome (GOLD analysis project Ga0207011, IMG submission 153466) | Enriched cells from forest soil in Barre Woods Harvard Forest LTER site, Petersham, Massachusetts, United States -... | ecosystem: Environmental > Terrestrial > Soil > Temperate forest >...
CGGGGGAGCACTGGCCCGCGAAACCACCGTGGCGGCAGCGCCCCATGCCGTTGCCATGCCGCGAGCAATGCCGGTCGCTATGCCGCGGGCAATGCCGGTCGCTATGCCACGAGCCGTAGCGCCAGCAGTGCCTATGCGCATGCCGTCCTCGGTGCATGCAGCCCAGCCAATGAGAATGCCAGAGCCAATGCGAATGCGCGAACCAATGAGAATGCCTCAGGCAATGCATATATCCCCGCCGGCCCATATGCCACAATCGATGCATTTCTCGCAATCAATGCATCCTGAGGTGGTGCATGCGCAAGCACCGATGCGTTTGCCTGCTTCAATGCAAAGGCAAGAAGGTGCCCGTACTCCGCTACCGATGCGGCTGTCGGAGCGGCACGCCATGCCCGAGCAAGGTGCGCTAGCCAGCCATCCGATTGGCCATTTCGCCCCCGAGCACAATACTGATATGCGCTACAGCATCCAGCCGCACCTTTCTCGGCATTACGCTCCAGTCACCGAGACTTCACCCGCTCGCGTGCAAGAAGCGCATCATGAGGCAATGATGCACCTGGGCCAGGGACATGCTCCAGAGCGCAACATGCCACCAATGGGTGCCGAAAGAACAGCGGCAAATCTCCGGCATATGGCGGCAGGAGCTTTTGCAGGCAGTACGCTTGGTGAAGCAGTAGCGCACCATGAGATGGCTTATGCCCAACGTGGTTCGACCTTACCGGGCGAGGCTCGAAAAAGCGGTTTTGGCCAAAAGGGGACGATCGGTCTGAGAAATGTGCCGCCATCTCCTCGATATGCAAATCCGCGCATGGTTATGGAACGGCCTGGCGAAGGTCGAATTGTGCTCTCGGCTCCGGGTGAGAGACTGGCTTACAGGCCGGGTGTAAATGTTTTTCCACGCAGCGGCGACCGACGCTCAGGGATTCCCGGGATATTCGATCCGGGCGGCTATATAAGGACACCGGCGAGCGCCGGCACCCGCATCAATCAAAATTTTATTCGCCAACAGCTTGCGATGTTGCCTGACTGGCGGCACCAGATGGCTCTTAACCAGCGCAATATTGTCGCCGAGCGCAGTGCTTGGCCCTGGGCACTTCCACAACAGCCGGCATGGTATAACCCATTTTCATGGAATTTCCCCTGGGGTAATCAATACGTAAATTCGCCGATCGCCGTCAATCCTTATGTATACGGCAATCCTTATCTATACGGCAATCCTTATGGCCCCTATGGCGCCTACCCTTACGGCGACCTAAATCCATTCTTTGGATACCCGTATGGCGTTTATGGGCCGAGCGCTTTTTGGAACGACTGGAATAACTATGACGACTGGAACAACTGGAACGGTTTGTATGCAAATGCCGCCCCATACTACGGCGGCATCGGTTCGGGAATCTTAGGTCTCCTCGGTAACCTCTTTGGCGGCCCGCAGGGCGTAGGTCTGGGGAGCGGCGGGCCAAACGATTGGCTCTCCAATCTATTGTATTTCAGTGCCTACTCGATTGGCGGCAACAACTATCCGGTCAATTACTTCGCCATGAATGGCTATGTGCCCACACCTTTCGTGTTTAATGTAGCAAACGGTCAGGTTTGGCAGCCTGGAGTTGGATACAGCGATTACCTGCCGGACAATTACCGCGCACCAATTACGGTATCGGCACAAGAAGTGGTACCACAATTTGATGCCCGGGGAAAAATAGTCGGATACCAACCGCAGACATTTTTCAACGACGCATACTGGGACAATGACGCCCAATCGTACGGCTATTATGACTACCGCAAGAAATTTCACTGGGTAACTTTTCCCGGACTGTCATCTTACGCTCAGGAATATGCAGAAGGACCAGCACCACCGCAGGCTATGTAGAAATCCGCCGGTAGCGATGCAGTCGCGGCTCTTAAACAAGACAAGTGCCGAACCAACAGTCCGTCGTCGCCGTTAGTGATTTTTAAAAACGATTGAACATGCCAAATTGATTAAAACGCTGGCGTGCTCTTTGTCGCTGTATTGCTTTTTCCACTTGCTGCTGCTGCTGCATTTGAGCGTCGGCTGCTTGTGTGTCGGCAAGGGCTTGATCCATCCCCACAGTCTTTAAGTCGTGGTGCCTGCCGTTGCCAAAATGTCGGACACCGCTTTCATCGACTTGTGGTGTGTCGGCAAACTTGTCGGGGCGACGCGGTAGGCTGGGATCCGGGGCATTGATAAGTGAATTGCCGGGGATATTTCTTGAGCCGCCGGCGAAGTTGATTGCTGGTGGAACAGGCGGTGGGCCCTGGTACTGAACACCGGAAGAGAGTGACTGCGGGTTGCCGGCTACATCGTTATAGCTAAAGGTGCGCGGCACATAGGTGCTGTTAGAGGCCCAGCCTGTCTGACCGCTTCCGGGATTGAAGTTATTCTGGCCACCATAGTTATTGTCTGCGCTGAAGCGGCGCTGGCGACGGAAGCCGCGCGGGCCGCCGGACAAATCAGGGGCGTTGTTGTTGTAGGCGTTGAAATTGTTGCCGCCGTTTCCGCCGAATCCGCCGAATGCACCATATCCACCGTTCCCGCCGTTCCCACCGTTCCCGCCGTTTCCGCCGTTGGCGCCAATGCCACCGTTGAAGTTTTTGTATCGTCTTCTACCGCGCGACCACATCTCCACAGTCCAGGGTTGATTGCCGCCCTGGGCCATCGAATTGCCGCCGAAGTCATTTCGAGCTTGCCTTGCCTGTTCAACCGCCCAGACATTGCCTCCGCTTGGCGCGGTGACTACATCGGGAAATTGCCCGGCGATATCGCGGTCAAAGGCGAAGACCGGCTCAATCGGACCGAGGAGCCAGACTAATGTGAATGCCCAGAGTACAGCGCGCTTATTCATTCTGCGGTCCTCGCCAAACGGGTCGGATGATCGGAAGGCAGGTTAACCGGGCGAGCTTTGACGGCTTTGTGTGCCACCTGGACTGCGGCAGGTTCCGGTTGAGGTACAGGCGCGTATTTTTGCAGCGATTGCGCCAGGGCGGGGCCCAGGCCGTATTGCTGCAGCTCGTCAAAATTGATCGTGTGGACAATGTTATTGCGTGCGCCGTATTGGCCGAGATTTTGATCCAGGTCCTGCAGATATGCCTGGCCTTCGGCATCCTGGGCGCCAATCTGGCAAAAGATCACGGTCACTTCGTGCGGCTTGGAGCGATTGCTTGCGTCGACAAGCTCCTTGCGCACAAGCACCGGCTCAATCTTGGGCACCGGCACGCCGTCTGTGATTACAACCACCAGGAGTGGTTTTTTGCTCGGTGCATGGTTGGCAAAGTAAGTGTCAAACTGCTCAGCCATCGGCTCGTACAGCCTGGTGCCAAACTGCAGTTGCATTGTGTTGAACAATTCGGCAATGTTGTCGGCTGTCGCATGGTCAAAAACATCATATTCAGTCGCGAAAGGCACAATAGTCAGCCCCTGGGGCACAAGCGGGCTAATCGTTCTGGCCAGGCCCGCCGCCTGCTCGCCGCACCACTGCCAGCGCGAAAGGCCACCTGGACAGTCTCTTTTATTCATCGATTGGGAGCGGTCAACCAGAAGCTCGACGTTGTACCGGGAAAGAAGGCGCACAATTTGACAGGCACTGAGGTTGAAACGATTGGAATTGACCCCGCTGGTCAAAGGACGGTTAAAAGGATCGATTGTGAAATTTGAGTCGGCCCTGAGCGGGTCGCCCTGGTTGGCGCCGGCGCCGCTCCTGAGGCTGTCGTCCTGGGCGCCGGTCCGGACAGTAATCTCGGATGCCCCCAGGGTGAATGGTTTTAATTTTGGCGTAGGGGTTGTATCAAGCAGGGCTTTGGCCGCCGCAAACTTGGGCTGGGTAGAAAACTGCTCGGAGCCGCCGCCCGTAGAGTCGCCCTGAGCCCAAACTCCCACCTGGGCCGACCAGGCTGTGGTCAGGCAAAGAATGCTGGAGGTTGCTTTAAGGAATGGCCGTTTCATTAAAAACCAGACTTGCGAGTGGAAAATCGGGCTGGGTGCGTGGTTACACAACTACACCAATTGTCAGTCGGGGAACTGGTGGATTGTGTGAAGAAAACCGGGGGATTGCTCCCACCCTAAATTAAGCCATAGAGATAATGAATTTTGCCAAAGTAAACATCCCTGCCAAAATCTCTCCCAAAAACCGATTAGTTAACTAATTACCGTGGAATAAGCAAAAATCTCGGCCCTGAAGACAAGCCACCACATGCAATGTCACATTAAGCAGGTATTGTTAGGGCGGCGTTAAGCGTAGGTTGTATTCAGTGCAACCGGCCCCTGTGGCCTGATAACGCGTGATAGGCTCGAATTATAAGCGTTTGAAAACAGTGCAATAGCAGCCAAAAAAACGCACGAAATTCGAGGCCAAAAATGTCCGCGCAGCAAGTGCTCAAAATCACATCTTCCATTGACCTGAGAAGTCACACTTATACGTCTTCCAGCTGGCTGTCCTATTTCCACGGCAATAAAAGCGGCGCTTCCGAAATCCTCTTTCCCGAAAAAATTGTCCTCCCGTCCGAGTTACAACAGTCACTGCTGGCCTCTCTGCAGCGTTTCCAGATAGGCGAGAGCGGCGACGGCCAACACCTGAAGAAATATGCAGCAGCTGTCAACGATCCTGTCTACGAACAGTGCATCGACCTCTTTGTCAAAGAAAATCAGAGTCATGCCGGCATGCTGGCCCAGATTATTAAATCGATGGACGGCAGCCTGCTCGCCGGCCACTGGTCGGAGCGCGCCTTTGTCATGCTAAGGCGGATGTTCGGGTTAAAAACCGAGGTTTTCGTACTGATGATTGCCGAAGTGATCGGCAAGTGTTTCTATAAGAACCTGGCCGACCATATCGATAATAAGACGCTCAAAGAGGCCTTTTCACTAATTGTGATTGATGAAATATTCCACCTGGAGTTTCACTGCAGCTTCATGAGCGAGCAGACTCGGCAGTATTCGGCCGTGTTTCGCCAGGTGCTTTCATACCTGTGGTTCGCCTTATTTTACGCGGCTGCCCTGGTCTTCATTTTCGATCACGGCCGTGTCTTTCAGGCAATAAAGGTCTCGCGCTCAGCCTTCCTCAGTCAGTGCACAAGCACCTTTAAGCGCACTGCATCAAAAGTCTTGACCTAGCCACAACTGAGATCACAAGAAAGCCGGACGACGCCTGGGAGCGCCGCCATCCTGGCGGCATCTTGAAAGGAATCCTGAAAGGCATCTAGAAAGCGACTTGGCAGAATTAACTAGAAGCAGAGGCCGGCTGGAAGCCGGCGCCCCCAGAAGAGGCCGGCGTATCCTGACTTTGAGGCAGAGCGTTTAATTCGCCAGCCGGGCTGGGCTGACTCGAAGGGCTGGGCTGAGCGGAAGGGCTGGGCTGAGCGGAAGGGTTGGGTCGCCCGAAATCCAGACGCACCTTAAACTCCGCGTTGAAAATCAGGAAGGCATCGTAAGTACCCGAGCCGTCTTTCTTCTTGAAGCCTTTAATCAACTGGGTGCGCTTCTGGGAAATCAGTTCTTTTATTTCATCGTCGCTCAGCGCCTTGCCGTACTGTTCGCGCCAGATGCTCAAGGTACAGCCTTCTTTCCATCGGCTGCAGCCTGCCCCTTTTGGCGTCTGGCGCACCGTGCCTTGCTGACACTGGGGACAGGTGCCCAGGCCGCTCTCTGAGCCGGGAGCAAGGGGCTGTGACCCCTCAAGCACAACCTTGAAGTCGGCGCCGATTACAAGGCGCGCGTCGTATGTGTCCTTGCCGTCCTTCCTTTTGAAACCTTTGATTACTTTAGTCTGGCCCTTCTCAATCAGGTCTTTGATCTGACCGTCGCTCAAAGTTTTGCCGCGCTGTTCGCGCCAGATTGTAAAAGTGCATCCTTCCTTCCACCTGTGACAGCCGGCCCCCTTTGGAGTCGGCCTGACCACACCTTGCTTACACTGCGGGCAGGGCCCAATGCCGTCAGTCGGTCTTGGTGTAATTGCAGTCGTGCTACTGATTACGTCGGGCAAAATCGTGCGCACAAACTCGGCTATATCATTTTCAAATTGGCCCTGACCAAGCTTGCCATCCTGCATGTCGGCAAGTTGCTGCTCCCAGGAAGCCGTCAGCGCGATGTCGCGGAGATCGCTGTGAATCTGAGCAATCAAGGCGCGGCCCTTATCAGTCGGCGCCAGCCATTTTTTCATGCGTTCAATGTAGCCGGTTTGCAGCAGGCGCTCAATAATGGCTGCCCGGGTGGCTGGCGTGCCCAGTCCGCGCTGCTTCATGTAGCTGGCCAGGTCTTCATCATCAAGCTCCTGACCGGCATTTTTCATCGCCGTCAGCAGAGAGCCGTCATCGTATTGTTTAGGTGGATTTGTTTTGCTTTCTTTCAGATCCTCTTTTTGTTTTGCAACTTCTTGATCTTTTGCCAGCGGCGGCAAGACCTGCGCCTCATCAGCGCCATCCTTATCTTTCTCCGAGTCCTTATCCCTGGGCTTTTCTTTCTTTGCTTTTTTCTTTTCTTCGTCGTTGGCTTTTGGATCTACAACAGTCCAGCCCGGATCTTTTAAAACCACACCTTTGGCTCTAAATGAATGTTCGGCCAGGGCGATGATAGCAGTGGTTTCGTCGCGCACTTCAGGTGGCAAAAATATACTCATAAATCTAGCGGCGACCAGCTGATAGACATTGTTTTGTTTTTCAGGAAGATTGGCCGGCGGTGAGTTGTATGTCGGAATAATGGCGTGGTGATCGGTCAGTTTGGTGTCGTCGACATAACTTTTGGAAAGTTTTGGTTTCAGCAAGCTGGCCGTGATTGCACCAGGCACGATTTTTTCAGCTTTAAAAGCATCGCGCACTTTCTGGCTTGTGATCGGGGACTTCAAAACCGTGGATAAAATGCGGGGCAATTCCTGCACCATATCGTTAGATAAATGGCGAGATTCAGTACGCGGATAGGAAATAAGTTTGTGCTCTTCGTAAAGACTCTGGGCAATCACCAGTGTCTCAGCCGCAGTGTAGCCAAATCGCTTATTGGCGTCCTTCTGCAAAGTGAGAAGGTCATACAGAGCTGGTGCCTTTGTTTTCTTCTCGGCAGTCACTACCGAGAGCACCTTACCTTTGGCAATCGGAGCCACTGCTTTGACAATGGCCTGGGCAGCCGCTTTGTCCGTCATTCTCGTTTGCGGCTCGGCACCAGGGGTGATGTATCTGGCGATAAAACCTGGTTCGAAAGTGGCGATGATTTCGTAAAATGGTGCCGATTTAAAATTGTCGATAGTAATCTGTCGATCGACAATTAGAGCCAGGGTCGGCGTTTGCACGCGGCCGACCGTGCAAAGCTGTCTGTTGATGTTGGTATAGGCTCGGGTAAAATTCAATCCCACCACCCAATCGGCATGAGCGCGCGCCGCGGCGGCACCGGCCAGGTTGTCGAAGTCGCGCGACGGTTTGAGCTTGGTCAATCCGTCTTTGATAGCATCGGCAGTAAGCGAACTGATCCACAGACGTTCAAAAGGCTTGGTACTGCCCGAGAGTTTGTATATCAGGCGAAAAATGTGTTCACCTTCGCGCCCGGCGTCAGTGGCGCAGACAATCGACGTGACAGAGGGATCTAAGAAAAACTTCTTGATCACGTTAAATTGATTTTTGGTTTTATCGACGACGCGGTATTTCCACTGCTCGGGGATCATCGGCAGTTGATTCAGTCGCCAGGGCGGGGCCCAGGCCGGATTCATTTCCTCCGGCTCGGCCAGGGTGACAAGGTGGCCAAAAGCATATGTGACGAGAAATCCGTTGCCTTCGTAGTATCCGTCTTTTTTGGTTTTGGCCCCAACGACGGCCGCGATATCGCGGGCCACCGAGGGCTTTTCGGTCAGTACGACTTTCAATATATAGATCCTTGCGGGACACGTTATTTTTGCGCATTGGAGCGAAAAGGTAAAGGTAGACTGATGTCATCCTCAAATCTATTCACCGTACCCCCGGTGCACCCCGGGCGTATATACCAAATATTTATGGCTGTGATCACATTAGATTTCCTCCATCAGAATGGGTAAATCTATCAGCCCTGGTATCTGGCGCGTAGCATCCATGGATCCCCCTCTGGCAGTAGTGCCGGCCTGGAGTACCATAATCTTCGCCACTGTAGCGGCAGAATGCGGCTAAAATCTGACCAGGGAAAAAGAACTGCCCCAGGAGCGGGTTTAACGGGATATACAGCACATGAATAGCTGGATCAAGCCGCAAAATTAACCGGGGCAGATTTGTCTTGAAGGCGCCACCAGATATGGTGCGGGAAACAAAATCAAATTATGTCCCGACTATTCCAATTTTAGCCAGGTGATCGATACTGTCTTCGATCAAGGTGATTATTCTTCTCAGCTTTGCTTTTGTCAGTCTTTGAAATTCGAGGAAGGGCACTTGATGCGTGAAGCTGACTGAAGAAACTGTTTGCCTTGTCGGATCGGCAGTTATCGCCCAGGCCCAAAATTTAAATTTGTCGCCGACAATGTCCGGACGCGTCAACAGATCGCGGATGGAATCGACGCCCATCATCATCTGCAATACCTGAGTGTCGCTGGCACTGACCTTGTATTCGTCAACGGCATCGATGGCGTTGATGCCGGTTTTGACCCGCCGGCGCGCGCCAACGGCCTGGGCAATGCTGGTATAGAGCCCTACCAGGTTGCGCTCCCAACTTGGCCTGTATGCAGGATCTTCGACGCCAAATGATAGTTTCACCGACTTCATGGCGTCAAACTGAATCTCTACTCGCAGCGTCACGTCTTCAAATGCCGTGTCATAACTGCAGGTCGCTTTCACGGTCCATTTTTTATAACGGCGCTCCAAAACCGGCCCGGGGACAATTAGATCTTTAACTTCATAGCTAATCGGCGGCGTAAATTCGGCGTCAATGTCAGTGGCCAGCCTTGTCCAGCGATCGCATACGTCCATCAATCCGTAGCGAATATTGAGTGTCGGCAGGGCGTTGCGAATGTCGCGCCAGGTCCAGCCCTCGCGCTCCTGGCTCTTGTCCAGGAAGCCTAATTTGAGGCACTGCAACCAATCAACTTCAGCCAGGGCCTCAATTTCATAGCGGTCTCGGGCGGAACCGGTCAGATCCAATTCGGCTAAATTTTGCAAGGGGTAGATGTAATCGATGTAATTATCGGGCAGCGTCATGTCACCAAGATCGAGACAGACAAGCCCGCTCAGACACTGCAAGTTTTCCAGGTCCTGGTCCTGTATCGACTTATCGCGCAGACAGAGGGACCAGAGATCGTCGGGCTCCAGATCCTGGAGGAAGGTCAAACCGTCCTGCGGCAGGCGGCGCAAAACAAGCAGGATCAAGTCGTCGGCGGCCACGCTGATACGGCCTTGCGCTTCGCCAATGTAAATTTCCTCATCCTGATACACGGAAAAGAGCTGACCGAGTGACCGGTCCGGCGGAAATCTCAAAACTCGCACGTCTTCCTGCCGCATGTCGATAGCGTTTCGGCCTGCCTGATAATATTGGGTGCCTAAATATAGTAATGCCTATATGGCCAGATAGTACCCGGGCAAAATCTTTCTTAAACCTCACAGGGTCTGGCTTAAGGGGAAATTGCCAGGGCTTGAATGTGTGACCGATAAGATCGTCCTGCGGGGAGCTGCGGCATCTTCACGGAGTGCCGCCCAGATTGTCTCCGCCGCCACCTGCGGTAAGATAATAGCCCGAGCGGATCGAGGAGTTGCTCCATGGACCTACTGGAGACCCAGCGACTGATATTGAGAGAGATGCGCCAATCGGACGCAGATCGCATTTTTCGCTACGCCAACGACCAGTCAATCAACCGTTACCTCATTTTTGGCGATCTGGCCAGCGAGGACGGCGCGCGCAAATATGTGCAAAAAGCTATGGCCAGCGCCGCAACCGACCTCAAAGCCGAGCGCCGGTTGCAGTATAAACTGGCAATATTAGTCAAACCCGAAATCGATTTTATCGGCTCCTGCTGGTTGGACATCACTGACACCACGCACCAGCGCGCCTCGATTGGTTATTTTATCGATTATTCTTTTTGGGGCCGCGGCTATGCCACCGAGGCGGTGGAGGCACTGCTCAAATATGGCTTTGAAACACTGAAACTGCATCGCATCGAGGCCACCTGCGACGCCGATCATCAGGCAACGCGCAGGGTACTGGAAAAGGCCGGCTTCAAGCGAGAAGCGCGCATGCGCCAACACCGCCAGCGCCAGACGACCTGGGCCGATTCCTGTCTCTACGCGATTATAGAAAGTGGTTAAATCCCTCAGCCAATCTCAGTCAACGGAGGCGCGTTTTGAATGATTGCAAGAGCGGCGGTGCAGCAGCTTTTTGATCAACTGCGGCAGCAGGGAATTGATTCAGAGCAAGAGCTTATGTGGAATTATTATTTCACTGATGAGGACAACAGGGAAAAACTGCAAAAGTCTGTGCCAATACTTGAGGCGGACGGCTACAATTTTGTTTCAATCTATCTGGCCGAGCCCGGCGGTGAGCCCACGGTCGTCGATGGCCGCGAGTATAAGAATCCGCCACTTTATGCATTGCAAGTACAAAAATTGGAGGCGCATACGATCCATTCCCTGGAGAGGCGCAATCATTTACTGCAGGATTTTGCCGACGAGAACGACTTATTTTCTTACGACGGCATGAGCGTTGGCACTAAGACAGGTGCTCCCTTCAAGCCATAGAAGGAAGAGAAAGATGCGGCAGACAAATTAAAATGCGTCCTTGACATCGGCAAGATTTCAGGTGCCGTGCAGCCGCATGGTGGGCGCCCGATCGGCATGCCGGCAGGCGGCGCGCGCCCCGGAGAATGCACTCACGGAAGGCGGCAAAATGTGCCAAAATTAGGCCTTGTTCAAGGCATCCCTTCCCACTTCACAAGGGCGGGCAGCAGTTTTGGCGCACCCCCTCATTTTTAGAGGTCAAGCAACATGGCACTTTCATCAGCCGGTAAAGGTCCTGAACACAAAGACAAAGCTACCACCATGCAGGTCGAAGACGACCGCACCGGCACAAGCGTCGAGACGCTGCGCCGGGCCATGGCCGACCACCTCTTTTACAGCCTTGGTCGCACGGCGGAAATGGCATCCAAACAAGACCTCTATATGGCTATCGCTCTGACTGTCCGTGACCGACTGCTGCACCGCTGGCTCAACACCGCCGAGACTTATTTTCATCAGGACGTGCGCGTCGTTTGCTATCTCTCGGCTGAATTTTTGATGGGGCCGCAGCTGGCCAACAATCTTGTCAGCCTCGGACTTTACAATCAGTTTGAGGACGCCCTCAAGCAATCCGGCCTCGATCTCAAAGAAGTAATTGAACAAGAAGAAGAGCCCGGGCTGGGCAACGGCGGCCTCGGCCGTCTGGCCGCCTGCTATCTTGACAGTCTTGCCACCCTGGATATCCCCGCGGTCGGCTACGGCATTCGCTATGAGTTTGGCATTTTTGATCAAGAAATCCACGACGGTTGGCAGGTGGAAATCACGGACAAGTGGCTGAGGCTAGGTAACCCCTGGGAAATCGATCGCCCAGAAATAGCTGTTGCCGTGGGATTTGGCGGCAGCACGCAGAGCACCTCCGATGAGCGCGGCAAGTACCAGGTCGTCTGGACACCAGAACACGTAATCAACGGCGTGCCGTGCGACACGGTCGTGCCCGGCTACAAAACAAACACCGCCAACACCCTGCGTTTGTGGAAGGCCGAAGCAAGAGAATCTTTCAACTTCCAAAAATTCAACGCCGGCGACTACTACGGTGCTGTAATTGACAAAGTCTATTCCGAAAATGTGTCGAAGGTGCTCTATCCAAACGATGATTTTGAGCGGGGCAAACAACTGCGCCTGGCACAACAATATTTCTTTGTCGCCTGCTCGCTCAAAGACATGCTCAGGTTGCATCTGGCCGCCGACGGCAAGATACAAAATTTCCATGAAAAAGTAACTTTCCAGCTGAACGACACCCATCCATCGGTGGCCATTGCCGAGCTGATGCGCATCCTTATCGACGAATACGAAATGGAATGGGAGCGCGCCTGGTTTATCACTAGCAGGACTTTTGCCTACACCAATCACACACTTTTGCCCGAAGCCCTTGAGCGCTGGTCGGTGGAATTATTTGGTGGCACACTGCCAAGACACCTGGAAATTATTTACGAAATCAATCGCCGCTTCCTGGACGAAATAAGACTCAAATATCCGGGTGATGAAGATCTGGTCAGACGTCTTTCGCTGATTGACGATGCCGGCGGCAAATATGTGCGCATGGCGCATCTTGCCTGTGTGGGCAGCTATGCCATCAACGGCGTGGCGGCCCTGCATACCGAGCTTTTGAAAAAAGACGTATTGCGCGATTTCTATTACATTTATCCAGAAAAATTTAGCAATAAAACAAACGGCATTACACCGCGCCGATTTATGGCTGTAAGCAATCACGAACTGACCGAGCTAATCACAAGCAAGATCGGAGACAAATGGCTCTCTTCACTGGATCAGTTGAAGCAGCTGGAAAAATTTGTGGACGACAAAAACTTTGTCAGCGAATGGCAGGCGGTCAAACGACTGCAAAAAGAACGCATGGCCGAATATGTTTTGGAAAAAACCGGTGTGTCGGTAGATCCGGCCTTTCTCTTCGACGTGCAGGCCAAACGCTTGCACGAGTATAAACGCCAGCATCTAAATGTGCTGCACATCATCCATCTCTACAACAAACTGAAGAAAAATCCGCATCTCAGTATCACACCGCGCACATTTTTGTTTGCCGGCAAGGCTGCTCCGGCATATATCACAGCCAAGCTGATAATCAAACTTATAAATTCGGTCGCTGCCGTGGTCAATAACGATCATGATGTGGCCAGTAAAATAAAGGTTGCTTTTGTACCTGATTTTAACGTCAAACTGGGGCAGATACTCTATCCGGCAGCCGATCTTTCGGAGCAAATCTCCACGGCGGGCAAGGAAGCCTCCGGCACCGGCAATATGAAATTTGCCCTCAACGGAGCGCTCACTATAGGCACCCTCGACGGTGCCAATATCGAGATGCGGGAAGAAGTGGGGGCAGAAAATTTCTTCCTTTTTGGTCTGACCGCCGATCAGGTTGCCACCATGAAATCTGAGGGATACCGGCCGTACGATTATTATGAGTCCAATCAAGACCTGCGCGAAGTAATAGATTTGATCGCCGACGGGACATTCTCCTGGGGCGACAAACTTATCTTCCGCCCACTAATAGACTCGCTTCTAAACTACGATCCCTATATGCTGCTTGCTGATTTTGAGTCCTATGTAAAATGCCAGGAAGAAGTTTCGCAACTCTTTAGCCGGCCGGATGACTGGGCCCGCATGTCAATTTTAAATGTGGCACGCATGGGTAAATTTTCCTCAGATCGGTCCATACGCGAATATTGCAGCGACATCTGGCATGTGGATCCTGTGCGCGTGCAGATTGAAAAATACCAGCAGAGCAACGCCATGCTAAAAATGCCGAAGGGAAAGGATCTCAGATCGGCGGCAGCCCAGACCTGTTTTTAGCTGGGCAGAGCAAGTAGGCAGAACCATTCCCTGAAGGCAAAAGATTCGAGACTTAAAACATAAGTCGGCGAGCTGTCGCTTGCGATTCCAGGTATGGCGAAAGCTTGCCGATGCGATTGGAGTAAAAAACCCGTACAATCTTGCTGTTTTTCAGGAGCCTTTCCAAACCCTGTGGTGTAACGGCGGTACCGCGTATTGTCAACTCACTAAGTCTTGGCATTTTCAAAAAGCTGTCCACGGCAGCGTCATCCACTCTCGGGCAATTGTCCAGATGCAGCTTATTCAGCAGCTTTAATGAAGTGAGCGATGCTATACCCGGGCCGGTAACGTCAGAGCATGAAAGATCAAGAATTCTCAACGACAGGCAGCGGCCGATCTCAGGCAGGGCTGCGTTGCAGCGGAGCATTTTCGGTCGGCTGGCGGTGCCGGCTGAGGTTCCGGAGTCAAAAATCCTCAATGTATTGAGACTGGGAATAGGCAAAATTTCTTTCAGCGTCTGGGGATCGATGTAGCACCCTTCATAGTGAAGCAGATTCAGTTCGCCCAGACCTTTTAGCCCGGCCAGAGCCCGGAGGCCGAGTTCTGGACAGTGCCTGATGGTCAAATGTCTCAGAGCCTGCATTTTTCCTAAGGCTGCAAGGCCTTCGTCATCAATGTCACACTCGAGGACGTCTAAGGTGGCTAGAGGTAGATTGTGCAAAAGTAAAATTGATTGAGCCTTTAGCCCCGAGTCTCCCTTGAAGGCCAGTTGGCTCAAATACTGCCCCCGCTCTGCCAGCAATTTAAAATCCGCTGGCGCAAGATCTCGGTCACCAACACACATAGAGCTGACGCGTTTGGCTAGTTCGCGTTCGAGAAAGTGCCTTTCTAAACCGACTTTTGCTATGTCATCCCCAATTACTTTGCTGATTGGCTCGTCCTTGAGCGACAAATCGGAATTTGCCGGAGGATTTGTTTGAGCCAGCGGGGTGGGCACCATCACCACTGGTTTAAGGTTGGGCGTCGGCGGTGCCAGCTTATAGGTGGTGGCAAAAATATAAGCAGCACCAAAGACAATCACCGACTGCGCCACCAGGGCAATGATTGCCGCACGGGGCGTAAACGCAGGACCGGGAGCGTGCTCTGGCGGCCCGGGCGGCAGACCCGCTTTTGTGCTTTGACTGGGCTGCTTGATCGACTTTGCCTGAAGCTGCTCCAGCTCATCGGTATTACCGTCGGCAATCCCGGTGAGGATTGCAGCCAGCTGCTCCGCCGATTCGACGCGATTATCTGGATCTTTAGCCAGAAGACAGTCGAGCAGGCCCTGCAGACAAGCAGGGTATTCTTTTCTGGGCGCGGCCTTGCTCAGCGGCAGCGGTGTGTCGGTGACATGTTTAAATATTGTCTCCATCGCTGTATTGCCAATGATCGGCGGCTGGCCTGTGAGCATTTCGTACATGACACAGCCGAGACTGTACAGATCGGCACGCTCATCCACAGTCTTGCCCAGGGCTTGCTCCGGGCTCATATATAGAGGACTGCCGAAGATTTCGCCGGTGCGTGTCAGGTCAGCGGAAGCACCGGGATCTTCCGGAAAACAGAGCTTGGCAATGCCAAAGTCGAGAAGTTTAACCAGTGGTTTGCCGCCGGGTTTGTCAATGACAAAAATATTGCTGGGTTTGATATCGCGATGCACGACACCAAAATTGTGGGCGCTGGCCAGGCCCTCGCATGTCTGGATCAAGATTTCCAGAGTCAGGGAAAGGGCAATCGTGCCCGACCTGTTTATCATAGAAGCCAGCGACTGCCCCTCAAGATACTCCATCACCATATACGGTTCGCCGATTTCATTGGCACCAAAATCCATGACCGAAACGAGATTGGCATGCACTAACTTGCCCAGCAGCTTTCCTTCCTGCATGAAGCGCTGGAGTTGCTGTTGATCGTACCTTTTGCCCTTAAGATTCTTGATTGCCACCATTCGATCGAGATAGGGATTGTGGGCCTTAAACACCACTCCCATACCGCCAACCCCAAGTAACCCTTTATACAGATAATTACCGACCAGCTTGCTGTCAACGGCGGGCAAGATCATCAGACCGCTTCCGTCGGAGGGACAGGACGGACCGCCAGCAGATGTGGTTG
>Ga0207011_1124_pt1 | contig 15633 bp, 17 predicted proteins | sample Alteio_BWMinCont_79_FD_153466 | JGI IMG/M metagenome (GOLD analysis project Ga0207011, IMG submission 153466) | Enriched cells from forest soil in Barre Woods Harvard Forest LTER site, Petersham, Massachusetts, United States -... | ecosystem: Environmental > Terrestrial > Soil > Temperate forest >...
GTCCGGGTGCGCCGCGAGCTGCCTGTAGCTGCCCGGGTGGCCGGTCATAAAGCCGACCTTTTGCGTGAATGGCGCGGCCCCCGGCAGATCAGCCAAAATTTTGACGACGCCCTTGGACTGATTGTCGGCAAACCAGTCAGTTGTATAATGCAGACGGGTTATGTAGTCACCGGGCGTGCCGCCGCGATAGCGAGTGAATTTCACTTCTTTTAAAAGATCCGCCGGCGAATGGCCACCTTTCTTGAGCATGCGGGCAAAATCCAGGGTCGTTTCAAAAAATGTGACGCAGTCCAGGCCATTCAAATCTATCGTACAGACCTCGTGGTCGAGCGACATGTCGAGGGTGCCGCCTACATACGGAGTGCCTTCCAACTCCCGGGCAATTTTGCCCATCAAATCACCTATAGGCAAGGAGCGCCAGTTGTCTTTATCGGCATGGGCGAGAATGCGATGAAAAACATCCTTGCCTTTGAAAACTGTCGGATGGCCGACGGCCAGGGAGGGAGAACTTGCTGAGAATGCACCTATGGCAAGGAGCATATTTTGCAAAAATGTGCGGCGAGATTGCATGGCCTTCCTAAGGGGTAAAATTGAGGCAGATACTTGCCGGCGGTCCAGGGAGGACCATCCCAGGCAGGGGCAACCATTGTAAGGCAAAAACTGTCCCCGAGGCTACCACTGTATGGGCTATGACAAATTTATCGCTGAACTGGAAGCTCAGCTTGAAAAAACTGGTTGCTCCATCTGGCGTGATCTGGAGTTTCCACCGGACTGGCAGGTGCCCATTCTTGCCACCCGCCTTGAATTCAATATTATCCGCGTTCCCGTCCACATGTGCGTTTCATATGTTAGCTCGCCGACTGGCGACGATTTCGTCAAACTTTTCGAGCAGGGCTTGATCTTCTCCAAGCGAGCCTTTTCCGAACCGAAAGACACTTCGCTTTTGTTCAGTTCATATGCAATTATTCCCTGTCTGGCCTGCGAGGTGGCATCGCCTGAGACTATAAAGTTTGTCACCACCTATCATCCATTTTTGAAAGAAATCTTTAAATACTGGGACCATGGTTTGATCTTCTACCCAGTCCTGTATTGCCTGAGTACTAACCAAGTTTATTCTTGGTCTGGCTACAACTTTGTCGGCGCCGCAGTCTGGCCATATGCCCGGCAATTAGTCAAAGATAGCGTTGAGCCGACTGCAGCCATCCTGGCGCAGTCTGGTAAGGAGCCGACAACCACCAAGCGACCTGCGGGCGAGTAATAGATATGAGTCTGAGGCTACCGTTGCATGGATTACGATCAATTTATCGCTAAACTAGACCAACAACTTCAAAACATTGAGTGCACGATCTGGCGTGACCTGGAATTTTCGCCGGCCAGGCATGTTTCAATTTTGGCGACTCGCATCATGTGGAGTATCGTACGTGTTCCGGTTCACCTGTGCGTTTCTTATACACCAGAACCAACCAGGGAAGACTTCCTTACATTTTTTGAGGAGGGTTTGCTCTACTCAAAACGAGCCTTTTCCGGCAAAATGGGGGCGAAAGTCTTATGCAGTTCATTTGCCATTATTCCGTGCCTTGTTTGCGACGTGGCCACTCCGGAGACGATAAAATTTGTCAGTAAGCATCATTTTTTGCTGCCGCAACATCTGAAATACTGGTATCACGGTTTGGTATTTTATCCTGTGCTGTATTGCCTGAAGTCAAACAAAATGTATTCCTGGGATGGCTATAACTTTGTTGGCAGCGCCGTCTGGCCATTTGCCCGCACCTTTGTCGCAGAAAGCATCGGCGCCACTGCCACCATCATTGCGCTTTAAGACAAGCTGAGCCTGACCCCTCAGGCTGCCCGCCGGAAGCGGAGACTAGTCCGGGGCCGGCTTTCTTCCTTTTAACGCAGCAATAATGCGCTCAGATCTCTCACCGTACCTGTCCTTGATCGACTGCTCAAAAATGTTCCATTGCCGGGCTGTATCTGTGGTGGCCAGCTCGCGTGCCAGTTGGTGAAATGTCTTTTTGTATTTGGGCGCGACAATCTTTCCTTCCATTGTCTTGGCGCTATCTTTGTTGAGCTCTTTATGCAAGAAATCCTCATGTGCTAATGCATAGTCGAGCGCGCCCGTGTATTCAGATGTATCTTTCCGGGCGGCAAATTCTGCTTCAGAGTGAAAATGCAAATGCTGATCTTTTTTCTGAAGACCACGTACCGATTTTGAACGGCTGATATAGGCATCTTCAACGAAGGGCCGGTCAAAGTAATAGTAGGCGGTGTGGACCTCTCCGGGCGGTCTATCCCAATCAATTGGTTCAAGTGTTTTGCCGGTTTGAAGTAGCCATTCCAAGTAATTTGCGTGTGAATAGAAATCCTGTACAGTGTGCATCCCTTCGCCAAATTCATATAAAGCCAGATGGCAATGTTTTATATTTGTATCTGCGTCTTTGGCATCAGCAACGGCTTGTTTTATCCGTTCCCTGAAGTAATCCCGACCGGCCTGGATTTGGTCGTCATCACAATGATTTTGTGGGTGGTGGCCATATTTGTCACTGAAGGGGATGTCCTGGCTGTCGGTGCCTTTACCGATCATTGCAATGCTTCTGGCACTGACACCAAGAGGAACAAGTGCTTTTTTTAGTATGTCCCGGTGGATAGCGCCGCCAAACCAGGAGAAAGTCATAAAAGCCTGGGCCAAATTGCAATTCAATGTGTAAGTTGCTATCAGGGTGACTGAAAGAACTATCGTCCTGGCTTTCTGAGGCATTCTTGACTGCATTGTAAGGTGTGGCCCCTGGTTTATGGTGTAATATCAACCAAACAAAGCCAATTGTCAACGCACGGGAGCGCCTGAAAATTGAATAGTACAGCTAAGAGCCAAATGCTATCCCTCCTGGTTGCTTCTCTTTGCACAGTATCATGTTTGGTGCCCATTATAAACTGCTTGCCGGCAACAGCCGAGTCTGCCTCCGGTGATGCCGGTCAGAACAAAAATGATGGCCCACCAAAACTAAATCTTTCGGTGGCTGAGGCTACTATTGTCGGCAACCGCGTCTGGCGCAACGAATGCGGCGGCCGTATTGACGGCCTCACCTCCTGGAATGTCGGTGAGGATTTTCCGTCACTGGGCATTGGCCATTTTATCTGGTATCCCAAAGATGCCCACGACAAATTTGAAGAAAGCTTTCCCCGACTGATTGCCTTTTTACAGGACAGTGGTGTCAAACTGCCGGCGTGGCTGAACCCTGATATGCACTGTCCGTGGAATAGCCGCGAACAATTTTTGCAGGAAATACACGGCCAAGAACTAACCGAGCTGCGCACAATGTTGGCCAGCACGGTGCCGCTGCAGACACAGTTTATTTTGAAACGGCTTGAAGGCGCTTTGCCAAAGATGCTAGAGAAAATGCCACCAGCTGACCGTGAAAAAATCAAATCGCGCTTTTACAAAGTACTCACCAGCGGTAGTGCCGGCACTTTTGCACTTATCGACTATGTCAACTTCAAGGGCGAAGGCGTAAACGAAGGTGAGAGGTATCACGGGAAGGGCTGGGGCCTCTTACAAGTCTTAGAAGGCATGACCGAATCGCCCGACCCCGTACAGGCGTTTTCCGACTCCGCCGCCAAGATGCTGGCCCGTAGGGTTCAAAACTCACCGCCGGAAAGACACGAGGAACGGTGGCTGCCAGGCTGGAAGAAGCGGGTTTCAAACTATGTCAGCAAGTGAATCGACATCGAAAGAATGAAAGACAAAAGCAGCTAAACCTAGCCCAAAATGCCGCTCTCTTTCGGGTATACATTTCGAGCAATTGTGGTTGATAGCCAACCGAGAAAGAAGCCGAAACAGGCCGTTGAAGCTCTCTCGAAAGCAGGGTCGCCCCTCAGCCACCAGACAATACTCAAAGCAATGCCCCAAGCTACTAATAAACCGATGCTGTATGCCTTATAAGATCTGCGCCAAATCTTCATAAATAAGTCTCCGATTACCGCGCCATAATCCCATTATCCCACTGCTTACGAGTAACGCAAGTGCTTCCGCCAACAGGAGTATGGCTAGCGATGATTGGCCAGATCGAAGCCGGCTGATGCACAAAGATACAACCATGAATTCTGGTCAATGAGAAACTCAGAGACTAATCGATTCAATCAACTGCATTTCTTCGGCTGTTAATGAAAACTGATCTGACTGCAGGTCTTCCTTCATATGCTCGACATTTGTTGTCCCGGTGAGCGGGAGCATGCCGACTTGCAGCGAAAAGGAAAATACAACCTGAGCAATGGTGGCACCAAGTCGAGTGGCGATTGAGCGCATTGCCGGATGCGACATGGCCCGGGCATTTGCCGTCAACAGCGAAAAACCCTGATAAATGATGCCCTGGGTCTTGCAGATTGCTCTTACTTCTTGATCCCAGCCCATCGCGGCGTAACATCGGTTTTGCACCATCATTGGTTTCACCTTGGCCTTAGCGCAAAGTTGGGTCAGTTGTTCGTCCGAAACATTGCTTATGCCAATCATGCGCGTCTTGCCCGCGGTGTAAAGCGCTTCAATGGCCGCCCATACCTCCCAATCGGAAGGGCCCAGGCTGTTTCTTGAATATGGTCCGTGCAGGACATATGAGTCGAGATAATCGGTATGGAGATGAGCGAGTGAGCTGTCAATCGATTGATTTACTTGTGTAGTGAGATCGGCGGAGGCGTCGTATGGAGTGCGGTGATCTTGACCGTTGACCGAAGTAAACTTTGTCTGCAAAAACAGGCTCTCACGGGAGACACCCTTGTCCTTTAAAGCAAGAAGTGCTTCTCCGACCTTGGCCTCGTCATAGTGAATCAGTTGATTAGCCGTGTCTATCGCCTTAAATCCGGTTTCGACCGCCAGTTTGGCCAATCTTGTTGTGGCATCCTTTTTCCAGGCTGTGCCATACATAAAGGAAGGCACTTGCACCTGATTGTACGTGCTCAAAGTCATGGTCGGCTCCCTTGTTGACGACTGCTTAACGAGGGGACAGAGGCCTCGCCGCCGCATAACAATAGCGTATTTAATCTCGATCGGGGTCATGCGGGGCCGCCGGACTATTGTCAAGAAAACGGATGCCCGCCCGAGTAGCCTTCTGATAAACTTGGTCAATCAGTTCCGTCTTTCAAAATCTGCTCTGGGAGGATTCCTTGACCGAGGAGGAGACACATGACGACACCCGGACCGAGAATGGCGAAGCCGTGGCCGATGCTGGTGATGCCGTGGCCGATGCCGGCGATGCGGCTGAGAGCGATGATTCGCTTGATCTATCCCAGTGGCCGCTTCTCCTGGCCACCGCCGGTCTTGCTCTGGGCCTTTGCTTCAGCAATCGATTGTGGACCGGTATAGGTAAGTCTTTTCCAGCCGCCGCCATTGTCTCTTGCCCACTAAGCCCAGGGATCGATCAGGTGCTGTCCGGACTGGTGCTTTTGTGTTGCTGCTTGATTGTTGCTAACAAGTTTCGCTTGGCCGGCACCATTACCCTTTTCGCCAGTTTGTTTGTCCTGGTCCTGTTCGACATCAACCGATTTCAACCATGGCTGTACGAATACCTGATTATCATTTTTCTTTGCAGCGTGCCCGATAACAGGTCTCATTTGTCTATATTCGAGCGCAGTCACAAAAAACTGCAATTCATTTCGCTTTTGCTTATCTCTGTCTATTTCTTTAGCGGGCTGGAAAAGCTCAACTGGCGTTTCCTTACAATCGTTGGCCCCTGGCTGTTGGGCTTGTCTCATAGTCTGACAACAGGCATTGAAAACGATATGACGGTGATCTGGATGTCCGCATCAATGGCGGTGGCAGAGACCGGTCTGGCGGTCTTACTGTGCTTTAGTACCACGCGCATGCTCGGTGTCGCCCTTGGTACTTTAATGCATGCCACCATCTTTTATGTGCTGGGGCCATTCAAGATGAACACCAATCCAGCCGTGTGGCCCTGGAACCTCACCCAGATTACACTTCTAATTTATTGTTTCATGAATATTTCAGATCAGCCCATCTTCAAGATCAATCTCAAAGAGAGCCGATTGTCTGCCTTTGTAATGACCGTTGTCGCTCTGGTCATACCCACCCTTGGGCTATTACAACTTGTCGATCCTTATCCGGCCTTTTCCTTTTACACAGGAGATGTACCGACCGGCAAGATCATGTTTGAAAAATCGACATTTGAGCAATTGCCAAAAAATGTACAGACCGAATGTGGCTTTTATGATGAGAGAACAGGCTTATGGTATGCCGACACCAATGACTGGCTTTATCTTGAAACCGGTGCTTCAGCTTATCCCAGTTTCTTTTGTTTCAGACTTGAGGCCCGCAAGTTTGCCCAGGATCACCCGGGACAACTGGTGGTGCTAAAGCTCTATAGTTTTCCCAAACTGACAAAGGCCGCCCGCGATCATTTCGAAAAATTTGGAGAAGCCGCCCCAGCTAATCAGTTACCTTAAATTTGCCTTCCATGTTGTCGTGTCCGTCACCGCAAAAGACGTCGCAGTAAAATTTCAGATCACCGCTTTTATTGGGCGTAAACTTCAGCTCGGTCACTTTGCCGGCCGGTATATCGGAGCGCAAGTTTAAAGCCGGAATGGCAATGCCATGTGTTCTGTCTGTTGAAGTCAACTGCAGCACCACGGGCACATTTTTCTTTATTGTGATTTCGCTTGGGGTAAATTCAAAACGCTTGGCACTTATCTTAATTATCTGTGGCCCGTCAGCCATGGCAGCGCCGGTCACGAGGCCAAATGTGAATAACAGAGAGGCCGACAGACCAATCAGACGATTCTTACTCATACTTTGATTTCCTCTTAACTCTTTAATTGGGTAAACGCACAAGTGCCCAATTTCGTTTCACAGATTATATCTCTCGCCACCCAAGTTAAGTGAGGATTGGGCGGAATGACTCTATTTCTTCATCGCAGCCTTGAGTTCCTCGCACCTTGCAACCGCATCCTTGCGATCCGGATTGAGTTGTACAGCTTTCCTGGCGCAAATTAGAGCGCCCTTCATATCCGCGGCGTCTTGTCGGAGATAAGAGCGGGTCATCCATGCGCTCACGTACTGAGGATGCATATTGAGAATATAGTCCACCATGGCATTAGCCTCGGCCAGTTTACCTTCATTGCCTAAGATCGAGGCCAAATTGTTGCGGGGCCACTCAAAATTGGGCGCCCGATCCAGGCTTTGTTTAAAAGTGGCTTTCGCCTTATCCCGTTGGCCTGATCGACTCAAATTCCATGCCTGGTTGTTCAGTCCCAATGCTTGCGATTCCACAGGATAAAGAGGCAGCTCGGTCAGAATATAACGCTCGGCCAGGGCTTTGTATGGCCCGTTGGGATCGGCGCTAATGGCGCGCATGAGTGACAACCTTGATTCATTTGGTAGTCCCAGCTCGCGCTGCTTGACGCCAAGCTTGTAGCATTGTTCTGCCGAAGCGCCCGGCAGTGGTAGCTCGTAGGGCATCCGTTCACGCTTGGCCATTACCACGGCAAACTGTTTCTTGGCCCGTCTGACACTAATGGTGACCTGCTCGCCCTCGGCGCCTTCTAGTATGCGTCCGATAGCCTCCTGGCTCAATCCATGGACGGGCTTTGCGTCGATAGCTAATATCTCGTCGCCGGGCAAAAGCCCAGCGTCCTCCGCGGGGGTGTAGCGCCTGGTGTATAAAACCTTGCCGTCGTATATCTCCAGACCCAAATAGCCGCCTGTCCCACCGGCGACTGCGGCAGGGCAATGGCTGCCGATCAACATCAATTGCACTAGCATTAGTAATTGAAGCTTTTTGGGCAAGGCAATTGGCTCCGCCCGGCATGGGCTTGGATTTGGATTTAGGTGTAGGCTCATACTTGGACTTAGGCTTGGACCTGGGGTAATTAAGGTTAGGCTATTGTTTCGTAATTTCAGCTTGCTATTATTCTATAGTCCTATTCGCGCCGAGGGGAAACAATATTTTGTGCTCAGGTGACTTATTCCCAGGTACGTGGCCGCGAGCGCCAAGAGTGCCCTACTTGTATTGCTTCATGATTTGCTTCGTGACTTGCTTCATGGCGCTGCTCACCATGCCGGCGGCACTGGCGGCGCCCACAGAGAAAGCCGTCAGGTTTACCGAAACTCACTATTTTACCGGACTAAACGAATTGACTGTGGCCAAGGATGGTGTTCGACTGGTTAACAAAGGGCACATGCGCTTTATCGTCGTCTCCAAGGCGCCGGACTGGAAAGTCAACGTATATCGAGATGATGACAAAACCTTCTTTTCGGAAAGTCTGCAGCAATTTGAAGATACCGGTTTGCTCAGCGGCATGCTTGTAGGAAAGAAAGCCCGCTTCCTGCCGAAGGACCCTAATTCTAGAGAGAGCACCTTTCCCTTTTGCGGTTATAACGTGGTGCGCATCACACGCAGGTATGAAACCTTTAAATTTCTTCCCCTGACTCAGGTGTTAAACGCGGCGCCGCAGGTCGAGAGCATTGTTTACGCCATGCACAAGATGCCCACCAATGGGGGCATTCCTATTAGTTACATTGGTGTGCACACGAGTAAAGAATTTATGTCATCAACCGACGAAACCGGATCTCGACAGGAGTATTTTGACACCAAGAGAATCGAGCCTATAATGGTTTCGCCCCATATTTTTGATGTGCCGGCCGGCTATCGCAAGGCTGCCTCTGTCCGCGAAGTTGTGTCGGGAAGCGTAGTCCGCGGCCAGAGCGAGGACCTGTTTCGATCGCTCGAAAGAGGGAGCCAGCCAAAGTAAAACAACCTGCATGTCCAGGCTGATCGACGGTCATTATTAAGAAATTGTCTTAAGAAAAACCCCTCGGTTCGACCAGGAGCAATGATGGGACTAGTAAATCCAATTCCCATAGACAAGCAGGTTAGGCCGTGCCTCGTACCCAGAGCAAATACTCGAATCTGACGAGGCGGCAAAAAACGCTCATTTGGGACTGGCTGGTGCCGATCTCTTTGATGATGTTTATCGTCGGCTGTGCCACCCTGGTGACTTATCTCGTCGTCGAGCCCCTCCTTCATCCCCACCTTCATCCAAGACTGGTGAAGTGGGGCACCTATCTGGTGCACTATCACCCCAGGCTGTGTCGCTACTTTCCCATCGCAATTGTTTCTGCATCGATTCTTTTACAGATCATCGCAACATTTTTGCCGGTATTTCGCCGGTACTGGGTGCGTAAACGAGGAATTCGCACTGCCGCTGATTTAAAGATCGGCCGTTATCTCAATCAAAAAATGGAACAAACTATCGCGCTCTTGCTGCCAGAAGCATGGCAGGTGGTACGTCTTGCCCTACCCGGTCTTTATGTCACGGTGCCGGATATACGCAGCTCACACTGGGAAGTACTGGAGATCAACGAAGTGCGGCGCGAGATGCGCCTTTCTCTGAGGTATTTTCACGATCCGCTGGGCATTAAAATCTGGCGATTGTATCCGCGCCAAATTTTGTGCCATGTCAAACTGAGGGCAAAGGGCGTGCGCACTAATATTGAACTGACATACACCGCGGACAGTGCCATGGACTATCCGACTGTCTATAACATCATTGATAAGACAAACGAAAATATTAAGGCGGCCATGGAAGCTGAAAGGGCAGTGCGGTGCTAGGACTTACCTCGGCTGCTCCATTTCCCTCCCGTAAGCTGGATTTAAAGCCATCCTGACTCGGTTGGGGCTCGACCTGGACCTGGTTGCGGGCATTTTATAGGGATTTTATGGCCCATGCCCTACTATCCTTGCATCAACCCTTACTAGAAGTTTTTGACGAGGCCGCACAACCCAACTGTTACCCCGAGCCAACACCTCGGCTCAGGGTGCGGAATGGCATTGGCCACCAGGGGAAAAGCAGTGCAACGGCGTTACTCAGTTATCAAACGGCTCGGCCAGGCGCCGGCAAGGAGATGAGATGGAGTGGATTTCAGTCATGAACGGACATTCGAATGTGCCAGTTTTGTTTAGCGCAGCGGCAACGGTCGGCTTAATCTCGGGTGCTTCGGCCGAAAGAAAGGACTGTTTCGAATCGCTCTCCATCAAAAACTTTAAAGTGGGGAAAGAAATTGCTGCCGGAGCATTGATCCTTATTTGTTTGTCCGTGTATGGATTTTATATCGCTTACCCACAATTGGCCGTCATGTTACCAGAGTTTATACTCCTTCCTTGAGCGGGTGTTGATAGAGGCTAAAAATAGGAGCAAGTCTACCAGATTATCTTCGTCCGGCTTTGCGCTGGGCGTCTTCCCAGGCACGAAGCTTTTGTACGCCGACTTCAAACCCGGCTGGATTAGTATAAAAATTGTGGGCACCGTCGTTGCGGGCCGGCTCTCTCACATAATAAAGATAACTGGTGGATGCCGGAGAGAGTGCTGCCGCCAGCGAACTCTTTGATGCTGCGCCGACGGGGCCGGGAGGAAGGCCTTTGTATTTACGAGTGTTATATGGAGATTTAAGGTCGATATCGCTCTGGTAGATTATGCCGTTATTTTTCCACTTGCCTGCGAGCTTTGAGGCATAAACAATTGTCGAATCCATGCTCAAAGTCATGCCTTGCTTTATGCGGTTAAAAATCACCGAGGCGATTATCGGCCGCTCGGCCGGCAACTTTGCTTCGGTTTCGATGACGGAGGCGGCGGTGACGGCGTTGTGCACGGTCAAATGGTATGAGTTTGGGCAAGTGGTGCTCACATCCTTCCAAACGGCGCGGAAGCGTGCCACCATTTGTTTGATCAATTCCTCAGGCTTTGTTGTTGTCTGCACAAAATATGTATCGGGAAATAGATAGCCCTCGAGATTGGAAACCACCGGATCGAGATCGCTTATCAGGCTTGTGTTGTTCATCAGGCTGAGAGCCTGGGCACGGTCCTTGAGCTTGAGGGTGGGGATGGCCACCATGGCATCGGCAATGTCAAAGCGTGTCCATCCCTCAATCACGGTAAGTTTGTTTAGTTCGATGCCACCACTTTCGAGTGTGCTCAAAACTTCGCCGGGGGTAATGGGAGATTTAAATCGATAATCACCGGCTTTGACCAGTGGCGACTTTCCTGTCAGCCTGACATACAATCGCGTAAGCACGGCGCTTTTGATTATGTGCGCTGCTTCAAGCTTTGCCAAAATTTCCTCGAATGTGCTGCCACGATCGATACTGATTATGGTATCGGCCTGGTTGTGCGTCACCGGCGCATTGACGTTGGTATTAAACCAGTTATAGGCCAACACAGCACCGACCAAAGTCAGTGCTGCGATAGTGAGCAATATTTTTTTTACGACAGACAAGGTATCTGGATCCCATGGCTGGGGTTTAGACGTTGGGTGGCAGCGAAATTGCCCAGGCCCTCTTGCCTGCGCTATCCGGTTTTGATGGCTTGAAATAAAGATTGAAACGCACCAGGCGCTCTTTCACCGCTGTGCGCACGGGCGGCTGGTCTGGCGCCGGTGGTTTTGGCGCGGCAGAGCCGTCAAACACTTTGCCGTCGTCCTCCAGCGGTATCTCGCGGGCGACCTCCACCAATTGGTTTTCCTTTGGTTCCGGTTCTTTGCTCTCGGGCTTTTTATCGGCCGGCTTAAACGCATCGGCTTGGACTTCTATGTCTTTGGCTTTATGAGTGCGCTGCGAGCTACTGGATATAGCGGCAGTTTTCTTGCCTGACTTTGATTTACCCGTACCCACTTCTATCATCAGTGGATCGATTTGTGCATCGACTTCATTGCTTTCTACCAGTGGCTTGTTGTCCTGGCGGTAGAGTTTGACTATGTCTCCTTCTACCTTGAAGGCTAAACCGTCGTTGTTTATCGGGCTGAGCTTGAGGTCTCTATTTTTTAGAATCGCCACCTCGCGAGCAATAACATTATCGAAGAAGCGGGCGCTCTCTGGACTGAGCTTGCGTTCATCGGAGAGGCTCTGGCGGTACAAAGATCTCACTTGATCGGCTTTAGCAGATGCCAGAGCTTTGTAGTACCGCTCAAACTGTTCTTTGATTGCTGCTTTGTCAGCGTCGTTTAAATCTCCGACGCTGGCTACTCCGCCATCGGCCGGCAGGTTGAATGAAATGGCACGGGTTTTAGCAGAACCCTGGGAGTCACCGGCGGGAATTTCTATCTTGGCGATTTCTTCTGTTTTTGGTCCCGGTGTGCGTTTTTCGACGCGTACAGTTAGATTAGATTTTGGATCACTGGTGTAATCGAGCACCAGATTATTGAGACCGGCTTTTGTATATCCAGAAATATTGAGGGGCAGGGTGAGCGAGATAACCGCCCCGCCAAGCACATTTACACCGTTGACAAGTGCCTGTCTCAGAGGCAATGCCCTGCCGTCGATATGCAAAAAATATGCTTTTACCTCCGCCGGCACGCCGGCCGGCTGGACCGTACCGGGGACTGCGCTGGTCTCAGCTGCCATGCAGGAAAAGACTGGGGCGGCAAGGGCCACCAGAAAGGCCAGGCTGATTAACGGTTTTCGGTACATGATGGTAAATCCCTCGTTCGGCTGCTCTCGTGCGAAACTGCGTCGGACATATTAGTATGTAAAAGGTAGGGCGTCGAAAGGCTATTTTAACAGCTTGGTTGAAGGATATAAGGCGGTTGCCATGAGACGAATGCACTCATTAATACGACCTAAATTTCTGGCTATTACTGCGCTCTTTTTGTTGGGTGCCCCCGCAGTGTCAGCTCAGGATAGTGGCGCCGGTGGTGGCAATCCATTACAAGGTGGCGTCAGCGCTCTTGATAAAGCACAGGAACGCCAGACGATGAAACTCAATCTTGGCTCTCCAGCGCAAGGCTTTATCGACAATCCCGGGCAGGCTATACAGGGCGGTGTGCATACCGAGAGGGTGCCGCCGGAAGTCTATCGTGCCTGGCTAAACGATAATCACCAACGCTTTGCCCTGACGACACAGACGATGGGCAATGGTCTGGTCATAGATGTAGCTGGACGCTGGGATCACGCCGATAAGACGCTGGATAAATTTGGCATTAACTATACGCACATAAAGACTGGCGATATCACGCCGGAGGTGTTGGCCGGGGCCAAGGTAGTGATCATCAATTGTGCCGGCGAAGTGAGACGCGATCGTTTGCAATTTATACGCGACTTTGTCCAGCGAGGTGGTTACCTGCTCACCACGGATTGGGCGCTCAATAACATGGTTGAGCAGACTTTTCCAGGCTATATCGATTGGAATAAAGAGGCCAATGATCATTCAATTTATACTGCCTCATTCGTAAGCCCCGATCCGGTTCTGGCAAAAGGATGTGTGCGCTCCGCCCCCTGGAAGTTGGACGCCGGGGCTCATTTGATTGGAGTGCGCAGGCGCGACCTCGTCCGAGTGCTTATATCGTCTCCCGACCTGGCTCGCGAAGACCGCGACGGAATGGGCGTACTTGCTTGTGTTTTTCCCTTTGGTAAGGGCTATGTCTTACACATGCTCGGACATTTTGATAACAACGCCGCGATTGTATTTGGCAATTTGTTGCCTGATCCGGCGCCAGGTATCAAAATCAGTTTGCGCCAGGCGCTGGCCGTCAATTTTGTTGTGGCCGGATTGACAGGGGAACCCATACCGGGGCAAACACCACCACAGGGGGCGCGAACGATGCCGTCTCAATGGGGTCCGGCCAGGCCATCGCAGCAAATGCCACCACAACAAGTACCGCCCCAACCAGGTTTTTTGCCCCGGCAAAACATGCCACCAACATCAGGGCAGACACAACAATTTCAACAGGCTCCGGCCTGGCAATCAGCACCAGCAGCAGTACCGGCTCTACAATCATCACAACAAGACAAGCCGCCGCATACAGTGCCAGGGCAAATGCCGCCGCTGGCGCCGGATCGGCTACACAAAACATCGCAGTAAACCATGGTTTTTATCCTGTGAAGAAACGCTTCTACCAATCCTGGATCTGGCTCCTTGATGAGCAATCCCCTGACCTCAAGGTCTGCCAGCATTGGACTGAAATTTATAGACTCGTCGAACCACTTGTGTGATACACAAGATCTCCGAGGACAATGGATGTCGATCAATATCCAAACGAAAGTAATCCTCGTGACCCTAAAACACTTTTCTGGGATCAGTCAAATATAGAGAAGTGGACTCATTTTTCGCCGACATCTATGGATAAGTGTGCAGACTGGAAATTCAATTCAGTTAAACTTTATTGTCCAGATATCATCACAGCCAAGAAAGAGGATACTAAACCGGACCTCTTACTTTATTTTGAGCAGAGCGATAAACCGTCGACAAGTTTCGGTGATGGCAGTTTGACCGGACGCCTGACTCTGGCAATAGCTAAGGATATGATTCTAAAAGATGAGAAGGCTTATCTAAAGGTGCTCGAACAAATTAATAGATTCACGTCACCAAAGTTTGCTGTATGGTTGGAGACCCACTGGGTGTTTCGAAAGAAAAATAGAGATAAGTTGGGATTGAGGGGCGATTATCCCAGACTTCTTTTTAAAAAAGGAGCCACTATCGGAAACGAGCTAACCCTGGATTTCTTGGACATGGAAGGCGGCACATTTGAAGTGCTTGAGCTGTATTCTAGAGGCCAGCAAGATAACACTAACTCCTTACTGGACAGAGTCACTTTCAAGCTTCCATTCACTTTGGCACCCAGCGCGGGCGAGTTCACCAGTACTGAGATGTGCGCCGTCCATTTTGGCGATCTTGATCAATCATCTTGAAGGCTCTCAATTTTCGGCTCCTACAAGGACCGCCAAGGTCAACGACGCCAAAACGAGCCCTATTGATGTCTAAATGCCCCCGGCGGCAAGCGCCCTGGGCCCACTTCGCCAAAAAGTCACAGCTCTGTCACAGGAGAGTCACGTCTTTGTCACAGGAAACTGGGTATGCTTCAGCCCATACACCTGCCAAAGAAAATAGCTGAATCGTGTTAGCCGGTAGCCAGGACTTACCATAATTTTGAGAGGGCCAAACTGTATGTACAGGCCTAAAAATTTCGAATCTCATCAATTTTCAGTGCGTGACTCAGGCTCTATGAGCCGGCCACGAGAGGGCAACAGGCTGCAGCAGCAGGCCGCATCTCTGCTGACTGACCGCAAGGAGTCGTCGAGGGCCTTCAGTAAGGTGCAGGCAAGCAGTCCGATTGATTCGTCTTCGCTTCACCCGTTAGAGTTGACCCATAGCGACATTGGTAAAAATCTAAGTTCCGGCCAGGCTCAGGGCGGTGTAGCCCCGGTAACGGAAGCGGCCGCCCACCGCATGTCTCATAACGAGGGAGCTCTGGCACAAACAGACGGAGACCAGGCCCTGCAGATTATGAAGGCCAACCCCACCGAAGAAGCAATGAAAACTCTGGTAGGAAGGGATAGATCGGCGGCTGTAGACCTTGCCGTCAGTCGCCCGGATGTAATGTCGATGGCCTTAAACTCAGACATGAGTGGCACAATTAAGGACGAAATCAAACAAAAAATATACGGGGTCTGACGGTCTTTACAAAGGGCATGTCGGATTCAGTCACTGACAAGCCGAATCACCCCAGCTGTTCCATCCACCTCAACGAGCGTTCCATCCGGCCAGAGGGTGGTGGCATTGGCGATACCAGAGACGCATGGCAGCCCGTACTCCCGAGCTACCAGAGCTCCATGTTGAAGCATGCCACCAATCTCTAAGATT
>Ga0207011_1125_pt1 | contig 15626 bp, 15 predicted proteins | sample Alteio_BWMinCont_79_FD_153466 | JGI IMG/M metagenome (GOLD analysis project Ga0207011, IMG submission 153466) | Enriched cells from forest soil in Barre Woods Harvard Forest LTER site, Petersham, Massachusetts, United States -... | ecosystem: Environmental > Terrestrial > Soil > Temperate forest >...
TGAAGAAGACTTTCGCCGAGGCGAAGCTGCCGGCGGAGATCGAAGTGTACACGGGTTCGATGCACGGCTGGTGTCCACCGGATTCGACGGTCTACAACGAGCCGCTGGCGGAGAAGGCGTGGACCCGGTTGCTCGCACTGTACGGAAAAGCTCTGGCTTAAGGGCGAGCTGGCCGGCGGGCCGCGATACAATATCAGCCGTGATGAAACCGCAACGCCGCGAATTCCTCCAGGCTCTGGCTGCGGGTGCGGCTGCGCTCGGCGTTTCGCGCGCGGGGTTCGGTCAGACGAGCTCCGCGACCAAACTCAACAATACGAAGCTAACCGACAAGGTCACGCTGGTTACCGGAGCGGGCAACAACGTCGTCATGCTTTCGGGCGGCGCCGAGAGTTTGCTGGTGGATTGCGGCGACGCCGCGCACGCTCAGGATCTGCTCAAGATTGCGGGCCGGGTTACTACGGCCTTCAACACGCACTGGCACCCTGAATCGACGGGGGCGAACGATGCGATGGCCAAGGCCGGTGCCAAGCTGGTGTCGCACGTACACACGGAATTGTGGATGACCCAGGAGATCATCCACGATTGGGAGAAGAAGATCTTTCCGCCGCGCGCGAAGGTTGCTCTTCCGTCCGAAACCTTCTACACGACAGGCATGCTCACGTTTGGCGGTGAGCCGATCGAATACGGCCTGATGCCCCTGGCTCACACGGATGGCGATATCTTCGTCCACTTCATGCAGTCGAACATATTGATGGTGGGGGATGCGGTGCAAGCGGGCCGGCTTCCGTATCTCGATTACCCCACGGGCGGGTGGATCGGCGGCATGCAGGATGCGCACCGGACCGTGCTTCGGCGGGCTGACGACGCGACCAAGATTGTGCCCGCCACGGGACCGGTGATGACCAAGGCCGAGGTCCAGGCGAGTCTCGATCTGCTCACGAAGGTCCGCGATCAACTGGTGAAGCTCGTGAAACAAGGGAAGGGCGCGCAGGATATGATCGACGCGAAGGCTCTGAAGGAGTTCGATGGCCAGCTCGCCGGCGATCCCGACACGTTCATTTTTACTGCCTACCGCGGGCTGTGGGCGCACGCCCGCGAACTCGGCGGCATTATATAGGCCCCCCTTTCCGTTGGCGCGCAGAAGCTATAGAATAATGGCCGGACCAACGCCTTAATGCGCCCCATACTGCTCACTGCACTGCTCACCGGACTACTAATATCCGTCCTGCCGGCGCGGGCTCAACAGTCGGCGGCTCCGCCGGCGCCCGCCGCGAATCCGAATCAGGCGCTGATTACCCGGTACTGCGTCACCTGCCACAATCAAAGGCTCAAGACCGCCAAGCTGGAGCTCGATACGCTCGACCTTGCGCATCCGGAAAAGGACGCGCTGATCTGGGAGCGGGCAATTCGCAAACTGCGCGGAGGCATGATGCCGCCTCCAGGATCTTCGCGGCCTCCCGTGGAAGAAGTGAATAAGCTGGCGGCTTACCTGGAAGACTCGTTGGATAAGGCCGGCGCGGCGAATCCCAACCCCGGCAACGTTCGGATCCACCGTCTGAATCGCGCCGAATATGCAAACGCGACGCATGACTTGTTCGGCATCGACGTGGACGCGGCTGCGCTCCTGCCCAACGACGGAATCAGCGACGGCTTTGACAATATCGCGGCGGCGTTGAAAGTCTCGCCCTCGTTTGTGGATCAATACATCATGGCGGCGCGCGCCGTGGTGAAGCAGGCGATCGGTACTCCGCCTTCCGGCAAGGACGTAAAGATGGCGCTGCGGGGAGTTGAGCCCGGAGTCCCTCTGCCGCCCGGCGCCCGCAGCGGCGTCAGTGCAAAATACCTGGCTCCGTTTGAAGGCGATTATGAGTTGCGCTCGCAAGGCAATCTGCCGGTCTTCACCGTGGACGGAAAGCCGGTGGATACCAACGGACGCACTCATCTGACCGCGGGAATCCACACGCTGGTCGCGGCGGCGATGCCGCACAGCTTCGCCGAAAGCGAAGGCGAACTGTTCGGATTCGTTCCCGGTGCGGCCGGAACTGGTTACGCCAGCACGGGCCTGGTGGTGGGCGCTATCGCGGCAGGCGGCGGCGCGGGTCTGCGGACCGACGGCGGCGTCGGCGTCACGGTCGACGGACCGTTCAATCCCACCGGCAACCCCATCGAGACGCCTAGCCGCGCGCGCATCTTCGTATGCCGCGCTCCCGATCCGAAGGAAGAAACCGCCTGCGCGTCCCGTATCCTGTCGAATCTTGCGAAGAAGGCTTTCCGGCGCCCCGTCACCAGCGCAGACCTCGCTCCGCTGATGCAGTTCTACAACGAGGGTCGGAAAACGGGCACGTTTGAAAGCGGCGTTGAGAACGCGATGGTCGCGATGCTCTCGAGCGCGAAGTTCCTGTATCGAGTGGAAGCGCCGCCCGCCGGCGTCAAGCCCGGCAGCGTCTACCGGCTCAACGATACGGAGCTCGCGTCGCGCCTGTCGTTTTTCCTCTGGAGCAGCATTCCCGACGGTGAGCTGCTCAAGGTGGCCGAGCAGGGCAAAATGAGCGATCCCAAGGTTCTGGAGCAGCAGGTCCGGCGCATGCTGGCAGACCCGCGCGCGCGCTCGCTGACCACCAACTTCGCGTTTGAGTGGCTGAAGATTCGCGACATGGACTCGCTGGAGCCCGATCCGTTCGTCTACCCGGCGTTCGATCGTCCGCTGCGGACCGCGCTCCGCCGCGAAATGGAAATGTTCATCGACAGCGTGTTCCATGACGACCGCAGCGTGCTGGATCTGCTTACCGCGAATTACACCTTCGTCAATGAGCGGCTGGCCGCGCATTACGGGATTGAGAACGTCCGCGGCGATCAGTTCCGGCGGGTGACGCTCGCCGATCCGAACCGCTACGGCTTGCTGGGCAAAGGCGCGGTGTTGATGGTGACGGCTTATCCCAACCGCACCTCGCCGGTGCTGCGCGGCGCCTATATTCTCGAAAACATCACGGGCACGCCGCCCGCGCCGCCTCCGCCGAACGTCGAGGCCTTCAAGGAAAACAAGGAAGGCGAGAAGCCCAAGACCATTCGCGCGATCATGGAGGCGCACCGTGCGAACCCGACCTGCAATGCCTGCCACGGCATCATGGATCCGCTGGGATTTGCGCTCGAGAATTTCGACACCATCGGCAGCTACCGGACCATGGACCGCTACACCCGCACCAGCATCGATACCAGTGGGAAGCTGGTCGACGGAACGGCGATCAACGGCCCTGCCGATCTGCGCAATGCCCTGCTCAGGCACCCCGAGCAGTTCGTGCAAACGCTCACGGAGAAATTGATGACTTACGCTCTGGGCCGCAGCGTCGAATACTTCGACATGCCCAGCGTTCGAAAAATTGTCAGGGACGCCAAGGGCGATGGCAGCAACTATAGGTTCTCGTCGATTGTGCTGGGGATCGTAAAGACTCCGGCTTTCCAATCCAGCGAAGTTGAAATAACCACGAACGAGCAGCCGGCCAAGCAAGTAGCCGCCAAGTAGACAAGGAGCATCGAGGAATCAACGCGGGAGCCATTCACTATGCGTACTCGAATCTTCTTGACCTTGACTCTGTCTTGCACTGCGGTGCTGTTGCCGGCACAAACCCCGCAGTTCGTGATTTCGACACTCGCCGGCGCCCCGCTCGCGGACACGCCTGTTCCCGCGTTGAGCGTGGCGATTGGCTCGCCGCTGGGGATCGCCACAGACGCCGCGGGAAGCGTTTACTTCACCAGCGCGCTCCAGGTGTGGGGCGGAAACGGAAACACCCTGTTGAAGCTGGATCAAAACGGCATTCTGACGCGAATGACCGGCGCTCAGCTCACCAATATCGCCGGTCTTGTTGTAGACAAGTCCGGAAACGCGTACCTCGCGGAGTCGGGAGTTGTGAAAGTATCCAGTGACGGGATCGTCACGACGATCGCCGGCGGACCGGGGAGCACTGTTCCGCTCAATCCATCCGGCCTGATCGCCAAGGATGCCGCAGGCAATCTCTACGTTAGTGATTACCCGCAAAGAATCCGAAAGATTTCCCTGGACGGAAGCATCACGACGGTAGCCGGCGATGGCGACTACGGCTTTGCGGGCGATGGCGGACCCGCGACCATGGCGCAGCTCGGCATACTGAGTGGGCTCGCCGTCGATCCGGCCGGGAATCTCTACCTATCCGACAACTATTACGGCGGGGACGATTGCGATGACATACTCGTCTATGCCCGCGTGCGAATGGTTTCGCCCGACGGCACGATCCGCACCGTCACCGGAAGCGGCCCAGGGTACTCCGGCGATGGGGGACCTGCGATCAGCGCTCAACTCATGTATGCCGGAGCGCTCGCCACCGACAACGCAGGCAATCTTTACATCGCGGACGGCGCGCGGATTCGCAGAATCTCGACGGACGGGAGCATCATCACGCTGGCGGGGAGTGGGAGCGGCGGCAACTCAGGCGACGGAGGACCCGCAACCAGCGCGCTGCTCGGGTCCGTATCGGGCCTGGCAGCCGACAGCGCCGGCAATCTTTATATCGCGGAGGTTTCGCACATCCGGAAGATCTCTCCCACCGGGACGATCTCGACCGTAGCGGGCGCGGATAATCCTCCTGGCGGGGTTCCCCGCGGCGACGGCGGTCCGGCGTATACCGCCATTCTTAGCGCCCCGACCGGCGTCGCCGTGGACAGCACGGGCGCAGTGTACATCGCGGATACGTTCGGCGAGGGTATGCGCAAGGTGACCAGCGACGGCATCATCGCCGCTGTCGCCGGCACATCTTGGCCGTTGGGTCCGGCGGGTCCGTCGGGTCTGGCCATTGATCCCGCCGGCAATCTATACATCGCGGAAGCCTTCAGCGGCCGCATTCGTAAGTTCTCGCCGGACGGCGTTATCACCACGGTGGCAGGATCGCTTCAACAAGCGATCGAACCCGACTCTTCAGGCGATGGCGGGCCCGCAACCAGCGCGCGATTGTTTTGGCCCAAGGACATCGCATTGGACGGCTCCGGCAACCTCTACATCGCCGACACGGGCAACAACAAGATTCGCATGGTCAATGCCGCGGGAATCATTACCACCATCGCGGGAACGGGACCGGCGGGTTATAGTGGCGTAGGCTTTAGTGGCGACGGAGGTACGGCTGTTCGCGCAAGCTTGTTCTTGCCTTCCGGACTAGCGGTTGACGGTTCCGGCAATCTGTACATCGCGGATACGAACAACTATCGGGTCCGGAAGATCTCTCCCTCGGGAATCATTAGCACTCTGGCCGGTAACGGCACTCGAGGCTTCTCCGGCGACGGAGGTCCTGCCCTTCAGGCGCAACTGTTCAACCCGGTGGGACTCAAGCTGGACAGCGCGGGGAACCTGTACATCGCCGATAGCACCAGCGTGCGCATGGTCTCGCCGGCGGGCATCATCACCACCGTGGCGGGAACCGGCGTGCCGGGAGTCTCCGGTGATGGCGGATCCGCAACCAAAGCCCTGCTCGGGGCCTGGGGCCTGGCCTTCGATGGAGCGGGCGATCTGTACGTCGCGGATCCGTGGAGTAACAGCGTCCGGGTGTTGAGGCCCGCCGGACAATGAAACTCGCTGCGGTCTTCTGTCTTGCCGACGCTGGAGCACTCTGCGCTGGAGGGCCGGAACGGAGGCTCCGGTTACTCCGCCGGGCGTAGGACACGGCCCCGAGCGCATAGAGGCGGAGATGTTCCCATCCTTCCTGGCGGGGCGACCGCCGAAACCGCTCCCTGCGACATACACGTTTGTATATAATTGAGCTGGGCCTGATTTGAAGCCGGTCATCTGGATGGGCGACAGTCTCTCTAGCCTCCGCACCTTTCCGGCGGATGTTCGCGCCGACGGCGGTTACCAGTTGGAGCTCGTTCAACGCGGGGAGAGTCCGTCCGACTTTCGGCCGATGCCGGACGTAGGGCAAGGAGTGATCGAGATTCGCCTCCAGTCCAATGGCGAGTATCGGATATTCTACGCCGCTCGATTCGAGGAGGCGGTCTACGTCCTGCACTGCTTCACAAAGAAGACCCGCGCGACGCGGAAGGGCGACATCGATCTGGGCAAACAACGGTATCGAGCCGTGCTGGAAAGGCGGAAAAAATGAAAGCAGTGAAAAGCAGCGGCAACGTGTTTTTCGACGTGGGTTTCACGCCTGCCGAGGCCCGCAACCTGCGGATGCGGTCGGAGGTGATGACGGCGCTGCGGAGGTTCATTGAGAAAGAGGGGCTGACACAGGCGGCGGCGGCCCGGCGTTTGAAAGTCACCCAACCTCGCATCTCGGACCTGACGCAAGGCAAAATCAGCCGCTTCTCACTGGACACGCTTGTGAATATGCTCGTCGATGCGGGCTTGGGAGTTGAGTTGCGGATCACGGGACTTTCGAAACGCGTCGCATAGCCACCCCTGGCGATTGGCGACGCGCTGCACTAGAATGTACATGGAGTAACCGGACATGTTCATCACTAAGAAGCACTTGACGCGCCGGACCGTGCTGCGGGGTGTGGGGACCGCCCTCGCGCTGCCGCTGCTGGACGCCATGATTCCGGCGCGCACCGCCTTAGCGCAGACCGCGGCCAAAGCCACACCCCACGTGGGATTCGTTTACTTCCCCCATGGCGCCGTGGAGGCCCAGTGGACGCCTACGGGCACGGGCGCTATCGGCGAGTTTCGCGACATCCTCAAGCCGCTCGATAAGTACAAGGCGCTGACCACGGTGTTCAGCCACATCGACAACCAGGCGCCGCTGGGCCCGGTACACGCGCTTTCGCCGGGGACGTGGCTCTCATGCACTCATCCGGCCATCAGCCAGGACGCGCACGGAGGAACCACCATCGACCAAATCGCCGCCCAGCACATCGGCCAGGATACGCCGCTGCCTTCGCTGGAGGTGGCGACGGAAAACCATGGAGGCGGCGGCTTTTGCGACCGCGACTACGGCTGCTCCTACTCGGGGACCATTTCCTTCCGCTCGCCCACGACGCCTCTGCCGATGGAGACCGATCCGCGCAAGCTGTTTATCCGTTTGTTCGGCCAGGGCGACAACGCGACGGAGCGCGCGCGTCTGTCCCAGCAGTATGTCTCGCTGCTGGATATGGTCGGCGGCGAAGTCAAGCAGTTGCAGCGCGTGGTGGGGCCGTCGGACAACGCCATGCTCTCGGATTATCTGGAAAGCATCCGCGAGATCGAGCGCCGCATCCAGAAGATGGAAGCGCGCGATCTTTCCAAGGTCGAAATCCCGAACGCCCCCAAGGAAGGGGCCATCGCGTTCGATGAGCGCATCAACCTGATGTTCGATCTGGTGGCTCTGGCGTACCAGGCCAACATGACGCGCGTGTTCAGCTTCATGATTGCGGCGGAGGTCAGCGGCCAGACCTACAACCACATCGGCGTCTCCGATGCCTTCCACCCGCTTTCCCATCACAATAACGAGCAAGGCAAGATGGAGCGGCTGACGAAAGTCCAGGCCTACCACACCGGGGTGTTCGCGAAGTTTCTGGACAAGCTGGCGAAGATGCCGGATGGCGACGGCACCATGCTGGACCATTCGATGTTCCTGTACGGCAGCAACATGGCCAACAGCAACGCGCACAATCATTACCCGCTGCCGACCTCCATCGTCAGCGGCTGGAAGACGATCAAGGGCGGCCAGCACATTGTCCCGGCAGATCGCACGCCGCTCGCCAACGTGCTGCTCACTTTCTTGGATCGCGTGGGCATTCCGCAAGACAAGCTGGGGGACAGCACGGGCAAGCTGCTGGAGGTCTAACGGAATGCTGAGAAATCCCGTTTGCTTCCCTCTCATACTGGCAGGTCGGGGACCTGCCTCACATGCCGACGTGGCGCAGGTCCCCGACCTGCGTGGGAGTTTTTCAGCGTGGCAAGGCTTTATCAAAGCGTTGATGCTTGCGGCGCTTGCGATGGCCGCTCTGGCGGCCGATACGCAGAGTCCGGACGCGCTGGCGGTCGCGATCAAGACCGGCCAGCGTCCGATGGCGATCGATATGATCGCCCGCAAATCGGCCGACGTGAATGCGGCCGAAGCCGACGGATCGACGCCGCTGCTGTGGGCCGCGAACCTGAACGACATCGAGCTCGCCTCCCGGCTGCTGAAGGCGGGGGCCGATCCGAAAGCGCGCAACCGGCTGGGATCCACGCCACTCGCGGAGGCGGCGTTCAATTCGAACACCGAGATGATCCGGGCGCTGCTGGATGCGGGTGCGGATCCGAACGCCGCCGGCCCGGACGGCCAAACTCCGCTGATGATCGTCGCGCGGACGGCGAACGTCGAAGCGGCGAAGCTGCTGCTGGCCAAGCACGCTGATCCGAACGTGAAGGAAGCGCAGCGCGGGCAGACGGCGCTGATGTGGGCGGCCGCTGCCAGCCAGGGCGGGATGGTGCGCGCGCTGCTCGGCGCCGGCGCCGAAGTCGATACGAAGTCCGCCCTCGACCTGATGACGCCACTGGTGAGCGCGGAGCCGCGTGCCCAGCCTCGTCCGCCCGGCGGAATGACGGCGATGCTGTTTTCCGCCCGCGAAGGCTGCCTGGATTGCGTGAAGGCGCTGGTGGAGAAGGGCGCCAAGATCGACCTGCCCGACCCCGAGGGCGTCACGCCCCTGATCTCCGCGATCTTCAACGCGCATTTTGACGCCGCCAAATACCTGATCGAGCGCGGAGCGAATGTAGACCGTTGGGATTGGTGGGGCCGCAGTCCGCTGTACTTGGCGGTTGATTACAACACGCTGCCGCATGGCGGACGCCCGGATCAGCCCGCGCTCGATGAAACGCTGCCGATCGACATCGTTCGAATGCTGCTGGAGAAGGGCGCGAATCCCAACCTTCAGTTGAAGCTCCTGCCTCCGTATCGCGCCACCGGCGCGGATCGCGGTGTGGATTCGATGTTAGGCGTCGGTGCGACTCCGCTGCTGCGCGCGGCGAAAGGCATGGACGCTCCCGCAATCAAGCTGTTGCTGGAGCACGGGGCGATGATCGATCTGGCCAATAACCAGGGCATGACGCCGACGCTGGCGGCCTCCGGCATGGGATCTATCGACGCCGACACGCGCGGCTACTTCATGGCGGCCGACGTAGAGGAGCGCGCCATCGCTTCGCTGGACCTGCTGCTAGCCCGCGGCGGGGCGTTGAATCAGGGAGCCGGCCGTCTTCAACAAGTACCTCTGCATGGCGCTGCGTTCTGGGGCTGGAATAGCGTGGTCGAGCATCTCATCGCGAAAGGCGCCAACGTCAATCTCCCGGATAATCGCGGGTTCACCGCCCTGGATTACGCGATGGGGCGCGCTGGCGGGAATAGCCGCGGCGGCCAGCGCATTGACGTCCACAAGGACACCGGCGACCTGCTGGTTTCGAAAGGCGGAATCGCGGGAACTCCCGTTCCTCAGCAGGGGGGCGCTCGCGGTGGTCCGCGGGGGCGCTGACGACCTGCGGCGAACTGGCGCCGGATTCGAACTGCCGAATAATAAGTAAGGCGTTGCAAGTCTTGACCGGGTGTGCCATTTTTGACACAATAAGAGGGTGTTTGATCGATCCAAGAAGCTACCCGCATTCTTCTATGCGACTTCGGGCGGCCGTGAGCCGTCAGGGATTGGATCAAAGGACTGTCATCCGAAGATCGCCGGATTGCCGGACGCGATATTCAGAAGGTTGAATTCGGCTGGCCCATCGGCATGCCCTATTGCCGCAGCCTCGGCAAGGGACTCTGGGAGGTGCGCAGCGATCTGACCGGCGGAAAGATAAGCCGCGTGATTTTCTGTGTTGTCCGTGGACGCATGGTCCTGCTTCACGGCTTTATCAAGAAGACGCAGAAGACGCCGCCGAAGGACCTGGACTTAGCGCTCACGCGCATGCGGGAAGTGGAGTAGAAGATGGCTCAGAAGAAGAAACAGAATGGGAAGGGGAAAATAGGATCGTCCTTCGATGCTTTCCTCACCGAGGAGGGCATTCTGGAGGTGTGCGAGGAACAGGCGCTGAAGCAGATTCTGGCGGACCAGATCAAAGCTGCCATGGAAAAGGACCGCCTCACCAAATCCGCGATGGCTGCGCGGATGCAGACCAGTAGGCGCGCTCTCGATCGCCTCCTTGACCCCAACAATACCGGTGTGACATTGCATACGCTGCAACGCGCCGCCGTCGCTGTCGGAAGGCAACTCCGCTTGGAGCTGGTGTGAACCAACTCAGTGGCGGTCGAACGCCGCTGCTATTTGACGGCTTGGAATTCGTTCACGAGAAAAACGCGATCTTGTTGGGCCGCCCCAATGTACATCATCCAGATCTGGACAGGAGCACCAGTCTTGACCTCGTGCAGGAATGGTTCTACCAAAACATCTTGTAGTGCCAGCCAAACAGTGATGCCTTCAGCGCGGACTTCGATCTCGTCCTGGAAATGCTTGGCGAACTCCTCAGCGTGCAGGAACTTTCCCCACTTGGCGATCAGTTCCAGCCGCACCGGTCCCATCTTGCGGTGTTTGCCTGTGTAAGCAGCTTTGATCAGAAACTTATGGTCTGCCGGGGCTCCCTCAAGAGCTTGGCTCGGCACGGAATTGTTGGGCGGGGTCGCTGCTTCGACCCAAGCCTGAGCAAGCGATACCGCCTTGTAGTCAGACCAGTCTGCTTGAAGGGAGTTGAAAGCACCTATCAATGCCAAACAACTTAGACACGCGCGAGCTCTCATTCCGGCAACCTCGCGCGGCATCCTCCCTCGGCGGGCGCTGTCTCGCGAGTTTCGCCATTCGCCATGACTCCGGTCATGGGCTCTACCTCCATCGCTCTTAGACCTGCACCATCCACCCGAACGGATCCTTCTCCACGCCGTACTGGATATTGCGCAGCGAATCGAACAGGCGGTGCGTGATAGGACCGCACTTGCCGTCGCCCACGCGCACTTCGCCGCCGCTCTCGAGCACGAAACTCTCGATGCCCGTGATCACCGCCGCGGTGCCGCAGGCGAAGGCTTCCGTGACTGCGCCGGATTTCACTCCATCGAGCAACTCGTCCCACTGGACGCGCTCTTCCTTCACCTTGATCCCCAGCGTGGGCGCGAGCTTCAGGATGCTGTCGCGCGTAATCCCCGCCAGCAAAGTCCCGGTGAGCGGCGGCGTCACGAACGTATCGCCGCGCAGAAAGAAGACGTTCATGCCGCCCATTTCCTCCACTGTGCGCTCGCCGTGCGAATCGAGGAACATCACCTGCGCGCAGCCCTTCTTCTTGGCCAGTCCGATCACCTCCAGCGTGACCGAGTAGTTCGCGCCGGCCTTGGCATCGCCGGTCCCGCCGATCGCCGCGCGCCCCACGCTTTCAGAAACCAGCACCCGCACCGTGCCCGTGCTTCCCGACGGCACCTTTGGAAAGTAGCCGCCCGACGGCAGCACGATCACGTAAAACAAATACTCGGCGCTCGAGCGCACGCCGATGCACGGCTCCGTGCCGATCACCGTCGGCCGGATGTACAGCGAGCCGGGCGGATTCGGAATCCACTTGCGTTGGCAATCCACCAGCGCGCGGATGCCTTCGAGAAACATCTGCTCCGGAATTTCCGGCATCGCCATGCGCGCGGCGGAGTGTTGCATGCGGCGCGCGTTCATCTCCGGGCGAAACAGCGTGACCGAGCCGTCCGGCATCTTGTAGGCCTTCAGCCCTTCGAAAATTTCCTGCGCGTAATGCAGCACAATGGCCGCGGGGTGGAGATTGATGGTGCTCCATGGCTCGACCCGTCCGCGCTCCCACGCGCCGTTGCGGTACCACGCGCGAAACCACAGCGGGGCCGTCAGACGCCCGAATTCCAGATGATCCGGCCGCAAATCCAGGTCCGGCGGCGGCGTGGAGGCGGACGCAGGAAATTCAATGTCGATATTTGATTCTGTTATGGCTCCCATTTATCCAGCCTACCGCAACTGCGATAGTGCAAGCTAGGCGTTCAATTGGGGCCGTAGTCAGGGCCTCGCCCGCCAGTGACGCCAGGGATGGAAGGAGGGTGCCACCACACCTGGACATGAACACTACTATGGCCGCCGCTCCAATTGGGGACTCCGGTGTCATCGCAAATCAGACGGTCGTCCAGATGCTGGTAGTGTTGGATCTGGACTACCAACGCTTCTGGACCTGTCGTTACATTTAGGTGGTGGGCCACCAACGTGACCAGCGCGTGCGTGTAGGTAAGTCGGAAATGATGCCCGTCCCACTTTATTTCCACGAATTTTAAATGATAGCCCGGCAAGAACGATCCGGGAGCAATCACGACGGCGTCGACTTTAGAAAAATCGATCGGAGGCGCCGGTTGGCTGCCTTTCTGCCAGCCGACGTACTTCAGCTCACTCTGCAACTGCTGCTCGGTCTCGACTGCGGTACACGGGGCGACTCCGCCGACGGGCGTCGAGAGCACCCATGACTGGCCGCAGGCCGCGGAAACGGAGGCCGTGCTCATCAAGAGGAACCGTCTCAGCATATTCTAACGTCCCTTGCCGTTGGGCTGATCGGCTTCGGCTGGCAAAGGGGGCTTCGCAACGAAAGTGGGTTCCGGTTCTGCGGAATTCGCGACTCCAGGACTGTTCATATAGTCGATGGTTGCGGGAGAACGCAGCACAACAGTAATGAGCAAGATCCCAAGGGTAACCAAAATCAAGCCCGGCGACGATGTCTGAAGTCTTCCCTTGAAGCCTTTACCCTCAAGGGACGCTTCATAGGGCGACGGCGTCGATCTCAAAACATACAGACTTCCGACGAAGACAATGACAAAACCCAAGATTAGGGACGAGATTCTCATTACTGCGGCGTCCCACACTGTGGCGTAAGCGATCACCACCGAATAATCGCCGAGTCCTTTGGTCTGGGAAATCCATGCCTCCGAAAGTTGGGCGTAGATTCGGTAGTGGCCGTACAGGCTTAGGCCCAGAAGTCCAAGCGAAGCGATCAAGATCAAAGACACCACCACGAAAAACGGCCAGCCAAAATCCGCGGCTGGCTGCGTCGGTTCCACTCTAGGCTCAGCTTCTTCGCGGCTAGTGCGGGGGGACATGGGAAAATTGTACTCCAAATGTCTTCCCTTGGCGAAGAGATGCGCACGCGGAGGCGAACCCAACTGCTACCCTGGAATCGATGTCCGCGGGCAGCTCCACGCGTCTCGTGCAGTTAACGCATCCCGACGAAGGCCGCCGCGCCGCGCTGGTCTACGGCAACCAACTCCACTTGCTGGCGACGTACCGCTCGGTCTATTCGTTCGCGATGGCGGCGCTCCATACCGGCTGGAAACTGCGCGACGCGCTCAGCACGGACCTTTCGGATATCGAGCTCGATTATGGCGAGGTTCATAGGCTCGCGACGCCATGGCGCTTTCTCCCGTGCTTCGATCATCCCGCGGAGCCGGGCGCGTGTCTGGTGTCCGCGGCCGGACCGCCGTGGCAGTACCTCGGCTCCGGAGCCAGCCTGCGTGGGCACGGCGATTCCATTCCGGAGGCCGGCTGCGGAGATCTCGCGGCGGTGTACGTGATCGGACGCGAAGGCGCGCCGCGGCGGGTGGGCGTGACGCTGGGCCAGTCGTCCCGTGCGAGCGTGCTGGGACCGGAGTTGACGCTCAACGCCGATCTCGCGCGCGTGGACAGCCTGGTGAAAGTGATCCGCGAAGGGCGTGAAGTATGGGCGAGGAGTTTCTCAGGCGGCGACGCTCCGCTCGCCTTGGCGCTGGCCGCGGTGGAGCCGGATTATTTCGAAGCCGCCGGACCGCGCCGCTTCGGCGATGCGCACGTGCACTTTTTCGGCGAGCGGATTTTCGGCGCACGCGAGGGAATCGCGGCGCGCGAGCAGGATGAGCTGGTGGTCGAGTTTCCTGGCCTGGGCCGCCCGCTGCACAATTCCATGCGCAGCGAGCAGTCCGCGGATCTGCGCGTGGAGGCGGTTCCGCTCTAAGACTTTAGCCACAAATCAATAGGAATAAACACGAATAGCAAGACTTTCCTATCCGTGTTGTTCTGAAAACATAATTGGTGAGGGGCGGCGTCCTTGGCGAGCCAGTGATGTCTCGCTCATTCCGGGCGACTCCGTTTTCATTCTCCAGGCTGGCCGAAGCCAATGTGTGGCTCAGTCGTGGCTAAGTTCGTCTCTTCCAGCGCCGCCCAATACTCCTGAGCCACCCTGTCCACCGCATGCTCCGCTCGAACATACTCCGCAGCTCTTTTCCCAATCTCTTCCGCGGCTCCGCGTTCCCCCGCGAGCCAAACCAAGTAATCCGCCAGCTCCCGCTCCTCCGCCGCGCCCACCTCCACTCGCAAACAGGCGTCTTCGGGAATCCTGACAATTTCGTCTCCGCCTGTGAACACCACCGCTTTCCCGATCCCCATCATCCCGATCGCAATTCCCGAAGTCTCCGCCGCGCTGGGAAATCGCAAGTTGAGACACACGTCCGCAGCCGCCGCCCATTTCCAAAACTCCCGCTCCTCCAGAAACCCCACTCGTAAAATCCGCGGATTCCCCGTCAGTCGCGCCCCCATCGCTCTCTCCAAATCCGAAGAAGCAAATTTCCCCTGCACCAGCAATTTCAAATCCGCTCCCTCCGCCCAAGCCAATTCCGCAGCCCTCAAAATCACACCCACCCGTTTCGATTCCCGCAAATGCCCGAAAACCCCCGCCAGCAGTGTCCGCGGTCCCAGGCCCAGCCCAGCCCGAAATCGGAGCGTCTCCACGGCATCCGGCACCGGAGGCGGCACAAACAAATGTGGAATCTCAATCACCCGAGCCCCCGGATTGTGTCGCCGCACCACCGCTGCCGTCGCCGGATTATGCACAATCACCGCCCGAGAAGCCGTCGCGATGCGCTTCAGCATCGGGTAAGCGAAGTACCGCGGATCGGCCGCCGAGCGAGCCCGGGAGTTCCACAACTCTTCCGCCAGCCCTCGCGTCCACTCGCCATAGTTGTAGACGAATTCGTCCACGTACTGCTCCGCGCTCAACGTACCCAAGAAGAAATGTTGCAGCACCGCGTCATGAATCACCGCGACGCCTGGCCGCGCAATCGCACGGCTGTAAATCTCGCGATGCAGATGATTGTTGCCGATGTGATACAGCGCGACATCCGCGCGCGCATCATCGACAACCACTTCCCCATGCGTGCGTAAGGCCCCCAGCAGCGCCGCGGAGTAATCCGCCACCCCCGTAGCCGCCGGCGGCAGCGGAGAAAAGAACCCGACCTTCATGGCCGATCTTTCACAGCTTGGCTCGTGGTCCAAACAACGCCGTCCCCACCCGAATATGCGTAGCGCCTTCTTCGATCGCCGCTTCGAGATCGTGCGACATCCCCATCGAAAGTTTCGGCAGCCCGTGCTCCCGCGCCAGCGCGGCGAGCCTTCGGAAGTACGGTCGCGTGACCTCCGCGTCGTCGCTCCACGGAGGCATCGTCATCAACCCCGTCAACCGCAAATTCGCGCACAAGCGAATCGCGTCGATCAACCGCGGAAGATCCTCCGGAGCCGCCCCAAACTTCGCTTGCTCCTCGGACAGCTTCACCTCAATCATCACTTCCAGGCTCTTTCCCATCGCGTCCACGCGTCTCGCCAGCTTTTCGGAATCTAGGGTCTGAATTACCGAAAAGAGCTCCGCCGCCGGCTTGGCC
>Ga0207011_1065_pt1 | contig 15619 bp, 12 predicted proteins | sample Alteio_BWMinCont_79_FD_153466 | JGI IMG/M metagenome (GOLD analysis project Ga0207011, IMG submission 153466) | Enriched cells from forest soil in Barre Woods Harvard Forest LTER site, Petersham, Massachusetts, United States -... | ecosystem: Environmental > Terrestrial > Soil > Temperate forest >...
TGATTCCAGGTTTGTCACCGGGGATTTTTGCGACGATGTTCTTCATCGGCAAGCGCCCAGCCGGCGTGTCGGCTGAGAAGGAATCGACGTCCACTTTGCAGCCGTAGCTGGTCAATTCGGATTGGATGTATTCCTGAAGTTTGCCAATCGCCGCCGAGCCGGACGGCCGCGGACCGAACGCCACCTGCTTCTCCACGTGCGCATAGGCGCGCTTGCCGTCGAACCCGCCGGTCTTGTCCGCGGGCGGCGCTTCGTCTTCCGATTGCTGTGCGGCGAGCGCAGACGATGCTGCCGACGAAGAGGCCAGCGGGGTTCCTGCCGAACCGTCCGCTTTTGACCCGCATCCTGCCGTCATAACCACACCGAACGCCAGGGCGAATACTCTTGCAGGCATTCCCATTTAGCGGGCCTCCGCGGCAGCGGCCAGTTGCCGCTCCTTTTTCCGCACCACCATGGCCGAGACTCCAATGCTTGTGAAATAGAGGACCACCATCGGAACCATGAATATCAACATGCTCAACGCATCGGGCGGCGCGGCGACCGCCGAGGCAAGGGCAATGACCAAAATTGCGTAGCGGAAATTCTTCCAAAGAAATTTGGGCGTAACGATGCCGAAGAGCGACAAGAAAAAGATCAGAACCGGTAGTTCAAACGTCAACCCGATAATCAGCAGTGTGAGGAGGATGAGATCAAAATATTCGTTCACGCTGATCATGGGCACCACGTCATGCCCCAAATTGAACAAGGGGCTGGGACTAACCAGGAAGTGCATGACGTAGGGGATGGTGATGAAATAGCCGAAAGCGATTCCCGCGAGAAAAAGAAAAACAGTAGAAAAGAGGAATCCGGTGATGGCCCCGCGTTCGTGCTTGTAGAGCGCCGGCGCCACGAACAACCAAACCTGGTAGAGAACAATAGGCGAGGCCAGGGCGATACCAAGGTAAACACCGACTGTGATGACGAGATTAAGACCGCCAGCGGGGTGCGTGTAGATGAGCTTCGGGTCCAGGTGGGCGTCCGCGAGAGCCTTCAGTATCGGCCGGTTGATCCATCCGACGAAATACTTCGAAAAATATATGCCGACCATGGTGCCGATGCCCACGGCGTACAGTGAATTAATCAGCCGCTTGCGCAACTCGACCAAATGCTCAAAAAACGTCATTTGCCCGCCGGTTTCAGCGGCCTCTTCAGGGTGCTCGCTTGTCGCCATTTTAGAGTTTTCAGGAGTAGTCTTTCGTTCTCAGCTGTCGGCTTTTTGCGTCTTCGCTTGCATCTCCGGCGTCCCGGACGCCTCCGAACCTTCGCCGGTGGCCGGCGCGCTGGGCGTCTCCATGTCCGTTTCGCGCGCCACGTTGCCCTCTGTCACCGGAGCAACTACCGGCCCTTCGCCTGCGCCTGCCTCCACAATTCCTGCTTCCGTAGCGCCCGCCGCTGCTAACTCCCCGCTGCCCCCCTGCGTCTCAGCACTTGAGGGCGTAGCCAGCGTTGCCGGTTCCGTCTGTGCAGCCGTGGCAGCCGACGCTACCTCCGCCTTGCGCCGTTCGACCTCCCGCGCCTGCCGCTCCAGGTCGCGCATCTCCTCCTCAAACGCGGACTTGAAATCGGTGGAAGCCTTGCGAAACTCTGCCATCATTTTGCCCAGCCCGCGCGCCAGCTCCGGCAGCTTCTGCGGGCCGAAAACGACCAGCACAATCACGAACACCACAATCATGTGTGGGATGCTAAGCATAGTTCTGAGCGACCAAAGAAGGCTCCGTTGGCATCATAGAGAAGGGCGTTCGGAAGTGTCAAACGCCGCTGCGCGCTGTGCTATAATTCTTAAGTCAGCCATTCACGCGAGGGTAGGATGAAACCAGAGCGTCGTGGGGTTTTCCTTGTAGTTGCAGTACTCCTTGTATCTGCAGTTCTAGGTGGCATTTACGGGCCCAACGTCCGGGCCACCACGGCCTCTGCGGACGATTTCCAGACCTCCGTCCGCGACTTTACCCGCGTTCTGGACGTCGTGCAGGCCAATTACGCCGAGCCCGTCGACGTCGACAAGGCGGTCTACCAGGGCGCTATCCCCGGCATGCTCCGCGTGCTCGACCCACACTCCAATTTCTTTGACGCTCGCCAGTTCGCTCTCCTCCGCGAAGATCAGCGCGGCAAGTACTACGGCGTCGGCATGGTCGTCGCCCCCCGTGAAAACCACACCGTTGTCATGGCTCCCTACGTCGGCGCGCCTGCTTATAACGCTGGCATTCGGCCCGGCGACGTCATCATGAAGGTCGACGACAAGTCCACCGATGGCCTGACCACCACCGATGTCGCCGACATGCTGAAGGGCGCCAAGGGAACCGTCGTCAAGATCACCATTTCGCGCGAAGGTTATGCCGAGCCATTGGTTTTCACCGTCATTCGCGACGAAATTCCCCGCCATTCGGTGGATATCGCTTTTCTGCTGAAGCCGGGCATCGGGTACATTCGCCTTTCTGGTTTCAACGAAACCACCGACCGCGAAATCGCTGACGCACTGAAGCAGCTCAACGCGCCCTCGCTCGACGGCCTGATCCTCGACATGCGCGGCAATCCCGGCGGCCTGCTCAACGAAGCCGTGGCCGTCGGCGACATGTTCCTCGATAAAAATCAGCTCATCGTCTCGCACCACGGCCGCGCCTCCACCGAGCGCCGCTATTACGCCATTCGCGGCAATCAAGGCGACAGCGTCCCGCTCGTCATTCTCGTCAACGGAAATTCCGCCTCCGCCACCGAAATCGTCTCCGGCGCCGTGCAGGACCATGATCGCGGCCTCATCGTCGGCGAAACCACCTTCGGCAAAGGCTTGGTGCAAACCGTCACGCCGCTCAGTGAAAACACCGGCCTCGCGCTTACCACCGCGCGTTACTACACGCCCAGCGGCCGTCTCATTCAGCGCGATTACAAATCCATCTCGCTCTACGAGTATCACTACGAGCGCAAAGTCCCCGAGCATCCCAGCGAGGTCAAGCTCACCGACAGCGGCCGCCAGGTCACCGGAGGCGGCGGCATCACGCCGGACGTCGAAGTCCCCGCGCCCAAGCTCACTAAGTTCCAGGAAACCCTGTTGCGCGCCGACGTCTTCTTCCCTTACGAAGCCGGCGTAGGCGGATTCACGCGCTATTACCTTGGCACTCGCCCGACCATCACCAAGAGCTTTGAAGTGGACGACGTCGTGCTGCATGATCTGCGCGCGTACATGAGTAAGCATAACGTGCGCTATACCGAACCGGAGATCAGCGAGAATCTCGACTGGATCCAGCGCAAGATCAAGCAGGAAGTCTTCCTCTCCACTTTCGGCCAGCAGGAAGGCACCAAGGTCCAGCTCGAGGCTGACCCGCAGGTGCAAAAAGCGGTGGAAGCCATCCCTCAAGCGCGCGCCCTCTACGAAAACGCGCGCAAAATCGTGGCCCAGCGCGCCGGCGTCACACCGGACCAACCCTGATTCCGAGGCATTGTCATTCTGAGGGCATCCTCGTGGGATGCCCGAGGAACCTCGGGGCAACTTCCATCCAGACGGGAGGTCCGCTAGCGCGTGCTGATTTGCGCTGCTCGCTCCCGAACTTGTTTGGCTTCCCTCTCCGCGTTTGCTAAAATTTCTGAGCTGCTCGTGGGCGAGTAGCTCAGCTGGGAGAGCGCCTCGTTCGCAACGAGGAGGCCGGGGGTTCGAATCCCCTCTCGTCCACCAGATTTCAAAACTTACATTATTTTTGGAAACTGGGTGTTGCTCGTTTTGCCAGCTAACGAGCGCGCCGTCAAATCGGAGTGATTGCGGCAGCGACTTCATCAAGCCCACAGCGAAAGCTCAATTGTCGTAGTAACGACCGTTGACTTCGTCTCCCAGGATGGCGAAGTCGGACGTCGAGACCTTCATGCGCAAGCTGGAGGGTTCCATGGTGGATTGCGAGGCTGGTTTTCGCGCCCAGAATCTCATGGGCACGGAGCGCGTCGTCGGGCCCCATGTGCACTGGCGACATAAACCAGCGGGGCTCGTACGCTCCAACAGGTAGCAACGCCAGGCACGGAGCTCCGAACCTCTCTCGAATCTGCCCAAAATGAGGCCCAAAGGCGCTATCTCCGGCGAAAAATATCAGACGCCCCGCAGATTCAATCACGTATCCGCACCAGAGAGACAGGTTCTGGTCGAAAATCCCTCGGGCCGAAAAGTGCAGAGCGGGGACGCTGTGAACGGTAAAGCCTTGCAGCGACAAGGATTCGCCCCAATCTAATTCGTGAACTGGTCCAATATTCTGCGAGTGAAGCGGCCTCGCGGCGCGAGCCGGAACAATGTACGTAGGAGCTCCCCGTGTCGCCAGCAAGCGTATCGTCGGTAAATCCATGTGGTCATAGTGATTGTGGCTGATCAACACGGCATCTATGGGTGGCAAATCCTCAAAAAGTACTCCCGGCTTTCTTCGGCGCCTCGGACCGATCCACGAAAAAGGACTAGCCCGCTCGGACCAGATGGGATCCGTCAAGATGTTGGAGCCGCGCTGCTGAAGGAGGACGGTGGAATGATTCACCAGCGTCACTCGAAGCCCATTTCCATCAAGTCGTGAAGGGGGTATGGTCGCCTCGACGTCCCAAATGAATCTCGGCGACTGTTCCGGGCGGCTCGTGAGCTTCCAGCGAAGGACGTCCAGAAACCCTAGAGCCTGAGGAGCATCCGGATTGTAGAACCGCTTTCCGTCAAAATGTTTGGGAAATGCCGAGAGGTTTGTGCGGTCCTCCATAAATCGCTCAGATATTAATGCTTCTTCTCCCCGGCATCGAGAAAACTTCCATTCCTGCTTTCGCAGCAAAATATGGCGCAAGATAGGCTGGAGTACCGCCGCGCGTGCTGCTGCTCCCCACCCGCACAACGAGGCCTTTCCCCTGCGCGCGAAGGACAGGAAGGGCTCGTCGATAACTCATCGAGCTCTCGCAGCTCGGTCGCCCTTCGGATTCTCGGCGTCAAGTTAGCCATTGCCGCAGATAGAATTCGGCGGCGCTCACCTTGCAAAAAGGCAGTCTCGGGGCCTACTCGTGAATCGGGCATTTTCAACGGGAGTGCGGTCTCTTTATTCCCGCCTAAGTCGTCGATCGGTACCTCGCGCCGTCCGCGACCTCGATTGTCTCGAACTCCTGGAGGCGCATCGTCTCGAACTGCTTGTTTCCGTTGTCATACTCAGCGACACGCTGAGTATCGGCAGGCCTGCCGGAGTGAGCGAAATGGTTTGTTCCTCCGGTGAACGCGCCAGGAACGATAATGGAAGTCTCGATGCCCCAGCGGGTGAGCTCGCGCGCCGACACCACCGCCAGCGCATCCATCCCTGCTTTCGCTGCAAAATACGGTGCGAGGTAGGGAGGAGTACCACCGGCCGAGCTGCTGCTCGATACCCAAACCACCAATCCCTGCTTTTGCTTCCGCAACTGCGGCAGAGCAGCACGATTGACGCGCTGCGTGCTCAGAACGTTGACGTCATACAGTTCCGCGAGCTGTTCCGGGGTGAACGCCTCGAGCGGGCCGAACACCATGTGGCCCGCGTTGTGCACCACTACATCCAAACGACCGTTGTCTTCGATGATCTTCATTATCGCCGCATTCGCTGACGTATCAGATAAAACATCAAGTTCGACAGTGCGCAGGTCCGCTTTGTTGTCGGCCGCAAACTTCGCGGCCTCTTGTACCTGCCCCTTATTACGACCGGAGGTGTCGCGCATGCTTGCGTACACAACGTGTCCCGCTTTAGCGAGTGCCCGTGCAGCAAGAGCTCCGAAGCCGCTGAAAGACCCCGTAACGACAATTACCTTCTTCATGACTGACTCCTCCCACTACCTGGTGTCTCGTGTGTCTTTGCAAGGTTCCGAACTCCATTCAGTAGACAAAGCCGCCGTTGGGGCGCACAACTTGGCTGTTGATCCAGCCGCCCTCGGGTCCAGCAAGGAATGACACTACATTTGCCATGTCTGCTGGCATGCCGAGCCGTTCGAGCGGATTCATCTTTTTTAATTCGTCGATCCGTGCGTCGCTCTTGCCCTTCAGGAACAGGTCCGTTTGCACCTGGCCCGGCGCCACCGCATTGACCGTGATGTTCCTGCCACGCAGTTCGTTGGCAAGCACGTGAACCAGTCCCTCAACTCCCGCCTTGGAAGCGATGTAGGCCCCATAAGTCGGGAAGGACTTGGCGAGAACGCTGCTGGAGAATGCCAGTATGCGCCCGCCATCTTGAACATGTTGCGCCGCTTGAGCGAACACCAGGAACGTTCCGCGCAAGTTGGTCGCGATCACTTTGTCGAAGGCGGCCACGTCTCCACTGGCAATGGGAAACAGCGGCATGATGCCCGCACAATGAATCACCACATCGGGCTTGCCGAAAGCTTCCATCGACTCTTTGAAGAGCCGCTCCACGTCTGCGACAATCGCCACATCTGCTTGCACAGCGATGCCCTGTCCTCCCGCAGCCTTGATATCCGCCACTAACGACTGCGCCGGAGCTGCTTTTCCGGCGTAGTTCACGACTACTGCAAACCCGTCTTTCGCGAGCCGTTCAGCGACGGCGGCCCCTATGCCGCCCGATGCACCAGTGATAATTGCTGCTCTTGCCATAAATTTTGCTCCTCCTCTCGAAGCTGCTTACTTGCACTTGAACTTCGCAGACCGCCTCTAAACCAGGGCTGTTCCACCATCGACCACAACGGTCTGCCCCGTGCTAAATCCTTCTTGCATCAAGAATAGATAGGCTTGGGCTATGTCATAAGGCTCGCCGACCCGGCCCACAGGCAGGCTATTGCCCACGCTCTCATACAGGTGCGCCCTTGCGTCTGCATTCATGCTTTGCCAGAGGTTCGTTCGAACGACCCCAGGCGATACCGCGTTGACACGAATCGGCGCTAACTCGACCGCCAGGGCACGCGTCAAGGCTTCGATAGTTCCGCAGACGCTTGCGGCCACTGTCCATCCCTTGTGCGGCCGCTGGCCTGCGACTCCGGTTGTCAGCACAATCGAGCCGTCCTTGCGGATATGCGGGCTTGCGTACTTGACCGCAGCCAGAGCAGCCCAATAGCGCAACTCAAAAGCGTGCCGGGCTTTGGTAAGGTCCGTCGCTTCAAGCACATTCAATTGCAGCGTGTCGCCGGCAGTAAAGACCAAGTGATCGAAACCGCCAAGGTTGGCAAAGAAGGTTGCAATGGCTCCTTCGTCCGAGACGTTGACCGCCTGCCCCTGTGCTTCGCCACTGATACTCTCAACGGCCTTCTGAACTCGTTCCGCATTGCTAGAGACGATAACGACCCTGGCTCCTTGCGAGGCGGCCTGTTGGGCCACTGCCAAACCGATCCCCGACGACCCACCCACCACGACCACCCGCTGCTGTTGCAAATCGTTTCCCCGTTTCATTGAATTCTCCTTGTGCACTCTTCTGACTTACTCCTCGGGTCATGTTTCTCTCTCCTCGGTCGCACCTGACATTTCATGACCGCCACTGTCGGATGAAGCGGCAGAAGCGAAGTTTGGACATGGCCACCTCTTTAGTTTCTCCACGTGCAAATTGAATATGGAGACTAGGGCAGGAACTTGTAACCAGAGCTATGGACCGTATGAAAGTGCTTGGGGTGGGCAGGCTCTGTTTCTAGTTTTTTGCGCAAGTTCAAAATGTGGTTATCGACAGTCCTTGTAGAAGGATAGTTCTCGTATCCCCACACTTTATTGAGTAGTTCGTCCCGTGAGATCACTCTCCGAGGGTTTTTGATCAGATACGCGAGAGTTTTGAATTCCTTACATGTGAGATTAACGGGCCGACCATTGCGATGAATTTCCATCGTTGAAAAACATCCTTTCACTCCCCCAAACTCAAACGTGTCTGTGGCGTTCGGATTTCTCAACCAGGCCTTCGCTGCATCCAGCGGTAAGCAGACATCGCTGGTATCGATGAGGCCAGTGACGGACTTATTGGGTCCCGGCTTTTTCTGGGTCGTCTTATCATGAACCGCTGATTTTGGAACAAGCACGATCACCGGCAAGTAACGCGATAGCTTACGAAACTCTTCCGGAATGCCAGAAACTGGCACGGACGCCAAGTCTTCATTGAGGAAGCGCATCGGATTTGAATCGAATTCAGTCTTGGCTTGCGCAAAAGGGGAAATTGCCGCCTTGATTGTTGCTGTCATTGAGATACCTCTTTACTCAGCTTGCGCTGGCACGTTTGGACCTGCCCGCACTCTGCAGCAAGGGCATTCGATACAGCGCGATTTTCGCGTGAAACATCCGTGCCTTTGCTGCCCCGGTCGAAATCCCCAGAATTTGTGCAGTTTCCCTGATTGAGTGTTCTTGTAAGTGGAAGAGCTCCACAACGTTGCGAGCTCTCGGCCGCAGGGCCGAAATGGCTGACTTCACGATCCGTCTCCGTTCACGAAGGGAGCAACTCTCTTCCGGATCGGGAGCGTCGTCCCGAAATTCTCTTTGCGCTACGGATTCAAACGACGGGTTTGGCTCGTCCATGGGAACTTCTCGCGCTCCGCGGTTTTTACGAAGCTTCATCAAGGCGGCATTAATCGCAATGCGGGTCAGCCAGGTTGCAAATTGGGATCTTCCATCAAAATCCTTGAGATGGACGAAAGCATTCAGAAAGCACTCTTGCGCTGCGTCTTCCGCGTCTTCACGGTTTCGTATGATCCGGCGAGTCACACAGGAGACTTGTTTCATATGACGTTCGCAAAGCTCTCCGAAGGGAGCTCTTCGCCCACTTTTGGCGGCTGCGATCAACTGGTTCTCGCTCCACGCTCGAAGATCGCTAACTGCTGCGGCATCGCTCTGCGCCGAAAAAAATGTACTCATCACTACGCTGGACCTCCTCTCTCAACCGGAGCTGTCAATTGCTGGCTCCCTCAAGTTTTTTCCCTTTCCATCCACTCGCGGACGTACGCCGGACAGTTCTCCAGCTTCATCCCACCCGCCTCGCAATCTCTTAGAAACTTCACTGCGTCGCGATCTGCCAGCCTCACGTCTCGTAAGTCCAAAACGATCTTTCTGTAGTCCGCATCAAAAAGCGCCTTCAACTCCGCGAGGTCCTCCGCCTTCATGTGCCCGCTTAGCGTAAAAACGAGGATTCCCTGCCGCACCGATCGCTCGATCCTCAAGGTCATCGTTATGTTGTTTGGCCCAGCCAGCCATGGCGTTGCTGCGTTGTTGCCATCGCGGCTCTCGGGGTTGACGAAGATGCAACGCGGAGGCCACATGCAAAGCACTGAAACGAAAGGCTTAGAGGAGAAATTTGGATGACGAAAATTCGGGAAGTGCCGAAGTTTCGGGAATTAAAGAGAGGGACCTACGACTACTCAGAGATAGACCTGCGTTTCTTGATCCTCAGCTGCTTAATTTTCGAGTCCAGCGTCGAGCGGGGAATTCCGAGTTTCGCTGCCGCACCTTCTGGGCCTGCAACTTTCCCTTTACTTTCCGCTAGAGCCGTTTCAATAATTTTTCTCTCCTGGTTCTGGAGAGTGTCTGGCAAACGACCTGCTAATTCCTGCCGGGGTGGCTGCGCGCTTGTCAGCCAGGCCTTTTCGATCCAAAAAGTGTCGCCGCTGCACAAGATCACCGACCTTTCAACAATGTTTTGCAACTCGCGGATATTTCCCGGCCATGCATACGATTGGCACCGTTCCAGCGTATTCCTGTCGATCTTGCGAATTTGCTTCCCGGCTTTCTCTGCGTAGCGTTTAACGAAGTACTCGACCAACATCGGAATGTCCTCCTTGCGCTTGCGCAGAGGAGGCACCTCAATCGGGAAAACGTTCAACCGGTAAAACAAGTCGGCTCGAAACGTTCCCGCGGCAATGGCTGCCGTTAAATCACGGTTGGTTGCGGCTATGACGCGAACGTCGGTGGGAAGAATTCGGTTACCTCCCACTCGTTCGAACTGCCGCTCCTGGAGTACTCGCAGCAACGCAATCTGGGTCTCTGCGGGAAGATCGCCCACCTCGTCTAGAAAAATCGTACCGGAATGTGCCAGCTCAAAGCGGCCCTGTCTGCGCTGCACCGCGCCGGTGAAGGCGCCTTTCTCGTGGCCAAACAGCTCCGACGCGATCAGGGAGGAAGGAATCGACGCACAGTTTACGCTGATGAACGCCTGGCCGTAACGTTGCGAGTGCTTGTGTATGGCGCGAGCAATCAATTCTTTTCCGGTGCCGGTTTCGCCCGTGATCAGCACCGTGGAATCGGTGGGGGCCACTTTCACAATACTGGAGAGCACGGTTTGCAGCGCCGGTGACGCGCCCACAATTTCCTCAAACATGAATGCCTGATCGATTTGCTCCCTTAGCGCAACGTTTTCGTCACGGATCCTCTCCTCAGCCTGCTTGCGATCCTCGATATCCGTCCCAGTCGCGTACCAGCGAATAATGTGCCCCTGGTCGTCGCGAAGAGGATTGTAGCGGACAAGAAACCACCGATACTTACCGTCTTTTCCAAGCTCTCGTTTCTCAAGTTCAAAAGGCTTACCGCGCGCGAGCGCTTCATGGCGTTTCTCAAGCAGCCTTTCCACATCCTCCGGGTGGAAGATCCGTGCGGGAAGGTCTTCTCTCTGCACGTCCTCCAAAGTGAGACCGGTGTAATCGAGCACTGTCTGATTTGCATAAAGGGCTGTCCCATCCGGGCGGAACACGTAAATATAAGTGGCGATGGCGTCGGTCATCCGCCGAAGCTCAGTTTCCTCGGCCTTTATTTGCTCAAACGCAGTCTGCAGAGCCGCTCTCGCTTCGTGCTGCTCGGTGACATCCATCGCCGTACCGACTAATTCAATGACATCACCGGAAGCATTCACTACCGGGTGTCCGACCACATGAATGTGCTTGGCCGCGCCGTTTGGCAGAAGAAGCCTATAGTCGGCCTCAAAGTCGGTCCTGTCCCGAATGGCCTGCTCGATCACAGGTGTGTAATAATGCGCGTCCTCTGGGTGCAGCAGGCGGACCACCTCCTTGAAAGATGGTGGCGTGGGATCAGGATCGAGGCCGAAGATCCGGTACATCTCTCTTGACCAATAGGAAGCGTTCCAACCGAACCTTGGGAGCACTTCATGCCCTTGACCGGCCTCACCCTGCGTGTTTTCCATCTGAGGGACCCGCACCGCCCAACTGCCTGTGTGGGTCAATTTCTGTGCTTCCGCCAAATAGGCCTCGCTCCGCCGAAGAGCTCCCGTCCGCTGCTTAATTTCGTCGAAAGCGTTCTCCAACTCGGCTCTGGCCTTCCACTGTTCGGTCACATCCATGACGGTGCCGACGACTTCGTCGCCGGACTCAATCGCCGGGTGAGCGATAGAGTGGAGGTGCTTTATCGTTCCGTCTGGAAGCACGATTCGAAAATCTATCTTAGAATCTGCCCACTCCTTCTGCGTGGACGCCATTCTCTCCTTTCTCCGCTCCATCTTTGGTCGATCCTCGGGGTGAACCCTCTCAAAAAAGTCCCAAGTGGGGCGAGCCATCTTCTCGGGATCGTAGTCGTAAATGCGAAAGACCTCTTGCGACCAGAAGAGAGCGTCGGTACGCACATTCCAAACCCAACTGCCCGTGTGGGTCAATTTCTGTGCTTCCGCCAAATAAGCCTCACTCCGCCGTAGAGCTTCTTCGGCGCGTTTGCGGTGTGTAATGTCCTCGGACAGCGCCATTATGAATCGCGGTACCCTCTCGGTGCCCGGCACAAGAGAAACGTTGTTGCTTACCCAAATCGAACTGCCGTCCTTGCGCAGATACTTTTTCTCAATCTGAAACTGTGGCCGTTTTCCCTCCAGCAACTCGGTGATGAGCGCCCAGTTGGTTTCGCGGTAGTCCTGATGTGTTAGGTCCAGAAAACAAAGTGCACGCAGTTCCTCCTCCGTGTAGCCCACGATTGTCTGGTAGACATGATTGGTGGCTAGATAGCGGCCGTTCAGGTCAGTCAGCGCAACGCCGATAGCCGAATTCTCAAAGACGGATCTCCACCGCTCCTCGCTTTTCCGAAGGGCTTGCTCAGTCCGCTTGCGATCTTCGATTTCGATAGCCGTTCCATACCATCTGACGAGCTTTCCGGTTTCATCGCGCATCGGTACATTGCGAATAAACCACCAGCAATATTCTCCGTCTGCCCGCCGAACCCGCGCTTCACTCTCCATGGCTTGCCCGTTCTTAACGGCTGTGTGCCAATCGGCGACGACCCTCGTCCGGTCATCGGGATGAAGAACCGCTTCCCACTTCCGCCCGAATGCCTCGGGCAAAGCTAAACCTGTGAACTGCAACCAACGATCATTAACGAAATCAACCTGACCCTCGGGCGAAGTGCTCCATACATACGCCGGAACCGTATTGACCACGTCGCGAAGTTCTCTCTCGCTCCGACGGGCAGCTTCCGTCCGCTGCTTAATCTCTTCAAAAGCTTTCTCCAATTCAATCCTGGCCTGCGCCTGTTCGGTGACATCTATTGCGGTCCCAACAAATTCCACGAGGTCGCCCTTCTCGTTCACGATGGGACGTCCGATAGAATGTTGGTAGTTGATGGTTCCGTCGGGAAGAAGAAGGCGGTAGTGCGCTTCGTAATCTGTTTTCTCCATGACGCATCTCTCAAAGAGATCCCGAACCCGCTTCCGATCCTCAGGATGAATCCTGTTAAACCAAAAGTCAGGGCTTGAACAGTCGTCACCCGGTTTGACGTCAAATGACCGGAGCATTTCCGGCGAAGTCGTTACCATCCCGGATGAAACGTCTAGACTCCAACTCCCCGAATGGCCCAGTCTCTGAGCCTCAAGCAGAGACCATTCGCTGCGCCGTAGATTCTCCTCTGCTTTCTTCCGCTCTATCGCGATTCCAGCGATACTAGTTGCGTTTCCGATTAGGTCGATATCACTTGGACTTGGGCTTCGCACTGATCGGAAGTAAAACGCAAAGGTTCCAAGAATTTCACCTTGGTGAGATATGATTGGTGCAGACCAGCAGGCGCGAATGCCATGTGCTGCGATTATGTCGCGCACCTGTTCAAGGATCGGGTCCGTCAGAACATCGCTGACGAAAACAGGCTTGCGCTGGTTTACCGCTGCGCCACACGATCCGCCCTGTGGGCCAACAACAAATCCGTCAAGCGCTGCAACGTAGGATTCGGGAAGAGTTGGCGCTGCAATAGCCCGCATGTGTACACGGTCTTGATCAAGAAGCCAAACCGAGCAGCGCATTCCTTCACGATGAGATTCAACAACCCGCGCCACGCTCGTCAGCACTTCCTTCAAAGACGCGCCTGCGAGAATCATTCTCAATATTTCGAGAATGTCCTCACTGGCGAGGCCTTTCGTCAACGTGCCATCCGGATCGGTTGAGCGGACAGGCTGGTGGGAACCATGTTCTGCGGACGCCATCCGCGGATTATAGTCCAACCGGCGATTCCAAGCCTTCTTGGAACTCATGCAAACGTGAGCCAAGCCTTGAATGGCTAAACCAGGCTTACGACCAGCGTGATGGCGGACTCTTCAATCCTCTCACGATCCATTTTTCGCTTCCTACATAACCGCATTTCTCGCCAACAGAGGGCACGTCGATAAAAATATGCTGCTAACCATGAAGCGCGAACTTTGTCACGACTCTTCGCGCTACAGGCGACAAAAACTTTACATCTGATTCCGTAACCCTGTAGCGAACATCACAATCCAACGCTTTGTGAAACATTTTGACGGTGATCGTTCTTAACACATGATAACGGCCTCTTCGCTGTATAAAGAAGCCGTAAGCGGAGCAGTTATCCAATAGCCGTCAAAATGTTCAAAGGAGAAATGATGAAAAGGCAACCCGTGTGGATTGCAATGGCGCTTATCGGCATCCCTCAGATCACCCGAGCAGCCTTCAGTACTAATCCTGGAAGCAGATAAAAAGCAATCACGTTGAGACGAGCGAAGGATCGAGTCGCTTTAACTCCGCACCGAGACTGTTGAGAGTTCAACACCATTGGCTGGATTTATCAGGTCTGACTCTGTGTGTGGTTTTTTCTCGTACAAAGCCAACCGGCAAATTGTTCCGAAATCAAGCAGAAGCTGCAATTCCTTAATCCCAGCCACTTTGAGATGTAAGCAGTAGACGTGTGCGTGATTGCACCAAATTCAAGGAGAACAATGAAGATACCCATCAACAATCGTTACGTGTCGCTGGCAAAGGCAGCCTCGATCAGTATCCTTTTGTTAGTCGCCGGGCTAAGCGCGCAGAGCCAATCGCCTGAGTCGAAATCCGGCCAATGGCGAATAGCCGGACAGAATCTAAACAATACTTGGAGCCAGCCCGCTGAGCACTCTATCAGTCCGGCCAATGTCAAAGAGCTGAAACCCAAATGGGTGTTCACAACGGGTGGCGACGTTTCAGCTACTCCAACAGTGGACGGTGACGCCGTTTACTTCCCCGATTGGGCCGGCAATCTCTTCGCAGTCAAGAAGGACAGCGGACGCCTCATCTGGTCTCACAAGATCTCCGAGTACGACGGCGTCGATGGGGCTATCTCTCGTGTTAGTCCTGCCGTCGACGGGAACCAGGTAATCATTGGCGACATTCTGAGCGGCAACAAGGTTCACAACGGCGCGAACGTCATGGCGGTAGATCGCGAATCAGGAACGCTCAGGTGGATGACACACGTGGATGATCATCCGGCAGCAATCATTACCGGATCACCGATTGTTTTCGACGGCGTCGTTTACATTGGCGTGTCGTCGAGTGAGGAGGCTCTCGCACTTGATCCAACGTATCCCTGTTGCAGTTTTCGTGGCAGTATCGTCGCGCTCGATGAGAAAACCGGTGCAATGCTTTGGAAAACCTTCGACATGCCGGACAATGGCGGACAGCCAGGGGGATACAGTGGCGGCGCGATTTGGCAACCACCTGCAATCGATCCAAAGCGCGGCATGCTCTTCATTGGTACAGGCAACAACTACACTGCGCCCGCAGATGTGGAGGCTTGCCAGAACGCGACTCCGACAGCGAACTGTGCCGCGGCTGACGATTTCTTCGACACCGCGCTTGCATTGGATCTAAAGAGCGGGCAGGTCAAGTGGGCCAAGAGGCTGCAAGGTCTTGATACATGGACAGTCGCATGCCTTACACCCACAGGACCCAAGGCCAACTGTCCTGTACCCACCAGCCCCGATTTCGATCTGGGAGGATCAGGACCTAATCTCCTGGGCAATATCGTTGGCTTTGGCCAGAAGAGCGGAATCTTCTGGGCACTCAATCCCGACAACGGCAACATCGTTTGGAGCACACCGGTAGGTCCAGGCGCTTCGCTCGGAGGCATCGAGTGGGGGACCGCGACCGATGGTCAGCGCATTTATGTTGCTATCGCGAATAGCGACCACCTCCCCTACACCTTGGTGCCGTCGGGACAGCAAATAACCTGGGGTGCATGGAGCGCTCTGGATGTCGCCACTGGGAAGATCCTTTGGCAGACTGCAGACCCCACGGCCAACACAATTGACAGAGGTTCGGTCAGTGTTGCAAACGGCGTTGTGTACGCCGGCTCTAATTCAGGTCAGATGTACGCGCTGGACGCGACAAAGGGAAATATCCTCTGGAACTTCGCGAGCGGGGGCACCGTGATCGATGGTCCTTCGATTGTGGACGGCACTCTCTACTG
>Ga0207011_1126_pt1 | contig 15515 bp, 14 predicted proteins | sample Alteio_BWMinCont_79_FD_153466 | JGI IMG/M metagenome (GOLD analysis project Ga0207011, IMG submission 153466) | Enriched cells from forest soil in Barre Woods Harvard Forest LTER site, Petersham, Massachusetts, United States -... | ecosystem: Environmental > Terrestrial > Soil > Temperate forest >...
CTTATCGAGATGATACTTAGCGTTCAGGTTTGCCACTATGGCCGGTGGCAAATTTTTATCGGCGTCGAAGGGACCGCCGGGCACAATGCGCACCAGTATAAATGTGATCGTGGCCACAATCAATAAGACGGGCACGGCCATGAGGATTCGCTTAAGGATCAAAACGAGCATTTTTTATCGATTCCTTGTTTCCTGACCGGCAGAAGTTGATGGCGGTGGCGGGGACGGTGAACGAGAGGGCGCCGGCAAGGATGGAGATGAGGGCGAAGATAGAGTTGAGGGCGGAGCTAATGGTGTTGATTGGGCCCCATCCGGCGGGCCAACCTGCACGTCGCGGAAAAACTGCAGATCGAGCGGATTGATGGCTATGCCCTTGACCCAGGGTTTGACCATGATGTTTTGCGTAGCCATAAAGGAAGGCACGATCGGTGCTTCTTCCACACAAAGCAAATGGTCGGCCTGTGAATAAATCTGAGCCCGCCTGGCCGGATCCTGCTCAGCTTCGGCCGCCTCCACCAGGTGGTCGTATCTGGCATTGGCCCAGCGTGTGTGGTTATTGCCGTTGTAGCTGGTAAAGAGATTCATAAAGGTCTCGGGATCAGGATAATCAGCTCCCCAGTTTTGTCTAAACATAGTGGGCGGGTCCTTGGCCACGCGCGCCAAATATACCTTCCATTCGGTATTTTCTAAATGTATGGGCATCGATAAATTGCGCTTGAGCTCGTCTTGCACCGCCTCGACCGTGAGGGTGACATCGTCGCGATTGGGATATAAAACCTCAATTGGAGGCAGTCCCTTGCCGCCTGGATAGCCGGCCTCGGCCAGGAGCTTGCGGGCGCCGGCCGGATCAAAGGGCATTGCATCCCTGGCTGAATAGCCGGGCAGTGCCGGTGGAATCCAGGTGCCGGACGGTGCTTCGTCCCTTCTCAAAATCTTGGGAAATATTGTCCTGTCGATGGCCATAGCCACCGCTCGCCTGACGCGAGAGTCGGTGAAAGGCGCTTTCTTGCAGTTAAAGGCCAGATAATTGCCGCGCAGAAGGGGAAAATTTTTGTATTCCGGGCTCTTCTTGCAGCGCTCCACATCGGGCGTGGCCAGCGAGCGGTTGTCGATAAAATCCAGTTCGTTGTTGTCGTACAGGGCAAAAGCTGTGGACTGCTCGGGCACCATAAAGCCTTTCACTTTTTTGACGGACGGCGGACCGGACCAAAATTTGTCGTTGGCGGTAAATTCCATTTTGTACTCATGCTGCCAGTGCGTCAGCTTGAAAGGACCATTGGTGACAATGTGCTCCGGCTCGGTCCAGCGGTCTCCCCACTTTTCAACAACATCCTGGCGCATGGGAAAGGCGGGACAAACGGCGGTTAAGTAAATAAAATAGGCGGCTGGTTTTATCAGTCTGACTTCAAAAGTGTTGTCATCGATGGCCTTAAAACCAAGTGGCACAGCCGGTTCCCTGGCCGTGCCGGTGTTGTACTGCCGGGCGCCGACAACGTCATATAGAAAGAATCCGTATTGACCGGCTGTCTCCGGATTGAGCAGGCGCCTCCAGGCAAATTCAAAATCGTGGGCCGTGAGCGGCTTGCCGTCGCTCCATAAAATGTTTTTCCTAATGTGAAATAAATATCTTTTGCCACCATCCAGCACCTCCCAGGACTCGGCGCAGGATGGGGCGCACTTTAGATCATTGGTGTAGGCTGTCAAACCAATCATAATGTTGGACACCACGTCAAAAGAGGTCGTGTCGGTCGACGTATGCCAATCAAGCCCGGGCGGCTCGGTGCCCAGGTTTACCCGCAGTACCCCCGGTTCATATAATGGCTTTCCCTGGCCGCAGCCGCATAGTAAGAGGCTGCTCATAAAGCCGATAATCAGGATAGTAAGAAGGTGCCGGGACATAGACCTGAGCATGGAAAAGACTGCCGATGTTAAACCTGTGTCATTACGAACATTTGTCATCGACACATTCTAGCTTTGTTGACAGTTTTTAAAGCTCTTGGATATACTGCAACTTGACGCCCCGCCAGGGGCCATTTTTATCTGTCTTCTTTTTTTGAGACAGCCCAGGAGTATTTGTCATGGCTAAAAAAGACGACCGGATCATCATCACTCTGGCTTGCGGTGATTGCAAAAGACGCAATTACACAACCAAAAAAAATAAGCGCAATGATCCGGAGCGCCTCAATCTCAGTAAGTATTGCAAGACCTGCCGCAAGCATGTCGAGCACAAGGAAACAAAGAAATAAACCGCTTTGTACCCGCTTTTGAGTCCGCGGACAGGCCGTAAAGCCTGGCCAGGGCTCGGTATGCGCCCTTAGTTTAATGGTAAAACGAGGGTCTCCAAAACCTTTGTTGAGGGTTCGACTCCTTCAGGGCGCGAATTCTAGAAAATGAAAAAAAATGGCTAAAATCAATGTCTAAGGACCCTCAGGACAGCTCCAAGACCGCCTCCGGCGTCAAAGAGAAGGAGCCAGGCAAAAAAGTGGAAGAAAAGAAACCGAAGAAAGCTGATGTAGCAAAGCGGTCGAACCCTTTCATTGAAGTGGCCCAGTTTCTCAGGGAAGTAGGCATTGAACACCACAAAATCACCTGGCCCGACCGCAACCAGATAGTGCGCGAGACCTGGAGCGTGCTCGTTCTTGTCGCTTCGATCACGGTGGTGGTGTTGTTTTTCGACTGGGTGCTCGCGCAGGGGATTTTCAACCCGCTTGAGCACTTCGCTCGAATTTACGGGGCAGGCCGCTAGTAGTAGACCTCAGGGGTTGTATATAAAGAGATGGCTTTCATAAAAACAGACGGCACAAGACGCTGGTTTGCGGTGCAAACCGCCTCCGGTCACGAAAACAAAGTGAAGGAGCATATCGAAAAGCGCATCGTCACCATGGGCGCCCAGGACCGCATCTTTGGCGTAATCGTGCCTGAAAAGATGGTGACCAAGGTCAAGGACGGCAAACGGGTTGAAAAGCGCGAGCGCGAGTACCCCGGCTACGTTTTTGTGGAGATGATTCTCGACGACGACTCCTGGCGGGTAGTGCGTGAGGCCCCTGGTGTTACGAAATATGTGGGAGCCGGCAAAAAACCTACCCCGGTGCAGGACGCCGAGATGCGTAAAATCTTAAGAAGGCAGATGGCCATGAGCGGCATGAAGGGCAAGAAGCCCGCCGCCATCGACGTTAAGGTGGGCGACTTCGTGAGAATTACCGGCGGTCCGTTCGCCGATTTCACCGGAGAAGTTACGGAAGTAAACCTGGAAAGAGAACGGATCAAGGCTTCTGTAATCATCTTCGGACGCGCAACGCCTGTAGAACTGGAGTTCAACCAGGTTATAAAAGTGTAAAAGTGGTGGACTAGGTGCACCCATGTGCCATACAATCGATATTTCGGTTTGCATATAGCAAATAATCGTAGGCCCGGGGCGCCAGCCCAAGCCGAGCGATAAAGACTAAACGGGTCTAACAAAAGGCTCTCAAAAATAGGATCGACTACAGTGAAGAAAGTTGTTGGAAAGGTCAAACTGCAAATCCAGGCTGGCAAAGCCAATCCGGCTCCGCCGATTGGACCTGCTCTTGGTCAACACGGCGTAAACATCATGCAGTTTTGCAAGGAATACAACGCCAAGACCCAGGACAAAGCCGGCACCATAGTCCCGGTAGAAATAAGCATTTACGAGGACCGGTCATTTGACTTCATCCTCAAAACTCCTCCTTGCGCCGAGCTGATTAAGAAAGCCGCCGGTGTCGAGAAGGGTTCGGCAGCCCCCAACAAAAACAAAGTGGGCTCAATCAACAAAGCCAAGGTAACTGAAATCGCCAAGGTAAAAATGCCCGACCTCAACGCCACAACCCTTGAAGCTGCAGAAGCAATGGTTAGAGGAACGGCCAGAAACATGGGTATCACCATTACCGACTGAGTGTGAGCAATCACTTCAGTCCTTTCGATCACCAGACGACGCTAACAAAGACAACCCTAAGGGAATTTCCGAAAATGGCCACGCTAACAAAAAGACGCGAAAAACTTGAGAAGATTTACGCCGCCGCCACAGCGCCGGTAACCGCCGAAGAGGCGATTAAGATTCTCAAAAAAGAAAATTCTGTCAAGTTTGACCAGACTGTGGAAGTTGCCTTCCGCCTGGGTGTCAATCCCAAGCTCAACGATCAGCAAATCAGAAGCACGGTCAATCTCCCCGGTGGTACCGGTAAAGAGGTACGTGTAGCGGTCGTGGCCAAAGGCGAGAAAGTGAAAGAAGCTCAGGATGCCGGTGCCGACCTGGTCGGAGCGGACGAACTGGTGGCAAAGATTGCCGAAGGATTCCTCGAATTTGACAAACTGGTGGCCACTCCCGACGCCATGGCCATGCTCTCCAAACTGGGTAAAATCCTTGGTCCCAAGGGCCTGATGCCTAACCCTAAGGACGGCACGGTCACCTTTGATGTCGGCAAAACCGTTAAAGAACTGAAAGCCGGAAAGGTTTCATTCAGAGCGGAAAAAGATGGCGGCGTCGTCCAGATGGCAATAGGCAAGCTTTCCTTCGCCGAAAGCAAGCTAATAGCCAATCTCCATGCCGTTGTCGAAACCATCATCAAACTCAAGCCGCCATCGGTCAAAGGCGCCTACATCAAGTCTGTCTACCTGAGCTCAACAATGGGCCCCGGTATCAAGCTGGATGTGAACAGCCTGCAAACCATGACCAAGGCTCCAACCGCCTAAAAGTTACCCTCGACACTGGGACGATGCACGGTCAGGCCTTTAAGCCAAGCCCGTGCTTTCGACCTTTTTGCAAACTGCCAGCCGGCCTAAGGTCCAGGGGGCGGTGCCAGTACCGCGTTGTTTGGCACTGTATAGGTAAATGGATAGGTTTGAACTGATTGGAAATGCAGGGGAGTCGAGCCCGTATATACCATATAGACGACAAAGGGCCGGATATCGACTTCGGTTGTAACCGAAACCGTACCACTGACAGGGCCTCCGTATGGTTGCATGGCGGCAATCTGAGCGCCACTGACACTGCTGTTGCAGCTTATGAGCTGAAAATTACTGAGCATCGAGCTGCGCTGGTTATTGGCCCGATTAATCACGGCCTGGGCCCTGGTGCTGCAGGTGGTCGGATCTCCTAGAGCCGCTACACGAGCCGCTTCCCGGCAAGTGGAGTCATTGAGCTGCACACCCAGAACAATGACCGACAGGTCAAAAAGCACGAGGATAATAGGGACAATGACAATCAGGCCGGCGCAAAGCTCTGCCGCCGACTGCCCTTTAATTTTTCTGAGACGGAGCCTCACCATCAAAATACTTCCACAGCCCTAGTCAAAGAGATCCGCAATGCCAAACCCGCTAATTTTCATTATTCCACGGGAGTAAAAGATTAAGTCGATTCCCCTGATAAAATCCGGTCCTCAAAAAATAGAGGAACCCGTAGATAGCAAGTCGATAGCAAGGGCATTGCCACTGCCGGCAATATCACAAACAAGAATCCCCGGGGGCAGCTCTTGCGCCGCGCTCTCAGACCTGCAAAGGATTTTCGCCTGCGGGCTCATTCCAGGCGGACCGGGGCTAAGGGCCAAGTTATCTTTGGCCTCGGACGGGCAAGCATTAATTGGCCAGGGACAAAAATACCGGCTAGGGACCGACATCGACAGCATTTGCCTTGCTCGGACAGCCTGCCCCAGCCAATCTACAATGGTTTCATCGGTGGACTGAGGACAACCATGGACACAATCAGTAAATGCCGGAGGCGGCGCAGTCAGAGGCAGGCTGGGAGAAAGGCGGGCGCGTCCGTGGCCGAATTCGGCCCGGTGCTTGTAATCCTGGTCCTGATCACTATCGTGCCCCTGACCAACCTCATTTTCTTCCTGGCTGGATATGTCTGCGTCTCGGCGCTTTGCCAGAGTTGCGCCACCGATGCCGCTAATTCCGCCACTTTTGGCGAGGCCCTGGTCAATGTGCGCAAGCGGGCCTTATCTACGGCCGGCTCCGGTCCGGGTAAATTTTTTAAGCTCCAACCGGTGGGCGGATATGAGGGCTGCGGAATAGATCTGTATATAGCCACGACCAATTTGGCCAACCCCAATGTCGGTCAATTTTTTGGCCCTAATTCGGGCCTGCCCTCAAGCACTGCGGCAAACGGCGCCACAACTATGTATGAATACAATATACGCAGCCAATTTGGCATTGGCCCTTGCATGGATTTGAGCGCCCTGCCCCTGGCAGGCACCCTGCCCATGGTTGGCAAGCCGGTCACAGTGGAGCTCTCCACCAGTCGTGCCGCCGAGCATATAGACTGCCTGACGGCCAATTGAGCAGGCCTGGTCTTGTCAATCAGACACTTGGACACCACGGCCGAGCCCGTGCTTAAATGACATGATGTTGTCCCTGGGTTACCCGGGTTCTAAGATCGAAAGACAGCAAAATTGATAACATCACATATGAGATTTATGGATATCCGAGCTGATAGATAAGGATTAGGCGTTTGGTTCAGTACAAAGATTACTACCAGATTTTGGGAGTGCCGCGCACATCAAGTGAGCAAGAGATCAAAACCGCTTACCGCAAAATGGCGCGTAAGTATCACCCCGATGCCAATAAAAATGATCCTACCGCCGAAGAGCGGATCAAAGAGATCAACGAAGCCTATGAGGTTTTGAAAGACAAGGATAAACGCTCCAAGTACGACCAACTAGGCCAGACCTGGAAGGCCGGCGACAATTTCAAGCCGCCGCCTGATTATTCCGGTTTTACCTTCGACTTTGGCAATATGGGTGGTGGCCGTGCCGCAGGCGGTCGAGCCGGTGGCAGCACCGGTGGTGCGCCGGGCGGGGCTGCTTCTTTTTCAGATTTTTTTGAAACACTTTTTGGTCAAACTTTTGGCACTCCAGGTCAGCCTCCTGGCCGGCCCGGAGGGCAGGCGACAGCAGCGGCAGCAGAAGCAGCGCGCCGGCGCTCCCTTGATCAAGAAGCCGATATCGAGCTTGTCGTAGAAGAGCTGGCCCAGGGGGCCAGACGCACCTTGCAAGTAACCGCTCAGGGCGGCAAAACCAAGACTATCGAAGTGAAAATACCAAAGGGTATGAGGGCCGGCAAAAAGGTGCGCGTACCCGGCGAAGGTGCCACCTTCCCTGGTGGCATTCAAAAAGGCGACCTGTACCTGCGCATCAAGGTGCGGCCGCACAAATATTACACCATAGATGGTGACAATCTCGTAGTGGAATTATCAATCACTCCTCCCCAGGCGGTTGTGGGAGGCGAGGTGACTGTCACCACCATTAGTGGCGACATGACGATTAAAGTGCCGCCCGGCACGCAGAGCGGGCGCATGCTCAGACTCAAGGGCCAGGGCCTGCCCAGCGTGGACAGCAAGACCGCCGGCGATCTGATGATCAGGACAAAAATAGTGATTCCCACTACCCCGAGTGAAAGAGAACGCGGGCTGTACGAACAGTTGGCCCAGATCGAGAAGGAACAGAAAAAATAGCGCGCGCACTTGAGGCAGCTGAGTACCGGCGCCTGGGACCGCCGCCATCCTGGCTGCATCTTACCAGAATTCTGGCTGAGTTTTAGCGAGCATTGCTCAGTATAGAAGCCGGCTGGAAGCCGGCGCCCCCAGAGTTACAGCCGGCGTCGAAGGCATTGACTCAAGTCTGCGCTGCTACTGCTGTAAGTGCAGGTTTTGCGCTGCTGCGCGAAACTCGTCATAACCTGATGTCTGTTGATTTTGGCGGCACATCACTTCGGCCATGACTTCGTGCACTTCGGGATTGAGCTCCTGCGTCTTGCGAGCAGTTTCCATAATGTCACGGGCATCTTTGTACTTTTGCGTGGCAATATCCAGCCGGGCCAGATCAAGTTGCAGTTTGATGTCTTGCGGATTTTTGTCAGCCTGCTTTTTAACATCGGCAAGGGTGGCGTCAACCAGCCCGCCATGCGCGTCTACGAGACTCTTAACAGCAGCGGGATAGGAGTAGACATCCTGCTCATGAGTAAATCCTTTTTGAAACTCCTCGAAGCCCGCCTGCTGGTCGCCGTTTTGCGCCATAGCCAGACCAAGTTGTCTTTGATAACTGGGATCGGTGGTATCCGTTTTGATCAAGACCGTCAGCTCCTGCACCGCATCAGCACCGCGATTGGCGCGCATGTAGAGCTGAGCCAGTTCTTTGTGAGGCAGGGGCCAGGGATCGAGAAACAGCTTGGTGATATTTTCGTATTGAGCAATACCTTCATCGTCGCGGTGCGCCCGGACAAGTTCTCTGGCATAAAGAAGGCGCACATATTTGCTGTAGGTGGCAATTTCCTCGGCCTTGCCCATGTAGGTGAGGCCCAATTCTTTCTCTTGCTTGCTGCCCACCTTGCACATTACCATGCCGGCAGAGAGCAAATCTTTGACCGTACTTTCTTCAGCATCCAGCTCATCCTTGGTTGGTGCCTTGGCTTCGCCTTTTTGCACGACGCCCATGCCCTTCTGGTCAGCGTTTTGCAAGGCCTTGATTCCCTGTTCTTTAGCCAGAGCCAATGCACCGGCCGTGTCTCCTGCTTCCAGCTTGGTCAGGGGCTCCATTTTTTTAACGTCGTCCATCAACTTAGCCGAGGCCAGATACTGATCTCGCACCTGAGTTTGTTTTTCTGCTTCGGTATAGCCGTAGATGGCGTGTTTGTCCTTGACTATACCAGTGGTGCCGGCAAAGGCTCCGCAGAGCACGACACAGAGGCAGACGGGCAAAAACACGTCCTGGGCTAAGTTTGGCTTGTATGGGTTTTTACCACCCTTGCCCTTGCCCTTACCCTTACCCTCAGTGATAACTTCTTCTGCCACCACCTCCTGGGGCAGTCCGGCCATGGCCATCATTCTGCCTGACTTGCTCATATCTCCGTCGGCGGGACCAGTAGAAGGTATCGATTGTCCCGAGGCAGTAAAACCGGGATTGGCCGGGGCAGCGCCAAAAGGTATAGAGGGAGTTTGCGCCGCTGAAAAAGATGGGGCTGGTTCGGGTGGAGCCGGGGGAGGGGCAGGGGCAGGTTCGGGAGCAGGCGCCGAGGGCCTGCTGGGAGGTCTTCCGCCCAGGCGGGAAGCAGCAATGCTGGGTGACCCCCCTGTCTTAGTGCTCTTAGAGCCCAGACCGGAAGCCAGAAGCCCGCCGCTGGGAGCAGACCCGTCCTGGGATGCATTATCTTCTGCGACCGGCGGAGCCGCTGGGGCAGGATTGGCGTCAGGTGGAGTTGCCGCGCCTTCGCCCGCCGCCACCCCCGCGCCTGGAGCTGGCGGTGCCGCGGCTTCGGCCTTTGCCTCTGGTTTCTTTTTCTTACTAAACATCGCCAATCAACCCTCTAATAAGCTCAAGCATGAGCTGTTTTACCCAATAGTTTAAAGCCCACAACCGCTTGTAATAAAACCTCTATCTAATATGGATTTGCCTCAAGTCCAACCAGGCTAAAACAAAAGATTCATAAACCCCTTTTTTAGTTACATATTGATCCCACTGGCGCTTGGCCTCTTCCGCCAGCTTAAACAGACCCTGCACATAGCACGAATAATTGGACTCAGTCCGATAAATTCCAGCCAGCTTTTCAATCTCCCAGTTTATTACCAGATCAAAAACCATTTCAAAATTGTCGTCGTCGAGCACCTCACCCAGATGGTGGGCAAAAACAAGCGCGTCCTTGACTGCCACCTTTTTACCGGGCGGCGTGGTGAAAAAAATCTCAGAGCGCAAACTTTGCAAAGCCTCGTTGTCCGCGTCGGCCAGCTGTTTTTGGCTTCTTCCCTTCAGGCCCGGGCTTTGCCTGGCAAGATAACCAATATTATCCGGTCCGTGGTTGTTAAGCGGAATCAACTGGCAACGGCTGACAATTGTCTGCAAAACATCTTCTTCACACTGGCCAAAGAGAATAAAAAGACAGTTGCTGCGCGGCTCTTCGATTGTCTTCAGCAGGGCATTGGCGGCCGGCCTGTGAAAGGCGCTGTCACTGGCGTCGTCGATCACGACAACACGCAGGTACTGAGAGCTTCTGGCCAGCTCCTCCGACAAATTGCGCGCTGCCTCAACCGGGATCTTGCCGCTTTTGCCCGCTTCGCGTGAAAGCACTACCCAGGCCTTGGGATGCTCATCCTTAAAGAGCCAGCGGCAATTTTGGCAGGCCAAACTAAAGGTCTTATCATCCGGCCCGCCCTCTTCCCCGACGCCGGCCTGGTGATCGTTTAAATAAGAAAGTAGACAAGAGCCGCGCTCAAGCCTGGTCTCCGACTGACAATTGAGAAATGCCGCCAGTTGCCTGGCGATAAGCCACTTATCGTCAAGTGCCCGGCCGGTTAAAAGCAGGGCATGGGCCATACGCTCACCGGCCAGGGCACTGGTCAGCAGGCGGCTTGCCGTCGGCTGCCGGGCGGCCAGGGCAGGGGAAAAACAGTGGAGGCTTGTGCTTTGCATATAACTAATATTAACGTGCCTGGAGGCCGAATAAATTGACAGCTCTTGGCGAGTGGCATAGACTATCTGGGTCAAAAAACTGAGCGTGGGCTAGTTTGAATACAAACTCCCGGCTCTTTCTCACGGCCTTAAAACCGTGAGCAAACTTGTGGTGTCGTACCAGAAATCTTCCCCGGTGCAAGCCACACAATCTTAGGAGATTATCAAACCTTGGCTAACGTAGTTGTTGTCGGAGCGCAGTTTGGAGATGAAGGCAAGGCAAAAGTAACCGATCTTTTGGCCAACAATGCCGACATCGTCGTCAGATATCAGGGCGGTGCCAACGCTGGTCACACCGTCGTCGTGGGAGAGGAAACATACAAGTTTCACCTGATCCCATCCGGTATTTTGTACCCGGGCAAGATTTGCGTCCTGGGGCCGGGCATGGTTATTGATCCCCGCGCCTTCATCAAAGAAGTAAAAGGTCTTACCGATCGTGGCCTGGATGACTCCCGTCTGAAAGTCTCAGCCTCAGCCCATGTCACCATGCCCTATCACCTGGCGCTGGACGCTGCCGAGGAAGAAAGTCGCGGCGACAATAAAATCGGTACCACCAAGCGTGGTATCGGTCCAACCTACGCAGACAAGTGCGCCAGATCCGGCATAAGAATGGAAGACCTGCTTGACCGCGAAGTGCTTAAAGAAAAATTGGACTGGATGGTGCCGCGCAAAAACGTACTGCTGGAGCGCATGTACAATCATCCGCCCTTTGACGCCAAGGCTATTCTGGACGAATATTCTGAGTTTGGCCAACAAATGAGCAAGTATGTTTGCGACACGTCTCAACTTATTTTTCAGGCCGTGCAAAACAAAAAAAATATTTTGTTTGAAGGGGCGCAGGGCACCATGCTCGACCTCGATCACGGCAGCTATCCCTTTGTCACAAGCTCCAGCCCAACCGCTGGCGGTGCCTGCATCGGCACCGGCATCGGACCGACAATCATCGACCGCGTGATTGGCATTCTCAAGGCCTATATGACCAGAGTGGGAGAAGGTCCTTTCCCGACAGAGCAAGATGGAGACATTGGAGAAATGCTGCGCCAGACCGGCAAGGCCTGGGCAGAAGTAGGTGTGACCACCGGACGCCCTCGCCGCTGCGGTTGGTTTGATTGCGTTATCGGCCGTTATTCGGTGCGCATCAATGGCCTCGATTGCCTGGCTATAACCAAGCTCGATGTGCTGGATGAATTTGATGAGATTCAAGTTTGCGTGGCATACCGTGACAAAACTGACGGCACCATTCACAAAGAACTGCCTTCAATCGGTTCGCAGTTTAAGCGTATGGAGCCAATCTACAAGACCTTCCCCGGTTGGAAAAAACCGACCTACAAGTTGAAAAATGTCAAAGAGTTGCCCGTCGAAGCACAGCGTTATCTGGACTTTATTGCCGAGGAGCTTGATTGTCCGGTGGCCATTGTCAGCGTCGGGCCGACCCGCGACAAGACAATGATCATCGAAGACCCCATTCACGGACCAAAACGTGTGCTGACCAAATCGGTCAACATATAGATTTGGAGCCGGTCTTCTCTTCGACACCGGTCGTCTGTCGTGACTGGTCTTCACTTCAACACTGGTCGTCTGTCGTAAACCGGTCTTCAATTTTAAAAGGATGAGGGTACTTCGCTGCTCTCATCCTTTTTAGCGTCCCGCATTGAAATGCCGAACAGTCGATAAACGGCATTGCGTGCATTTAAGGCCAGATCTCGCTGTTTAGCCAGGCAACGATCCATACCGGCCTGGGCCGCGGCACTGTCACCGATGATTTCCTTTACCGCTCGATAGGATTTAAGCGCAGGCATATATTCATTCAGGTCAAATTCTTCTACGTGGGCAATCTTATTTAGAGCATCGAGTGAATAAGGCTCTACTTCCAAAATTTCTCTCAGTGTATTGCAGCAATCTTGATATTGGCCCTGGGACTGGTAAAGATCGGCCAGTTCCAACCTCCAGGCCACATTTCGTGGTTTGAGCGCCAGGGAGCGGAGCAAAAGCCCGGTTGCTTCTTTATAGTGGCCAAAGGCCTGGGCCGCCTGTGAAAGAGTATGGGCAACATCAGCATCGGCCGGAAACATGCTGGCCAATATTGCCGCCTGATCCTGTGCCTGCCTCAGCGACTGACCAGCCAGAAGAGCCTCGACGAGGGCCAGCCGGGCTTGCTTGTTTAAGGGGTCCAGGCCCACCGCCTGGCGGGCCAGGGCAATGGCAATTTCGGTGCTGAGATTTTCCAGATGCAACTGCGAAAGCGCAACCAGTGCCTCTACTCTGCGAGGATCTTGAGCTCGCACTTTTTCATACTGCAAGATTGCCAGACCGGACAAACCCATTTTGCGATAGAGGCGAGCGGCAAGCAGGGCCACTCGCCAGTCTTGCGGAGAGCGTGCCAGATAGCTCTCTATTTTTGACCGGGCCGCCATCAGCGCGCCCTCATCTATTTGCTTGGCCAGGTCGTCAAACGCTTTGTCAGTCAACTCGCCGGCGACAGCCTGGCTTTTTGGCGCATCGGAGACGGCCGCCAGTACCTGCGGGCAGCAGGCTCCGCACAAGGCAACCAGGCCAGTGATCACCGCCGGCAATACTCTCGAATTTGATCTCAGTGGTAATGCCATCGTAAAACTTAGTGAAGAGCAATGATCGGAAGCTTGCCACAATGTCATACATTGAATCTGCCCCAATACCAAACATGGTACCAGAAAGCGAAATATAGAAAAACAACAAGCTTATCGAGCGTGTTAGGATAAGGTTCACGGGGTTTACTTGGGCTATTTCCCGAGCGGCTTAAAAGAGCAGATGCAAGAATCAGGCACCAGCAAGATCGAAACTTCCGGCAGGGTGGCAAAGATCGGGTCAGCCCGAGATGCGACCATCATGACAAGCCGCACTGATCTGTACAACGTGATCATCCTCTTACTTTCGACCGTGGCCATAAGCGGCATCATCAGCCTCTATGTGCTGTGTCTGGCCTGGAACAATTTGAAAAGCACGGGTGCGGATCCGCTCAAACGAGCGGCTATGTCGGCGGCCGCCGATCTGCTCAAGATCAATGTTTTCAGCCGGGAGTTCGGCACCCTCGGTATCGCCGATTACGTTGGCAGCGACTACAACTATGCCGACGCCCAAGAGGGCGGCGACGTACAGGTGCGCAGCTTCAATACGGTGTCCTCCCTGATTCGCACATCGCTCTTTATCGCCAAACGCTACCAACTGACGATTATGGGAGAGCGCGCCGCCAGTGATTTAGGGCAGCTGCGCAGCCTGGAAGATGAATTGCATAAAAAATTGCAGCTGGCGATCAAGGATGACGGCACGGGCAAAATCTATGAACACGTAAAACGAATTTTGACCGGCAGCACCAGAGGCGGCGAACATTTCGAATCACTAAAGATCAGATTGGGCTTTGTCAAGAATAAATTCGCAGCCAGTCCTGTCCAGGCCGAACCTGACGATTCAGCCTCCGACTGCATAGCGGGGAAGCTTAGGACGATGACACCACTGGCGGTGCCATTTTACAGCCAGCCCATGGTGCTGCATCAACAAGTCAGAGAAACAACGATTTTAAACGGCCCCGATTTTGTCCTGGACAAAGATTTTGACCCGAACGGCACCCTGCCTGCGGGCCAGGGGGTGCAAGGGCAGCCTGCGGCCGTTCCCATTGTCCTTTTGCTCGAGGCCCAGTTTGCCGGCAAAGGGGAAAAAGGCAGTCTGGTGACGAGCAAGGTATATGTAGCCGCCGGAGCCGATTTAACAAGTAATCCCTATGCCGGCCGGCCCACGGAGGGCAGTTTGTCCATAACATTCCCCCAGGGCAGGCCCGATGCTTTCTCATCCATGGAATCGATTCTGATGTTTAAGGACTGGCAGGGCAAAGGAGGATGGCAACAGACCATGCAGGGACCGGTGCCCGGACCGGGACAACTAGCACCGCCGGCGACACCAGCGCAAAATAATATGAACGGCTCGGAGGCTCTCTCGCTTGCACTCTATCACTGGCTCAGGCAGCTGTCCGGCCCCATCTCTCCCTCCCAGCTTGACGCTTTGATCAAATCAGAATGGCATATCCCTCCTGCTCCCCGAGATGAGGGCAAAAGCTCGGCCGGTGGAGCTGACGGTGAACGGACCGAAGGTGGTCTTCGTGGTGACGACAGTGAGTTTACTTTGCAGGTAAACAGTGGTCTGCTGAAAAATTCGGATGCCCGGATTTTTGCTCTGCTCTACCAGACCAAGCCCCTGGAGGCCGGTCAAAAAGCTCTTATGCGCTGCTTCCAGGGCCGCGCCAACAAGATACCGCAATCGGCTCTGCCTATAGTGGTTGACTCGAAAGGACAGCCCAACCTGCCCGGCCGCCATGGTTTCGATCAGGCCCTCGCTTTTGATCTTTTGACCGGCATCTACAGCACTAATCTGGCGGCACAGGACACCCTGGCCGCAGCCAAACTTATCCATTCAAGCGCCGTGCGCGCCTACCGCACCTCTAAAGAAAGGCTATTTCTGGCCGAAAGCGAACTTGATTCGCTCAGCACCAGACTCAAGTCCGTGGCTAACGCCAAGGAGGCCGAGTCGATAAAGAATGAAATGGACTGGCGCAACAACCGCATAGCTTTTGAACTGAACGAACAAAAGAAACAACTGAAGGCCGTCAGTCTGGCCCAACAGGCCGTTGCCAATGCCATGGCGGTGGCCGGTCAGTCCTTTGAATGCGGCTCCAAACTTTTCCAGCTGGCCAGTGCCGGCATCAATCGTCTGGAAAATTTCATCGCCAGCAGTGAAAGCGGCGGAGGTGTGAAGAGCGGCTATTTGCTTGGTAAACGCTACATCTTTATGCCCCTGACCGAGAGCTTAAATGAAAGCGATATCTTGCAAGAAGCAGCCAAAGCTTTTGAGTCCGCCCCTGAAGACACGTCACAGACTCAGACTCAGAACCCGCCGGCCATTCTCTCTCCGCCAAAGTCTCCCTGGCTGGCGAAAAGAACAATTGTTTTTGGCCCGGTGCGCAAGATGATCGACACACCGGAAACCCAATTTATTGTCGAGGGCCGCTCCCTGGCCGAACTCAAGGCGGCAAGC
>Ga0207011_1127_pt1 | contig 15451 bp, 14 predicted proteins | sample Alteio_BWMinCont_79_FD_153466 | JGI IMG/M metagenome (GOLD analysis project Ga0207011, IMG submission 153466) | Enriched cells from forest soil in Barre Woods Harvard Forest LTER site, Petersham, Massachusetts, United States -... | ecosystem: Environmental > Terrestrial > Soil > Temperate forest >...
TGATGATGCTCATGCCGGCAAGTGAGTTTGACTCCATGCGATCGATGCCGTTGACCGTGCTCGTCAGCGCGCGCTCGGTGGGAGTGGTGACCAGATAGGCCATGTAATAGGGTGAGAGGCCGGCGTATGTCCAGACGCAGCTGACTACCGGGGTGTCGATCACCGGAAAGATATCGATGGACATCCTGACGATCGACAGTACACCAAAGATGACAATTGCTATGGCTAATACGACAAAGGTGTGGCCTTTGCGCAAAGCCAGCTGTACTATACACATAGCTCCCCATTTGGCGCCCTGGGCAAATTTTTTAATAGTTTACCATTTGCAACTGGGCGCATTAGTTTGTAGGCTTAGGTGATTAGCATCCGGGACGTCCCTTTTGGTCCGCATCTGTCTCTTGAAATCCACGCTTTTCAGGCGCTCTTGTTTTCTCCTGCCTCTGGTTTTAGGATGGTCAACAAGCGGCGCCGCTCTGGCACAAACTGACGGCGCAAATAAACCAACGCAGCTGCCCTATCCGCTTGTGCCCATGTCTGCTCCCCTGCCGCAGTCCACTCCGACTCAATCGCCTCTGAGCCGGCCGCTCACTCCCGCCACCGGCCTAAACGATCAAAGCACGATGCCCGTCACCCCCGAGGGTATGCCGCGACTGCGAGGGCTGGGGCCCGACGATAAGGAAGCACGGGCTAATCTTGAGCGCATTGCCGAAGATGCCACTAAAACCAGTGGCACCATTTTTGTCGATCAGGACAATGTTTTTGTCAAACCACCCGTGCTCAGCGCTCTAATTACGCTCAATCAAAAGCTCTCGCCGTTGCAACTTGACGCTTATATGTCCGGTGACAAAATATCCCTGCGCGATGTGCTCAAATCGGCTCTGGTAAACAATCTGCCCATTAAGATTTCAGCTACTACTTCGCAGGTGGCCCGCTACCAGTACTACAACGCACTGTCTAATTTTTTGCCTGCCATCACCAACGGTGTGGCGATGCAGGGCCTGCGCGGCAACTATGTTTCGCCCGCCGGTCTGTACATACCTATTCGCAATCCATACTTTACGTCGCTAAACAGTTTTTCGCAGCCCATCTTCGAAGGCGGCGCCATTATTTTCACGGCCCGGCAACAGCGCCATAACTTCAGTGCTTCCAAGTATGCCTTTAAAGGCACGGTCAATGATATTTTGCTAGATTCGGCCGACCACTATTACAATCTGGTGCGCCAGGATGTACTTTTGCAGATCAGGGTGAAGGCGGTCGAAGTATCCAAAGCTCTGGTGCAGGTCAATGAAGACCTTTTTACCTATGGTGTCAACACCGAACTGGATGTATTGAAAGCAAAATACCAACTGTCGGAAGACCGCCAGAAACTAATCAAACAGCAGGTGGCCAGGCGCGAATCGGCGGTTAAGCTGGCCACTGTTCTCAATCAAGATCAGGGCATCGATCTGGAAATAAAAGATCGCCTGGTTTCAAAAATACGCCTTGTCGATACATCGCTCAACCCAACCGCTTTGATCAAGATGGCCATCGACAAAAGGCCGGAATTGAAAAAATACGAAGAGCTGAGACTGGCTGCCAAGGACGCTGTCAAAGTAGCAAGAGCTGCTTTCTTTCCACAAATTACATTTAACGGCAATATTATCGGCACCGGCTCCAATGCTACAAGTTTGAGCAACAAGGCCAGCAATATCAACACTCCGGTCGCCTCCGGCGGAAGCCTGGGAATAGGCAGCATCGGCAGTGCCGCCGGCCTGCCCGTTGCCGCCAGTACCACCGGATCTGGTGCGGCCTTCACGACGAGAACCCTATATACAATCGGTGTGGATGTAAATTGGAATCTTGGTGGTCTGGGCACCTCCCAACTGACCCAACTGGAAGCAACACGCTGGCAGGCGCGCAAAGTGCAGCTTGAATTTAACACCGAGCTGGAGCGGATTTGCGGTCAGGTGCGCGATGCCTATCTAAGCAGCCTGGCCGCCGAAAACCTTATAATCGAAACCACCGATGCAGTCAAATATGCCACCGAAGCATTACGCCTTGCCCAGGTGCGCTTCCAGGAAGGGGTGGGTACCTATCTCGATGTTATCAGCGCCCAACATAACTATACCGATGCCTTGATCGACAAGGCCAATGCCATAATCGACTTCAACACTTCCCAGGCCAAGCTTTTGCACGCTGTCGGCTGTCTTACCGTAGAAACTGGCACAGCAGCCACTCCACTCAAGCATGAAATCTAATTAGCGCAGTCGACTGACAATTTCTAAATAGACAAAGGTAAAGACAATACCGAGCAGGAAGGTGCCGAGCAGGATATGCCATATCAGGGTGGCCTGTCTCTCGTTGAAGGTGCGCATGATACCGATGCGGCCCAATATATAGTAGAGAAGGGAAGCCAAACAAATGATTGAGATAGCCATGCGGGGCCAGCCTTGATTGAGGACGGCGGCCATGAGGGCGACGCTGGTTGCGGGCACGAGCCAGGCGGATAATTTATCGGACGCTCTAACGTTTGAGCCTTGACTGTCGACCGATTTTTTGACGTGCTTAATTGCTTCGGTGACGTTTTCTCCGAAGCCAAGCCTTGGCACCTTGATCGGTTCTTCCACTGTCTTGGTAGTGGCGGCGGAAGCTGAAGATGCCTCAGCGGGCCCAGTCACCGAATCGGTAGATGGTTGAGCGGCGGAATCCTTGCTGGAGTCCTCTGCCGATCCTTTTTCAGTTGGGGTAGTATCTTCTGACATATTGCATATTTACCCCAGAGAGGGGCTGACTAATAATTAAATCTATAGTTGTTTTTTTTGAAAGCTTGCATCAATTTGTTTTGAGCGTTAGCTTGGGACTGTTGTAATTGTGGTAACAATATGGACACTGTTATCGTGTTTTTTGGTCCAGCAAATTCCAACGGATCGGATCCGGCCGGCGCTGCTACTGGAAGCTACCCACTGAACAACAATGACTTCCACGCCGTGCATCTTGTATCGAGGGGTGATACTAGAGCCCAAGATACTTGGACAGTTCAAGAAGGCGATGCCATAAAGAGTTCGCCAGACGACAATACACAAACCTTCTCTGGCTATCCGGAAAATCATAGATCTGTAATTCCCGGTAGCACGGCATATTGCTGTTGCAAATGTAAGAGTGGAGGCCAATAAATCAATATGTTCAGAAAATCGGTAATCACTTTGGTTATTTGCTTGCTGACTTCATTTTGTCAGACTATCGCTAAGGACAATCCATCCCAAATTTCAATGCACATTGGACAACTGGATAATCGAATTCCCGTGCCGAAAGAGGGACGATCAGGAATACTAGCTCTTAGATTCGACAATGAAGGACAGGAAGACGTAGCACTTCAATTCGCTTTTCCGTTAAGTTTTGGCGGTTACGGCGTCCTGGAAAGTTACAAACTTATGCCAGTCGACTCGTTTTACTGGAAATTGCCATATGGCAGCCGATCCGCTGGTGCCTCCGCCTCTGTCATTGATTATCATTGGCGAGACTCTAGCGGTCAAGAAGTCTTGACGGGAACGTATGACGTCAGCCAACCAAGTCATAGATTAAACAAAGGAGCTTTCTTTCACATCTATGTTCCCATCGCCATTCCTGTCAAGGCGGGTTCATATCTCTTGAGTGTACATTTTGACAGCAGACATATGATCTACGCAGTCGAGTCCCGTTCATCTAGTACGGAAATGGATCGCCTAGGCTGCTTCGAGGCCACTTCTACTGCATCTATTGTATTGAAGTAGTTGGCGACCGGTTGTACTATTTGTAAGGCCAGCTAAGGTCACTTTTGGTGAAAGACATTACCTTGCATCAATCCAAGTATATAGGGACTCTATCATATCCAAGATATGATGCCATTCTCGTTCCATACGGTAAAAACAAGATTCTGGTCTGCGGGGGAAAGACAAGTGCCGCACTTACCGACAATGATGAATCAATTAATACTGTTGAGGAGTTATCCGTAGCAGACTAAAGTATCACGCCACCATGCTGGCGTGATACTTTGACTGGCTGTCGAATGTAATTAGGCTATACCTCGCTGGAAGGACAAAGGTCGTTGACGGGACAATGCGCGCAATCCGGTTTACGTGCATAACAACAGCGCCGGCCATGCCAAATTATTGTGATAGAAAGCTTGGTCCAATCAAACTTGTTTTTCGGGTAAAGTTTTTGCAAATCCAATTCAATTTTGTATGGATCGCTTTCTCTCGTTAATCCAAGGCGTTTAGACAGTCTTTGCACATGTGTATCGACTGTCCAACCGGGAATCTCGTGGGCTACTCCCAGCACTACGTTGGCGGTTTTGCGACCGACTCCGGGGAGTTCCATGAGTTGTTCCTGTGTCTGCGGCACCGCTCCACCATATTTGGTGACAAGGGACTGTGCACATGATTGAATATTTTTTGCCTTGGCATTGAAATAGCCGGTCGGTTTGACTATTTCTTTTATTACTTCAATGTCCGCTTCGGCCAGGGTGTGGGCCGTGGGAAATTTTTTGAAGAGCCTGGCTGTAACCTTATTGACCTGCTGGTCCGTGCACTGGGCTGACAAAATAACGGCGGTGAGTAGCTGATAATCGTTCTCAAAATCCAGTTCGCAATCGGCATCGGGATATTGGGCTATTAGCTTACGGGCTATATCGGCGGCGGCATCTTTTGTCGTCACCTTGGGCGGATTTTTTGAGTGGCCTTTTTTCGCCGGGGTTTTCTTTGCCGGACTTTTCTTTGCAAGAACTTTCTTTGACGCAACATTGTCTGCCGAAACCTTGCTTACTGAAGCTCTCGTTGCCGAAGCCCCTCTGGCTGCAGATTGTTTCGGTGAGGCAATTTTACTGGCTGTCGTTTTTGCTGCCGGTTTTTTGGCGGATGGTTTTGTCGCTGTCTTTTTATCGGCTTTCATATTCGATTAATGGCCCTAGCTTTTTTGTACGTGAATAACCCTGGCTCCGCTTTTGAGCGAATGCACAGGATAAAGATCTACTTGATCAAACTTGGCGGCGCAGACCACCATACTATGGTCCGTTGCTTCGCGGGCGCGAAACTCTTTGATAAGATCATTTGCGTGTTCTGCGCTTTCCGCTACCGCATATATAGTTGGTCCGCTGCCTGTCATATGGCAGGCCAGGGCACCGGATGCCACAAATCTGGTTTTGATTTCTTTCAGCTGCTTGTAGTGAGGAAAGACGACTTGTTCGAAGTCATTGCCAAATGCGCGCAAGGCTTCTTTGAGATTGCCTGATTGTAAGTTGGCGATGGCATAGTCGCAGGGAAGGGCGTCAATGCCCCGATCTTGCACTTTTTCGCAGAGACTCATGACCTCGCCAACTTCTACCTTCTGATCCCAGCTTTGATAAGCCCATGGAGTAGCTACGCTCAGGTGGCGTGTCTTGGCCAGGACAAAGTGCAGATCCTGCTCGATTTCTGCTTCGCCTTTCTGACCAGATTCAAGATTTGTTTCTTGATCGGCTGCCTGATCGGTTGCATGATCGGTTGCATGATCTGATTGATTATCCGGTGCATGTTGGGATTGACGGTCCGAAGTCTGATCTGATTTACGATCAGCACCCAGGCTGGACCGATGAGCGTATTCTTGCTCACTCTCGTTTTCAATCGACTCCAGCATGTCGCCGCGTCCCAGCCCCAGCTGTCTGCCGCCCTTGAGACAAAAGGGCACATCGGAGCCCAGCTTTGAGGCAAGCGCGCTCAAGGCAGGTGCATCAAGTGGGCCGCCAAAATATTGATTGAAAGCCAGCAGTGCAGCGGCGGCATTGCCCGAGCCGCCGGCCAGGCCGGCACCAATCGGTACATTTTTTGTCACTGTCACATCTACTTTGAGCGCACGTGGTCGATCGATGCTGGATAAAAACAGTCGCAGGGCTTTGGCAATTAGATTGCCGTCACCGGTGGGAAATTCATCCGGCTCACCGCCGGCCTTAAATGCAGCTCCGCTGTTTTTGTGCAGTTTTATATTTAAGGACGGTTCCCGGGCGGAGGCTATGTCAAATGTCAATTCATCAAGGAGAGATACGGACTGCATCACAGTGCGCACGTCGTGATAGCCGTCGGGAAGCAGGCCCAGTATTTCGAAGGTCAAATTGATCTTGGCCGGGGAGTTGACTGTAATAGTGGTGCATTCATTCATACGTCAATGTTTATTTGTGATTGAGAGTGACGTCCCTGGCGGGTTCCTCCGCAATCTTTGCGGCAAGGCTTTCGGCGATTTTGGCAAATTGGTTCAGGCTCAGGTTTTCGGCGCGGGCCGCCGGCGAAACGCCCAGGTCGGCAAAAATCGATATCAGTTCTGCTTCGCTCAATTTTGTAAATGACAGGTTGTTTTTTAGCATCTTGCGCCGCTCTTTGAAGCCTGCCGCGATCGTTCTATGGAGAAATGCGGGATCTTTCACAGCTACCGGTGGTTTGCCCAGGGCCGTCATTTGAATCACAGCTGATTGTACGTCGGGCTTGGGAATAAATTCTTGATCGAAGACCTTAAACAATATTTTGCTGTGAGCATAGTATTGAGCCAGAAGAGTGAGCATTCCGTAGTCTTTGATACCGGGCGGAGCGCAGATGCGCCTGGCCAGTTCAATCTGCACTGTCATTGTCAGACTCTCGATTTGACTGTTCCAGGGAGCTGGTTCACCGATTTCACCAAAAATGTGGCCGATGATAGGCGTCGTAATCTGGTAAGGCACATTGCCCACGACCTTGATTTTATGCGCCCTTATCTGGGTCAGGTCAAATTCCAGTATGTCGCCGTGGATGACGGTAAGATTGGGGTAATCAAGTTTGCTCAGTGGCTCCAGCAATTCGCGGTCCAACTCCACTGCATAGATTTTGGCGCCGGTCTCGGCCAAAAGCTCGGTCAAAAAGCCAAGGCCTGGGCCAATCTCCAGTACAGTATCGCTTCTGCTCAGATCGAGACTGTCAACAATCCTATCCAGGGTGGCTGGTTCCACTAAAAAATTTTGTCCCAGCTTTTTTTTGGATCTAACACTTATGGCCCGCTGAAAAAGCATCTCTCTTGTATTATTCAGCACTTAAGTGTTATCCGCCTTTTCAGTCTGGTAGTTGATTGCCGGAAGCCGCTAGTGGCTTGCTTCCATTGTTTTGTGTTCCTTGCCGCCCAGAGTCTGTGACTGTGTATCGCGACTGTCCTTGGTCGTTTCTTTCACGGCCTTGTGAATGAGGCGCAGTTTGATAATGCGGTGGCGGTCAGACTCTTCGATGCGCAGTATATAACCGTTGGTTTCTATCTGATCGCCTGGGCTTGGCTCGCGGCCCAATTGACCAAATACGTGGCCGCCTATCGTATTAAACTCATCGTCCTTAATATCCAGGCCGATTCTTTCATTGAAGTCTTCCAGGGCCAGTTTAGCGTCGATAAGAAAGGAGCCGTCTTCCTGGGGAATGACAAATTCTTCCACTACTTCATGTTCGTCGGCAATATCTCCGACCAGCTCTTCCAGCAGATCCTCCAGGGTGACAATGCCCTGGGTGCCGCCGTATTCGTCCATAACCACGGCCATGTGCGTCTTGGTTATTTTAAACTCTGTCAGCAAATCTTTTAAATTTTTGTTTTGCGGCACAATCAAAATCTTGCGCACATATTCTCTGATTTGCGTGTTTTCTTTGTGCTCGACCAGCGCCCTCAGAGCGTCGCGGATGTGGACAACACCAAAGACATTGTCGATGTCTTCTTCGTAGACAGGCAGCCGGGAATGTCCGTGTTTGAGAGCTTCACTGACAAATTCCTTGACCGTGGATGTAGCCCGCACGCAAACCATGTCGATGCGTGGTGTCATTACTTCGGTGGCAATCGTGTCGGAAAAGTCAAAAACACTGTGCAGCATTTCTTCTTCTTCCGGTTCTAAAACACCTTCGTCATGGCTGGCCGAAACCAGCGCCTTGAGCTCTTCTTCGGTATGGGCCTGTTCTATGGAAGGCACATCTTTAACACCCATCAAGCGCAGCAAAAAGCCGGTGGTGCCTTTTAGCACTTTGAGAAAGGGCGAAGTAATAATGCACCAGAAATGCATTGGAACGATGATCCATAAAAGCACTTTCTCGGCCCGGGAGAAGGTCAGCATTTTGGGCAGAAGCTCGCCGCCTATTGTCTGGATAAAGGCTGTAAAGGCAAAGGCAAAAACATATGATCCCAGCGCCATTGTGTTGATTATGTGTTGGGGCACGGCAATTTGTCCGCCCACCGCCCGGCACCACCCGGCCATGTCTTCGGCCAGGGCGCTTTCGCCGGCGGCACCAAGGAGCAGGGTGGCGATGGTGATGCCCAGCTGGCAAGCCGAGATGAATCGTTCGGGATCATCTAAATGCGGGATTGATTTTTTAGCGAAGAAATTGCCGCGCTCCGCCATCTGATCGATGCGCGTGCGGCGCACCCGGGCAAGCGCCATTTCGGCGGCCACAAAGAAGGCATTTAGTAAGATCAGCAGCGGTATCCAGGCTATGTTCAAAAAAAATCAGACGGCGCAGTGTGCGCTGTCTGTCTCCTCTTTTACCTGCAAATCGCCAAGACGTCTAAAGAGATCGCTCTGCCTCGGAGGCGGTTCGTCAGAATTTTCCTTAGGGCTACTACTTTGAGGATCGTCCATCTGGTTGCTGTCGCTTGGGCTCATTTGTCGTCGATATGACTCTGGCGAAGTGATAAGTGCATTGCGTATCGGGATTCCTGATCTCGATTGCAGAGGCCGGTCAATCGGCGGCAGTCAGGTGCTCCCGCACCGGAATTAAAACGATCCTACCATAACTGATCTTAGGTGGTAGTCAATAGGTTGCGGGGGCAATTGACGGGGCTTTTACTTAGGTTATCAAGAAATTATGGTGCTGGCGGCCGGGCCCACCTTTTGGTGTGGCATAATGGCTGGCCATGGGCTATAGCCATGGTTGAGCCTTACGTCCTTTGTGCAGTAAGCATTTATGAGATTTAATAAAACAATTTTTGTCCTTTTAACTGGTGCTTCCCTTAGTCTGCCTCTGGTTTTCCAACCGGTTGTAGCCAGGGAGCAAAATTCTATAAGCACAGTTTCACACTCGGTGAAAAACAATGACGGCCGCAAGCTGAGCATGACCGTGCCCGGCCTGGGCACGGCTGTTGTAACGGTGACACCGGCCGCGGTAAAGCCTCTAAATCTCGGTAAGCCGCTCGCCCCGGGGCGCCAGGTGGTGCTCGGTCAGCCAACCTTTGAAAAGAAAAATCTTTCAATCGAAACCAGGGGCAACAACATTACTGTCAGGGTGCCTCCTTCGATTGATGCCGTCATCGACGACGCCCAGGTCGTCACCCGCCATCTGGGCAAGATGGCCGCGAATGGTGCCGCTGGTGCCGGACGCATTGTTAATATGATCGTGCTTTATTTAAAGCAATGGACGGGCACGACCACCGTCACGCCCGGTGGCTATCCATATGTCGAAAAGTCATCACATACTTTGTATCAGCCGCCCACGACCATCGCTTCCGGCCATAAACTCTATTTCACCGGCGAAGGCCGTCTTAAAAGCGTGGTTTCGCGCTAGCAGTCTTAATCTAGGTCCAATGCCGGTCACATAAGCTCGACGGAATTCCGTGGAAAACGGCTTTCAGCCTGGGACCGCCGGCCTCCAGCCTGGGACCGCCGGCTTCCAGCCGGCCTCGATAAAGCACTCTTCAAAATACTCCCTAGATTCGGATGCCGCCAGGATGGCGGCGCCCCAGAATGCCGCCAGGATGGCGGCGCCCCCAGGATGCCGCCATCCTGGCGGCGCTCCCAGAATGCCGCCAGGATGGCGGCGCCCCCAGAATGCCGCCAGGATGGCGGCGCCCCCCAGGGATTCACCCAACGATCCATCGACGACTAAGTGATCAGTTTTGAACTTGGGTCTCCTGGGCGCTGGCAATCCAGGCCTGGCCTATCATTCGCACGGCAATTACATCGGCTAAAAAACTAAGAAACGGCACCAGCAGCATGCCTACGACGCTTATTGTCGGGAAGAGCACGGCCGAAAAGCTGAATGTCAGGCCTGCAAGCCAGGCTATAAGGAGGGGTAGCGGGCGTCTGGAAATACGCCTGATTACTTTGAACCAGGCAAAACCAGCCAACATTTTCTCGTCCTCGGCAAAGTTGGCCATGAGGACGGCCAGGAAAAACTTGAAGCAGAAAATCAGCCCATAAGTGACAACAAAGGTGGAAGCAGCCCAGAGAAAAAAGGAGGGGCTCTCCATCTTGAGGATTTTGTTGTTGTCGGCGGCCAAAAGGCTGACGACCAGGAGCGATAAAGTAAAAAATCCAAAACCAAGACAGATAGAGAGCCAGCTCAACCCCGAAACCAGAAGGTCGGTGATATCGCTCCAATCGGGCAGCACTTCCAGCTCACCTTTAATTGACTGGCGCATCGTCCGGAGCAAATAGCCGTATGTCAGGCCAAGCATGCCAAAGGAGACCGGTACAAAACCGGTGTTGACCTTCAAAAGGGCCAGGGCGGCGCAGTTTATAAAGCCACCCATCATAATTTTGAAAGGCCAGTCCCGGTCCTTAAACAGCCCTTTGAGGGCTCCATCAAGATCTAAGATAGGTGAGGTCATGCAGGGCCTTGAGTTGATTGAGGTGCTGGACGGCGTTGTGGTCGGTCATTGTAAACGCTACCGGTGTAACCGAGATGAAGCCCTGTTTGACGGCGTGCACATCGGAGGTTTCCGCCTCCCCTTCTTCGATGGCCTGACCCGAAAGCCAGTAATAATCACGCCCGTAGGGGTCGCTCCGTTTTTCAAAATGATCGTCATAGAGGCGCAGGCCCAGCTCGGTGGCGCGCACGCCTTTGACTTCTCCGGCTGCTGCCTGGGCTGGTATGTTGATGTTGATCAGGCCGCGCTGCACCCGGGGCAGCTGAATAAATATGTCGAGAAAGTTGTGAACAAACTCGGCTCCGACGTTAAAGACTGCGGTTTCGCCCTTGACTGCGCTGACAGCAATGGCCGGAAAGTTGAGCGAGGCGCCTTCCATGGCCGCCGCCACCGTGCCCGAATAAAGTACGTCCGCTCCCAGATTGGGTCCGTTGTTAATGCCCGAAATAATCACATCCGGGGGGCTTTCAAGCAGCTCTGAGAGAGCCAGTTTGACGCAGTCGGAAGGGGTGCCGGTGGTGGCCCAGGCGCCCTTGATGCGGCTGTCGAGCTCAATACGTTGCACCCGCAGGGGCTTGTGCAGGGTGAGAGAATGGCCGGTGGCGCTGCGCTGCCGGTCCGGGGCTACGATATAGACCTGATGGTTGGCATTTTCCGCCAGCCTTGTAGCCAGGATATTGAGGCCGGGGGCGTGGATGCCGTCGTCATTCGATAGAAGAATACGCACTGAAATACCTTGAAATTACCTGGAAATACCGGGATCCGAAGTGATTGAGATAGGCTTCGGCGAGCCTCACGGCAATTATAGTGGTGATTTGCTGCTATCCTATTAGGTTGGTTGGGCTTTCTTAGCCCGGTGCCTGAGCATATTTTAAGTTTATGTTCTGGCAATGGGATGGCCGGTCTTTTCTGCCTGTCCTCGACTTTTTTGGCACTTACTCTGGATTAACGAAACGATGTTGGATTCTGTTTTTGAACGTTCAAGCGATGCTCTCCTCCAGGTGCTTCAGCTCTCTCTGGATGAATGCATCAGCCTTGACCACAAATATATTTGCACTGACCATGTACTGCCGGCGCTTGCGTCCGAATATGGCGGTGTAGCCTGCGAAGCACTGGCGACGATGAAAGTCGATGAAGACTCGGTGCGCAAGGAACTGGAAAATCAGGTCAAGGGCAAGACCGAATCTGAACTGCAATTTTCCGACGGCCTGACCTGTCGGCCGGTATGCCTTCGGTGACACTGCCGGTGACATCAAACCTCGGCGGCATGCAATCAGCCGGAAGCGTAGCCGACAGCCGCAAGGCCTATGGCATGTCCGATCTGATGGTGCAGGCGCTGCACCGCGCCTACGAATATTCGCTCTTTTTTGGTTTGCAATTCATCATGCCCGAACATTTGCTCCTGGGCATCATGGACGCAAGCGAATCGACGGCTGTCAAAATCATCGAAGAAGTAGGCGGCAACGTCGATTTTTTGAGAAGACAAATTTTGCTTTTAACCTCCAAGAGCTTAAACAACGAGGACATTCCTGGCCTCAAGAATGCTGTTGTTAGTGGCCTGAGAGAGTTGATTGATAAACATTACCGCGCTGTTTCGACCCTGCAGTCACTCTCGGTCAGGAGCCGCCACGCATTGACTTCGCTTCCTCCGCGAAGCGAAATTGTGCATATGGTTTGTGTCGGTTACTTCCCCGATTTCATCCTCAATCAAATTGCTTTTCGCCGCTATTTGCTGGAAGAAACCCTGGCACAGCTTTATCTGCGTGTCGGCGGTCTGGATAAAGAACTGAATGCCACCATTATTTCTTCGGCTGCCCAGAGCCTTAGAGCTGAGGTGAAAAGCACAATTGAGTATATGCTCTCCAACGAATACCGCCTCTTTAACCAGATGCTTGATGATGCTGAGCACGATCTGATTGGTTCGGTGGTAGAAGATTTATGGTGGGCCCAGGGTGAGGAAATTGCCCTCAACACACTCTTTACCGAAGCGCTGGATGACTATGGCCGCGAAAATATGATCAATTTGCAGGAGCGCCGCCTGGAAATTACACAGAGGTTGGCCAAGCTCCGCACAAGATTGGATGAAACAATTCGCCATTGTTTTGTCAAACGATCGGTTTCAGCCTGAGTCAATCGCCGCCGCTAGGTCAGTACGAAAGGGCACTTCTGGCAGAAGGCCTTGGCCATAAACACAGGCTGTGCGTCGATGTCGAGACCTTCCTGTACGCGGCAGCGCAATGTGTCGCCGCATTGAGGACATTCGAGTTCGCGCACACCGGTCAAAATAGAATCTCGGATATCGGATATGATCGCCTCCCAGCGCTGCGGATCATCGCTGGGTTCCAGTCTCGGCCTGGTTTCTACTTCTTGCAGCAGCTCGGCATCGATCTTAAGGGCAAGCGCCAGGAGCTGCCTGTCCGAGGACGAAAGCCATGTTTCCATGCCGGTTTCAATTTCTTGAATGCGGGCCTTGCTAAAATGACTTTCCTTTGCCAGAGCCGCTATCGTATAGCCGCGCCACTCTCGTATAGCCGTTAATCTGCGCGCCAGGTTATCGCCCAGATCCAGATCTTTGGGCAGGTTCCTGATAACGATGTTGGTATGGGGATCCAAATTTATAATCTCGCTCGGAGCTAATGATTCTGCACTTGGCCGGATGAGACGTCGGCCTTTAATTGCGCACCAAAAGTATAACGTAGCTTTTTAGTCAGTTGTTTGATAAGGATCTTTAATATGTTTGTTTTTGAAAGAACAATACACAGTCGTAAAAGGCTCCTTGACTCTGGTTTAGTCAGCAAACAATTCTGGTATAAGAGCAATGACCAGTTAGGCTGTTGGGCACACATCAATTTCTTGCCTCGGGCACGATTTGACGGGAGGGGATATGACAGATACAAGCGTCAAGGCGCAAGATAAGGGGACCGAAAACCTTCATGGTGCAGATGCCCATGCCGGACTGACTCCGGATGGACCACCTAAAACCACTCAACAAATAGCCGCCAGCTGGGACGCAGCATACAACAGCCACGACTTCAAAGCAGTGACCGGCGACATGAAAGTGGCGGCGCAAAACGCATACGAGACCGGGGGCACGGCAGCCTTAACTAAGTTGCAGACCACGCTCAACGACCAGATCAAGGCACCAGGAGCCGGTCCGGTATTTGTCGTCAACGGCGGCAAAATCGAGATCCACAACATGCAGGGATATTCGGACGCCGAAAAAGGCAAACTTACGCCGTCCGACCAGGCCAAGCTAATCACAATACATGCTGTTGGCGGTGACTTTCCAAACGCCAAGGAAATTACCGACGTTGCTAGCATTGATAAACCGCAAAATCCGGGCATCAAGCTAAAACCAGGCCAGAAGATTTCGGACGAATTTCCCAGTGAATATGCCGTTGCAACTGCACTTAAAGCAGGTGGCTTGCTCAACAAGGACTGGATGGCCAGCAATCCTGAGCAAAGATATCTTGTCGACAACCTGCCGAAAGCCGGCAGCGAGCTGGGTGCCGTGCCCAAGGGCGTGCTGGACGGTGTAGCCCAGACCGGCGGAGTGGACAAGGTAAACAAGTTTTTGGCCGATAAGGGCATGGACATCCGTCTCGATCCCACCTCCAACAAGTCAGATGTGGCCATGGCTGCTGTTCTATCATTGAAGGGCGCCTGGACCGGTAAGGATACGAAAATGACCATTGATGGCAAGGAATACCCTGCTGCAGAGGTCAACCATGTTCGCACCTTCAAACAAAACGGTACGGACGTGGTGGAGTTATACAAGAAAGACGGCGTCACTGTTTACGCTGCCCCAATCGGTGATGACAAACTCAGTAGTTATCAAGTAACTCAGAAAGCTGCTAGTTTGACACCCAATGCTGATACTCCGGAAGGCGACGCTACAAAAGTGCTGATGCCTAAAGTCGACAAAAATGTGCAAACCGATCTGGTGGGACTGAAAGGACTGCAAGCTACAGATGGCACCAGTATTTCGCAGGCGAAGTTGCAAACCAAACTGGCAATTGACCAAAATGGCTTTAGCGCCGAACAAGGTGTGGCGCTGGCTGCCACCCGCGGCCTGGATTTTGCCCAGCCAATGAGACTGGACAAACCTTTCATTGTCTGGGCAACTGCCAACGGCGTTTCGCAACCGCTTTTTGCCACATCAGTTGATCAAAAATACTGGAAGGATCCCAAAGCTGCCAAATAGCCGTGTTGTGTTCCTGTCGACAAAAGGGCACCATGTGCGATGGCAGGCAAAGGATATATTTGCTTCCTCTGTGATATCACCAGCTCGCCCAATTATGCGCGGGAAACCTGACAATCTGAAAAATGCTTGATTTTGTAAAACTGGGTTTGCTGGTCTCTCAAATTGGGATTGAGAGTCTGGCCGAACAACAGGATCTTACTGCGAGTCTGGATCAAGCGCTTGCAATATTCGCCCGGGAATGTCTGGATGAGCAAGCTTTTGCCGCCGGACTGGCAGCCAATGCCCCCTGGATATTGTGGCCCACTGCCATGCCCATCGAAAATCTTTCCACGGCAAAACACGTGCCCCTGCTCGATACTTTGGTGACACCATGGACGGTGCTGGGGGTGGACGGGTCTCAAATCATGCCCAGCCACCACGAGGTGCACAATTGTTATTTGCTCAATTGCGGCCTGACGCGCATCTCCTACGGCTTAGATTTGCCTCCGCTCCTCACATCCGAACCGCGTCTCTACGCCCGGCCGGAGGATCTTTATCCTCTGGTCGATCGCAGGCGCATCTATATAGACGAGCTATATGTTTCGCTCGAGCGATCACTTTTTGAACTGGAGCATTTGACCGAGC
>Ga0207011_1128_pt1 | contig 15386 bp, 10 predicted proteins | sample Alteio_BWMinCont_79_FD_153466 | JGI IMG/M metagenome (GOLD analysis project Ga0207011, IMG submission 153466) | Enriched cells from forest soil in Barre Woods Harvard Forest LTER site, Petersham, Massachusetts, United States -... | ecosystem: Environmental > Terrestrial > Soil > Temperate forest >...
GCAGCCGGTGCAATGACCGGTTGCACCGCTGAAGTAAGCTCTACGCCGGATGTAACGCCCGTACCGGTGGGCCCGCCTGACGTTTGCTCGGCCGGCCCACCGCCTGACGCCATCATTATCGACAACACCACAAGCAGCCAGTATGCTCCGTTCCCCGCCCAGCCCGGCGACCACATAGAAGTGACCAACGGCGGCTGGGTAGACACGGCACCGGGGTCGGTCACCTGGGTCGATCCGGACGGCTCCGCCATCAATGACGGTGGCACAATATGCGCCGCTCCTGGCAGTCTTGTGATTGAATCGCAGAGCGGCGGCACTCCTGGACTGGTTGTGGATTCAGCCAAGGTGGCAACCACTCCCCAACCAAGTGCGTCAGCTGCGCCGGCCGCTCAATAATCGGATTTAGCTACAGTGCTTTAGCCTGAGCGCTGGAAGAGATCGAGCTGGTCATACTTGTCGCCCAGGACAGCCTTACTGTCGGCAGCAAGCCAGCGCTCCAGTACAGTGGCATAGACGCATCTAAAATCGGTCTTGTAGCGCAGATCTCCATCATCGAGATCGGTGAGACTGGGTTGATCGCCGGTGATACCGCCCTTGACACCAGCACCAATGATAAACATCGGAGCCGCCGCACCATGGTCGGTGCCGCGGCCGCCGTTTTCACCAACCCGGCGGCCAAATTCGCTGAAAGTCATTACCGCCACATCCTTGTCCATGCCGTGTGCCTCCAGGTCCTTTTGCAGGGCTTCAATGCCCTGGGTCAGCGTTTTGAATAGATTCTGGTGGGCATTTTGTTCATTGGTGTGGGTGTCATATCCACCCATCGAAATATTGTAAATGCTGCAATTTACGCCACCTATGATCAACTGAGCAATAAACTGCAGGCCCTTGCCGAAGCCGTTATTTGGATATTTGGCTCCATCCTTGTAAGTGGCCACCATTTTGGCAATCGAATCGGAAGCTTCGGTGGTGTCCAGACCGACGCGGCGCAATTCTTCTACATAGGGGCGGTTGAGCGGATACTTTTGATAGATATTGTTAAAGGTCGTCAGCTGGGCTGTACGATCCGCCTCGTAGCGAGGGTCGGCTTTAAAAGTGAAATTTTTGACGTCGCTTATGGAGGGTACAACCACTTTTTGCGCCGACAATGTTTTGGGCAAAATAGGATCTACGTTTATAGCCGGAAAAATATTATCGACCTTGGTCTTGCCGCCATTGGCCAGATCCAGATAACGGCCAATCCAGCCCGTGTCCTTCACTTTTTTGGGCTCGGCCGTTTGCCAGATTTCAATGGAGCGGAAGTGCGAACGGTTGGGATTGGGATAACCAACCCCCTGTACAATGGCCAGTTTGCCGGCCTTAAACAAATCTTGAAAGGGCGTCATATTGGGATTGAGTCCGATTTTGTCGTCCAGTTTCAAGACGACATCGGGCTTTATCCCAATAGTCGGGCGAATTTTTAGATAGGCCGGGTCGGTATATGGTATGACCGTATTTAGCCCGTCATTGCCCCCGGACATCTGGACAATAATCAAGATCTTGGAGGCTCCCACCACCCGTGGTGCGGCCTCTGCCTGCTGGGCCAGACAGCCGAGCAGATCGGGGCCGTACATTATCGCCCCCATCAGCCCCAAACCGGACAACAAAAAATCTCTTCTGGTTGTGCTCATTTTACTCACACTAGCTGGTAGGAAGGTAAAGTCATAATCAAATGCAGAAGGCCTCGCATCTTGGCCTCCAGCGTCTTAGCATCGGGCATTGTCGTCACCGCCTCACCATTGAGATTGGTGGCCACATACGAAAGCAATTGTTTGCGCGCGCTTGACGGCACGTCTTCGTCAACCAGCCGGCCGAGAAAATAGTCAACCATATCCTTGGCGCTGGTGCTGCCAAACTGGCTGGCCAGCACCGTGGGATTGATATAGCCTTCCTTGGCATCAAACTTTTGTGTGCTGATTCTTGCGGCAAAATTAAAACGCTCCATCAGGGTGTCGGTGGCAATCCAGGACATGCCGCCGTCCCAGCCTTTCACGTTAGGCGGCTCGTATAAATTTTGGCCCATGCGCGCCATAACGGCGGGCAGATCCCCGTCAATTTTGTCCACCTGCAAGAGTTTCATTGTGCCAATTACAAATTCGGCCGGGCTCTTAATTTTGCTGTGATAGGCTTTGTCGGATCGAAATTCATTGGACGAAAAAATAGTCTGCATCACGGTGCGAATATCTTGCTTGCTCGATGTAAAAGTATCGGCAATCTTCTGCACGAAGCCATCTGAGGGGTCGTCCATACAAAAAAATGTAATCAGCTTCCTGCTGATAAACCGTGCTGTCTCCGGCCTGGCGGCCAGTATTTTGACTATTTCTTCGCCGCCAAAATTGCCCTTCTCACCAAGAAAGGTTTTTTCGCCGGTGTCGTGTTGCTTGCGATTAAAATAAAAATCCCGGGGGGCCATCCAACCTGTAAATGCGCGCGCCGCCTCTTTCACGTCGGCTTCGCTGTAGTTGCCAATGCCCATGGTGAACAGCTCCATCACTTCGCGGGCGTAATTTTCGTTGGGTTTGTTTTTTGTGTTTTGCTGATTGTCGAGCCAGACAATCATGGCCGGATCCTTTGACACTGACATGAGCAGATCCTGAAAATTACCCAGGCCCTGATTGCGCAGGGTCAAATTTTGCTGATACATCGAATATGGACTGTTGACTTTTCCGGCGTTGGACGTGGCAAAGTGCCCGTGCCAGAACAAAGTGATTTTTTCAACCAGGGGGCGCTTGCTGAACATCATGCGGTAGATCCACCAGCGGCGAAGATCTCCGAGATCAGTGAAATCAAAATTTTGGTCATAGACAATCTTTTCCATGGCATCGTCCTTGACCGACTCCGGATGCAAAAGCTCATTAAGCGTACCGTCATAACCAAGCTGCCTGTAGTAGCTCTGCTCCTGCAAGGTCGTTCCGAAACCGGCGCGCCTGAGCAAATGATCTGTCCAGTATGAGTCTGACTTGGTGTTGGACATATTCTGCCTTCCTCTGCCGGCCCTCAAGCTTTTGTCCCCGGCAAACATGCCCGGATAGCTTTTTATTCCCTGCTAAGGGATGCCGCGGTCAATATGGTTGGTTTGCCAAATTAAAATTGACCCAGGCGATAACCCTGTTGACGGCTTATTGCCCTGATAGCGCCATTGACTAAATTAGACTTTTTTTGTGGGGGCAATGTGAGTCCCGGGCTATTTAGGCGGAAAACAGCCTCCACCCTCATGTTTTATTGCTAAGCAGGCGCATCCAGGTGATTGTCCTGGGCTGGCCGGTGTTAGTCTCAATGGCCATTGCAATTTTCCCCGAGAGAAGGAGAAAGAAAATGCCGCCTGCACTCAAGCCGCACAGCCCGGACATAGCCAGTCCGACGATGGAAGAGACTTTCAAGACATTTCTCAAAGCACCGCTCTATTGCCGCTCAAAGACAGAAGCCATGGACCGCGAAAACACGATTGAACTGCTGCAAAGCTACGCCTGCTATCACGGTCACAAATCACTTTCTCCACGAGAGAGGAGTCTTCTGCAGCGATATCTGCAACGAAAAGCGCCCGAGCAGTGCAGCTATCATCAGGTCTTCGGCCCGGCAAAAATACCTGAGTTGCTGCCTGATTTCTTTACTTTTATGGCCTATGAAATCGTACCGGTGGCCAGCCAGAAATTTGTCCAGTCGACCTGTCTGACAATAGAAGAGTTGTCGCTGTGGCTGATTAAGGAGGGCCACATTAGCCTCGAGGTGGGTGAGGAAGCAGCCTATCGCTGTGCCCAGGCGGCCCGCGACTTGCCGCGAGCAATGAGAGCTGTTAAGCGCCTATTCAGGGATTCGCAAAACGAGTCCAGCGAGGAAATCCGCTGGACAGGCGAAGGTGAATCGGAAAAATACAAAATCGTGCGCCTGGCTTCAAATTTTATCTGGCTCCTTGATTCAGTTGTTTAATTGTCAGACTATCGGGGCGGCTTCCCTGGTGCAGGGGGGGGGTGCTCGAGTCGATGTCGGAAGACTAACGCAGGCATTGTGAAAGATGCGTGCATAATCAGCGGAAATTTTTGCGGTCTTTACGAAACCAGGGCAGTGCTATGGCGGTGGGGGGCCATCTTTACCCCAGCGCTCCAGTTCTTCCAGCAGGGAGCCCAGACTAAATCGCGGTTGATATCCGATTGCGCTTTTGGTCTTGCTAATATCCAGTTTGTGCGGCTTTTCAGCTGGGTAGAGGCCGTTTTCCAGAGCTAAATTATAGTACTGCGGATAGTGGCGCATAAAAGTGGTGCCCGGCCCTTCGGCATCCCAATTGGCAAGTTCCTCGTCATCATATTCGTAAGCTCCGTCGACGACGAGGGTGAGCGGGCCGTCCAGATCCTGGCCCGAGGAGAGTTTTTCCACGCTTTTGCAGACAGCCTGGGAGACATCGTCTACGTGTACGGCGCCCGACCAAAACCAGCGCGCCCACTCAATATAGTCTTTGTATACTGTCTTATTCCAGGGCGGGATAAATGCTCGTGGCCGCAAAATAATCACATTCATTTTATGCCTGCTGGCGTATGTGGCGGCAATCTGCTCGCCCAGCACCTTGGTGTGTCCGTACAGGCCATTTTGTTCGTCCACGCTGGTGCTTGAAATAAAAACTATATTTTTGATCTTGGCTCGTGCTGCCGCTTCAAAAACATTGAATGTACCGGTGACGTTCAAATCCCAAAAATCATAGGCGTCGTGTTCGCCGCGGTATTCGTGAATGCCGTGCCAGGCGGCTATATGGACTACCATGCGGCATCCTTCGAGAAACGCCTGATTCAGTTCTTCCCTGTCTAAAATTGAGACTGGCTCAAAGGCAATATCCGGTGTCTTGGGCGGGAGCAGGTCAAGCACCTGGGGTATATATCCCAGCTGGATCAGATCAGGACAGAGTCTCTGGCCAAGATCGCCGGATCCACCTGTGATAATGATTGTCATTCGTTTGCGATACCTGGTACTTAAGCGGCCGTCTGGTTCCCCTGAATAGTTTACCCCGCCCTCGGGCCCACCGTCAGCGACTGATAACTGCATACTTGTTTTGCTTCTAAGAATTAGGGGAACAAACAGGCGTGTCCGCCAGCAGCAGGTTGGCAAAAATACAGGATTGGGCGGTAATAATCGAGGCCAAGAATATGGAAGATAAGAGTCAGTTCGCTGGATTCTGGAAACGAGTGGGCGCCTATCTCATTGACGTTGTGATTTTGAGCATCGCCATGGTAGCTGTGACCATGGCTATTGTCGCTTTTTGTATGCTTGTGCTGAAACAAGACAAGGAGGCACTGGGAGGAGTCACTCTCATCCTCTACGCCGTAACCCTGCTTGGGCAGCTCCTCTATTTTTCGCTGTTTGAATGTTCGAGTAAGCAAGCCACTCCGGGTAAGATGGCTCTGGGCATTGTGGTCACCGATATGAAGGGTGGCCGCATTGGTCTGGGGCGAGCGTTAGGCCGAAACTGCGCTCAGTTGATCTCGGGCATGTTTTTTGGTCTGGGTTATATTATTTGTGGTTTTACCGACATGCGTCAGGCCGCTCATGATTTGATTGCCAGCACCCTTGTAGTAAACAAGGACGCTGCGCTGCGCCTGGGTGTGAAGGACGAGATGCAGATTATGCAATCGCCTTAGGCCTACTTCTCAGTCGATTTTGTCGATACCACTATACTCTTTAAGATCGTGACAATTGGGTAAGGCTGTAACCAGTGCCTGCCGTTGTTCTGGTGTCCAGTTGCCGACACTGATTTTCAGATGGGCCAGAGTTTTAAATTTGTGCAGGACTGGAATACACTCAGGTCCCATTTTAATATCGCGAATATCGAGTGTCTGAAGGCCTGGTAAAGTGCTGAGAAAGTCCAGACCAGCGGGGGTGATTTTTGGGTTGTTTTCAATCGTGATGATTGCCAGGCTTTTTATGGTTGATATGTTTTGCAAATCATGGTCGGTCAATGCGCAACCAATGAACGACAGATCAAACATTGTTTTGGCACCGACTATACCTTCGATCATGTAAGGCACATTGGCCACATAGTCAGCATTGACTGTTGCCAGATTTTTTAGTCTTTTGAATTTGAGCAGATTTTTGCCGTCGGTCTTGCACCCTGAAATATCCAGCACGATCAAATCGGGAAGGGCGTTCAGCGCATCAAAAAAACTGGCATTCAGTGAACCGGCTTTCAATTGCAGTACGTTTAGACGCTTAAAGCGCTTGATCTGGGCCAGATGCAAATCCGTCCATTCAAAATCGTCTGGAAATGTAAGTGAGAGCAGGTCGTCGTTTCTGAAATGACTTAAAAGATCAGGATGCAGGTAAACCTCTTGCCCGGCAATGAGATGGACCTTGGTGCCGGGGGGCAGATCTACATTGCCCCTGGCCTGGTACTTGAATAGACTTGGTGCGTGTGGAATCGTCAGCTCCAATTTGCCCAGCTCTATCCCGGGCGGAAAGACAAATTTTTTCCCCCCGCCTGGTTCGATCACCGAGAAATATTGAGGCAGTTCCGGCCGTGACTGTGCCTTTGCCTTGAGCGGCAATTTTTTTGTGCCAGTGATGTTAAAAGCGGACGGAAATATTACCAGCACTGACGCTGCTGCTGCTGCCGAAAGAAGGACTAAGGCGGTAACCAGGTGGAATGTCCTAATTTTTCGGTTTGCTGCTATCGATGTGCTGCCGGTGGTTTGATGGCCAGAGGCGGCCCCAGGCGCTGTTCTTCCTGACACCGGCACCGGTTGTGGTGGCGATAGCGATGGCGATGATATACTGAAATCTTTCGCATCTTGCTCTATGAGCAAGTTGAGTTCTTCCAGGATATCAGCAAAGGATGGGTAGCGGGCCTCGGGATCTTTTGCTAAAAGCCTGGCAACAAAAGCCTCCATTCTGTCGCTAAAATGACCATGGGGAAGCGATTGACTGAGCTTCAGGGGTATTTGATTTTGATGCATCAGCATCGTGGCAAAGGCATTTCTGCCGGCCAGGGGCGGTGCACCGGTCAAGGCCTGATAAAGGCTGCAACCAAACGAATATTGGTCCGATTTGGCTGCAAGAGGTTGTCCCAGAGACTGCTCCGGACTCATGTACAGGGGGCTGCCGAAGATCAGGCCAGTACCGGTCAGCTTCTGGCTATCCAGGCCGTTTCCCGTGGCCAGTTTGGCAATGCCAAAGTCGACTAGCTTGACAATTTCCTTGCCGCTGCGATCCGGATTGCAGACAAAAATATTTGCCGGTTTGATATCACGGTGCACTATATTCATCTTGTGCGCGTGCACTAGGCCCCTGGCCACCTGTTCAAAATAACTGAGGGCCTGAGCCTGTTTCAGTGCGCCCTGTTGCGTGATTTTGTCTGCCAGAGACTGGCCGTCCAGGAGTTCCATCGTATAAAAAGGAACATTTTTTTCACCAATACCAAAGTCAAAAACATGCACAATTTGCAGACAATTCAATTTTGCTATAGCCTGGGCTTCGCGCTGAAACCTTTGCCATGATTCCATATCCAGGCCCGTGTTTTTCAGCGTCTTCAGGGCTTCGTCCCTTTGCAGCTGCAAGTGCCTGACTCTGTAGACATCACCCATGCCTCCGCTGCCTAGCCGGGCTAAAACTTTGTATTTGCCGTCTATCAGTGCGTTCTCGTCAAGCCATTGATCGCCGGCTGCGCCGTCAGTACCTCTCCGCTCCGCATCGGCGCTTTTGCTGAAGCCGGCCCCAAAAAAGTCTAACGGCGTCGCCGTTGCCTCCGTCACTCGGAAGGTGCGAGAGAGGGCCAGATCTTCTCTTTCGCTTGGCATAATCAGCGGTGTGTTTTCTCGTCGACAGGCGTTCGGTAATTGTACTGGTGGCCGGTTGATGTTGGCGGTTTGTGCATCAGGTCATGTAAATATACCCTGCTGCTCGGGTAAAATGTCTTCCTCTGCCTGAGCTTCTCAGTCGGGTTACGTTATCAAGGACAAAGAAAATGGCTGAACAGATCATTGGCCGTCGACACCGCGTTCTGCGGGGTTTGGTTCTTGCTGTTTTGGGGACCTGTGTAGCATTTGTTTCACTGGCTGCGCCATATGCTGCTTCTTCCTCGGTTTCTGCTTCTGCTGGAGGAAAAATGGATCTGGCTAAACTGAGCAAGGGAGAGATAGTCAAAGGATTTGCCACCGAGGCCGTCTACCTGGTTGATTCGGGCAAGCCGATGGGCGCCAGATTTAAGCATGTGCGCAGCGGTTTTACAATTGATCTGCTTTCGCTGCAGACGGCTCCCCAGGCCTTTATCTGGGTCAATACCCCGCCCACGTCCGATATGGGCGAGGCGCACACCCAGGAGCATTTGCTTCTGGGCAAGGGCAATAAGGGGCGCAGCGTTGCCACCCTGGAAGAAATGTCGATGACTTCCAGCACGGCCATGACGATGCAATGGCGCACTTGCTATCACTTCAACACAACAGCCGGCGCCGATGTTTTTTACGAGCAGGTACAGAGGCGGCTGGACGCCCTGCTTCACCCTGACTATACCGATCTGGAGGTGGCGCGTGAGGTGCGCAACTTTGGAGTGAGCAAGGACCCCGCAAACGGTCTGCTCAAGCTGGAGGAAAAAGGCACTGTTTACAATGAAATGGTGAGCGGTGTCAGGACCCGTGGCCATGCTCTCTGGCAAGCCCAGTATGCCACTCTCTACGGCCGGGGCCACCCCCTCTCCTATGTGTCGGGGGGCTCCCCCGAGGGGCTAAGGAAGCTGACTGCCGATGGTATAAGGGCTTTCCGCAGGAAATTTTATGTTTTGCACAATATGGGTCTGATTGCCGCCGTGCCTAAAAGCATGACCAGCGAGGATGTGCTTGCGCATCTGGATGCGATTTTGTCGGATCTTCAGCCTCAGCCGGTAGCAGCTGATCTTCTAAATCAGTCCGACGTACCTGTTTTCCCGCCACCACATCCGGTGTCAGCTGAGGAAGGCAAGATTGAAATTGTCGGCTATCCGGAAAAAGAGGCTGAGAAACCGGGCGATATCGAACTGTATTGGCCGGCCAGGCTAAATCTTGGCGCCGATCAGGAGCTTCTCCTCGGGCTTTTCCTGCGCAATCTTGCCGGCGATCCGGCCACGCCACTGTACAAAAAATTTGTCGACAGACGTACGAGGTTCATGGATCTTGGCGCCACCGGTGTCTGGGGCGCGGTCAGCGACGATCAGGGTTTTCCCATATCAATCGGCCTTAGCAGTGTGAACAAGGACAGTGTCAATGAAAAAACAATTGGCCTGGTGCGTGCTGAAGTAGAGAAAGAACTGGCTACAATTGCCTCGTGGAAAGACGGCTCCCCAGAGCTTGCGGCCTTTAACGCCCGGGTGCGCGATCGCATAATTGCTACGCGCAGATCCTATGGCAAGTTTGTCAATTCACCCCCGGGGTTCGGCAACCGCTGGCAGGGATCGGGCTGGATGGGTCTGTTTCTGACGGTTGGAAGGGCAGGCGGATTTTACCGCTCGGTGACGATGAAGCCGGAGATTGCCTTTGCTGAAGCCGAGCTGAGCCAGAAAACAAATATCTGGAGGCAATATCTCAGTCAATGGCATATGACTGACACCAGGCCATTTGTCGTGGCCACCAAACCGGAGCCTTCCCTACTTATGGTGGAAGAAGAGGAGACAAAAAAACGCATTGCCGCCGAGTGCGAGCACCTGAAGAAAGTATATAAAGTGCCCGGCGATCAAGAGGCGCTGGCTGTGTACAAGGCCGATTGTGACAAAGCGTCTGAGAACCTGGAGGAGCTGGCCAAGCTGGATAAGCCGGCAAAGCTGGTCAAGAGTCTGCCCCTGACTGAAGACGATCAGCTGGAATATAAAGTCGGCCAAATTGATGGCGTGCCCCTTGTTGCTTCCACCTTTGACAGTATGAGCGGGGCCACGGCCGGACTGGCTCTGCGCGCCGATAGTGTCGACCAGGACGACCTGATGTATTTAGGCTTTTTGCCGACTATGATCAATCAAGTCGGTGTAATTATTGACGGCAAACCGGTCAGCTATGAGCAGACGCTAGAGATGTGGCGGCGGGAAATCCTTTCGGTGGGCTGTTCTTTTAGCACCAATCTGATGACTGAGCGCTGCGAACTGGTCATGCGTGGATCCGGCAACGATCCCGCCGAAGTTGATAAAGCGATCATATGGATGGAGCGGCTCTTAAAAAATCCCGACTGGCGCAGCCAAAATCTGCCGCGTATTCGCGATGTTATCGACCAGAGCCTGACCGGTCTGCGCAGCGCGCGCCAGTCGGGGTACGAAGAAAACTGGGTGCACGGTGTGTCGTCGGCGTATTGGCGGCAGGATTGGCCGCTTTATCTCGAGACAGGTTGTTTCTTGACGCGTATGCACAGTGCCCAGCGCCTGCGCTGGCTGCTCAAGGGGGACGGTGAAGCTGGGGCAACCAGCGCCTTTGTCGCTTTTATGCACAAGTTATCGGAAGCAGGAGCGGACTGCGGGCGCGATCAATTGAAAGCACTGCTGGATGAGCTCCAGGGTCAGGCCGACGCTAAGCCGCCTTCGGCTTTTAACGTCCTGGTTGACCAGTTTAAGTCGCAACCCAAGCCGGTCTCGTCTCTTATATCCGATGCCGCCAAGGACCTGGCCCAGGATCTGGCCGATATTCCCGATGCCAGCCTGAAAGACGATTGGCATGCCCTCTGCGCTGAAATCAGTGCCGACGTGCAGGTGCCTCCGGCCAAAACGTTGGCCCGCTTTGACCAGGTGCGGCGCAAACTTCTCACTACCGGCGGTGCCAGGTTGTTTGTTATTGGAGCAGAAGCGACTGAGCAAAAAATGCGGGCTCCCCTGAAGGCTCTTTTAAAAAGCATTGGCAATGAGCCTTTTCAACAGGCAAAGTACGACAGCACTGCTTTTATATTGTCCCGCCGGCAGGAGCGTTGCGGCCAGGGCGAAAAGCCGGTCTATGTGGGATTTGTCAATGCCAATACGCAGCAGGGTGTGTTTTTGTATTCGGCCCCGGCCCTCAAGTATGCGGATCTGGACGAGGAGTCGCTCCTGCGCTATCTGGCATTTTTGCAATATTCAGGTGGCGGAGCCCACAGCATCTTTATGAAGACCTGGGGGGCGGGCCTGGCCTATGGCAACGGCCTGCGTTCCTCACCAAATGAGCGCATGTCCTACTATGCCGACAAAACACCGGCTCTTGCCGATACGATTAAGTTTGTCGCCGAACAACTAAAGAGCGCTCCGGCCAATCTCGACCTGGCTGAATATGCTGTTGCCCAGGCCTTTAGCTCGATGTCGGCTCAGAGCTATGAGAGTCGCGGGTCGGCAATAGCTGACGCCCTGGTCGACAACGAGCCACCGGATGTGGTGAGGCGTTTTCGCCAGGGCATTCTGGACCTGCGCAATAAACCGGATCTGGCCGCTGCCCTGCATCAGCGCATGTTACCCCAGTACGGCCGGGTAGTCCCTGGTCTGGGGGTGCGCGGAGAAGACGTGGCCGGGGCCGTCTACATGGTGATAGGCGATGAGAAACAGATGAAGCTCTATGAAGAATACCTCAAGACTGTCGCCGGAGCTGACGCAAAGCTGTATCGTATTTATGGACGCGACTACTGGCACTTTGTCAAAATGTGATCATGACTAGGAAGGAGCAAACCTGGGCGCCAGGTCACATCTGGAGAGTGCAGAAGTAATGTATTGCCGACAGACGTTTTACTTAATCCAATTGATTTTATTCGGCGCCGGTAGGCCATATGGCGCCCCCGGGTTGATCACCCGGTCACTGGCAGGCACGGGCGCCTTTTTTATCGCTTATTGCATGTTCGGATCGGCCGCCGCTGCACCGACCGCCCCTTCTGCACCGACCGCCCCTTCTGCACCGACCGCCCCTTCTGCACTGACTGCCCCTGTGTCCGCCAATACCCCGGCCAGCAATAAACCAGCTTTCACTTCGGCCCAGGGGGTGAAAGACAGCGGTGCGGCGTCTCCATATCTAATGAGAGCTGCCCAGCTGGAGAGGGTAGGCCGCTGGCAGGAGGCATTGCAGCAGTATGATGCGGCAATTAAAATCAACGATAGGGATGGTTCATTTTTTTCCAGGCGAGCAAAAATTTATTCAGAAATGCGCGAGCCGGATCGCGCTCTTGCCGATCTATCCCGAGCAATAAAACTCGATCCTCACAGCATTACCACGCTCTTTCAAATGGCCATCATTCACCAGGACCAGATGGAAGATGATCTGGCGGCACAGGATCTGACCAATCTGCTGGCAATCGATTCAAAAAATCCCATGGCCTACAGGGTTCGGGCAGTCTGTTATCAAAATTTAGGTAAATACGATCTGGCCGTTGCCGACATGAAACAATTTATGATTTTGCTGCCCTTGCAAAATAACACTGATAACGAACGCCTGATGGGGCAATTGCTTTTTCAAGCCAATCGGCCGGCTGAGGCAATTGAGCACCTAACCAAGGCAATCAAGATCAACCCTAAAATCAAGAAGGTACACCGGCAACGCGGCGAAGCTTATCTGCAATTGAAAAATTATAAGGCAGCGATTGAGGACTTGACCATAGAATTACGCGAGGTCCCCAGCCCGGATACTTATCACAAGCGTGCCGACGCATACCGCCACACGGGACAGAACGCCCTGGCCGATCAGGACGAACGCTCGGCCAAGACCATAAGCACTGAAGCATTTGATCAAGCACCGTTTTTCTCGGTTAAAAAGAAACACTGAAGGACAGGCAGATCCCAGTCAGGCACGGTGCCCGGAAGACTGTTGTCAATACAGCAAAAACTATCAAATGCTCCCGGGGCAAATTAGCTATTCTATTTTTGTGCTGAATGAGAACTGTTATGGACCCCGTTGGCAAAGCACTCTGGTTTATTGAAACCCATTTTGCCCAGGATCTGACACTGGAAGAAATAGCCTCTGTCAGTGGGGTGTCGCGATACCATATCTCACGGGCTTTCGGCCTTTCAATGGGCAGAAGCATCATGGGATATATTCGCGGCCGCCGCCTGACCGAGGCTGCCCGTATCCTGGCCGCTGGAGCACCGGAAATTTTGACGGTGGCAATAGAGGCCGGATACGGTTCGCATGAGGCATTTACAAGGGCTTTTCGCGATCAGTTTGGACTGACACCGGAGACTGTGCGGGCCCGAGGCAACCTTGACGATTTAAATCTAATGGAGGCTATCACCTTGGATCAAACTATGCTTGCAACACTGGAGGCTCCGCGCTTTGAGGAAGGCAGACCGCTTCTGCTGGCCGGATTGAGTGTGCGTTACGACGGCGAAACCAGCTCAGCCATTCCAGCTCAGTGGCAACGTTTCGCACCGTATCTTGATACCATTGCCGGACGTACAGATAAAGAGAGGGCATACGGTCTTTGCTACAACGGCGATGAAGCCGGTAATTTTGACTATATGTGCGCTGTAGAAGTAAGCGATAAATCTGTCCTTCCTCCCGAGCTGACCAGCTTCCTGGTGCCCAGGCAAAAATACGCTGTTTTTATGCACCGCGATCATATCTCAGCCATTCGCCGCACCTGGAATACAATCATGAACAAGTGGGTGCCGGAATCTGGGCTGGCCATACCGGGTGCACCAGACTTTGAATTGTACGATAAGCGATTTGATCCAGTCAGCGGAGAAGGCGGCCTGGAAATCTGGATACCGATCAAGGCTTGATTTTAGGCGCAATCAGGCTGCGGCCTCCCAGGTATGGTCTCAGTGCCAGCGGGATATAGATGCTGCCGTCTTCCTGCTGATGATTTTCCAGAAGGGCAATCAAAATGCGGGGCGAGGCAATAGCCGTGTTGTTGAGAGTGTGGGCATAGAGCTTTTGCCCTTCGCCGCTGCGGTATTTTAGACCGAGGCGGCGGGCCTGAAAGTCATGAAAACTCGAGCACGAATGTGTTTCGCCGTATGCCTGGCGGCTGGGCATCCAGGTTTCGATATCGTGCTTGCGCACCTGACCCAGTCCCATCTCCCCGGCGCAGACTGCCACCACTCTGTAGGGCAGCTCAAGGGCCTGGAGAATATCCTCGGCATTTTGCAGGAGGCCGTGGTGTTCGGCCAGCGATATTTGTTCGTCAGCGGCGCAGATTACAACCTGCTCCACTTTTTGAAATTGGTGCACACGGTAGAGCCCCTTCACGTCCCGGCCGGCCGAACCTGCCTCACGCCTGAAGCATGCCGTCATGCCGGCCAGCCGTATGGGCAATTGCTCCGCCTCAAGGGTGCGGCCAAGATACATGGCCGCCATGCCAACTTCGGAAGTGCCGGTCAAATAGAGCTTGTCTTTTGTAATCTCATAGGCATTTTCCTCACCCAGGGGAAAATAACCTGTACCGTACATGGCATTTTCCTTAACCATCACTGGTGGCAAGACCGGAGTCAGGCCGCGGGCCATGACGGTGTCGAGGGCAAAACGCAGAACAGCCAGTTCTAAAAGCGCGCCCTCTCCCTTGAGGGCATAGGCCCTCGATCCAGCAATCAGGCGCGCCCCTTCCTGGTCAACCATTTGGTGCAGGGCGGCGATGGTCATGTGGTCGCGCTGGGGGAAGGAAAATTGCCGAGGTTCGCCGCACCGCTTCAGCTCCACATTGTCGTCGTCGCTGGTTCCGTCGGGCACGCCCTGGCAGGGTAGCCCCGGCACCAGGGCGGCCAGCGAGGCAAACTCCGCTTCGGCTGCGGCAAAGAGGGCTTGCCTGGCCAGAACCTCCTCACCTACTGTGCGCGACCGGGCAATAAGTTTTTCTTTTTCTGCTTTTTTATGGGCGTCATCTGCCTCCCCCTTGTCTTTAGCAATTCCGGCGCCCTTAGCCACCTGTGCAGTCAATTGATTGCGCAGAGCCCGCAGCTGATCAAGTTCCTGTCTCAGTGTTCTAACCCTGGTATCGGCTGCCAGCAGTCTATCGACGTCGAGGGCAATGCCCTTTCGCGCTGCTGCTTCTTTATAGAGATTCGCATTTTGGCGGAGATTTTCTAAATCAATCATAGTTTTTTTTGTACCTCAATATACTTTGTTTAAAGCGAGGCACATACAAAAAAAGCCTCGCGTGCTGCGGGCTTTGCTTGCAATCTGATTACTTTGACTGTCAAAATAATGACTTAAAAAATACAGCAAGGCCCATCTCGTTTGAAGGAGATGATGATGAGGCCCGGTGGTTGTTGTATATGCAAGTCATCAGTCTAGTATGAAGCAGTGCCGGTCTTTGTCAACTAAGGCTGAGGCGGCCGGTAACAACTCTTCATTGCCCGCACTTCCAAAAAAAAGCGTCAGCGCATCGGTTTGAAGTCAGTTTCCAGGGCCTTGATTGCATCTTTCTCCCTGGCCGCCAGCTCGATTTTTTTCAATTTTTCCAGCGCCGCCAGCCGGCCG
>Ga0207011_1129_pt1 | contig 15371 bp, 7 predicted proteins | sample Alteio_BWMinCont_79_FD_153466 | JGI IMG/M metagenome (GOLD analysis project Ga0207011, IMG submission 153466) | Enriched cells from forest soil in Barre Woods Harvard Forest LTER site, Petersham, Massachusetts, United States -... | ecosystem: Environmental > Terrestrial > Soil > Temperate forest >...
AAAATTTTCGGTAGAGGCAATCTAGGGGCCGGCTGGAAGCCGGCGGTCCCAGGCGGCTAGTTTGGAGAATCTTCGGCTTCTACATCGACCGGCTCGTCGCCCTTGTCCTTATCCTTATCGGAAGGTTTGAGAGACTCACCACAGGCCGGGCAAAATGGTTTTTCCCGACTGGCAGGGGCGTGGCAACTGGGGCAGCTGTAGTCCGGTGATGCCTTAAATCCGGCCTTGGCCTCGGATTTTTGGGAGGGTGTGGCATCGGGATCGTTCTTGATTTTCATCTGGTCGATTTCAGCCTGGAGCCTTTCGTTTTACTAGTTATTTCGGCATGTCTTCGATTGAATCTGCAGAAAGCAACAGTTATCGGGTTTTGGTGAGTTAATGGTCGCAGAGCTGCAAAAAAATACGCCGCCCGCCGATCAGCCTCCGGCTAAGCCTGACGCGGCCGAAAAGCCGGCTACCACTGCCGCTTCGACCGACCAGACCTCAGCCATTCATGACGACTCGCACGGCTCCGACGCACTTAACGCCACCCGCCAGTTTCGCCTGCTCGCCGAAAAGAACAACACGGCACTGCCGGGCATGGACGTGCACCAGGACCTGAAGCCCGATGGTTCTGCCCAACCGTACCATGTGGAAAAAGGCGACACTCTCAGTGATATTGCCAGACGCCAGCTGGGGCCCAATGCCTCAATCCACGACGTGTACAACCAGGTGAATGAAATTGCAAAGGCTAACCACATTGCCGATGCCAACAAAATCCGTGCCGGTATGGATCTGCAACTGCCCGAATTTCATCCGCACCAGCACAGACATCATCACAAACCACAACCGGATCAGCCGGGGACTACTCCTGGCGACGGGCCCAAAACGCCTGGTCATCCCGGAGATCCGCCGCCTAAAAGTCCGGAGCAACCCCGCGACGGTAATCACAATCCCCCTCATCATGACGGGGACAAAACACCTCCCAAGCCCCCCGATGCCGGACCTAAGCCCCCCGAGCATGGGCCAAAGCCGCCCGAGCACGGACCCAAGCCCCCTGAGGCAGGTCCCCATCCCCCCGGGCACGGGCCGGATCAACCGGCCGCACCGGCCAAACCCGCCGATACAAAATCCACAGCCAATACGGGTGTTGCGGTTGAGGCTCTGGAAAAAGCACTGGGAGAAGACAATCCGGTGCCCCCTCCGAGCATGGGCGAATATCCGGCCATGCCCATGGGACCAATCACCGACAAGCGCAAAATCATGGATGTCCTGGGTGATAAAAGCCCGGAAGAAATCAAAGCAATATCCGATGCATTTAATGCAAAGTACGGCAAGGAGCACGGCAACCGAAACCTTGAGGACGTGATCGAAAGCCGCCTTTCGGGCACCGATAAGTCCAAGGTCACCGATATTTTCCACCGCAAAGATAAAGCCGACGATGCCGGACGAGTGCACACGGCAATGCAGGAAATGCATCAGTGGATTGAAGGCCGCAGCAAAACAAACTGCGAAAAAGATATACGCGATACTTTGTCGACGATGAATTCGACCCAGTTGGCCGCATTCAAACAGGACTATGAAAGCCGCTATCACACCAAGTTTGACGATGACATTGCCAAAGACACCAAGATGTCTGCAGATACAAAGGCTGCCCTCGCCATATACGAAAAAGGGTCCGATCACCGCACACCGCAGGACACCGTCGCTTTAGCCGACATTGCCACCAAGGCTAAAAATCTGGATATGTTCCAGGAAGCTTTCCGTGGTGCCTCGCCCGAAGCCCGCAAGCAATACATGGACAACGGCGGCGACGCCAAAATGAAGAAGGCTTTCTCAGGCTATTTCTCGGACAGCGATCTGGATAAAGCCCGCGATTATGTCAAAGAGGGCCATCTCGATGTCACCACAAAAGTCAAAGACAATACCGGAATATTTAGTTCCAACGACAAGGCCATAGACACTTCAATCAGTGCTATGACAAAGGAAGAAAAAGAACAGTATGTGCGCGGCAAGACAGTCGGTGCCACTTTCCCCGAGTATGTACAGTCGGGCGAAGACAGCGTTTTTAACAAGGCTGCCTACGATAAGTTGAAGCCAGACCAAAAAGCCGATTACGACAAATATCGCGCCCTCCATGACGCTATGGAAACTGCCGGCAATCCGGTCAAAGTGGCTCGCTGGGAAGACATGATTGCCAATAACGGCGAGACCCTTGTCACCAAGCTGGCACAGCACGGCGGCATGTGGTCGGACAAAATTGACAAAACATTGACCGATATTGAAGGCATGAACAAGGGTGATTTTGATCGCCTCAAGCATGATCCCAACTATCGCAAACAAGTAGACGCCGCCCTGGCCATGAACTACAGCGGCGACGATTTGAAGCGTGCTGAAAAGTTACTGGACACCAAACTGGCCCACGACAAGTTTGAAGACGGCGGTCAAAACGACGGCACCCGCTCCATCGTGCAGCAAATCAAGGACAAAGACAGCTGGTTTAATGCCGACACCAAGGGCATGCTCAACGCTGTCGAAAATATGACGCCGGCTGATCAAAAGAAATATCGCGAAGATGCTAATTTCAAAAAAGAGGTGGATAAGGAGGTCAAAAGCGCTCTCCTGGGCACCCAAGAATATGAATCCGCCACCCGCGCTCTTGAGCGGGTGAGCAAGGGCCAGTCTCCTAACGAAGATGTTATAGACAAACTAAATTCGCATCTCTATGGATCGCACGACAAGGCGACCATGATTGGCGAAATCGAAGACTCATTCAAACAAAATCCGGCCATGCGCGAGCGCATCGCCCATCCCATGACCGATCAAGACAAAGCTCTGGCAAAGGATTTTGAGACCAAAGCCAGGGAATGTTTTGGCGACGATGCCTATAAAAAACTGGTTGAGCCCCTTGTCACAACCGGCTATGTGCCATTTGCCGAAAAGGCTCAGCTGTACAAGGGCTTCTGGAGCAACGATACCAAGCAAGTGTACGATGCAATTGCCACCGCCTCGCCCGATGATCAAAAGGCCATTGCCGCCGACCCGCAAAAAACGCTGGCCTTCCTTACCCCCGAACAGCAACAGCTGGCCGCCAATATAGCCAAACAAGGCGGGCAGATGAAGCCCGAGGATACGATGCGGGCAGCCATCCTCGGTGAAAGCGGCGACAAAGACACGATCAAAGATCTGGGCAGCCTCAAGCCGGAAGAAAGAGCACAACTTGTGCAGGCCTATGAGGCCAAATACAAGACCAATCTCATGGCTGATCTGGACGACAAATTGAGCGGCCAGGCAAGAATCGAGGCCGAGCGCAATTTCCGCGAACTGCCGGAGACGGCCAGGGAAGCCTACAATAATGCCCGTGATGAAGAATCAAAGAGCAATGACGGCTTAGGCCGGGCATTTGTCCGCAATACCTGGGACGGCACATCGGACATGAGCCGCGATGACGTCAATCAAATGGCCGCCCAGATGGAAGACTATTCCAAGGTCTACAAAGACATGCCGGTGGCCGATGCACAGAAGATGGCCGGCGACCTGACCGATGCCGTCGACCTCTACCGCAAATCTAAAGGGGCCGCTGCCGATGCTGTCGTCGACGGTACAATCATTGTTGCCGGCGTCGGTGGTGCTGCCTTCACCGGCGGTGTCAGTCTCGGACTGATTGCCACCACCGGACTGGCCGGGGCAGTATTTAAAGTGGGCACCAAGGCCGCTATCGAAGGCGCCGATTATGATACCAGCCAGATCGCCGCCGACGGTGCCACCGGCGCCATCGACGCCGCCACCATGGTGATAGGCCCGGGCGAAGTGGCAAAAATCCTCAAGATAGGCGGCAAGGCTGCCACCATGGCCGGAGACATGGCCATTACCGAGGCCGGCAATCTGGCAGCCGTTACCGGCAGGCAGGTGTTTAAAGAAGGCGCCGAGGCCACTCTGAGCAAGGAGCTTACCCGCGATGTAAGCACCGCTCTGGCGCACGGCGCCAAAGAAATTGATCAGAAAACACTGCAGGGCCTGGCCGAAAAATATGCTGCCCGGCCGGAGGATGTGCAGACCGTCAAAGAAATTCTCACAAACAATCTCAATAAGGCCATCACCACCGAATCGTCCAATGCCCTCAAAACCACCCTGCGCGAGGTAGCCCTCAACTCCGGCGCTGGTGCCGGTGCCGGGGGCGGATCGGCCATGGTGAGAGGGTTGTCGCAATGGGACAGCGGCAAGAGCGTCAACGAAAACCTGACCAATATTGCCGAACAAACAGCAATGGGTTGCGGCAGTGGCATGATCATGGGTGGTGGCGCCACGGTTGGCTTCAAGGCCCTGGGCCGCGGCTTTAGTGCTGCCCGGGAAGCACTGGCGGATCACGTTAACGTCGTCAGCAAGCTGGGCGAAGGCGCCGAGCACACCGAAATTGCTGCCGGCGAACATGTAGCCCTGAATAAAGCCGGCCAGGTGGCCGAGATAAAAAATGTCAGCGGCAGCGTCACCAAGGTCGAATATCACGGCACCGGTCCGATGGAAGGCAAGCCCAGTCTGGTCAAGCTGCCCGACGGCAGAAGCTTTGAAAATGTGGGCGAAAATCGAATTAGAATATCAAGCCCTGAAAATCCCAAGGGTGTCACCGTCGATGGTGACGTCAAGGTCAATAACAAGGGTGAGGTGCAGGTTACATACGGCAATAGCGATAAGCAGACCTTCCATCCGGACGGTACCAGCACGCTGCAAAAGCCGACTGGCGATGTTGTCGCCCATACCAATGACGGCAAAGTATTGGCCGTTAAAAGCAGAAGCGGTAATACCTCCGAATTTTCCTATTTAGCCGACGGCAAAATGGAAGGAGTGCAATACAAAAACGGACGCAGCGTCATTAGCGAGGACGGTGGCAAGACCTACATGATAAAGGAGTCGGCCACAGCCGACCCAGTCAAATTTAATGGCGAAGTGACGGCCGACAGAAGCGGTGTTGTCCACCTCAAGCCTGCCGACGGTGGTCCCGAGCGCATTCTCAGACCGGACGGTTCGAGCTCGCACATGGATCCAGTTGTGCATAAGCCTACCGATATCACTTACCCCGACGGCAAGGGTAAGACGTTTGAATACAACGCCGACGGGTCGGTGAAAAAATATTCTAACGAAACTGGCTACACCTACCAGAAGTTTGATGATGGATTTCACAGCGTCAACCTGGATGGAACGGACGGCGGCAAAGTATATAGTTCGTATAGCGTGGCTGCCGATGGTAGTTTTGTTAAAGAGCATAATGGCATGCTCGTGGAGACTGCCACCGACGGTCGTACAGTCCTTCGCGATAAATCCACGGGCGTGATCAAGAGTGAGAAAGCCCCGGAAGGTTATTCGCGCGACGGTCTCAGTGATGGTGCCGACGGAAGGCCACTTGCTGCCAGTGAAAAGCAGCGCACATATGCTAGAGAAAATTTTGGCAAACCTGAAGACGGCGCCCACGGCGATATTACCAAGGCGGTGGAAACCGAACTCAAGGACGTGAAGGCAATCGGTCCTGATGGTCAGCCAACTTCAGCCTATGACAGTCTGATGAAGGATCCCACACTGAGTGATGCTCAGAAAAATAATATTCTCCAAAATCTTGGTAACGTGCGCGAACACTACGCTCAATACCGCGTGGGAGACCGCATGCATCCGGATCCGGAGGTCAACTGGATCCACACCCAGGGTGAAATGGCCAAGGTGCTGGAAGTGGGAAGAGCTAAGAATCTCAGCCCGACCGAATTGGAAGATTCGCTTCTGGCCTCGATGTATTCCGATGCTGTTAAATTTGCCAACCCGGCGCCCGAGGGAGTATCGGCTAATTTCTTCACGCACCACCTCGACGGTGCCCTGGCCGCCGAACAGGCCTTGAAAAAACAAGGTTATCCGGCCGAGCGTGTTGATCGTATTGTCGAGGCGATTAAAGCACACCAGATTGCTCCACCTAAGCTGATGGGCGAGCTTTATTACGGTCAAATCAGCAGGACTCTGGACGCGGATATTGCCGCCAAAAAGATCAGTGCCGAGGAAGGTGCCCATCTCAAAGACGTGCTCAAGGGCATGAGTGAAACCGGGCCAGACGGAAAGACCCGCATCAAGTGGATGGCCGACGTCAATAACGCCCCCAAGCAGGTCAACGCCGACGGCAGCATGGAGGTGGCCTTTACCGACGATCAGCGCAAAGTACTGGGATATGCCGGCATCGATAAATGGTCGACACCTTACGATCCCAAGCTGGATCCTAATTTCAATCAGCTCTCCAAGGCCGAGCAAGCCGATGCCATTGCCCGCCATAATATTGCCCAGACCCTTATAGACGGGGACGGTATCGACAACTATGCCACCACCGGTGGTGCAAGCAAAATTGTTGCCATACGCGGCCCCGGTACCTACTTTAAAGACGGTCAGGTCTGGGATTCTATCAAATCAGTTGATGCCAGCTTTGATGACGGCTACAGCGTCATGTCTCCTGAAGCCCGCAAGATTGCCGATGGCAACCTGGCCATCCGCAAAGAGATGACCGACGCCCAGGCCAGTCGCATTAAAACCGAAATGGATCAGTGGCTGCGCGATCAGGGCCACGATCCCAGCAAACCAATCCCTTATTACAACACCGATCTGAAATATCCCACCTCAACCACCCCGGTCGCCGGCGAAAAGAATCTACCTGGTCTGAACGATCAGGAGATGAAAGACTATCTGTTTGCCAAAGACATCAGACAAAAGATGACCGATCTGCTGCGCAGCGACCACCGTGTGGAAGGCGATCTGCCGGGCGAGTTTACACCCAAAGGAGCCAAGTATCAATGGGATGCTGAGCGAAAATTTGGTGACACGAGTGCTGATCCAATTTCCATTCCAGGCGTCAGGCCGGAGGACATCAAGCCGGGCCAGACATTCACATCGCCTGACAAAACACTCTCCGCCTTCCGCAACCCCGAGGACGGTTCGCTTGCGGTTACCGACTTCAAAAACAACACCTTCCACCGCTATGACAGCAACAACCATCTGGTCGAATCGACCGTCTCAAACAACAGTCGCGAATTTAAATACGGAACCGACGGCAAGGTGACCGAGGTTGTCACCACTGACTCTCTTACCGGCGAGAAGACAACCTTGTCCAGCCCCTACGGCGAAGACTACAAAATGACTAAGGTTGACAGGGACGGCAAGACCATTTCTGAGGCAACCTTCGAAAAACCGAAGGTAGTCGTTGATGCCGACGGCACGGTAAATGTCTACAAAAAAGATGCCTGGGACAATGATATCGATCACAGGATGAATGCCGATGGTTCGGTGGACGACGTCAAAGTCACCGGCCGCATCGAATATATGGAGGCCAGCCTTCCTCAGGAAAAACAAGGCCTCGAAAATGTCCTCTCTAAGGACCTGGCAGGGGATCCAAAACGTCTGGCTAGATTCCAGGAATTGATCCAGCAGTTTGAAAATCAGGCCGGCACTCCCGAACGCAGTCTGAATGAAAATCAGAAAGCTCTCCTTTACAAACAAATCAATCGCCTCCTCGCAGACTCACCCACTGCCGCCATTCCCATGGCGGACCGAATCAGTCTGGCCGAACAAATACTCAATCATTCGGCCAATCCATCAAGCGTGGATCAGGGGTTGAACGGCACCTGCAATGTCACGACGCTCGAGCACCGTAATTACTGGCGCAACCCTGACCGCAATGCTCAGGTGATAGCCGACATAGCCTTAAACGGCAAGTACCAATTTGCCAACGGGCGTACAGCCGAACTGGCCGATGTCGCCGGAGAAATAAAACCAGACTTTGAAGCCAAGCGAGGTCTTGCCGTTCAGAACAATCTCGAGAACGGCAGAATCAAGGATGACGGCGCACGTGATTATTCGAGTCAATTGCTTGAAACTGCCATGGCCAACCAGAAATATATTAACCATAGCGAAGTAATAAATGCCGACGGCAAAATTGTTATGTGGGCAGACTACCAGATGCGTTATGACATCAAGGGTAAGCCGTTAGGTATTGTCGACCATGAACATATGACTATGTTGTTTGACAAGGACGGTGTTCAGGCCAGGGATTATGATCCAAAAGCGCAATACTACACCTTCGATAAAAAACCGTTGACAGTGCCTCCGGAGCGCCTCGTTTATGACAAGAATGGAATGGCTCAGGGATTTGTCGACAACAAATCCAATCTAAAGATGGCCTATGACTCGCAGGGCAGACCGATTGAAGGTAGTGCGCTGGGCGACGAGGGCGATCAGATCTTTGATGATAAAGGCAATCTGCTGATGCTGCACACCAAGAAAGGTGACATGCATTACGAAAAAGTACCCACCGGTCCGGACAAAGATGGCGAGAGGGTGATGGTTGACATCAACGGCAAGACAGTCACACTCATGCGTATAGACGGAAGGACAGTAACCGATCCCCAACTAGGTGGCTCAGATCTTCTGGACATCAGCAAGCAGGTAACAGGCTTCAATGAGAAACCTTTTGTTATCGCAGATAAGTCAATGACATCCGGATTTAGATCGACTATGAGTATTGACAGCGAAGATGCACTGATCAAGCAAATCGAGGAGCTGGATAAGGATCACAATTTGCCTGGCGTTTTAGTGGTTAACTCCTCCAGACCGCCCTTCGATCAATCGCCAGTATACGGCCCTGACGGAAGGTTTGAGGGCTACCATGTGATCAACGTACATGGCATTGAGCACGTAAAGGATCCGCTTACCGGCGAAGACAAAATTATGATCCGCTATACCAATCAATGGGGCAGCGCGGCTGATCGTCTCGAGCATGGCATTGACGCAAAAGAATTATATGGCGCCATGAAGGCGGAGCCTGACAAGGTTGAGACGCCACCGCCACTTCCTGCCAAGGTAGTGGACGGCATGTGGAGCAGATTTAAAAAATGGTGGGGCAGTAAATAATTAGATAGGAACCTGGGACTGAGGTGGAATAGCCCAAGAATGGTAAGGAAATAAGCAAGCAGTTAGTGAAAACGGCCGATGGCTTAAGGAGAAAGAGTTGGTAACTGTATTCAATCTGGGAAGCATCAAGCATATGACCATTCCTTCCGAATGGTCTACCCTGCCATTGGAACGGGACAACCAGAAGGGCGCTATTTCTCAAAAATACCAACTTAAGTCCGACGACGAGGTGAAGTTTCTTTTGTACTGCCGGGAAAGAGAAGTGGCCGAAGATGTTGCCTCAGATCTTCGCGCGGTGCTGGTGCAGCCGCCGCACAAATTGGCTCAAAAAGAGTACGAGACAATTGAATACATACTCAGACATATGTCGGAAGATGATTTTTTCGCCCGCTCAAACGTAGAAACCAAAAGCTTCGGAGGCTGCACTGTGCTCGTTGTCGAAGGTCTCTGGAAAGCTTCCTCAGTCAAAAACTATGCTCTTTTTGTCCCTGGAAATGACAGGGGCACCATAATTGATGAAATACATTTTTATGCCCCAGCCGAAAAATTCGATCTGCATTTGCCGGCCGCCCTGGAGATCTTTCAATCGATCAAATTTGTAAATGGAGTAAGGCGAGCACCATGACTTATCCTTTAGAGGCTGAAAACCTTCAAAAAGCCGCCTTCGGGTTGGCCAATCCGACCGAGTCGGAAAAGGCCAGTCATTCTTTATTGTCTGAGCTGGGGACTTCAGCGAGCAATCAGGGTAAGTCAATTTACAACGGTGTGGCTCAGATAGCTGACGGTTTTGGCCTCAATATTCCCATGGCAAAATTGCAAACACAAACCCAGGCGCCCCTGATGTCGGCTCGCTGGTGGATGCAACAGGGAGGCAGTCTGGCGGTAACGGTGCCGTTGATTGTTTTGACGCACCGTGGTGTGACTGCATTGACCGAGGGTTTTGCCGCAGACGCGGCAGCAAGGACTGTGTCCTCCGAAGTTGCGACCAAAGCTTTTGCTTTCACTCCGGACAAAATGGCTCTGGGTCGCCTGACGGCTACCGGAGCCATTTATGAGGGCCTATTCAAACCCTCCACCGACAAGAGTCTTCCCTGGGGCCGGCTGAAACAGGCAGGTGAAGGCGGTCTGGGATTTCTTGGCGCCGGTCTGGTCTCAAGCAAAATTAGTGGTGCACTGGCCCGCGGAGCGGCCGAGCGTGAGCTACCCCTTAGTCTTTCGTCCAAGGTGTTAAATGTGGCATTGCCGGGCATGGGTGCTGGAGCAGTGTACGGAGCTTTGCACGAACAGAGCAAGAGTATTCTAGATACATTTAAACCAGCTGGTTTTTACAAAACAATTAATGCCTCCGCCAGTGGTGCCATCCTCGGCACGGCTTTATCGACCGCTGGCATGTTGCAGACGGCCGACGCCGCTCAAATTGCCTCTGCCCGTGAATCGGCTTCGGCAGCGGAGAGCGCCCGGCCGGTGGGCAAGGTTGCCGAAGGCACCAGGGCGCTGGCGGACAACAGCGCAAATGATGTATTGTCCACGTTGAAACGCCAGAGCGATGTTTCGCCAGCCGATCGCGAACAGTCGCTTTCGCAGGCCAATCGTGACATTCTTGCCGCCACCAGGTATGCCCGCAACGGTCAGCACCAGGAAGCGGCGCAGACATGGTATAACGCTCTGCAGGGCCTGGTAAAGGCACACGGCACCGAACATCCTACTGTGGCGGATGCCCTGGCCAATATGGCGCGCAGTGATATGTTTAGTGGCAATTCCGGCCGCTCTGTTTCCGCTCTGCAGTCAGCTGTGCGCATAAATAAAGCAAACTTTGGCGAGAGCAGTCCGCAAGTAGCGGACAACTATGAACAGTTGTCAGCTGTATATCAGCGCAGCGGCAACTATAAACAAGCGGCCGATGCCCTCGATAATTCTGTCACTGCCCGACGGGCAGCTGAAGGAGCTGCCAAATCTACAGGAGCGGACAGGGGCGCAGAGCAGGGCTCAGGCAATGGCTCAATTCAATTAGATCCCGGTCTGCGCGATGTACTTTCGCGCCTGGCTGGGCTTTATGAAAAAGCAGGAGACCCGGTCAAGGCCAATCAGGTGAGAGAGTCGATTCCACCGAAGCCTTTTGTGGAGCCTGACGTGCGCTAAAGCCAGTTTGCAAGTGACGATTGCTGCTATGCTTAGCCCTCGGTTTTTTTAACGGTGCGCGGAAGGTTAGTCAAGAATCGATGTCCATAGCAGATGAAGATACTGATGCCCTGATACGGCGGCGGACCCTGCTCGACTCTTCGGTCATGAATCTTTGCCAGGCCGGCGTGGAAGTGCCCAAGGATCTGGAGGAGGAATATATCGCCGTCCAGGACGAGCTTATCCGGCGCGGCAAGCACTCCCTGCCCGATCCGCCGCGCACCTGGACAGCCTGGCTGGGCAAACGCATCGGCGATTATAAAATCGAATATTTGATGGAGGAGGGGCTTTACTGGTATCTCTTCCATGCCAATCAGGAAGGGGTTGGCGATCCCTCACTGGCCGGCTCGGCCATGATTAAAGCAGCCAAGGAAGTGGAGCGCTACGGCACCGAATCAGGCAAAGTAAAATTTGCCACCCGTGCTTTTGCCATAGACGGCGATATAGTGCGCGAAGTACAGCCGGCCCAAGATGCTCTTCTCAATGCCGAGATCCGGCGCTTTGTCGCCACCACTCACGGTGCCATACCGGTGATTGATGAAGAATCAAAAAAGGATGACTGCCAGTACTACCGCACTCCTCATATTGCCGGTGACAGCCTGCGCCAGCTCCTCCTGCACTGCGACCCCAGAGAAGCGGCCTTCAGCATAGTCTCGATGTTTAGCCAGATTGCCGGCACCCTGGCTGAACTTTGTTCGGATCCCACCTTTGTCTATCACGGCAATCTCAAGCCGGAAAATATCATTTTCACCGCCGGCGGTGTACTATTTCGCGAGCTAGGTTTTTTTGGTCCCCTGGCCTGTGGCGGAGGGATCGAGCCCGAGGTGCGCATAGCCAGCCCCCAGTACTATCCCTGGCTCGATATCGACGATATCGGCGCCCTTGGTATTTGTCTCTGGGAGGCCCTGATTGATTATCATCCTTTTGATGACAGCCGCCCCGCCGGCGGTGATTGCATCATCAGCAGCGACCTGAGAGCGCTGGTTGACCTGGAGCTTTCCCTGGCCAATATGTTTGTCCTGCCCATGCTCAGCCTCAAGCGCCCGCATCAGTTAGGGGTGAGGACTTCCGAAAAATTAGAGCAAGTGCTCTTTAAGTCAATCAAGCTAAAAATTGGTGAAGACGGCCAGTTGCTTGAAGACGCGGGGTACGAGTCGATGGCTCACTTTAACGAGGATCTTCTCGAACTTCTCAACGAAACACAGATGATTTTCTAAGGTTTCTTTTCCTGCCCCAGGGGCACTCCAATCCTCAGTTAGTGATTTGACTTTACCCATTATTATGGCATTGGACTTAATGGCCTTATTAAGTTGTGCCGGCAGAAAGGCTAAGGGGATTGTAGTCCGTACTTTGTGGATTATCGGTTTGAGATTGGACCTTTCTGCGCTAGTCACCAAATACGGTGGCGATCGAGAGTAGGCATGGGTATGCAGTGGAAAGGCTGATTCTGACCGGGTCTGCGAGCGCCGTTTGCTCGGGTGTGATATGATTGATAATGGATACCGTAATTGAACGAGTTGCGCAAGATTTGAGAAACTGATAGAGCCGCCGTTATTTTTGCTTAAGTCTGGTCAAGTCTTAGACTGCTGGGTGAACAATAATGAGTGCGACAAATAGTGAGCCGGGGGAGCCGGAGCAATTAGGGAAGGCAGACTGCGGTTTGTCTCAGGCGATTGATCCTCCTGACTGGGCCACTTGTTACATAGGCGGGGATTCTGCTTTGTTCTGGGTCCAGAAAATCAGCAGCGATCACATTACGCCTGCATATATTCTCAAGAGACTGGCAAAAAGCTCTGACGTGGACGTACGCATGGCCGTTGCCGATCACAAAAACACTTCACTGGAGGTGCTTACTCTTCTGTCTGAGGATGAGAGTGCCGACGTGAGATATGCCCTGGCGGAGAATCACAACATTAATCGAGGCGTTTTGAAAAGACTGTCTGAGGATGAAAATCCATTCGTCTCTCACCGAGCATTGAAGACACTGGCAAGGCTGGCGTCCTGCGCGGTAGTTGTCAAAACCAGGGCCTCAATAAAGATAGTGCTGGCTTCGTAGCGCTCGCTAAATAATGCTCGCGTTATAGCGCCGGCCTCCCGGTACCGCTGAGCCGGTGCGCGGCGGGAATGTAACACTTTTATATAGTCTTCACGGACCTTTCACACCGATCTCTCTAGTCTCTATAACAAGAAGAGGCCCTGGGCATGGAGAAGAAAAATCATGGTTGGTGTTTCCTAAAATATAAGAAGCAGTGACAACACAGCCACTCGGCCTCAGTTCGGACCCCTACCAAACTAAATAGATCCTCCAGCCAGGTAATGTGGCCCGACCGGATTAGCATCAGGATTAGCAGCTGCTCGAAAGGAGGCAAAACAGCAGCACGACCAATTTTTCCGCGACGAAGGAGCGCCCGTGAAGCGTGGGCATTTTACCGGTTGGTTCTGAATATTGGCTTGACCGGTCAATTCTAACAAGGTTTTAGTTGAGTAGTCGGGGAGGTGAGGCTATCAACGTGTTGGTAAAAGCGGTGGTGTTGGTGAGCACCGCCGCTGATACCATTTGTGAAATTGCTTGACCGTCTAATTTACATGCGAGCATTTTTCCCGCAGTCGGGGCAGAAGAAGAAAGAAGGTGCAATCTGCGATCCGCAGTGCGGACAAGCGCGCACTGAAGAGTCCTGTTCTTTAGTGGGATAACGACCGGCTAAAATTTCTTTGTACTGTTTGCTCTCCGACCACTGTTTGATTTCTTTGGCCCGGTAGACCGAGAGGGGATGGGAGAGGAATACTTCGAAGAGCAACTTGTAGACTTTGTTGAGTGTGGCGTAATCAAGCTCTTCGTAGTTGTCTGCTTGCTTCAAAAATTCCTGTGGATCGATTTGGGCCGCTAATGTTTTGGAACCACAGGCCAGCTTCATATGCGTATGCACAGATACCGTCACGTTTTGCGTGACAAGCAGCTCGGCGCGGTCGGCGGTCAACTCTGATTTGCGATACCAGTCAAAGAGAGCTACTTGCAGAGCTATATTGGCCAGGCCGCGGATTGGCAGGAAGGCATCGGTCAGTCTGATGATCATCATGGCCAGAGTACGGTAGAGCACGTGGCCGGCCTTGATGTGACCCATTTCATGGCCGATGATGCCGAGCAACTCTTCCTCGGTAAATAAATCGACGAGGGAAGAATGCAAAACTATAAACGGCCGGTCGACGCCAAATGTATAGGCATTGACGTAGGGGTCGTTGGTGAGGAAAACATCGGGCTCGTGAATATCGAGGATGTCGGCTGCTTCACGCACCAGTTTGTATACGTTTTTGCACTGTTTGGGGCCGACATGCACAGCCTGACCCATCAGTTGAATGCGGATGAAGCGTTCCATGCCGTATTCGACAAATTTATGGACCAGCTTGTCTAAGACAGGTATCTTTCTCAGAGCTTCCAGGGCCGCCCTGTCGGCGGGGTGTTCAAAGGCATTGGATGAAAGCCGGGGAAAGCGGCGGCGGGTTACTGTCTCAGCGGTCATAGATGAAACCTCACTTGGGTGGTCCACAAACAGGATCTACCCAGTTTTATCAAGCTGCGAATCAACTAAGTCAAGCTGGGGTTAAATCTTTGCTTTCCCTTAATGGTTGTTGGCCGGCAATGGTCGAGCCCGCCTGCTCGCCCTGTTTTTGGTCGTCAAATACGCCCTCCCAGCGGGCCATGATTACTGAGGCAAGACAGTTGCCAAATACATTAATGGAGGTGCGGGCCATGTCCATCAGGGTATCGACGCCAAGAATGAGGGCTACTCCCGCCAGGGGCAGGTTGAAGGTGGCCAGGGTGCCGGCCAGAATCACAAGAGAGGCCCTGGGAACCGCGGCAACGCCCTTGCTTGTAAGCATGAGAGTAAGCAGCATCAGGATTTGCTGGCCAATAGGCATGTGCATGCCCGCTGCCTGGGCAACGAAGACCGCCGCCAGAGAAAGATATAAAGTGGTGCCGTCCAGATTGAAGGTATAACCCAGGGGCAAAACAAAGCCGACTATCGACTTGGGCACGCCGATCCGTTCCATGGCCTGAAGGGCCTTGGGCAGGGCCGCCGCCGAACTTGTCGTGGAAAATGCCAGCCAAAACGGTTCTTTGACGGCGGCCAAAAACTTCTTTATAGGTACGCCGCAAAAATAGGCCACCGGACCGAGGACGAAAACAACAAAGATAGCCAGTGCCAGATAGAGAGTCAGTACCAGTTTGCCCAGCGAACTCAGTACAAGAGTGCCGTGCACAGCCACGGTGTTGGCCATGGCGCAGG
>Ga0207011_1130_pt1 | contig 15310 bp, 13 predicted proteins | sample Alteio_BWMinCont_79_FD_153466 | JGI IMG/M metagenome (GOLD analysis project Ga0207011, IMG submission 153466) | Enriched cells from forest soil in Barre Woods Harvard Forest LTER site, Petersham, Massachusetts, United States -... | ecosystem: Environmental > Terrestrial > Soil > Temperate forest >...
CGGTGAAGGACGGTTGCTAAAGATGCTGCTTGATGAGCGCGGCATCGAGATTGTAGCCGGCGCCGATGTATCCACCATAGCGTTGGAACGCGCCGAGAGGAACCTCCGCGTTGAACGGATGCCCGAGAGAAAGCGGTTGCGACTGCAGCTTTTTCAAGGGTCGGCGCTCTACAAGGATGAGCGCTTTACGGGCTTCGACGTGGCCCTGATGGTCGAAGTGATCGAACACCTCGACCCGGGCCGTTTGGCGGCGATGGAACAGGTCATGTTTCAGCATGCCCGCCCGAGGCGCGTGGTTATCACGACACCAAACGCGGAATACAACACCGTTTGGGATACTCTTCCTGCCGGCAGATTCAGGCACCGCGACCATCGGTTTGAATGGACGCGTGGCCAGTTGTCCGACTGGGCGAACCGGGTTGCGGATGCTCGCGGCTACGGAGTTACATTCCAGGGGGTCGGCCCGCAGGACGCCGAGCGCGGCTGCCCAACCCAGATGGCGATCTTCGATAGGGTCGAGGACCAATGACGGAAACCACACCGCCCATTGCGCCGCGCGTTCTCGACATCCCCAGCTTCGCTATGGTCGTGCTTGTTGGCGTCAGCGGATCAGGCAAGTCCACGTTTGCGTCGCGACACTTTCTTCCCACAGAGTGCCTAAGCTCGGACGCGTTTCGCGGCTGGGTGTCGGATGATGAGAATAGCCTGGACGCTACCACCGATGCGTTTGACGCCCTTCACTATCTGGCAGGGGTTCGCCTTCGCAGGCGCAAGTTGGTGGTCGTGGACGCCACGAACGTGCAATCGGACTCTCGTAAGCCGCTGCTAGAGCTGGCGTTCCGGCACGATGCTCTCGCTGTGGCGATAGTCCTAAACGTAAAGGAAGAGCTGTGCCACACCCGCAATCGCGACCGCCCCGGCCGCGACTTCGGTCCTCACGTCGTGCGCAATCAGTCGCGCAACCTAAGGCAGTCGCTTCGCAACCTCAAGCGTGAAGGGTTCCGATACGTCTATGTCCTGGACGGTCCGGAGGAGATCGATGCGGTTCAGATCGAGCGCAGGCCGGTCTGGACAGACCGGTCCAACGAGACGGGGCCGTTCGATATCATCGGCGATATACACGGATGCGCGGTCGAGCTGATCGAGCTCCTGGATAATCTGGGGTATCGCCAGGTCGATCCGGCGGCTGCTTACACACATCCCGATGGCCGTCGTGCTATCTTCCTGGGAGATCTGGTCGATCGGGGACCGCGCGTGGTGGATGCGGTGCGCATTGTCCAACGTATGGTCGCCGCGGGCACAGCATTCTGTGTGCCCGGCAATCACGATGTCAAGCTCATGCGATGCCTGCAGGGTAAGAGCGTGCAGATTACGCATGGCCTTGGAGAGAGCCTGGCGCAGATAGAGGCACTGCCCGATGACGAGCGCGAGGAGTTCAAGAAGTCTTACATCACCTTTGCGGACTCCCTCGTCTCGCACTTCCTTTTGGATGGCGGCAAGCTTGTAGTCGCTCACGCCGGTATGAAGGAAACGTACCAGGGCAGGTCGTCTGGCCGCGTGCGCGATTTTGCTATCTGGGGAGACACGACCGGCGAAACCGACGAGTTCGGCCTACCTGTCAGATACCCGTGGGCGGACGAGTACCGAGGGCTGGCCACTGTGGTCTACGGGCACACACCGATACCTGAAGCCGAATGGCTAAACAACACCATTAACATCGATACCGGTTGCGTTTTCGGAGGCAGCCTCACGGCGCTTCGCTATCCGGAGCGTGAGCTGGTTCAGGTGGCCTCAAAGGAGACGTATGCGGTTCCGGCTAAGCCGTTCGTTAGCGCGCAATCTGACCAGCTTCCCGACGCCGAACACCCAATACCCAATACCGAACACCGAACACCCAACTCTGATCTCCTTTCCGCCCAGGATGTTATCGGCAAGCGCATCGTCAGCACGCCGCTCGCCGGAAGCGTAACCATCCGGGCCGAAAATGCGGCGGCGGCGTTCGAGGTTATGAGCCGGTTTGCCGTGGACCCGCGTTGGTTGATCTACCTGCCTCCGACGATGTCGCCCTCCGAAACGACCAAGGAGCCGGGGTACCTGGAGTATCCAAGGGAAGCGTTCGCTTACTATCGGGAAAACGGAATCCCGTCCGTGGTCTGCCAGACGAAACACATGGGCAGCCGGGCGGTAGTAGTGATCTGCAAGGATGAAGAGGCCGCATTCAAGCGGTTTGGTATTCGCGACGCGGTTGGGGAGTGTTACACCCGCACGGGCCGCCGGTTCTTTGCTGATTCGGATCTGCACAGCGCGTTTATCGCCGAGCTGCGGTCGGCGATCAGCCTTGCCGGGCTGTGGGACGAGCTGGAGACCGGCTGGCTGTGCCTTGATGCCGAGCTGATGCCGTGGAACGCGAAGGCTCAGGAGCTGTTGCGCGACCAGTACGCGGCGGTTGGCGCGGCGGCGAGGTTGGGGCTTGCAGCCGCCGGTGAGGTTACTGCGCTGGCGGTTGCACGCGGCCTGCCGCTGCACGAGATGGCAACCGCGCTGGCCGGGCGTCTGCAGAACGCCGAGCGCTTTGTAGCCGCGTATGGCCAATACTGTTGGCCGGTTAGCGGTCTGTCCGATCTTCGCCTCGCCCCATTTCACCTGCTGGCGTCCCAGGGCAAGACCTACTTCGACAAAGAGCACGAATGGCACGTTGCAATGCTGGCCCGGCTCGCGGAGCACAGTGCTTTATGCATGGCAACGGAGTCTCGAACCGTGGACGTATTGAACGAGGAAGTCCAGACCGCTGCGTCTGACTGGTGGGTTGAGCGCACGTCGGGCGGCAGCGAAGGGATGGTCGTAAAGCCTAGCGGCTTCGTCGCTAAGGGTCGTCGTGGCCTCGCGCAACCGGCTGTCAAAGTGCGTGGCCGCGAGTACCTGCGGATCATCTACGGCCCGGAGTACACTGATTCCAACAACCTGGACCGTCTGCGCAAGCGCGGCCTCAGCGCCAAGCGGAGTCTGGCCGTACGCGAGTTCGCGCTAGGCGTCGAGGGCCTAAACCGGTTCGTAAGGCAAGAGCCGCTGCGCCGAGTACACGAATGCGTCTTCGGCGTGCTCGCGCTGGAATCCGAGCCGGTCGATCCGCGCCTCTAGAGATAGTCACTATGCTTAACCCATCCGCCCCCCTACGCATGGCATCCGTCCAGGATCCGGTCATCCCGCTCGTGGGCGAGATGATCCGCAAACACCCCGGCACGATCTCGCTTGGCCAGGGCGTGGTCCACTACGGCCCACCGCCCGAGGCAGCCGAGGCAATCAGCCGGTTCCTGGCACAGCAGGACGCCCACAAATACGGCCCGGTAGCCGGTATACCGGCGCTCCACGACGTTATCCGCGACAAGCTCGGGCCAGAAAACGGGATCGAACTGGGACGCGGTAACGCGTTAGTGGTGACCGCGGGTGGGAACATGGCTTTTATGAACGCCGTCCTTGCCGTGGCGGACCCCGGCGACGAGATCATCCTGCAGACCCCGTACTACTTCAACCACGAGATGGCGGTGGCCATAGCCGGCTGTCAGACGGTGATGGTCCCCACGGATGCGAACTATCAACTGAATATCGATCTGATCGCGCGCGCCATCACAAACCGGACCCGCGCCGTGGTGACGATCTCGCCGAATAATCCAACGGGCGCCGTCTACCCGGAAGCGGACCTGCGGGCTGTCAACGAGATATGCCGCGACCGGGGTCTGTATCACATCCATGATGAGGCCTACGAGTACTTCACGTACGACGGCGCCTGCCACTTCTCGCCAGGTTCCATACCGGGCAGCGAGGGCCACACGATCTCGCTCTATTCGTTGTCCAAAGCATATGGTTTTGCAAGCTGGCGGATCGGTTATATGGTTGTGCCGGAAGACCTGCTTGTGCGCATCAAGAAGATACAGGACACGATCCTTATCTGCCCGCCTGTGATCTCGCAGTATGCTGCCGTTGGCGCTTTGAGCCGCGGCGCGCCCTATTGCCTGAACCATCTGAGTGCATACTCCGAAGTACGATCGATGGCAACCGCCAAGTTTGAGGAAATCCAGGATATATGTCAGGCTCCTCTCGCGCAGGGGGCGTTCTACTTCTTGTTGAAACTAAAAACAGACCGCCCAGCAATGGAGGTGGTCGAGACGTTGATTGCGAAGCACGGAGTTGCCGCCATGCCCGGTACCACTTTTGGCCTGCAAGATGGCTGCTCGCTCCGGGTCTCCTACGGCGCACTGCTTAAGGAGACAGCCGTGGAAGGCATAGGCCGGCTTGTACGCGGCATTCGGGAGATAGCATGAGAGTAATAAGCGTTCAGCTTGATATCGCCTGGGAAGATAAGGACACTAACCACGCCAAGGTCCGGCGTCTGCTGGATGCACGACCGGATCTCGAAGACTCGCTCATCGTCTTGCCGGAGATGTTCTCCGTAGGTTTCAGCATGAACGTGCCCGCTGTAGTCGAGCCACCGGACGGACCGACGCATACGTTCCTTTCGCAACTGGCCCGGCAGCACGGGGCGTGGGTTTTGGGCGGAGTTGTCACGCCCGACCCAGGCGGCTTAGGCCGCAACGAGGCCATCGCCTATCACCCGGAGGGCATTGAGATCGCGCGTTACTGCAAGATGCACCCGTTTACACTGGGCGGGGAGTCGAAGTGCTATGCGGCAGGGACGTGCCCAGTGGTGTTCGATTGCCGGGAGTTCCGGGTTGCACCGTTTATCTGTTACGACCTCCGCTTTCCCGAGGTGTTCCGCAAGGCCACTCGCCTCGGCGCGGAGCTGTTTGTTGTGATCGCCAACTGGCCAACAGCGAGAATTCACCACTGGACAGCGCTTTTGAAAGCCCGAGCCATCGAAAACCAGGCCTTCGTCGTTGGCGTCAACCGCTGCGGCACGGACCCCACCCTCACCTACACCGGTGGCAGCATCGTGGTCGACCCTCACGGCACAGTAATCGCCGATGCCGGCACCGAAGAGGGCATCACGGTTGCCAAGCTCGACAAGAAGCTCCTCCAAACCTACCGCGCCGAATACCCATTCCTCGCCGACATGCGTGACCCGAGCCGAACATAATGTTGTACGCCCGCGATAAATCGTGATAAACTTCCTCTTGGAGGATCGGACAATGCCTTCAAAATCAGCCTTGGCCGCGAACATGAGCGCGGATACCGACTCGGAGTGGAAGTACCTCGCTCCAAATCCCAAGCGTGAGACGGTCGACTTATTCGTATGCGGGACGCGTCTCGCGGCGTCGCGTGTTTACGACTCGATGCTGGATAATGGGTACACCGTGGAGGCTGCGGCGGGGGCATGGGATATCCCTGTGGAAGCTGTATTAGAGTGTATTCGGTTCTCGGAGCTACATGAGGCCGAGTTGAGTGCCGAGGCTGCCGATAATTGGCGGCGAGCGGAAGCCAGAGGTGTCCAACTTGAGCCTCCGGCTGATGTGTGACGCGGACGTCCAAGATCGAATACTTGTAGCCGCCCTGCGGACCGCCGGGCACGACGTGCAGACGGCAAATGAAATGGGCTTGCGAACCGCAGACGACAGTACCGTCCTTCATGCAGCTACTGCAACGGATCGAGTTTTGTTGACTTATAATGTCAAGGACTTCGAAGAGCTTCATCGAGAACACCCGGATCATGGTGGTATTCTTGGCATCTACAAGCACTCAACACGTCGAAAGAACATGTGCATCCCAGCCATTATCCGTGCTTTGGCAAATCTGGAATGGACCGGTTGGGAATTGCGAGGTCAATTCAACGCTCTCAACGCATGGAACTATTGAGGGAAGCCAAGATGATTAAAGAATATGATCGCGTGGTGCTGACCGAGGATCTGCCGGACGAGAACTTAAAGGCCGGAGACGTTGGCACGGTTGTTATGATATATGGCGACCACGAAGGCTACGAACTCGAGTTCTTCAATCTATGCGGTGAAACGATAGCCGTCGTCACAGCATACACTCGACAGGTTCGCCCCGTCGATGCGGGCGAGATTTCCCACGCCCGCCCCCTAGCTGCCGCCTAGGGGTGTCCAACACAATCCCCACCGCCACGCCTTATCCCTTTAGCCGTACGTTAAACGGAACGTAACCCAGGTCCTTACAGGTCTTACCTATAAGACAGTCGAATAAGGTACAGCAGAACCGTAGCCATCAAACACCGTCCAAGGACCACCCATTGCATCTCCTATTCGATTTACGACGTTCGGGCTCCCACTCACCCACTTACCCACTCTCCATCTCATCCACTCTCCCACTTGCCCCATACGCCGGTCTGCGGTCTGCGGTCCGCGGTCTGCGGTCCGCATTCACGCTGATCTTGGTCGTTCTCGCCTCCTCCGCGCTCGCGCAGTCCAAACCACCCGGCCCGCAAATGCCGGCAGCGGGCGATATCACCATCAAAGCCCCAGGTCAGTTGCTGTGGGAGCCGGAGGTCAACTACTTTCTATCGCCAGGACCGGTGCGCATCATTATCGAGGATGCAACGACCCATGAAGAGACCGTCCTTATTGCCGATGATGCCGAGGGGAAGACCAATGGCGACGTCATTGTAAAGGGCAATCTACGCGTCGAGCGCGCCGAGGGCAATATTCAGGGGCATGGTGGCGCCTATAACTACAACACCCGGGAGGGTGAGATCCATAATGCGACCTCAAAATATCTGCATAGCACCCTGACCGGAGACAGTCTTAAGATCACCCTGGACAAGAAAGGGCGCCAGGTACTGCTGGCAAGCCACGCGACCTTTACCACGTGTATTCAGGATAAGCCGCACTATCACATAACCGCTCGCGAGATTAGAGTCACGTCCGATGAACACGTAACGGCGAAGGACATCACCTTTTGGCTTGGCAACATGCGGCTAATCTCGCTGCCGAGTATCTCCAAGGACTTTGGGCACGGCACCGACAGTGGCATCCCACTGCCCGGCTATTCACGCGAGAACTGGATCCAGATCCACTTTCGCAATGGGGTGATCGAAGAGCCTGTGCAGAACCTGCGCTACGATATCATCGCCTCGCTGCGGCAGACGCCCTCCGGCACAATCGCATACGAGCGGGATCTTGGGCACCCCGCGGATAACGCCCGGCCGCCTGACACGCGAAGGTTCATCATCACCGAGCCGCAACGCACGGCCCTTGAAACCACTCCGGCTCTTCTGCGCAGCGCTCCCTTCGAATCGGACGACAAGCGGAACACCTTTTACGCCCTGTTGACATCCGACACGTTTGTGTATAACCGCAGCCGGACGGACCTGAACATCAGCAGGCTCCCGGAAGTCGGCTTTAGCATGCGCAACATACTCAATCGTCCCTCGCCAATCGGCAATAACACTGCGCCCTACGAACGCGCAGAGTCGGCCTTTGGTACCGGCTTTCTAAGCCCCGCAGAGTGGTTTGTCAATGCGGAGGCCGGGTTGGGTTACTTCAACGAGAATCCCACGAACGCGCATGATACGCGGCTGGGCACCCGTGTGGATGCGACCAGCCCCCTATTTGTGATCACCCGCCCACTATATATCCGCTACGGTGGAACCGCTTGGATGAACACGTATGGCGATGGCGACTTCTATACGCTCGTATCGCCGGAGTTCGAGACGGACTATCTGATTAGCCACAACACACTTGTGGGGGCGGCCTACCGGTATGAGAAGGACTTTGGCAAGACGCCATTCGCCTTCGATAGCCGGGATGTTACACACGAGATGCGGTTGATATACGGCTACATCGGCCCCAATTGGGCCTACGACTCAACGATAAAGTATGACATGCAGCGGTTGCGATCTTATGACAGTGTCTACAGCGTGCGCAAGCGGTTTGACTGCATGGAGTTCGGCTTCGCCTTCCACACGCGCAACCAGGCCTTCAGCCTAATCTTCAATCTTCTGCCTGGTTCCACCCGTGCTCACCAATAAGCGGAACGAAAACGCACTCGCCGTGATTCTCCGATACCACCTCGCCCGTCTCCGTCTTGCGAATCACCTGCAGGGTCTGCATATCGTGGCTGCCAACGGGTATCACAAGGCGTCCGCCAACCTGTAGCTGGTCGATGAGCGGCTGCGGAACACTGGGTGATGCGGCCGTAACGAGTATGCGGTCATAAGGAGCGGAGGACGCAAAACCCTGGCTGCCGTCGCCCGCGTATATAGCCACGTTCTGGTAACCAAGCCAAGTGAGCAGCTCTCTGGCGCGGTCCGCCAGCGTCTCATGACGCTCGACGCTCACTACCTGCCGTGTCAGCTCAGCCAGAATGGCGGTCTGATAGCCGGACCCGGTCCCAACTTCGAGAACGAACTCGTCTCCGAATATGCCCAATAGCTGGGTCATCTGGGCGACCATTAGCGGCTGCGATATAGTCTGTTTGGCGCCTATGGGCTGGGGGCGGTCGTCGTACGCCTGGGATTGAACAGCTTCGGGGACAAATAGGTGCCGGGGGACTCGCTCCATAGCGTCCAGGACACGCACATCGGTAATTCCGCGCGCCTCCAACTGTTCACGCACCATACGCTTGCGTTCAGCCTCTTCGGACATAACGTACCATTCAGCTATCGATAGGCTTGAGCAGTGGAAACATGATGACATCACGAATGGACGCGGCGCTGCTCAGCACCATAGCCAACCGGTCGATGCCGATGCCCAGCCCACCCGTGGGCGGCATGCCATACTCCATCGCCCGGAGGAAATCCTCATCCATCGGATGCGCCTCATCATCGCCCGCCTCGCGCTGTTTCACCTGGTTTTCAAACCGCTCCCGCTGCTCCAACGGATCGTTGATCTCGGAGAATGCATTGCCAAGCTCCTGCGTTAAGGCGTAGACCTCGAACCGCCGAACGAGGCCGGGGCAACCGGACCGCTTTTTGGCGAAAGGCGACGTCTCGATAGGGAAGTCCACGATAAACGTTGGCTGAACCAGATGTGGCTGCGTGAACCGCTCGTGGAGCTTCTCGATAATCCCGCCGACCGTGTTCTCGTGCTCCGTAGGTATACCCACGCGCTCGCAGGCTGCCTTGGCCGACGCCAGGTTCGTCAGCTCCTCCGGTTGCACGCCCGCATACTCGCGTATACCATCAAGCATTGCCAGCCGCCTCCAGGGGCGGCGGCTGAAATCCACCTCTTCCGGAGCGCTTTCGCCGTTCCGCGACTTGCCGTGGTAGGTCATTCGTGGCTCGCCGTTGACGGCGGTACACCCAGCGACAAATATCTCCTCGGTCAGGTCCATAATGTCATCTAGGTCAGCGAACGCCTGGTATAGCTCCAGCAGCGTGAACTCCGGGCTGTGTTTGGTCGAAATCCCTTCGTTCCGAAACACGCGGCCAATCTCATATACCTTTTCGAAACCGCCCACTATCAGCCGCTTGAGATAGAGCTCGAGGGCGATGCGCAGCTTGAAGTCGTGGTCGAATGCGTTGTGGTGCGTCATAAACGGCCGAGCTGCGGCTCCGCCGGCCTGCCCTAACAGAACCGGTGTCTCCACCTCCAAGAACTCCTGGTCGTCGAGGAGCCTTCGGAGAGCCGTTACGAGCCTACAACGCTTAACCAGGGTTTCGCGCGCCTCGGGGTTAGCCAGAACGTCCAGGTAGCGCATGCGCTGCCGGTGTTCCGTATCGCTGAGGGCCGAATGCTGCTCGCCATCGTCACCCTCCTTGCCGATGGGAAGCGGCCTCAAACACTTGGCTAGAAGCGTGTAGCTTCGAGCGTGGACGGAGATTTCGCCGGTGCGGGTCTTGAAGACGAAGCCGTTGACGCCAACGATGTCGCCGATGTCGAGGTCCTTGAACCGCTCGTACTCCTCCTCGCCAACATCGTCCTTTCGGACATATACCTGTATGCGCCCGGACCCATCCAGAAGGTTGATGAACGCGGCCTTCCCCATAATTCGCTGCTGCACAAGGCGGCCTGCAATGGCTACATCGTGGGTTTCAAGCTGATCAAAGTGAGCGGCAATATCGGCAGCGGAGTGGGTCCGGCTGTATTTCTCTAGGGCGTAAGGATCCTGTCCCAGGGCACGCAATGCCTCAACTTTGGCTATTCGCTCGGATCGGATCGTCTGCTCTTCGCTCATTTACGGATGTTATCGATGCGGTATCGACAATGCCCGTCCGGAATGGCTACGGTTACCACATCACCCACCACGCGGCCAAATAGCCCCTCGCCAATCGGGGATTCGTCAGATATGCGGTCGTTATCGGGGTCAGACTCTACCGAGCCGACGAGCGTAAAAGTCCACTGCTCCTTGGCATCCAGATCCGTGACGGTTACAATGGAGCCGATGCCCACGTGGTCGTCCGGGATTTCGGCTTCATCCAGTATCTGAGCGGACTGCATAATACGCCGCAGCTCCTGAATACGGCCTTCGATGAGCGCCTGTTCGTTCTTGGCGTCTTCGTATTCGGCGTTTTCCGAGAACTCACCGAACTGCTTGGCGTCACGAATTCTATCTGCGACCACATGCCGCTCAACGGTTCGCAGCCGCTCCAACTCCTTGTCAATCTTCGCATGCCCCTGGGGGGTTAGAACAATGCGATAATCCGTAGACATGCCACGCTCCTTGAAAGCCGGTCCGGGTTGCGGGCTTCGGCTGAGCTGTTGAATATGCAAAAAGGCACTGATGCCACAAAGGGTCACCAGTGCTCACTGTGCTAAAGTGCGCGTATGGAAAGAACGCGCGACAGTATACCCCGATTTCGCAATCTCAGTCAAATTACGCTGCACAAATCTAAGACGCCGTTTCGACGGTTGTGTAACCGGAATCTTCGGTCTCGTCATTGGGCAATCATTCCCTTAATCTGCCGGTACGACCCATAACTGTTTCTTATACACGAAGCTGAGCTTGCGGCCACCGGGCAGCCATTTCAACCCCCGGTAGACTGGGCGTGGCCGCTCCACGGGATACCTCATCCACCCAACAAGGTGCATCTGGCTGCCGTCCAGCTTGCTGACGAGTAGCTCCAATGTCTCCTGCACCGGTGGCGACCTATGAAAGACACGCCTTTCCAATTGACCGATTAGCGTATCGTGACGCCGCTTAAACAGCCATGCCACGCGGGTGCCGTCAGGCGAGAACTGGATCTCCTCGACTGTGGCCGATTCCGGAACGGGAACGCTGTGCGTGTGCTCCTGCAGCCTGCTACCGAAGTTCCTCGCGGAAAGGTCCACATCGCTGATCGCGACCGTGTTGCCATTGTCCCGAAAGTTGCACAGATGCGCGCCACATTGCCGCAGGTTGGACCATTGCAGTGCAGCTTTAGGCAAGATCAGTGCATCGGGATGGCCCGGAATACGAATGTCGTATATTCGGACAGCGAATGGGGTGTCTCCATCTTTGTAACCGATCTCGGATAGGTGTCCGCTGTCGAGCCAGCACAGGTTTGAATCAAGGCTCCAAATGTGGTGATATGAGCCATCCATCTGCGCGACGTGCTGCTGAGTACCCGCATTCCAACGGACTGCTTTACCGTCCGGCGACGGGTTAATCCATCTTGGAGTGCCGCCGTATAGGCTATAGGGCCGTCCCAACTCCGAAAGATGAAAGCGGTGCCCGGTAGGGAGATCGAGTAACAGATGCTCGCGCCTGGGCGCGGTACGATTTGTGACTGCTAGGGTGATTGCATTAGGAGTGGACTGGCGGTTCACCAGGATCTCGAGACGGTGCGGTGATATCCATTGATAGACCGGGCCGGTATCTATTGCCTCACCACTCGGTAACGTATAAACTTGAGTCCACCAGTCCGCCGTCGACGCAACCGGCTTGGACCGCGCCAGCAGCGTCTCCCGATCGCGGGTAAGCGCAAACCAAACGACCACAAGCGTGGTTATCAGGGCTATTGCGATACCTAATCGACGTCGTCTCATTTCGCGTTCACCATTGCTTGTTGCTGCTCAGTGTGCTGAGGCATGGTTGTACCCGTTTGGCCGTTGGCCACCGTCCTCAAAGAACTCATCCCCCGCGCCTGTCCAACCACACCATTATGGTACGATAACCATCATGGCGCGCCTTAAACGCCTAATCCTCCCAATACTACTTCTCCTCGCCGTTTCGTCGTTCGTCTACTACACCCATCGCCAGCTTGTAGGAGCCGATGCAACGCGAAGGCTGTACCAAGCCGTGGAGCTTCAAGACCTCGACACGGTGCGGCAGTTGCTGGATGCCGGCGCGAACCCAGATGCACGCCAACAACAGCCTGACCCTCCGCGCGGGCTGGTTGCTTTAGTAAAGGCCCTGCTCGGGAGAGGCAGATCAAAAGGCAAAGGACCACGCGTTCTTACACGTGCAGTGGTCACTGATTCTCAAACCATCGTTCGGCTGCTGTTAGACCGAGGGGCACAACCTGAATACTATGACGACGCGAATTATCAAGGTACACCCTTGTGTTTAGCGGCCAATATCGGCGCAGATGATGTTGCAAATCTGCTGATCGAGCATGGGGCGAATGTAGATAGCCATAACTCAAACGGGCAAACCGCGCTCATGAACGCCGCGTGGGGGACGAATACGGTGAAAGTTATACAGACCCTCGTTCAGCACGGCGCAGGGCTTAACGCACGAGACGATTCCGGGGACCGTCCTCTAATCTATGCTTGCTATGGCCACAACCTAAGACCAAACGAGAAATCAATACGCCTCTTGTTGGAGCTTGGCGCCGATCCAAACGTGGCGAACCGGCTAAAGGAACCCCCACTATCGATCGTATCCAAAGCCCACGACAAGCAGATGGCTGCCCTCCTCAAACGCTACGGTGCGAAACGATGAATGAACAGAAAGGACCGGCAACTGCCGCGCGGAACCGGCGTGCAGCAGCCATCGCTGCCCTGGCAATCCTGGCGCTCTCACTCTGGTACGCCTATCGCACGATTGAACACTACAGGTCAGTTGAGCAGGATTACAGCTCGGTCCAACGCGTACTGATGGACTACGAATCTCCCATAGAGGCAAACCGTATCAGAGCCATACGGCAACTCATGAGGCCGCCTCTGCTCGCCGGGTTGCGCCAGCCGGCAATTCGTTTGGCTGTTGGGTCGCTTTTGAGCGACCCGTCTGCCAAAGTCCGCTCGACCGTCGGGTTACTGATTGCATTCAATCTATCCAGTTACAAGGTTGAGAGCGATGAGCAGCGCCTAATACTCACTTCTCTGTCCAAGGCGATTGTCACAGAAGAGGATAAGACTAACCGGTTCGGATTTGCCTTCTACCTGAATGACTATTTGCTAACCGGCAATCCCATAGCGACGTCTAAGATTACGGATACAACGCTCCTTGAATGCCTGCCGTACTGGAAGCAGGCCGCGGCCGGCGGGGATGATCGCGATACCGCATCCTCGGCTTCGGATCTGGTGGAACGCTTTGCGGAGCGGGCCAGGCTCTATCAGCTAGCCATAGCGGCATCACGACAACTAACGGTTGGAGGGCCGAGCGGGCCAGCAGACGAGATCCATCGCGGAGGCAGCGACCAGTCCTCGAAGGAAGTCGTGACAATTGGCTATTTTCCAGGCAAGCCCGAGATAATCGAACGCGTCTCGGTAGCTCTCAAGAAGACCGGCCTGCAAGCGGATGTCGAAGGCTCTAAATCATTCGGAATTACCGTGTCGCTAAATATGGAGGCTCGCGGCCGCCAACTGCTCTGCAAGCTGGTGCTAGAAGACAGACTACCTATCGAGATCCCGCCACATCCTGTTCACGGGTACGCGAAATAACGCTCGATAGCTACAGCTATAGGGCTGCCACCGCCCACCAATCCGCCCACGAAGGTGGGCGGCTGGCCGCAGGAACGACAGCAGTGCGGTTCAGCCCACTGACGATGCCGCACCCCGCAGATTCCCTGTCTTATCTGTAAAGACCGTAAACGCGGCACATGCCTCAGAACTCAGAACTACTACCACCTATCTCCCCGCCAAATATATATTGAAAAATGTGCGCAATCCCTCTTGACAACCCGACGGTTGTACAGTACAATGTAGACGGGTGTTGGGTAATCAGTAAGTGACCATAGTGAATTGAATTCACAGACGTGACAAGCAGATTCTCCAACGAATCAGTCGGGCGTATTACACGCCTAAACCTGTTGCACGAATAACACGAGGAGATTAGGCGCACTCATACGGTATTTCGAACTGCGCACCCTTGGATTTTTCCCGTTTATGCGTAAAGACTGTAAAGACAACGAACAAACGAATCAACAAACACAAACCCACTGGTAAACAGGTCCTGAGCCCAAGCGCCGTAATTACTGCCCGCGCGGAGGCTCGTTGAGTGGCAACGGAACCCACTTAGCCGGTCAAACTGTAAACATGCCACGAAATGAGACGCGCGGATTAAGGTGCTGGTGGCGGAACCAACGTCCTCAAAGCTGGGAAAAGGAGTGAAATATACCCGGAACTGAGTGCAACGGCGTTCCGGAATCGGCGCAAAACGAGCCACGTTAAAACAACGAACAAACGAAACGACAAACACGAACCTACCGGTAAATAGGACCTTAGCCCAACAGCCGTAATTACTGCGCGCGGTCTGCGGTCGATCCCGTTACTCCTCCTTCAATCCACTCGACGCCAAGCTCTGCACGATCTGGCGCTGGAAGATGAAGAAGATCAGAAGCACCGGCAGTATCGAGACCATCGCCCCAGCCATCTGCATGTTGTCCTTGCCGGGGAAGCGGCCCTGCAGCATTGCGACAACCAGCGGAAGCGTGTACTTTCGCTCGTCAAGAAGGATAATTAACGGCCCGAGGAAGCTGTTCCAGGAGCCGAGGAACGTGAGAATACCGAGCGTGGCCATAAGCGGCTTGGAGAGTGGCAGGATAATGGAGATGAAGGTGCGCCACTCGGTAAAACCCTCCAGCCGCGCGCTCTCGATGAGACTGTCGGGGATCTTCTCGATAAACTGGCGCGCCAGAAACACGCCGAACGCCCCCGCCAGGCCGGGAATGATCAGCGGCAGCCAGGTATCCAGCCAGCCGAAGTCACGAAACAGCAGGAAGCTCGGCACCAGCAGCACCGTTCCGGGGATCATCATGGTCGCCAGCAGCGCCAGGAACAGAACCTCCTTGCCGGGGAAGCGGTGCTTGGCAAACGCGTAGCCCGCCAGTGTGCACAGCAGCATGCTCCCGGCGGTCGAAAACACAGCTATCACAAGGCTGTTCCAGCTCGAGCGCAGCACCAGCCCGGCGTCGATGAGGTCGCGATAAGGTTGGAGGGTCGGATGGTGGACGATCATGCTCACCGTCGGCTGCATCACCTCGGTCATTGGCTTGACGGAGGTGACGAGCATGCAGTAGAACGGCATTGCCATAACA
>Ga0207011_1131_pt1 | contig 15294 bp, 6 predicted proteins | sample Alteio_BWMinCont_79_FD_153466 | JGI IMG/M metagenome (GOLD analysis project Ga0207011, IMG submission 153466) | Enriched cells from forest soil in Barre Woods Harvard Forest LTER site, Petersham, Massachusetts, United States -... | ecosystem: Environmental > Terrestrial > Soil > Temperate forest >...
TTGATATTGGCGGCGGTGGAGGCGGAGCCGGTGGCAGCGTCGGGGCATCGGGTAACCCAGGGGGTTCTGGTGGTACTGGCGGTGCTGCCGGAAAAGTAACAATCGTATCGGCGGGTGCTTACAAGGCTGCTCAGATAGTTGGCTTTTCTGTCCTTGACTTTGATGGCGCGGCTGGTGGCAGCGGTGGTGCCGGCACGGCTACAACAGCGGGAGGAGGCGGCGGCGGTGCTCCTGGCTTTGGCGGTGGCGGTGGCGGCGGCGCAGCCGGTATCGGCGGCAGCGGAAATGTGGGTGGTGGCGGCGGCGCAGCCTTCAGCTGGCTCGGTGGAGGAGGTGGAGGCGCCGGCACCAATGCCAGCTCTACCTCTGCAACTGGTGGCGGTGGCGGATCTTCCACAGGTCCGACTGGTCAAAACAGTGTCGGCGGGGTGGGAGGTATAGCTACTGGCGGGGGCTCGGCCGGTGTAAATGGTTTAGGTGGTTTTACCATCGACACAAAGGGCAACTTTAACCCCAGCTCTGGCTCAGGCGGTAACGGCGGCGGCGCTACCGGGACAAACGGCGGTGTTGGCGGCGGTCCTGATGCACCCGGCACCGGAGGTAATCAATTTGGTGCAGCTACCGCCGGTCAAACCGGAGGCAATACAACGACAAAGACCGGCAACGGCCAAATATTTTTTACTGTCGGAGCTAACAGTGGTACATTGGCAAATTCCATTGGCCTCGATACACCGACGCTGACCGTGACCGGTACAAAAAAAGCTGCCATTTTTTTGGGCAATGGCTCTGATTTCTCCAATGTTGTGGCCGCTACATTAGTGCCGGGTTCTACCCTGGGACTTTCCGAGGCTCACCAGGTGCTCACCATAAGCGGAGCAATCACAGGCGCGGCGGTGCTCGATTTGCAAGGGGCTACAGGACTGCAACTCAATGTGCCAGTGACCGCCACTTCAACTGTAAATCTATCATGCGGTATCGCTTCAGGACAATTGGCAACCGGAGGCAATATCACCAGCAACGCTCTTGGTATCGTCACCGCACCGACAGTCAATCTTTCGGCCCTATCTCTCAATGGCTCCGGTGGCAGCATAACAGCGGAAGTAAAAGCGTCGTCGGTGTCAGCTATTTCCACTGTCATATCAGGCTCCGGTGCGGCTACGATCAATCTGACTGTGGATACGAGCGGCGGAAAGGCGACCAATATTACTGGCGGTGGCACCGGCGCGAACGGCGTATTTAATCTGATTGCCCAGGGCACAGGGACAATAGGTAGCACCGGGGCTCTAAAGGGACCGACGATCAATATCAATTCCAGCGTCCCCGTAGGAACGGCAGCCAAGCCATTTCTGACCAATACAACCGGTACTCTTACTGTTAATGAAAGTACCAGTAACCAAGTCTTTATCAGTGATTCCAATACCGCTACCATGACGCTGCAGAGCACCATTACCTCCGGTGGCTCAATAAATGTAATCAGCGCCGCAAAAACATTCAATGTAGATACCCTGAACTACAACAACATTACGCTGCAAGATACGTCTACAACCGCAGGGTCGACGATTGTCCTGGCAAACGCGGCTGGTAGTCAGGTAGGCTCTAGCTTTAGCACAGTTTCGATCACGAGCGCTACAGCGACAATCACCACGGGAGCGGGCAATGGAATTGTGGGCAGCAGTGTGTCATTGGACAGTACGGCTTCAACGGTCGGCACGTCCGGTGCTTCTGTCGCAGTAAGTGCTCCTGTTTTGACTGTATCGGCATTTGGCGCCAGCGGCGCTGCTTTTGTCACCGATGGGCAGGTGGCGGTGCTTAATGCGGGTGGGGCAACAACTTCTTATAGCATTACGTCATCCGGCCTGACCGTCGGTGGGGCTATTACCGGCGACAAGATCACCCTTACCGACAGCAGTGCTGTTGCTCCGTTGGTAGTCAATGCCAATATTGGCACAAGTAAATCCAGCTCGGTCTCGCTTGTATCGGACGATGGTATGAGCCAGACTAATACCAAAGCAGTAGTGAGTGGCCTTGCTGTTTCGTTCAAAGGCAATTCGGGAAATATCGGATCGACAGGTCAGTCAATTCTTACGAAGGCTTCAGCGACTCTCGCAATCACAGGCGCTGCTGGTGCCTCAAACTTTATCGATGAAAACGGCAAGGCTGCACTGATTGCAGGCTCGGATTCGGCTTCCGGCACGGGTACCCTCAATCTTGTGGATGCCAGCGCACTTTCGGTCACTGGAGCAGTAAGTTTCGGCACGGTCAATATCACCGCTCCTTCGGTTGCTGTGACTGGATCGGGTGTAATTACAACTGGCGATTTGAAAATAACAGCACCAGTGGTAACTATAAATCCAACTGCCGGTTCAGGCATTGTCATCACAGGGGCGGCGGGCAGCGCAAGCTTCCTCAGTGGCGGTGCGCTCAGTATTGCGGGCACTGATAACAGTATCTCCATTTCGCCAGGCCAATCTCTTACGCTGGGAAATTTTGCCGGCCCTGGTATTAAGGCCACAACTTCGATCACATTGGGTGATTCCAAGACTGGTGCTGGAAATCCGCTCAAGGGTGCAATCAGCTCCGGTGCCGGTGCCTCCAATCTAACAATAAACACCACAGGCACTTTCACAAGCGGCCTCACCACCATTTCGCTAAACAGCCAAACTACTGGCGGTACCCTAGATGTCAACGCCAAGAGTCTGTTGTTTCTCAATAATCCGAGCTTCAATCCGATCTTGTTTCAAGCCCCAGGTACAACCACCGGTGGCACTGTAAATCTCAATTTGAGTGGCACCCAGGCCGTTACCTTAAATACAACCGCAGGTACAGCCAAGACCGGAGCCCTGTATGAGATAGCCACCGGTGCCGGCACTGGCGGTACGGTAGCCGTGACTGTGGCGGGTAATTTAAATGTAGTTACTGCGGCCAGTATTTCGACTGGTCCGTTGAGCAATGTCACCCTTTCAGGTGCAAAAGGAATGGCTGTGGCTGACGCCACTATGCTGACCTCGGGATATCAGAATGTTACTCTTAGCTCTGGCAGTACCTCTCCCTTTGTCATCGGGGGTGGTCCAAATGTGCTCAATGGCACCGCGGGTAATATCGATGCCGCCAATATCAGTGTCAATGCAGTGGGTACTATTACAGCTGCAGCGGCCAATAACATAGTGGCAACCGCAAGCGCGACGTTTTCAAATGATAAAGGCGTGCTGACAATGACCGGCATTGGCGGCGGTGTCGTATCAGGTGGCAACCTGACCCTGACAGCTAAGTCCGGTATTGTGCTGGGTGACTCTAAGACTGGCCTTAACGATCCGCTCGCGACAGATGGGAAGGCTACACTACCCACCTTGCAGAGTTTGACAATCAATGCTGGAAGTGGTGCCTTCACCAGTGGCATCAGCTCCTTTGTAATGGATGCGAATAATTCCGGTAATAAGCTTTCTATTACAGCAACAAATGTCGTTGAAGCGGGAGGACCGGTCAATCCGTTGATCACGCTGAAAACGGACAGCAATGCTGGTCTCGCTGGCACTCTCATCCTCGATTTGACCGGCACACAAGCAGTCACCCTGGATACGACTGCCTCCGGCGCCAAGTCACCGACATATCTGGTCTCGAATGCTGGGCCTGTCGCTGGAACAAACTCGATCGACGTCACCGTCGGTGGTGTGTTGACGGTAAATAAAGGCGGCGTTGCCGATGCAAGCGGTTGCGATTTGACTCTCAACGGCGCGAAGGGCTTTATCTTTAATGATTCAGCCTTGCTTTCATCGAATAATCTGAACTCGGTAAACCTAGTCTCGGGCGGCGCCACTCCATTGCTCATTGGCACCGGCAGCACCGGCACAAACTTCATTAACGGCAGTGTCTCAGCCGGCAATGTGATAATCACATGCCTCAAAGGTGTTGATATTGCCGCCAGTGGTGGTGTTACGTCCAATACATCGGTGAAATTTGAGACGTCCGATTTTGACAACGCGGGCGTCGTAACTGGTGGTGGCCTGCCCACTTCTACCCTTACATTTGACAGCACTGCCCTGGCCGGAAAAAATGGCATAAACATTACCTCTGAAGGTAATGGTCAATATGCGGGAAACTCATTCAACAAGCTAGTCATCACCGCACTAGGTGCAATCAACTTGGAAAATGTGTTTAACGGGACCAACGCCACCACATTGAACGATCTGCCCAGTGTGTCTATCTCAACTCCGGGAAAACTGACATTTGCTCCAAACCCGGCTGGTGTTCCCGTCGCCCAAGATGGAACGTTATCCATAACGGCGGCATCTCTAGTTTCCACAGCAACGGGTCCAATTACATTTACCGGATCAACAAGCGGTGTAGGCACATCCACAAACATAACGGTGATACTGACGGGAACGACACCCGTGACAATTGGTTCCGGCAATGGAAATGTTAGTTTTGCCTTTACCGGCCCAGGCTCCGGTACGTTTGATTTTGGCACTGGTGGAGTCCTAACTGTCCAGCAGGTGCCGACTTTGACTACGGGCGGCATGAAACTCGAAGGCTCCTCCGTAATAGTCAATACCAGTATAACGGCTCCCGTCATTCAGCTAAATGCCAATAGTAAGTCAGGCACGATTAACACCAATACTTTCACCCTGAATGGTAGTACCAGCGTTCAATTAGGCATAGCCAATCCCAAAGTGGCCAAAACTGATATTAACGTGAATGCGCCCACGGTGGTGCTTGGCGGAGTTAGTTTGGTCAATGGTAATGTGCTAACCGGCTCTCTCAACATAAGTAACAGTAGCGCGGGAAGCGTAACCGTTTCGTCGAACAACAATCTTGCTTCTCTAAATTATGTCGGACTTGGAATTGGGACTACTACACTGGAATCAGTCACAACCACCAGTGGCGGAATAAGTTTCAACACAGGCGGATCAACAACGGTTGATGCCGGCGCAGGGTTAAGTGCGACTGGAGGTGGCATCACCCTTGTGGAAAATGGTGCAGCAGGCGGTGTAATGACACTACTTGCCGGCAGCTCGTTAGTCACAAGTGGTGGCAATGTATTCATACAAAATAACGCCTTCCCAGTCGGCGGCAACGGTATTGTATTTGGAAATAATGTAGATATTCATGCCTCAGGCACTGCAAAAGGCGTTGGTCAGGTTGATATAGTGCTTGGAGATGCTCCGGCGCCCAATCAATTGGCACAAGGGGTGATACCGGCCACAAACACGCCATTGATGATAAGTTCGGGCGGAGCTACTGTGACCTTCTCGAAGGTAGGAGATAGCACTGGCACGATACAGTCTAATGGTTCCGGTAACGTTCTAAACGCAGATGGCCGAAACGTTGTTTTCTATAATGGCGGCAGTGCAACCGGGGGCATAATTGTCCTTGGCAGTGGCGATACAATTACGGCTGATCCACCTGCTGGATCTGGTGTTTCCGCTTCTGTCGGGGTTATGTCTGCTCCTTCGTTAGGTGCACCCTCTCCAGCCGCGTCTGCGTCTTCAATCACGGGCAGCACCGCCGCAGTACATTCGCCTGACACATTTACCTCATTCAATGAAGCGTCAACCTCGTCGTCGGTCGCTTCCGGCTTGAGCAATATATCGGCCCAAAATCAAATGCAGTCTATTGATGGACAGATGCCTCTGCAGCCGGGCGCGCAGCTGCTACCGCTAACACAAACTCTGCCATTAACACAATCGCAATTGATGCAAGGGTCACAGGGCGGTTGGTCATATAACAGCTTGCCATCTGTCCAGGTCGCCTCACCCGTTCTCGGAGCAATCAGTAAGACAACCGGTACGGCGGAGAAGAAGGCACATACGCTGACAGGTTTTGCCTCCAACTGTGCCGTGCGTCAACTTGATCAAGGTCCATTGCTGCTTGCTCCGGCTGAAAATACCACTGTGCAAACAGGCTGCGGTGCGGTCGATGTTGCCGCTCACTCAGTTGCCTTGATCATTGCCTTTAAGGGTGGAGTGGCGGTTTATAATTTGCATGATTGCAAACATGACAGTGTTGTGATCCGGTCGGGTGGCCACCGTGTCGCTCTCACTCCCGGTCGCAATGCCGTGGTGACAAAACAAAGCGTGCAGTATTTTGAGGATGCTAATCCCGCCGATTTTGTAGGCTATCGCAAATTGGCGGCAAAATCATTCGATGATGGGGTTCAGGTGTTGCAGTCGGAGTTTAACATCTTCTCTTTGATGCAGGGGCTTGCCCCTGTCAAAGCGATGATGCAGTCACCGGATCCTGTGCATAAGAAGGCCTGTGCGTCGATGTTGAAGACGGCCGCAATCTTGCAGACAATCGGTGACGGTACGCCATTTGAGCTTATGCCGAGAACGAGAATTGCCACCACTTCCATGGTGCCTGTTGTGCCCGGGGCTAATGTCAGATAGTCAAATCAGAGACATTAGTGCTCTAGTGCTTTGCCTTGGCTTTTGGTTCCGCACTTCCAAAGGGATCGCCTACTCTTAGATCTTGGAACAGGCCTTCTGTCTCTGCGCGCATTGATTGACGCATAAATTCATTGAAGTCTGCGATTAATCTGTAGTCTTTGGGAATGGCAAAGCCTACCTGCGAAGCCGGAACTTCTTCGTAGCCCAAGTAGGAGAATTCGACGCCGGTTGTACCGTCCTTGAGGGAGTGAGTTAATGCGATTGGCAAGCCTTGGTCCGCTGGCACATGGGCCAGTCTATTTACAGCATTGTACGCTCCGGCCGGTAAGTGCAGCAAATGTTCTCTTACGAGCTCACTGCTCAGGATCACAGACTGGTGCTCGGCATGAGGAGGAAACACCGCCATTTTAGGGGGTCCATTTTTGCTGCCATAAAATCCGAGGTCTTCTTCCGGAGTACGCTGTTTCAGTAGACAGCGGGTCGCTAAAATGCCTTTGTACAAAGTAGGTGGAGATGGTTTTGCCTGGTTTTTATCAATGGTGACGAGCCTGAATCGATGTAGTTTGTCCAGGTCGCAGTATATTTTTAGGGCCTGCGTTACACCGTATAAGTGCCAGTCTGGAGCGCTGGCGACAAAGAAAAATTCATGTTCGTAAGGCACCAGCCTCAGACTGTGGCTATTGATGTAGAGCCTCTCGTGGCCCAGCTTGAAGTGGCGCTGCTTGATCAAAAAAGACGGCTCATCTGCTGCCAGTATCTTGCCTGCAGCAAGTATGAGCACGGCTAGTATTGAGAACAATATTCGAAAATGTGCCAGAGTAAAAATTCCTTCTAAAAAGCCAAGCAAGCGAAATCACGCACCGCCATATTCAATTTAATTGACTCGAACATCATGATGACGCCGGTCAATGTTCGCGGCAGTATGGAGGCCATACATTCACGGCGTCTATGGTCCGGTCGATACATCTTCGCACATTTTGAGGCCGAGGCGAGTACGAAGGTCCTTAAACTATTGGGCCCCCATGGATTGGCCTTTCCGGGGCTCAGCACGGATCTTGGCAAAATTGAGCTACTCTGAGATTTACAACCTCGATAGACCATCGTGAAGGCTGAAGGAAGGAAAGGGGGCTCTGTAAAAATGTACATTTTACATACGCTGGACGAATCTCCGGCGCCCGGGGGACCGGGAAAGGATAGGAGCAATGGTGCCGGCCGTGGCCGGGATTATGAGGACCAGGTCGGCGTCGGCCAGGAAGACCTGGGTGCAGGTAATGAAGCACGAGTTGCACCTGCAGTCATTGAATCTGCAGTCGTTGAACATGCAGTCGGTGATTCTACAGTCAGTTCAGACACTTATCGTGGAGGCAACCCTGACGCCGAAGCTATCGACTCGTATTCACGCACGGTCATGGCTGCTCTTAAGGCGGTGTCACCGGCGGTCGTGTACATCCAGGTGATCTCAAAAGATGCCAGGGGTATTGTGCGCACCGGAGGCGGATCCGGTTTTTTCTTCACCCCGGATGGTTTTATATTTACAAACAGCCATGTGGTGCATGGAGCATCGGAAATAAATATCACCCTGTCCGACGGGCGGCAGATGCCGGCGCGGCTGGTGGGAGAGGATAGCCATCTTGATCTGGCTGTGATTCAGACATGGGCACCAAATATAGTGCCGGCTATTCTTGGTGATTCAGCGCGGCTTGCTCCGGGGCAGATTGTAATTGCAATTGGCAATCCATTTGGCTTTCAGAGTACGGTCACGGCGGGCATAATCAGCGCCCTGGGCCGCTCTCTGCGGGCGCAGTCGGGGCGCTTAATTGACGATGTTATCCAGACCGACGCGGCGCTCAATCCCGGCAATTCCGGCGGTCCGTTAGTGAATAGCCGGGGAGAGGTAATCGGCGTTAATACTGCTGTGATCCTGCCGGCCCAGGGAATCTGTCTGGCTGTGCCGATCAATACAGCCAAACTTGTTGCCGTCTCCTTGATTAGAGATGGATTTGTCCGGCGCGGATGGATTGGAATTGGAGCGCAAAATATTGAGCTATCTACAAGGCTGATGCGATTCCATCAAATTGCCAATACAGGGGCCGTGCTGGTTATCGGTATCGAGCCGGATTCTCCAGCTAAGCGAGGAGGTCTTCGCGAAGGCGACGCGCTTATTGCATTCAACGACAGCCCGGTAAATTCGGTTGACGATCTGCACCGGCTGTTGTTTGCTCTGCAGAGCGAGCAGCCATGTCAGGCAACCGTAATCAGACACGATCAGGTTGCTAATCTGAGTTTGCGTCCCGAGCTAAAGTTGTAGATCCCTGGTGCAATCCAGCTACTTAGCGTTCTCCGCGCAGGCGGCCTCTGCTTCTGCCGGCCGCTTTCTCGCCCAGGCGACCACCTGATTCTGCACCACCCGCCGCCTTAGAAAAGCGTCCTCCCGATTCCTCACCGGCAGCACCTTTGCCAAAACGTCCACCGCCTTGGCCCTCGGCTCCGCCCCGGCCAAATCGACCGTGCGACTCACCCGATGCCGCTGCGGCGGCGGCATTGTTGTTGTGATAATGATCGGCTGCGGCGGCTTGCTGGTCGTGCTGTTGTTGCACATTGTTGTTGTGATAATGATCGGCTGCGGCGGCTTGCTGGTCGTGCTGTTGTTGCACATTGTTGTTGTGATAATGGTCGGCTGCGGCGGCTTGCTCTTCGTGCTGTTGTTGCACATTGTTGTTGTGATATTGATCGGCTGCGGCTGCAGCGTACGGAGAGACTTGTGATCCGCTCTGGTACGCCGAGTTAACGAATGGATTAGTAGCGGCTGTCTGCTGCCAGTTTTTCCAATTGCTGCTTTGCGCAACTTGCTGTGCTTTGTACCAATCCTGCTGCTGCTGCATGGCCGTCATGTGCTGGTTGTTAATCTGGTTAAATTCGGCAGTATTGTTGGAAGCATTGATATAAACTGGCTTGCCGCCCTGGTTGTAGTAGGGCACGGCGCCGGCGCCATAATGAATCGGCGTGCCGTAAGGCACCTGATTTTGATACATAGAATTTGCAATTGCCGATCCGGCCATCGCACCCATACCGGCGGCCGCTGCTGTGCCCAGAGCACCGGCGCCACTGCCACTTCCGCCGCCTTGTTGCTGCGGCGCATTGTAATTGTTCACCACCTGTGGTTGCGGTGCATATTGAGGTACAGCGGATTGCTGCGCCTGAGTACCCATTTGTTGGAAAGCATGGACAGCCGGGGTCAGGTCTACTTGCTGGCCATTCTTGTCAATGTACCAAAATCCTCCCTGCCCGCCCATGTAAACCTGAACGACATTGCTGTTTACGCCCTGTCCCGGCAGGGGCACAACCATGCCTCTAGGCGTGACAACCATTTGCGATCCGCCTGGTCCAGGTTGAGTTTGTAAGGTCACCTCGGAGACGTCGTAGCCGCCGGTCGATGCCTGACCACCTAATTGCTGCTGCGGTGGATATCCCATTTGTCCGGGCATAGGCTGACCGGTATTGGGCATTTGTACCGGCATTTGCTGTCCCGCATAGGGTTGTTGCCCGGACATCTGCTGCTGTGGATTTCCCTGTTGGGTAGAATTCTGCTGCGGATTTGGGTTGTTTGGATTGACACCTTCCAGTCTGTCGCGCAGGCGTCCGCGCAGTCCCTGGGCTGATACTTTCTCCGCGGTAAATGTTGAAGTTGCAGAGGCAATGAAGAGCCCGAGCAGTCCGGCGGCGAAGAGCCTCTTAGAATCCATACAGTTTGCTCCTATTTGAACCAAGTGCGCTGACTACAAGCCAGCTTTGCCCAGGGAAAGTAATCGATCTCATGGCAAGTCAGGCTCATTGTCCCAGTTTGGGCCCGTTAATTGATCATCTTGCCGGAGGAATTTAATCTGTCGTTCGCGGTGGTCAGCGTCACAACAGCGTTGGGCACTGTTTGCGTCACGCTAGTGTTCCCTGTAAACTAACCTGGCGTAAAATATTGCAGGTCAAATAATCACCCCTGAAAAATTGATTTTCATGGCGCTGTCAGCACAAATCTACTGGGAATACGAACGATAAAAGGGGGTATCTATGAAAAGGCGGGATAAAGTGAAAATTGGACGACAACTGCTGGTTTTAGCAGTCTTTCCTGTCAGTACCTCTGTAGTGTTCGCCGAGGGCATGGGTGCAAACGACTCTAGTGCTCCTGCTACCCTGATTGCACAAGCCGACACTACTGTTGACCAGGCGTTGACATTAGCCACCGTCTCTAATCAACTAAACATACTGGAAAAATTCTACTTCAATCGCACTTATTCTGACCAAGTCTCTGCAGAACGTTTAAAGCGCCTGGAAATGCTGGTCTTCCGCGCCGGTCAAACCGGATCGGACGGGCATCGTATTAAGCATCTCATCGCGGCACTCCCTCCTCAATCCAAGGATCAAGTTACCGCGGCCATCGCCAATTTAGTTAAGTCAGAGCCTACGGCAAATCCGCTTGCCCCGCCACCGCCTCGCCCAGATAGTGAGACGTACTATAGTCAAGGCAGAGAGTTCACCGTACACTTTCCAACAGCGCAACCCCAAACCGCAGGATCATCAACTACGACTGCTGTACCAGGCGCAACTGAGTTATCACAAGGCACAACTCCATCCGGCCAGGCCGCGGTCTTAAGCACAACTGCATCGGGTAGCGTCCCAACGGCAACTGAGGAAACAACGCCGACAATTGCATCTATGCAAAGCCCTCCTTTCTCACCGGCTCAACTGATGGGCTCTGCTCAAGCGTCGGCGCCTAACTATCAGGCACAGCTTGATACCCTTTACGATTCTATTAATAAGCTGGTCAAGAAATTTTATCCGAACGCCAAGATCACTAGTTCTGGTGACAAGATGCATTTTGAATACAAGTGCAAACAGGAGAGTGATTTTTATCACCCGGAGCGCACGGTGTACACCCCTCAGGAGCAGGGTATTCTCGGCGATATTGCCCTTCAACCAGGACAATATAACCAGGCGAACAAAAATCGATTGCCGTCCGAGGTGCCAGACGGATTTCATACAAATCTGACCATGGCACCTTATTCAAAAATACAGGGCGCCCATCTATTAACTCACCTTTCCTTCCCCTCTGATATGGACTCCAGGTTCAAGAGTCAGTTTGAAGCGTTAATCAACAGTTTCAACACCCAGGAGCTGGCGGACCGATCCGCTGCCAGGACAGCTACTAGATTAGCAGTGGCAGCGCATTCTGCTGCGCACAAGGCTGGCGTTCAAGAACAGCAACGGCAAATTAGTAAAGCGGCCGAAGCTGCCTATCAGGCAGCGTTCGGTGCGCCTAACATGTCGGAACATTGGTTCAGTCAGGCTCAATTTAGAGTGATGATGCCTGACGAGATTAAGACCACACAGACAACACAGGCCGGGGCGTCACGGACAAGATACAGTGCCGATGCTGTGGGCGGCTCTTTTGAAGTTTCTTATCTGTCGTTGCCCAGCCTCCCTGGAAATGGAGCACAAACGGATGCCTTCTTTGGCAAGATAGCTAATGATTTGGTGCAGGAAATCCAGGGTTCGGACGTTACCCAGGGCTTCACCAGCCTGAAAGGCGCTCCAGGGTGGCAAATGAGCGTCGGCGCGATTAGTGGCAAACCAGGGTATGGAGCCATAATCCGGATCTATATTGTTGATAATAGTACTTATGAAAATACGTCAACTCATCAGTCAACCAGTACAACAAGCCCAACGTCAACCTCGACGACGACCAGAACTACTGAGGAGGAAAACGAGTCAACAGTCCGTCAGGATACAGCCGCATCCTCTGTCACGACCACGACCGTTAACCGAGCTCTTCCGACGTTAGTTTCACCGCAGTACACTGCTTATGAAGTTATTGCAGTCGGTGAGCAGCAGTGGCTTGGGTCGCCGGCAGTAGAGAATTTTTTGGACTCCTTCGAGTTTGTAGATAGTGGTTCCGGTCAATGGTCGGATTCTGGCGGTCAACAGCATTGGCTGGATCAGGATGGTTGGGAGCACTGGCAGGACAAACAAGGACAGGAGCACATGTGGGATAAAACTCATCGGGATCGCAGATTAGGTGTTCGCAAATATTGACCAAACTGCAGCACCGAAATAACCCCGCCGTTAACTAGCGTGAGGCAATAAAATGGCCAAGCAAGAAATGCCGACAGCAGTATCGAGAATGGTTATTATTGGCATTGGAGTCAGTGCCGGTATGGGTGTCATGAGACTGGCGCCAGGTGTGGTCCATAAGGCGATCGACAATGCAAACTCAATGCCACCAGCCCCAATAGCAGCCCCCCAGACAAATCAACGCCTGGAGGATGAAAACACAACTGCGCTGGCCCAGGCCATTACCACATCCGGCTTGAGAGACAATGCAACAGTGCAGGCTGCACGCAAAACATTTTTTACAGACAGCAACAACGCGCGCGCCCCTGAATTGGCCTCGGCCACCACGTCTAAGCTGGCAGCCATGGGACACAGCGAGTACACTCTCACTTTGCCCCCGGGAGAGAACCGCATTCTAATCAGAAACAACACTACTGGAAAGGCGTTATCCATGAATTTCGCCAATCATTAGTTACTCGCCCATCTAAAATGGCCCGATTAGCTCGTACTGCGGTCGAACTCGAAGGCCATACACTGAACCGCCGCGTACAGGTGTACGACCTGAGTCAAAATTCTTTTTTCGATACGCACTTTTTTGAAGTAATGCGCGAAGAAACTTTCATATGCACAGCGGCAGCTGTTGCTGCCGCTGTTTTGCTTTAGTTTGTGTATTTGATTTTGCGCAAAATATATTGCGCGATTTTAGCTTACGATCTGCGAGCCAGCTCTTTCTTCTCTCTCTTTCCGGCTCTGCTGTCGAGCTTATCTGCCTTCGAAAGCAAGTGTTCTTGCTCCTTGGCAGACAATGTTGGCGATAGGGCCACGTATGCGCGCAGTTGAGTTGCTGCTTCGCGAATTTGCACCGGTGTGGGATTTTTTACGTCCTCCAGCGCTTTGGAGAGTCCAAGGCGGGCAACGGGCGATTTCGGATTTTGAGCGACAGCGTCATGGAATGTATCGACGGCGCTGCCCGTCATCTTTCTTTTTGCCTCGTCAGTAGCCAGGGTGAGACTCTTGCGCGCGCTTTCTCTTGCTTTTGCCACCTGAGTCAGCCCACGTTGAGCGCGCTGAGCACCGCCTGGAAATGTCGCAGCTTTGCTGTAGGCTGCTTGAGCATTATCCAGATCGTGCATCATCAGCTCCATGTCGGCCAGGGCAAAGGTTTGTTTTGCATCCGGCGTATGGCCAAGTATCATCTGCAATTGGCTGTCGGCTTCGCTGAATTTATTTTGTGCCAGCAAAGCTTGTGCGTAGCTGATGCGTTCGCCGTCATTGGTCGGTTGTCCGATCTTGGAAAGATCGACATCTTCTCCCGCCAGTGCGCGCAGTTTTGCTTGCGCCAGGCGCAGTTTGATATCGTTAGGATTCATCTGCACGGCGCGATCGATCATCGTCAGCGCATTATCGAAATCATTGTCACCAAAGTAACCACCGGTGGTTTCCTTTTGTGCCTTGAGATAATAACCGGTGGTCAGTCCGTCGGCTGCCCGAGCATTGCCGGGATCTGTATTGAGCACAGCCTGATACGACTTGATCGCGTCGTCGATTTTTTCCACACGCAAACTCTGATCACCAATGCGCAGTTGCAAGTCAGGATTGTTTGGCATCAGCTCAAGACCGGAGCGCAATTCGGCAATGGAAAGCTCGAGGTCGCCACGCCCTTCGCGCACATTGGAAATGCCCAGATAAGCCGCTGCATTTTCAGGTTTGATGCGGATTGATTCCTGATATTCGCGGATGGCGGCAACTGTATTGCCCTGCCTCTCAAAAGCGCTGCCCAGGGCCAGGCGGACCGGCCAACTGTTGGGAAATTGATATTCGGCCGTATTCAATTCTTTCAGGGCGGCATCAGTGCTGCCTTGATTGAGCAGTGCTTGGCCCATGCCATAATGCGCTGTCCAGTCACCGGTGTTTAGCTTGACCGCTTGTTTGAAATTACTTATAGCTGCAGAAGGGTTATTCTGCGCCAATTGGACCAGGCCAAGGCCGGTGTAGCCGTCGGAAAATCTAGGATCCAGTTCGATCGACTTTTTCAGTTCGCTAACGGCCTCGGGCAATCTTCCTTCTTCCTTGTATACCATGGCCATTGCATAATACGCTTCTGGAATGCTTCTATCCGAATCAATTGCCTGTTGCGCCTTTGCTTCAGCTTCCTTTAATACAGAATTTTTGTTGTTGCGAATGGCGTTTGACGACGACTGCAGGCGATTGAGCATGGTCAGTGCTTTTCCTGCCAGGGCACCAGGATTTTTCGAATCGCGAGCGAGCGCCTTGTCGAATTGTTCGTCGGCGCCATCGAGCTTAAATTGTTTGGTCAGGGCCATGCCATAACCGATGTTGGCATTAACATCATGTGGATTGCGCTTAAGAGCGGCCTGATAATATTTGGCGGCATCAGCGTATTTGCCTTTCATCATCATCCGGTCGGCATTGATGATGGTGGTGCTGACGCTGCCTTTGTAGAAACGTTTGCTTGCAGCTTCGGCAGTATTTGTGAAAAGCGAAGACAATAAACAAGCACTCACCGCTGCAGTTATCAGAGACCGAACGGTTGTGTTCTGATTATTCAAGTTATTCATTTTTTTCCTCTTACGATATTTGAAACGAAGGCACCAGAAATTTATAAGGATGGGATGTTCGAATAATAGATATATAGATATGTTGATAAAAGTTTGTCAGCGCGGGCGCTCCAAAGCATTGACCCCGTGCCCATCTGGGAAGTTCCCGCCTGTAACAAATTGACTACGGCCCGGGGCTGGAAGCCCAAACTGGCGGCCTTTTGCGCCCAATAATGAGGGTGGCGGCCGTC
>Ga0207011_1077_pt1 | contig 15277 bp, 10 predicted proteins | sample Alteio_BWMinCont_79_FD_153466 | JGI IMG/M metagenome (GOLD analysis project Ga0207011, IMG submission 153466) | Enriched cells from forest soil in Barre Woods Harvard Forest LTER site, Petersham, Massachusetts, United States -... | ecosystem: Environmental > Terrestrial > Soil > Temperate forest >...
CGGTTTCAACAGTAAATAGAGTTTCACCTTTGTCAACCCACTCGCCCGGTTTTTTGAGCCAACTCGTTACCGAACCTTCCTCCATAGTGAGACCGAGTTGCGGCATCACAATTTTATATGCCATCTCTAATGCTTTCTCCTTACCTGTTTCATCACGTCGTGCACTTCACGAACGATGCGATCGACAGACGGAATCATTTGATTTTCAAGAACAGGGCTAAACGGATTGGGAACTGGCAATGAGCAGATTCGCCTTGGGGTTCCCTGAAGTTCGTTGAAGCAATCCTCCACTGCGATCGCCAGAAGCTCTCCTGAGAAACTGCAGTATGATGGCGACTCATCAACCACCACGAGCCTTCCGGTTTTCTTGATGGAGTCAGTAATCTTATTCCGATCAAGGGGGACGATGGTTCGGGGGTCGATTACTTCGGCTGAAACTCCTTGTTGTGCCAGCACTGCGGCAGCCTTTGCGGCCAGATCTACCATTCGAGACATTGCCACAATTGTCAGATCCTTGCCCTCACGCACGATACGCGCGTCTCCGAACGGAATCAGATATTCTTCTTCCGGAACCACGCTCTTAGTGTTGTATAGAGACTTGTGCTCAATCAGTGCGACGGGCCCAGGGTCTCGAAGGGCGGTCTTGAAGAGTCCTTTCAGGTCGTAAGGCGTGGCAGGAAGAGCAACTTTCAAGCCCGGAGTGTTCGCGAACCAGTTATAGAAAGTGTGGGAGTGATGCGCTCCTGCGTTGCGCACCGCGCCCATGGCTCCGCGAATCACTACCGGCGCTTTTATCTTCCCGTTGGACATGTAGGAAATGTTCGCGGCCTGTTGCACGATCTGAGTGATCGCTTCGAGAGCAAAATCGAGGAAGACCTCGTCGACCACAGTGCGCGTTCCGGCCATGGCAGCGCCAATCGCCGCACCTGTCGCTCCCAGTTCACAAATGCCCGTATCGCGCAAGCGGTCATCCCCGAATTCTTTCCATAGACCGCGAGTCTGACGAAAATTTCCGCCGCGCGGGCCGATACCCTGCCCGATATAAACGATACTGTCGTCCCTGCGCATTTCCTCGCGCAGCGCTTCGACTCCCGCATCCGCGTAGGTGATGACACGGCCCTGCTCAGACATACTCTCTCCTCAGCTAAAACACATGCTCGCTTACCGATTCTGCCGCCGGTTCAGGGCTGCTCTCGGCAAATGCGACCGCGTCCTCGATCAGTTGCTCTACTTCTTGATCGGCCATCTGCAGACTACTTTCATCCATTCCCAAGTCGAGTAGCCGCTTGCGCGCAATTTTCACGGGATCGTTCTGTTTCCACCGTTGAACTTCTTCGCGGGTGCGATAGTCAGTGCCGGGATCGCCTTCGTGGTGGCCAACATAACGATAGGTCTTGCATTCGATCAGCGTCGGACCGCCATCGTTACGCGCACGCTGTATCGCCGTCTGTGCGACTTCGTGCACCGCTACCACATCCTGCCCGTCTACTTCGACGCCCAACATTCCATACGCCGCCGCCCGGCTGGCCACACTCGTATTCTTAGTGGCGCGTAGAAACGCCATTTCGGTCGCGTATAAGTTGTTCTCGCACACGTATACTACGGGCAAGTTCCACACCGAACCAAGATTCACGGCCTCGTGAAACGAGCCGCTGTTAACCGCGCCATCGCCAAAGAAAGAGACGACAACCTGCGAGTTCTTTTTCAATTTCGCGCTGAGAGCAGCGCCGGTTGCCAGTGGAATTGGAGCGCCAACAATTCCGTTGGTTCCCATGAATCCATACTCGGGTGCGTACATATGCATGCTGCCCCCGCGCCCCCCGGAGCTTCCCGCCACCTTGCCCCAGAGTTCGGCCAGCACGATTCCGGCCGGCACCCCCTTAGCCAGTGCGTGACCATGGCCGCGATGCGTGCTGAAAACCAGATCCGCGGTGTTCAGGTGCGAACACACTCCCACCGCAACTGCCTCTTCCCCAACATATAAGTGGACAAATCCAGGAAGCCTTCCGTTTCGGTACAACTCTTGAACTTTGACCTCGAACAGTCTTAGTTCGAGTACTTTCTTGTAGTAAGTGAAAAGCAGTTCCTGCGAGATCGGCTCCGCCAGAACTCGTTCCGACATGATTAAGTCCTCCCGAACTTATTGGGACAACGGTAACCTCTGCGGAGAACATTCGCGTTGCGAACGGTAGACCGCAGTAAAGAGTTCCACTACACGACGCCCGGCCTCGGCATCGACCGAAGGTTCTCGATCTTCCGAAACCGCGCTTAGAAAGTCAGCCAGTTGCACTTGGTGGTAATGAGTCATTACATCCCAGGATCGCGACCGATCTTCGCGATTCCAGGTTGAGAGGTTCTGTTCTTCTCCCGGCACTGTCCAAATGTCGTTGAACGGCGGATCCATTTTTTCCGTGACCCCGGAAATGAAAGGAGATCCGCTATCGGTTTCCGCGCCCACCGACGCTCCGGAAGAACCATGAATATGAATTTTTCCCCACAATCCCGGACGCTGAGAATTGCTGAGAACGATCGAACCCATACCCCCATTTTTGAACCTGACAGAGGCGAGCACCGTATCGTCCACCTCAATGCCAGGATGGTTATAGTTATCCCAATAGCCATGTAACTCCACAGCGGGACCCATGAACCAGCTCATCAAGTCGAGATAGTGTGGCGCCTGACTCACTACCACGCCGCCTCCTTCGCCCTCCCAGGTTCCACGCCAAGGATCGGAACGATAGTAAGCGGGCTCGCGCCAGCCGAGCATATTTACAATTGCCAATACAGGTTTGCCGATTTTGCCGGCATCAATCGCTTCTTTCATTCGCTGCACGGGTTCATACCATCGACGTTGGCTGATCACACCCAGCTTGATACCAGCTGCGCGCGCAGCCGCAATCGCACGGTCACAGGACGCCAGGTCCACCGCCAGCGGCTTTTCCGAAATAACGTGAACGCCAGCGGCCGCAGCCATTTCCACTGCTGCAGGATGCTGGGTATGCTGGGTGCACACCGACAGCACATCCACGTGTTCACGTTCCAACATCTCAGCCAGATCAGTGTAGGCATTCACCTGAAGATTCCTGGCAAAGGCTTGCGCCCGATCGCCAGAAATGTCACAGACCGAAACCAGCTCAGAATTCGGCAGCGCCTGATACGCGAGCGCATGCGTTCCAGCAACCTTTCCGCATCCGACGATCGCGGTTTTCAGACGACTTTTATTTGCGTTCCGCATGACCTGATTTCAACCTGCTCATGGCTAAAGATCTCGAAATCATGATTTCGAACTCATGATCTCTAATTCATGGAATCGAGGTGCCATCCGATTCGCCGGGCCGGTGTCGCAATTCCACAAAGAATCCGAGTAGCTCTCTTGTGTCGAGCAGCGCCCAGCGGGTGCCTGGGCGGATTCCGGTTCCCGACTGCAGCACCGTTACTCCGGATTTCCCCAGTTCCTGTATCACCGGATCGATATTACCGACCTCGAACAGCACGTGATGGATTCCTCCGCCGTTCTGATCCAGAAAGTCCTTGTACCCACTATTGCCAGCCACGGGTTGAATCAGTTCGACTTCCACATCTCCCAACTGCACAAATGCCTGCTTGATGCGAACGCTCTCCTCGACGCCGCGATAGTAGTACTTGGACTCCGGCCGATCTGGCCATTCGACGAAGCGAAACGGTCCCATGCCAAACAAGGAAGTCAGAAGTTGCGTGGTTCGGTCTCGATCGGCGACAACAATTCCGATCTGGACCAGCCGCTTAAGGTGTATTCCGCCCGGAAGCGAGGATGGCAGGCTCGATGTCATTTATAGTTCGCGTCTTTCCTTTGTGAGGTCATCGAGCCAGATAACCTCCGTCCACCGGAAGAATCACGCCGGTAACCATCGAGGATGCGTTCGACGCCAAGAACAAGGCCGGACCGACGATCTCGTGTGGTTCACCAACGCGCCCAAGCGGGATGTTGGACACCCAGGTCTGCATCAGTTTCTTGGGATCGAACTGCGGCTCGGCCATCACCTCTTTAAGCCCCGGCGTAAGAAATTGGCAGGGAGCGATAGCATTCACGCGAATTCCTCGGTCGGCCCATTCCAGGGCGAGCTGCTTCGTCAAGGCGTTGACTCCGCCCTTGCTTGCGCAATAAGCATTGGCGCCGCGTCCTACACCCACGACGCCGGCGATCGATGAAAAATTAACGATCACTCCTCCGCCCTTTTTCAACATGACACGCGCGGCCGCCTGGCAGCACAGAAACGTGCCGCGCAGATTGATGTCCAGAACCCGGTCCCACGTGTCCAGCGGTGTCGATTCCGCGGGATCATGTTGCGGGATGCCTGCACAGTTCACCAGAATATCCACCCCGCCCAGCCCACTGACCGTCGCATCGACCATGGCGGTTATGTCCTCGGCAACTGCGACATTAGCCTTTAAGGCGATGGCACGCCTGCCCAGTTTGCGCACACGTTCCGCAGTGCGTTGAGGGTTTTCGATATTGAGATCGCACGCCGCGATATCGCAGCCAAATTCAGCGAAGCCGAGGGCGATGGCTTCGCCAAAGCCGACTCCTGCCCCGGTGATCAAGGCAACGCGCCCACTCAAATCGAACAACTTATTAAACGACGGGATCTTACTGTCCATGGCCATGGTTTATGTTCAGCGATTCTTTGCGTTTGGCAAGCTTTCGAACAATAGCATCTCAGACGTCCCCATTGCCTCTAGCCTTACCGGAATACCCTGGCTCATTAGTTGCAGGCCAGATAACTCAACTGTCTCGACGCGATTTTCAAACGTGACTTTATAAGTAGCGGATGAATCAAGGCCGCGAGGTACAAATTGATAAACGGGATCTCCCAAGTCAGAAGTGCGAAATAACGTGGCGACGCCGCGTCGCTTGTTTGGTGTTGAATATTCAAGCACAAGCCAGGGCGACTCATTGAAATACGGCGTCATAGGCGTGTGATGGTAGACCAGACTATTTCGCAAAATCGGCCGCAAGTCATTCTTATAAAGATCGACTCCGGCCCGAATCTTGTTCCGCAAAATAGGATTTAGCTCCGCCGGCGAAGGTGCAATCCCGCGAAATATCGGCAACGACATCTCGACCTGCCGCATTTGGTAGTCGATGTCGCCATCCCCGGCGAGATCGGGAACCTCAGTCCCAAAAGTGCGCAGCAGAATCTCTGGTGGAAGCAACCAAGTCATACCATTCAGTATTTTTACACCGCGCGGCCCGCGCATCCAGTCGGAGAGTTCTGTATTGTCAAAACGCCGCAAGATGCCCCAGTCCAGCCGGCCGCCGCCGCCAGCGCAGTTCTGAAAGATAACACCGGGAAACTGCACGCGAAGGCGATCAAACATCGCATAGAGGTTTTCCACGTGACGCCACGAGGAATTTTCAATGAACCCCTCGCGCACTTGATTTCCATCTTCTTCAGTGGACATGTTGTAATCGATGCGGAAGACATCGAGATCATATTTCTTGATGATGCGGGCGATCTCTGACTCCATCCATTGGGCGACAACAGGGTTCCCCACATCTAAATGGCGGCCATTAGCGATGGGCAGACCGTCTCGCGTCAGAATCCATTCCGGATGTTCTTTGCGCAGTTTGGAAGCGGCCCCCGCCCCCTCAATCTCAACCCATAGCCCGAAGCGCAGTCCTTTTTTGCGGGCATATTCGCGGATAGGCTGAAGATCATTCGGCAACCAGGCTCCCGCGTACCAGTCGCCCACATTTTGATACCAGCGGTTTGGTTCCGGCCCATACCAGCCCGCGTCAATTAGAAATGTCTCGGCACCGATGTCGGCGGCCATATCGATTTCGCGCTCGATGCCTGCCTCAGTCTCATGATCGACGATGTAGCCCCGATGGTTGGCTTCCACATCGAATACATGTTCGGAAGGTGGACGAGGCAGAACGTCGCGACGGACATGATTCACGAGTGCCTGGGTGACATGATCGAGGTCCGACTTCATGCAGAGAATGTGAGTTTCCGGCGTCTTGACGGTCTCGCCCGCAGCAATCACTCGCAACGCTGGATCGACTGAACTGGGTCCCATGTCGAAGAACAGCCGAGCCTCATTCACTGGCCTGTCGACCGAGTCAGAGCGATCGACCGGCGATTTCTCCACCTTGCTCGTAACCCGTATTTTCCAGTTCCCGCTCCACGCAAGGGATGCAACGAACCATTCGCCGGTGGCATTGTTGTGCGCAAAGAACGTTGGATGTCCCCAGCCGGATTTGCCCCGTTCTCCAGAGATGACCTTAGTCTCGTTGACCACAGGGTCGAAGCGCCAGGCCCCTTCGTATCCCCACTTGCTGTATTGCGCGTAGCCAATGTCGTACACATTCTCAGAATCGGGTGGAAGCTTCTCCGCGAAATTCGGCGTGTGCCATAGTTGTCCGGCCCACGGCGATACGTTCGATATGGCAGTCGGGCGATCTGCAATATTTCTAATTTCGAGCCAGCGAACCATAACCGGGCCGCCGCTCAGCAGAGTTTGCACTTTTACCCGGATCGGGCGAACTCTGCTTTCGAGTTCCACCGTTATGAGCAAACTCTCGGAATTCTGAATTTCGGATTGGCTGGCTCCGATCCACTTCCACGTCCCAGAAAGTTCCTGCCCTTCAATCTCAAGCTTGAACGCGTCCACCGGGAGAGCATCCATCTGCTCCCGTTCGGCGTCGACTTGGATGTCGGCGACAATTTGGCCGCTCGATTCCCAGTAGCGGCTCACCCACCGACCATGGCGCAGTTCTTCATCGCAAATAGTAAGCCCGGAGTTGAAGCGAACGCCCGGAACTGGGCCGGCCCGAACCACCGCTGAGCGGGGAGCCAGCTCAGACGCTATAGCCGCGAAAAGTACCGAATGCAGAATGAGGATGAAACCCAGGCCAGCGCTAATACTCGTGAGGCGCGCCCCGTGGCGACCGATCGTGCGCGCGCGTAGGCTCTTGCCAGATACTTCCATCATCCCCTCTTACCATTTTGAAGCTGGCTCATGCACGCTCTCACGCGCCGAAACACGCGCAACTGATACTGAAGACGACCATGGGTGGGAGCCAGCGCTGGATAGATGTGCCAGAGGATTTCCATACTGTCGGGAGGAACCAGGTAAGTTGCAACGCCCGGGCTGTCAGTCTTCCAACAACGCACGTTCGCACCATACTAAATTCTAAAGGTCATCGTCAACAGTTTTGTTGACAACTTTGAAAGCGGGCGGCCATATCTCCGCTGAAACACAGATTGCTACCGTAGCGAACAGATAGTTACATCCCAGAGCTTCGACTTGGAGACTTATGCCCGCCCGGCATAACTTAGAACTCCTATTGCCAGCACGAGAAAGCTTACTCCGACAATCATGAAGCGGATTGGGCGCGTCCCGGTTCTCTTCCATTCTCCAGTCAATACGCCAAAAATCGTGCTGGCCACGACGATCGAAGCAAGAAACAGTGGCCAGCCAATCGATGTGCCGAGATCCCCAAGCTTGACCGTCGAGATGCTGTAGAGAATAATGCTGCCAAACCACAGAAGGCCCATAGTCGCGCCTGACAGCCAGTAGTACCAGGTGCCGGGCAAGCGAAGCGTCCCGAGGCTTCCCTTCCGGTGCATCAGCAAGTAGCAGTAGATCACTCCCGGCAAAAATCCAGCGTATAGACACGGCAGCCACACTGCATTCGACATCATTGCTTGGGTCGCACCATTTTGTTGCGCGGCCCGTTGAATGCTTCCTCCAAATGCCAACCCGAGATTCAGCATGGAGCCGAGAATGCCGGAGATGAAGGCCAACATAAATCCACCCAGGAAGCCCTTCCGGGTCGTGGCGCTTTCTTTTTGCAGAGCCGCCTCCCGGGTCTTCCCTGCAATTCCACAAAAAGTAACTCCCAAAATTATGACGAGCACTCCAAGCAGAATCAGTTCGCCTTGCCGCGTCATCACGCGATCGGCATGTTGCGCGATGAGCGGAGTGAGCGCGCCCACCGCAGCTGAAGTTCCCAGGCACACCGCGAAAGTAATGGCCAACCCCAAACGCGTCAGCGCCAGGCCAAAAAAGACAAGCGATACGCCCCAACTGCCGCCGAATACCACCATAGCCGCCAATGTCCCGTTTGAAACCGCACCGTAGGTCGACCAGAGCCGAGGCACGGTGAGAAGCGCGATCACCGTTGGAACTACAGCCACGCCGAGGATGGAAAAGGCAAACCACGAGTGTTCCCACTCCCACTTCTTGTTCAATTTCATGGGAAGCGCATATGCCGCATTCATGGTCGCCGCACACAAAACCAGCAAAACTGCCTGAACGGTTTGCGAAGTCATGACACTTCCTTAGACGTGGTTCGAGAGTTCGGGGAATGGCCGGAACGCGGCAGGCGCTTCACAATGTCAGTCGAGGCATGCAAGGCGAGCCATTGAAGCATCAGGATCCCCTTCTGTCAACACCTTTGATGACATTCTGGCTCAACCATCGAATGAAAGAAGGTGGACGCTTCAGCGAGGAATAAGGGTATCTTCCAGTTCGTCCGCCCAATCGGCGGCGTCTAATGTCGGGAATACGGAGCTCTGATCAAACACACGGTAATACAGACCGCCGAAATAACGCTCGACTTCGCCCTCGATTTTATCGAGTGGAGTCTTGAGCACCATTCGTACATATTGTTCGTGATTTTCACGACGGTTGACCAGAGGTATGCGCGAGGAATAGGCGCGCGCAATGATGAAAATGTAGGGATTCATCAGCAGGTTGAGAGTCCGGTACAGCAGTGGCTGGTTGGATGCTTTCCAGATGGTGCGGTGCAGTTCCATATCAGCCTGGAAAAACTGTTCTTCATTGTTCTTCGCTGCGGCCCCCTTCAGCTTTTTCAACGCCCGGCCCAGGAGGTCGGCGCAATCGACTGAGGGATTTTCCCTCATGTAACGGACACAAAGTCCTTCCAGCTTGGCGCGCATGCGAAAGATCACGCCGATTTCCGCCAGTGAAATATCGCGGATAAAAGTGCCCCGCCTCGACGTGGTGACCACCAGGCCGTCGCGCTCCAGGCGCAGCAAAGCCTCTCGCACCGGCCCTCGACTCACTTCCAATTCCCTTGCCAAATCCTCTTCTATGATGCGCTGACGCGGGCGCAGCTTCCCGGCGTGAATGGCTTTGCGCAAGTGCGCTTCAACGCGTTTGCTGGCAGACACCCCGCGCTCCGGTTTGGAAGAATGAACCTTAGAAGTTCGCATTGAGAGTAATTTCCTGGTGAGCGCCTGCGTGCCGGCCTGCAAGAACCGGCGCCGCACCGTCTACTAGACCCTGGTCACCCAACCTGGACGACCAAGACACTGTATCATGGCTGTCGACAATGTAGGTGACAGTATAGTTGGCAGAAGCATACCCCCACGACGTCTCCTGACGAATGGCTTTTCCTTCCAGCCGGCTGCGAGCTTGGCACTCGTGGAGATCTCGGACCGACGAGTGTGCATGTAGGACGACCTCTCTTTCGGGACCCCTTAGCGCTCCGGGAGGAACTCACTCTGCTCCGACGTTAGCCCGCCGCAGTCGCGGTTTTGGATTCCGTTACCACTTTTGTAGACATTAGTGTTAACAATATTTCTCTTGACACCTTGCCCGAAAATAGGATAACTTCCGCGTCGGCCACAAGAAACTTGCGCCGCCGCATTTCATTTGTGGCAGCGAACGGGGCCAAGGCCACGAATGCCCTTCTGTAACGCCCCAACCCGGGCAGTTTTTCGAGCAAAGACGCAGCCGAAACAAGGAGGCTCCACGATGAACTCCGCCACATTCCGTTTTCTGACGCTCATTGCAGCTCTTTCCTTTGTCAGCATTAACATGGTGCAGGGGCAAACCGCAGTCACCGGAGGCATCGAAGGCAACGTGACGGACGCTTCTGGCGCCGCCATTTCCGGCGCAGCCGTAGAAGCAACGAACGTGGCGGACTCAGTCGTTCGCCAAACCGTCACTAACTCCGATGGGGCATACCGGTTCCCCAGTCTGATTCCGGGAACGTATTCGGTCACGGTCAAGAAGACGGGGTTTGCCACCTTCACCCGCGAGGCCACGCGAATCGACGCCGGAATACTGTACCGTGTTGACGCCAAGCTTCCGGTCGGCATGGAAACTTCCAAGGTCGAGGTGACCGGCGAGGCGCCTCTCATTCAGACCGACAGCGCCGAAGTGAACGAAACCATTCACTCGTCGGAAATCAGCAGCTTGCCCACCTTTGGCAACAACATCACTCGATTGTCCCTTTTGGCTCCTGGAGTTTCGATGCCGGGCGGACAACTCGATCTTCACCCTGAGAATGCGGGAGAGGATTTCAATCTCAACATCAACGGAGCCGCACCGAACGCCAACGGACACCTGCTCGATGGAGTCGAGAACACCGAGGCGATCCAGGGGTTGTCGATTATCGTGACCCCGAACGACGCGGTGCAGGAAGTGAAACTCGCAACCAGCGATTACGATGCCGAATACGGCAAGGTAGCCGGAGGACTTTGGCAGATCACGACTAAATCGGGCACCAATGAATTTCACGGATCGCTTTTCGAGAACTATCGCACCTCGGGTTTCAACGCGTCCGACCACTTCACCACGCCCAATGGCATTCCCCGCAACATCTGGAATCAGTTTGGCGGCAGCCTCGGCGGCCCGGTTATTAAAAAGAAGGTCTTTTTCTTTGGCGACTACCAGGGCATGCGAAATAACCTTTTCGCATCAGGCAACGAGACGGTGCCGGTCGACCCATTTAGGACTGGAGATTTCAGTTCCGTCGCAGCCATCGATCCGATCTACGATCCGGCCACGGGTAATCCGGACGGAACGGGAAGAACACAGATCCAATGCAATGGTGTGCTCAACGTAATTTGCCCTAACCGGCTCAGTCAGGCCGCAAAAAACCTGTTGGCGCTGTTGCCCGAGCCAAATTCCCCGGGATATAGCTCAAACTACCAGATATCTCGGGCCGCCACTTTCGATCAGGATCAGTTCGATACTCGCGCCGATTACTTTGTTACCTCAAAAACTGTTGTATTCGGGAAGTTCAGCTATTTCAAGGCGAACTTTAATACTCCCACGGCTTACGGCGTCGCAGGCGGCGGCGCACCGCTCGGAGGCCCTGGAGTTGCAAATGCTGGGCTCTCGTCCGACCACGACAAGAGTTTGATGGTCGATTATCAACACACCTTTTCTCCATCGTTGCTGACCGAAGCTCGATTCGCTTTTTCGCGACTCATTATTTCGGAGTTACAGCCGGATTACAACACCAACGCGGCGACGACTCTGGGCATTCCAAACGTTAACCTGGGCACGGTGTACACGTCAGGCCTGCCTCAGATAAACATTAGCGACCCATTAACCCCGTTCAATATGGGTGACTTTGGGTTGCCATTCTTTGAGCGTGAAGCAAACTTCGAGTTCTACGACAACTGGACCAAGACAGTAGGCCACCATGCTTTCAAGTGGGGAGGGGATGTAGGAAAGTTTTTCGGCATCCGGACCGACGTCAGCGGCCGCGGAACCTTCACGGTTAGCCAATCGCTTACTCAGCTCAACGACTCCGCCAGCTCTGGGCCATGCACAACTCCTGCTGCCGGGACCTTTTGTGGATCAGGCTTGGCCGCATTCGAGCTCGGTCTTCCCTCCGGTTTTGGCAGAGACATAACTCTGGTTCAGCCCCAGGAAAAATTTTGGAAGATGGCGTTTTATGGCCAGGATACTTGGCAAGTTACACCCAAGCTCACCCTGACCTTGGGTCTGCGCTGGGACTATATGAGTCCGATCTTCACCCAAAACGGCCAGAGCGATGGAAATATCGATATAGCCACCGATACTCTGTTGTTGACCAACCTGGCCGGCAAGTACGCCGGTGTAACAACCTCCAAAACCGAATTTTCACCGCGCATCGGAGTGGCTTATCGCCTGCCGCATGAAACCGTACTTCGCGCCGGATACGGCCGTAGCTACTATATGAACGCGGACGGAGCTGGATTTGGAACCCAGGGTTGTTGCTGGCCCATCAAGCAAAGCCAGACGGATGCTCAGGCCAATCCTTTTGCCCCACTCGGTTACACGTTCGATCAGGGCCCGGGCGCTCCGCCGGCACTACCTGCGTTTCCATCCAATGGCAAAATTTCATTTCAGGGAGCCCCTGGCGGCAGTGAATACTTCGTTGGGGTCGGGACCTATCCGCATAGTTACAACGACACTTACAACGTAACCTTAGAGCATGCTTTCCCATATCAGATCACCGCTTCGATTGCGTATGTGGGTAACATCGGACGTCATCTGTGGGATAACTTCAACGTTAACTTGCCACCGCCGGGACCTGGTCCTTACACCTCCCGCGAGCCGTTCTTCGCCAACTATGGTTGGGCTGTACCGGAGTACCAACGGAACAACGCGGATTACCAGCAACCGGAAATGAGAAGTAACTACAATTCTCTGCAACTTCACGTGGAAAAGCGTTTTCGTCAGGGAGTGTATCTGCTGAGTAACTTTACCTGGGCTAGGTCGCTTGACGATGGAACGTTCGGTCCAGGAGATGGCAACGGGAATCAATTCTGCTACCGCTGCAATTACGGACCATCAGGCACCGTAAGACCTTGGTCCTTTGTGAGCGCGGCTAACTGGTTGCTCCCATTCGGCCGCGGCAGGGCTTATGCAAATAGCGTCAATCGTGGTGTGGACGCCGTGATTGGAGGCTGGGCCCTCAGTGGAATTTTCAATTTCGAGGGCGGACAGTATTTCACGCCGTATTACCTTAACTCTCCAACGGTGCTAAATTCTCCTATCTACGATAGACCGAACCTTGTTGGCGATCCTCATGTCTCCCATCCCAACCAAAACCAGTGGTACAATCCGGCGGCCTATGCCGACCCGGCGCAGTACACCTTCGGAAATGCCGGACGCAACAGTCTGTTGGGTCCCGGCCTCGGTTTGGTCGACTTCTCATTGACCAAGTCCTTCACCCTCACAGAGAGGGCCCACCTCGACTTGAAATGGGATGCATTCAACGCTCTCAACCGTCAGAATCTAGGACAACCAACATGTGCCGGGGCGGCATTTGTTGATATCGGAGACGCAGGCCAAATCTGCAGCATTGTTGACTTTAGACGGCGTATGCAGGTTGGCGCCCGTCTCACCTTCTAACTTTTTTCTCCCCTGTCGATCAGACTTGCCTCGGCTCAAGCCGAGGCAAGTTTGTTTGTACGGATTTATACGGGTCATTTTTGCGGCAAGACCTTAGTCCCTGTCTCCGCGGCCTGACCCCAGTAAGCAAATAAGTTATCGAGGCTCTAACTGGATGAGACCATTTCTACTGGCAGCCTGCCTGCTTTCCTACCTTGCCACCTTCGCAACCGCCCAAGTTTCCATTACCGAATCGGCCAAGGGATGGGAACTTAAGAACGGGCACATACACGTGGATTTGTCGCGCTCGTCGGCAGGTGTTCATCTCAAGTCGTTGCGGCGGGAAGGCGGCGCGGAATGGGCCGTGGCGGAGACGCCGCTGCTTGCAGTTCCAGACAAAGTCAAAACAACATACGTATTTGCAGATGCTGCCGTCAGCGACTTGGAGAAGGGTGGCAAGCAACTCACGCTGCGCTTCAAATCCGGCCCTGACACGCTTCTTTCTCTTAAGTTGAAGCTATACCCTGACGGCGCTGTTGTGCAGACGGCAATGCAAGTGGAGAACCGCAGCCAGCACACCTTAGCACTGGACTCCCACATGGATCCGCTGTTTCTCACGCTAAAGAATCCTGCTGGCGGTCTGAAGCCGTTTTCCTCAGCCAAGGAAGAGCAAGGATTTCGTTCGAGCGGAAATCTCTCCCAGCGACATGAGTTTCAGGACTGGGTGGTGCTGGAAAACGAATCCGCGAAAGAATCGATATTGGTCGGTGGTGAACCCGGCCTCGGTGTCCTGGGATGGAGAGCCAATGTACAGTCCTCCACCCCCAGCACTGTGATTTTCGCCGGAACAATACTGATCAAGGACAAGAAGACCGGTCCCTCCCCAACTTTCGAACTTGCTCCAGGGGAAACCGTGGAAACTCCCCTCAGTTTCTTTTCGCTCGCTAAAGGAGATACCGACGACGCCGGCAACGAGACATTCCGATATCTCAAGCAGTACATTTTTCCCGCACCTTTGCCCAACTCGCCTCTGGTGACGTACTGCATATGGCTCACCGAACGGAACAGTGAGGAACTACTTCTCAAGGAACTCGAACTCGCGAAACGCGTGGGGTTTGACGTCTTTTATCACGATGCCACATGGTACGAGGGCGCGTCCGTAGTGCCCGGCATGAACGATTGGACGCTTGGACTCGGCAGCTATGAGGAGAGCAAGGAAAAATTCCCGCACGGCATCAAGAATCTTTCCGATGCTGTCCACGCGATGGGATTGAAATTCGGGCTTTGGATCGATCCCGGGAATGTTGACGCGGCGCGGGTGGCGTCTGGTGAGATTCCTGAAGATTGGCTGGCGATGATCGATGGCAAGACCCTCGGCACCACCCACCCTTCTCTCGCAATCACAAAACAACTATGTTTGGGCGACCCAAAAGTGGTCGCGTGGATTGAGAAACAACTCGGCGACATCATCGAAAAATGGCATCTGGATTGGATCAAGTGGGATCCATCCTCAACCGTGAGCTACGAATGCAATCGCACCGATCACGGCCATGGACGCACCGATGGCGCATATGCGGCCTATCGCGGGCGCATGGAAATCATGCGCTATCTGCTTGCCCGCTTTCCCAACCTTTCGGGCTTTGAATGCGATCCCTCGTTGCAGTTTGCCCGCACCAATCCCGGGCCGCAAGCTTTATTGCCGGGCGGTTATATCAACGAGTTCATCACTGGCCCAATGCTCAGCCCGAATGTGTGGGGCTCGCTTGCCACAGCGGGAAAGGGAGACGCGGGTGGAGAGTACCTTACCAACCGCTGGTACAGCGCTTCGGCGCTCGACTACTACTTCCGAAAACATCTCACTCACGGAGTGACCTTCGGCAACATCAACGGAATGTCGTCCCAGTTTCTCTCCGCTGCTCCGCCCGGCTTCATCGAGGCGTTTCAGCGAAATCTTTTGTATTTCAAACGATACCGTCATCTCCTGTTGGAGGACGTATACCATCCGAAGATCGAAGCTGGTGGGTGGAGTTCCGTGCAGTACGTAAAAGAGGATTTGAGCGAGTCTGTGGTTTTCATCTTTCGCGATAAGTCCGGGATTGCTGACACCAAGATTCGCCTGCGGGGACTGGACTCCCACATGGATCCGCTG
>Ga0207011_1132_pt1 | contig 15254 bp, 14 predicted proteins | sample Alteio_BWMinCont_79_FD_153466 | JGI IMG/M metagenome (GOLD analysis project Ga0207011, IMG submission 153466) | Enriched cells from forest soil in Barre Woods Harvard Forest LTER site, Petersham, Massachusetts, United States -... | ecosystem: Environmental > Terrestrial > Soil > Temperate forest >...
AAGCGCTCGCCTTGAGCGCAAGGTAGAAAAAGTTGATTTCAGGTCATCACTTGGCCGGGTGCTGGCCGGGCCGATCACGGCCGGATTTGACCTGCCTCGATTTAACAACAGCGGTGTCGACGGATATGGTGTGCTTGTCGAAGATCTGGCTGGAGCGAGCGAAGCAAGTCCAGTAAAACTAAAGCTCGTTGGCCAGGTGGCCGCCGGTGCAAATGTGTCGATCGGCTACGGGGATGGCACCAATGCCGGTACCGGTAACGGGGACGCCTCGACAGGCGAACTCAAGCCCGGGCACACCCTGCGCATTCTCACCGGTGCCCTTGTGCCAGACAGTGTCGAGGCCGTCGTGATGAAAGAGTTTTGCCGGGTTGAGAGTGACGAAGTTGCAGTTGCCGGCCAGGTGCGCATCGGCGAAAACATCCGCATGCAGGGCGAGGAAGTGGAAGCGGGCGCTAGTGTCCTGGCTCAGGGCATGCTCATATCGCCTCCTATCGTCGGACTGCTTGCTACCCTGGGAAAGACTGAAATTAGTGTTTTCAAACAGCCGCGCGTGGCTGTCATATCTACGGGAGATGAGCTGGTGGAGCCGGGCACCGAGCTTAGCGATTGCCAGATATACAACTCCAACTCCCACGCCCTGGCAGCGGCACTTAAAGCAATAGGCATAGATCAAGTACATAGCTTTCATACTAAAGATGACCGGAATCAGACACGAACAGTACTTCAAGAAGCGCTCAACAAGTCAGATGTTATAGTATCCATTGGTGGTGTTTCTGTTGGTGAAAAAGATTACGTCAAAGAAACATTTGAGGCACTGGGGGTGCGCACGGTCTTCTGGCGCATTCAAATGAAACCGGGAAAACCCGTGTACTTTGGCGTTGTGCAGGCCGAGGGTGAAGGCGCGGCGGACGGCAAGATACAAAAACTAGTTTTTGGTCTGCCCGGCAATCCGGTTTCTGCCCTTGTCACCTTCAACCTTTTCGTTAAGCCCGCACTGAAAATCATGCAGGGACTAAAAGAAAAGCCTCGGCGCATAACTACAGCCAGACTGGCCCGCAACCTGAAGAAAAAAGCCGGTCGCCTGGATTTTGTGCGCGGCACTCTGGAAACAGCAGAAGATGGATCTCTTATAGCTTATGCTACAAGCGGCCAGGAGTCACACATGCTGACCGGGCTGGCGGCCGCCGACTGCCTCATGCTATTTGCCAGTGATCTGGAATTTTTGCCGGAAGGCGCCACCTTGCCGGTACAAATCCTCAACTGGCATGAGTAACTTTTTTGACTACGTATTTACCCCATTGCAATCGGATTGATTGCAGGATTACGATGCCAGCTGTTCCAGTACCCCCCCGAGCTGAATTTGCGAAGTGCGCCCCGGAGCCACATAAATAAATCGCCCCGTTACTAGCTCAAATCAAACGAAATAACACGTTTCACCAGATATTGTATTTGGCCGTCGACTGCAGGGACGGCTCGATTCATCATCCCCGATTGAGTAACGGTGTATTTCAGCCTCTAATATTCCCAGTGAGGTATACATCATGTCAGGACAAAACTACGACGCGCCAGTAAGGGCCGAAGCCAATGTTGCAGTCCCAGATGACCAAGCAGGAGCTTATTCAAAACTCTCATCTCAATACATTCAACACGGAGAAAGCAGCAAAGCAGTTGTAGCCCAGAACGGCCAATCGCCGGGCGAAAACAAGGCCCTGGAAAACGCTCCCAACGCCGCCGGAGGCAGAGGAAACGAATCGTTAACCAAGGACGGAGAAGGCCACAGGCACAACCATATGGGCATGCCTCCAAACGAAGCCGAAAAAGGAGAGGCGCGCAGCGACTTTGCCAAGTCACGACGACTGGAAGAGAAAGGTCTTTTGCCGCCCGGCGAAGGAATCCTGGATCACGGCAAAGAGGGAGGCTTGAAGCACGGCAGAGAAGCCGGCCTCAAGCAAGGCGAATCATGTGTAACGACCCCGACCATGGAGTCAATCACCAAAACACATGATGGCACGACGATCATAAACTCTGCCAGCACCACGGTGTGCAGACCGACGCACGAAGGAAGGCCTGCCGGTCATGCCGCTATTGGTGGAGAGGTCAGCCACATGGGCATGCCAGTCCGGGAGGGAGCCGTATCAGCGGGTAGGGCAGCCGCTGAGGGAGCTGCGGCACTGGGCAAGCCGCCCGAAACCAGCCCTAAGGTCATAGATAAGCACAACTAAGAGCACAAAGCCTGTCGCATGATAGGGCACCCCCACTGGTGCCCTATATGCTGCGACAGGCTTTAGCGTTGAGAAAAGTGTTGCACGAACGACGCGCGAGATGCCTTGAGGCTGTCCTTCGTGTCTTTGATTTAAATCACCGGGGGAGAGAGGGTTGCTTCTTGCCAGCATCATCTCTCTCGCATGTGGCATTATTGTGAACATCCCGTGGCAATACCGTGTCATCGTTAAGGGGCCGGCCAGCTATAATTTGCATCCGATGCGGCAGAAATGTCAGAGTCAACTTACCCAGGGGACAAATCAAGATGCAAGGCAATAGATGGAAGCGCGCCGGCAAGAGACTGCGCCGAATTGCTCGCAATGGCGCCATTGCCCTGGCGGTTGCGGCCTTTTTGGTTGGCGCCATATTTGCAGTACAAGGCGTATCGGGCTCATTTCATCCTCTCTTAGCCACTCCGGCTCTGGCCCAGGAACCGGACCAACTGGACAAGGCCGGCCTGGAGGCTCTGCTAAACAAGATCAAATTGCCGCCTGGATTTCACATTACGCTGTTCGCCTCCGGTCTGGTGCATCCCAGACAGATGTGCATCAGTCCTTCCGGTACAGTTTTTGTCGGCACGATGGAGGGCAAGGACGGAATTATCTACGCCCTGCCCGACAAAAACAGAGACGGTATTGCAGATGAAGCAATCGTCATTGCCAAGTCTCTCTGGCTGCCAAACGGTGTGGCCCTCAAGGACGGCAATTTATATATTGCCGAAATCAACCGCATCACCCGCCTCGATGATATCGAGCACCACCTGAAAGAGCCACCCAAATTAGTGGTGGTGGCCAATGACTTTTCAAAGAAGACACATCACGGCTGGAAGTACATTCGTTTCGGCCCGGACGGCCGCCTCTATGTACCGCAGGGAGCGCCCTGCAATGTCTGCGAACCGGAACCACTTTTTGGCTGCCTCAGCAGTATGAAAGAAGACGGCACGGATCGTCAGGTTTTGGCCAAGGGCATTCGCAACACCGTTGGTTTTGACTGGGATCCGCTGACAAAAAAATTGTGGTTTACCGACAACGGACGAGATTTGATGGGAGACAACAAGCCACCCGACGAGCTCAATTTCATGGCAGAAAAGGGAATGCACTTTGGCTTTCCATATATGTGGGGAGACAACCAACCGGATCCTGAATTTGGCAAGAAAGCTCCGGCCGGGCTGGTTATGACACCACCGGCGATGTGCCTCGGGCCACACGTAGCATCTCTGGGCATGCGTTTTTACGATGGCAAAAACTTTCCTGCAGAGTATAAACATCGAATATTCATTGCCGAACACGGCTCGTGGAATCGCAGCAAAAAAATTGGTTATCGGGTGACAATGGTCACACTGGAAGGCGACAAAGCCGTCAAATACGAGCCCTTTGCCACAGGCTGGCTAAACGACGCGACGCAGGAAGTAAGCGGCCGACCGGTTGATATCGGCATTACAAAAGATGGGGCACTGCTGGTTTCCGACGACTACGCAGGCAATATTTACCGCATCAGCTACAGGGGAAAATAAATGTATCTTGGAGGCACGATCCACGCCGGTGGCTTCGACGCAAACGCGTTGCCAGTGCACAATACGGCCTTGATTTATCGCGGTGTTACATGCTAGACGACTGGTATCAGGAGTTTTCCTTTGCAAACCTACCTGTAGAGATCTGATTCGGACCTCAGTTTGTGGCGGATATCTTGGCTTTGACCCGTCGAAACAACGAGATCGTCCTTCCAATGATTTTTAGCTAAAGCTATCAGGAATTCTCCGATGTTATTAGTCGTATAAGGACTTATACAGCGCCAATTATCGTTCAGTGAACGATCTGGTGGAGGCGGGTCCTTCGGTGCGATTTGCCACGCTAGCTGATCGATTTCCAGGCCACGACGGTTATAGAAATTAAGCAGAGCAATACCGACATCCTTTACTAAACGGTGGGGATCGGGATCGTCTTGAGCTAGAGAATAATGGACCCCTATTAAATAGTGGGCTCGCTTCTTGTTATACAGGGGGTGGTTCTCGTAAACGTCGAAGCGGCAACAAAAATAATCGTGATAGAGATCCGGTAAAGCCTCCACGCTGATTTCGAAAAGACGCCCGGATAGCGACTTAATTACGTCTGGTGCATAGCCGGACTCCAGTAAATGGCGATGGACAATACCCACAAGAAGGCCGTTCAGGGTCAGCCCGCGACGCCCGGCTTGCCCTACTAGTTGCCTGTGATACTCTTCCGGCAACCGGAGGGTCAGATTTTTATTCTTGTCATCATCTTCTGATTTTGAAGGCATTATGCCACCATTTTAGTGATATAAATATGGTATCATATCCAAACAATCAAAATGGTTATTCCCCTATATTCAGACAGTTAGACAGTGCACTTATCATACATGTTGTAGTAGCAAGAGGTGATAACTGCGGCGAAAAACTTCAAATCCGCCGCACTTGGCGTTCTTGGGATTTGAAGGTATTTTGCTACCACTTTCATAATACTAAAATGGTAGCATACACAATACATCAAAATGGTTATTCTGCTATATTTAGACAGTTAGACTACACAGACATCGTACACATTGTAGTAGGAAGAGGCAATAACTGCGGCGAAAAATTCTAAATACGCCGCAAGCAATCGCCCGGAAAATTTGTACATCCACGAACTAAACGAATGGCCGAAATTCACCTGGGAGACCGGGCGTCTTGAGCCGCTGCTTGAAGAGGTACGCAGAGAGAGAAGCGAGCTTTTTGATGAACTGAGCAAATCCTGCTTTGAGGAGCTAGGACAGAATCTGCGAGAGGAAGCGGCAGTTCAAATGCTAACTGAAGAAGTAGTAAAAACAAGCGCAATTGAAGGAGAAAGGCTCGATCCGGATCAGGTCCGCTCATCGATTGCCCGAAAACTCGGCTTAGAACTAGGCGGGCTGCGAATAGACGTGGAAGTGAAAGACCGGAACATTGACGGCATTGTCAATGTAGTACTCGACGCATCTCACCAATGGAAAGAAGCACTAACCGCCGACCGTCTGTACAAGTGGCATGGCTGGCTGTTCCCAACTGGATATAGTGACTATGGAAAAGTTTTAGTTGGCCAATGGAGGGACGGTCCTATCGAAGTTGTTTCAAGCCCTTTCAACAAGCAGCGCGTACATTTTGCCGGACCGGAAGCGCTGCGCTTAAAAGAGGAGATGGAAAAATTTCTACATTGGTTCGAAGAAGACTCAAAGATCGATCCGATTGCGAAAGCCGGAATTGCGCACCTCTACTTCGTCACCATCCACCCATTTGATGATGGCAACGGGCGGATAGGTAGAGCAGTCGCCGACCTTGCACTGGCGAGAGCCGACGGGGCAGACCAGAGATTCTACTCCATGTCAGCTCAGATCAAACACGACAGAAAGGATTATTACATTATGCTAGAACAGGCACAGAGAGGCACTCTTGATATTACGAACTGGCTTGAGTGGTTTTCGAAGTGTCTGGTCCGCTCGATTCAGTGGGCTAAACAAGCTCTGCATGCCGTTATTAAAAAAGCTCAGGTTCGTAGAAAAATGGAAAAGCTGGACCTGAATGATAGGCAGCAAAAGGTAATGCTGAAATTTCTAGATGGCGGCTTTGGAGATGTGTTGACGGCATCTAAGTATAAGAGCTCAGCCAAGTGTTCCGCCGATAGCGCAAACCGCGACCTATCGAAATTGGCAGAGTCAGGCATTCTCGAAAGGAGCGGGCAAGGGAAAAGCACCTCCTACGTAATCAATTGATTTTGCAACAGACCGTGCAGCCTTCCGTAAACTTTCCCGTATACCGCTGGGGAACTGAGCTCAAGAAGATTTTTGGAGGCTTCAACCACGGGGATGAAAGTGTCGATTATCAGATCAATTCACTGCCGATAATAGTGCCACCACCAGTAGTATGAGCATGATCTGCTAATTGCCTCCCAAAGGACTACTTGCGCTTAGGATGGGTTCAACGTAATCCGCAATTAAGGCTTACTCAAAGCAGGCCACCCTGACAATGATCGTGCCTACAAGTATTGTTTGGTCTAGCTTCATGGTATACACTGATTTTGTCTAGGTCCCAAAATTTCCGGCACATTACAGTGGAGACTGTGAGGGGAGATTTTCGAGCAATGAAAACTGAAGACATTGAAGAACTGGCTAAGAATCGCGATAAGGAGTCTTTAGAAGATTTGAGCTTGCGTATGGGCGAGCTGAGGTCGAATGGTGCTGGGCTTTTGCAATGCATAATATACGTAAAGACAAACCAGGAGTTGTCTTTGGAAGAGGCCGTCAACTTTGTCATAAATTCCAGCACCTGGCTCGATCGAAAGGATGATTTTCTGCAGCAGCAAGAAGATGCATTTCAGGAGTTTCTCGCGAGTAGCAAGGACAGTATTGAATCAATTGATATGACCATCATGCCTGATCGAACAAAGATTAGAGTGAACATGAAAAAACAAGACCTGTAGCGACCCTGGAGTCTCTTTGGTCTACTACAAAATGTTTCAAGCGCGGAGATATCGATAAAGGGTAGTGAAATGCACCCAAAAACATCCGCCGAGACGAGTGCCTGATAAGATGTCCTCGCGCGCAGACTTAAACGGCCGCCAGAAAAGTGCAGCTTCATTTCGGCGGATGATTCTCCAGGCACTGCCTGGTAATTTGGGACGGGTCGTCTGGCGTCCGCCATTTTTGACAGATGATTACTGGCGGTGGCACAAAGGGTCCAACCGAGATCACCGGGTGCCGGGTACCCCGAAAAGAATCGAAAGCTCCAAAACCGGCATGGAATGGCCTTTGAATTTGAGCAAATGCTTATTATGAGATGTGAAAAGGGGCGGGGTTTTCCGTCCCACCCTGCGAAGTGTGGACTCAGTCGCTTACCGGCATATCGGCATAGGGCGCAGAAATCGACTCGATCGTGAGCTCATTGGCATACGCGCCTTGAGTCGGCACTGCCTTGCTGGCTCTTGCGAATTTCACATCAACCTTGACGAGATTGCAATCCTTATGGACATACCGACTGGCTGGGACAGTATTTAGACCATCATCCGCTTTGAAATTTTTCGCTAGAGCCGATCGTGGCATGCCACCGTGGAGTGCGCAGGCGTCTTCAATCATTGCTAAGAGCCAGTGCTCGTTTTCACTGAGCAGGACTTTGCCGTGTGATGGCTGCAGTTGCAGCGGTGAAACCCTGCTTACTACCAGATCGCTCGCCTTTGGGTGAAGCTTTTCGGCAGTGAAAGTCCCTGCCTTCACAAAATCCACCTCCATTTGGATTAATCTGCAACCTTTGAGTCTAAATCTGCTGGGAGGATCCTCAATGCCTTTGCCCTCATCGGACCAGAAGAGCTTAAGCAGTTCACCTCGTAAAGATCCCGGCTTGATCGTCTTGGCATTGCTTACTAGCTTTTCGAACCACATTGTATGAGTATCGGGACTGGCTTGTGATTGACCTACGCTCACGACAAGCGCTGCCACCAGAAATACAATCTTGGGAATTTTCAAAATACCTCCTGGTTGACCCTGGTACCCAAAGTGTAGAAATCGGACCATCAAATGATCTAACGGGTAGTATGAATTCTTTTCTCCATACGTATTCTTATCTTACAGTCTTCGATCAAGAAACCTGCAAGAGGAAATGCTCCAGCAGGTCGCCCCCTGCTTTATGGTGGCGCGACAAAACAATTGAACACATTGACAGATCTTGGATTAATGGGCTGCCTTTTTAAACGGGGCGAACCATAAAGGAGGTTATGAGACTAAACGGAATCGTAAAATCTTTGAGAAGTGGAACTTCCAAGGCCCATGATAAAGTGAATCATATGAGGCGAACTACTGTGATTCTCGTTGTTGTTTTGGCTCTGGCAGGGGCCGCTTTTTTTCTTTGGAAATCGCACTTCTCTGCCCTTGAGAAGGAACGCCTGGAAGCAAACGACAAGATTTATAAAGAGTTAGGGGCCGTCGTCTTCGCCATCCAGGACATTAAGCAAGGGGACTTAATATCGGCCACCTCCCTTGAGGAAAGAATAATTCCCGTGAACAAGATGCCCGACCATGTCGCGACAGGCATCGCGGAAGTGGCCGGGCGTAAAGCGAGGTATGGTATCACCAATAGGGATATGGTGAGCCTGTATGATCTCGATCCGTATCCTCCCGATCTACCGGTGACTGCTGTCGTGGCAATTAAGGAGATTCGAAAAGGCAAGGTCATAATGGATGATGCCGTAGACCTTATTAGACAAAGCGAAAAGGAGTTGCCGAAACATAGAATTGAGCGGATGAACATGGTCATCGGAAGGCGGGCCACGAGAGACATTGCTAGGTTGCAAATTGTTAGGACCGAAGACATCTTTCCTTGAGTTATAGGGCTATGATTTGGCGAATTGTCAGGCGAAAAACCATGCGAATAAGCACTCAGCCGACGTGCAGCTACATCTCCTGATCCTTCCATACTGGATTAAATTGGAAGGTGTTGTTTCCCTCGCATACAATTTTGTTGGCAACTATTGATCCCGTCAAAGTTTGATTAAAGCCAACCTCGACCGATGCGTATGGTGCGTATATGACACCACAGAAACCAGCGCCGCTTAAACGAATTGGTCTCGTCCCTGAGTAGAAAATTTCGAAGTTTGGGGCGTGGTACATATTCACCGTCTGCGGAAGTTCATAGACTGGCGGCGAATCTTTTCCGTCATATAGGAAAATGCGAACTCTGCCTCCACCACTTGGCCCTATCAGCACTCGCGAATTGAATTTGGTTGCCCGGTAATCTCCCGCTACCAGATTTGGATTGGTTGCTAACGATGTTGCAGTATCCGGTACAAGAGGCGACGGTGCAAGTGGAAAAGTTCCAGGAGGAATCGGCTCACTGCGCGCGCCTAATCCCAGCAAATTAGCCCTGGTTTCTCATTCTACTGCTTCGTTGTCCCAGATCACCCGCGGTGATTGCCGAGCGCAAAATGTGCCGACGATATAATCACCATTTTTGAAGCGCAGGACTATTGCACCGGGGGTGGTATCGTCGTAAAGATGTTGATGAAGCTTATCTTTGGATTGCCGAGGACCAAACCTTATGTGCAGGCCAAAGTCTTTGCCTCCTTCGTAGACCTGGGAGACCACTTTGTCACTGTTTTTAAGACGCTGCGCCACTTCTACACGCGGCTGCACTCTGCCGGCGCTGGAAAATTCCTGATTGGGCAGTATGGTCCGGAGAGCGGCGAAATTAATAAAGACTTTGGCATAGAGTTTGTGCTTCTGCCTTAAGGTCAGACTGTAGCCATTAATTAGCGCCTCTTCGCAGTTGAAGCGGTGGCCAAACAAAACTCCGTGCACATCAGCCCCTTTGGCCCTGTCCAGGGCAAAGGCGGGAAGGGCCTCGCTGGCAGCACTGGCTACGCCCGCCACGCCGCCAGCTACTGGAGCAACTTTCTTTTCCCTGGCGGCGGCAGGCCAGTCCAGTAAGAATAAGACCGCCACAAAGAAGGTCAATGCCGCTTTCAGCACGGACACTTACTCCGCTTTTTGCTGTCCGGCCAATGCGGTCAGCCCGGCCATTCCGCCAAAGCTCATACTTTGCACCGCCGATGATGGCACGATCACGGTCGATGTGCCGCCAGACTTCATTACCTCGTAAAGCATATTCATACCGCGCAGATGCACGGCCATGGGATTGGCCTCGTATACTTTGCCGGCATCGGCAAAGCGCTGGGCGATAGCCACTTCCGAATCGCCGAGCAAAACCCGGGCCTGGCTCTCTCTGGCCGCCTGGGCCACGCGGCTCATGGCATCTTGCAAAGCATCGGGTATTTTGATATCGCGCATCTGCACCGACTCCACTTTCACTCCCCAGGGCTCGGTCTGAGAGTCGAGGACAGCGGTCATGCTGCTGTCGAGCCCGGCCCGATCCGAGAGTACGTGTGCCAGATCGCTGCGGCCAATGATATCGCGCAGCGCTGTTTGAGCGGCACCGAGGATAGCTTGCCGATAGTCGGCCACCTGCAAAATAGCCAGCTTAGGATCGACTACTTTCCAATAAATAACGGTATCAACGCTGACCGGCACATTGTCCCTGGTCAGGGTTTGCTCGGCCGTTATGTTGCTTGTCACCGTGCGCAGGTCCACGGTAAAAGGAGTCGTTTCAAAAAATGGCATCAGAAAGAAAAGACCCGGTCCCCGCGCTCCGGCAAAGCGTCCCAGACGCAGCACCACTTTGCGCTCCCATTCGCTGCTGATGCGCAGACAGTAGCGCAAAATAAGGAATACGACAAAAAGGCAAGTAACGAGAAATGTAAAAGACACGCCCAAAATTTCCATTCCCATCATCTCCATACAGCGGTACAAATCGGCCAAACCAACCAATGGTGAGACTAGCACAGTTTAAGGCGAGCTAAGCTTTGCTCAAAAAATTAGCCGGCCAGACCGGCAAGAACAGCCCGTAAGTTGTTTACCACATGGTGTCCCGGACTTCCGTGCATGCCCTCGGCAGCCCATGTCATGTGCGAGTGCATGCTGATAAAGGCAATCAGGGCAGCAACAAAGCCGGGCTCCAGGTCCGGGCGCAATTCGCCCAGGGCCTGGGCCTTGCAGACTAGATTTTTGAGGACAATTGGCAGCGGGGGCGTCTGCGGAGCCACTGGAGGCGCACCGGCCTTGCCGTCCCGAGCGGAGCGTGCGGTGACATAGAGGGGGCCGTTGCTAAACAAAACCGAGGCAAGCTCGGGGTTTTCCTCGGACCAGCGGCTTATAGCCACCAGGTAATGTTCGATACATTTGAGTGGCGATACCCCTCTAGCCGAAAGCTCCTCAGCCTCGCTGATAGCCTTCTGCACCGACTGATGGCGCAAAGCCAGGACTACGTCTTCTTTGGAGCTGAAGTTATAATAAAAAGTTCCCTTAACAACTTCGGCCGCAGCTGCTATATCTTCTACGGATGACTCCGCATAGCCTTTTTCACTAAAGAGCTTTGCAGCCGCCGACAGGATCTCCTGTCTCGTCTCTTCTCTCTTCTGGGAACGCTTGCCAATGGCCATCAGTACTTCCGAATTTGACAAATCATACTAGAGTATGTTTTTATACACCAACCTAAATTTGTACGCTTCGTTATTTTGCACTTTAAAGGATTACTTGTCTATTAGGTGTAATGCCGGAGCGTCAACCGTAAATCAATGAAAAAACACACCGCACTGCTTTTGGCTTCGATTTCTCTCTGGTTGGGAGCAGGCCAGCTGCCTGTTCTGGCGATGCACGACGATCTCGACAAGCCCCTTCCACATGCCGATGACATGAAGGGCGAGGGGCCGAGAGTGCATGAATACGACGAGATTGTCTCGCCCGATATGGAATCTGCCTGGTCAATTGCCAACCGCGCCCGTTCGTCGCTTAGAAACGGCAATGTATCGAGGGCGATGTCATTGTGCCAAAAAGCCATGAAGATGGATGATGACGATATCGACATTCATCTCATCTATGCTCAGGCAATGCAGGCCAAGCTCGAAAGACAGTCCGAGCGCGATCCGGACCTTTTCAAAAAGTGTGTGCACGAGTGGATACTGGTTTATCGCAATGAAGTGGGCATGGAAAAGGGCATGACCTTCAAGGGCCTCAATCTCATGGGCAATATGTATAACGACGACGAACACGGCAATCTGGCTAAGAAACAGCTGATTAAACTAACCGGATTTGCGCCTAAACTATGGGAAACAGACAATCATTTTATTGCACGGGTCACCAAGCCGGCCGAAACCGCTGTTAGTGCCAAGCTAAAAACGGACGCCGCCAATGCCAATAAAGACTTTGCCGAGGAAAGGCGCAAACTTAAGTCGGAAGAATAAGTCAGGTTTATTGGGCGCATAGAATAATCTGGCCCCTATAGTTATGGTGCCCTTACATTTATTTTGCACTCATACCTGGCCGACCCAGTCCTTGCCGGCGATGGCCGCCCAGCGGTCCCTTATTGCCTTCAATTCGTCCGGGCCAAGCGCTCCTTTGGCAATCAATTCGGCATTCTGGGGCCAACGCTCCGGCTTGGTGGTGCCCACAATCATTGTCGCCACGGCCGCTTGTGAAAGCGTGAACCTCAGCGCTCTTTCACTGACAGCGTCAGGGTCTCCATTGACAAAATCATAGGCAAGTTCTTGCAAACGTCTCCAGTATTCCTGCACATATTCATTGTCCGGCTTTTTCTTGAAGCGCCACACGGCATTACCAATGGGTCTTTTGGCAATCACACCCATGTTCTTTGCTTTTGCTTTGGGCAGAAGCAGTTCAATACATTCCTGGTCCAGTATGCTGACAGAAGTCTGCAGCGTGTCAAAAACATCCATTTCGATAGCAGCAACTGCATCGGCACCGTCGCCGCTGTAGCCGATGAATCTAGTCTTTCCCTCCTTCCTGGCCTTTTGCAGAGCCTCCACCGCCTCTCCTTTTGCCAATACATCTTTGTTGCAACTGTGCAATTGCAAAAGGTCGACGTAATCTGTTTTTAGGTTTTTCAGACTCTTATTGATACTGGCTTCAATTTCTTCGGCTGACCAGGCACCTTCAAAATTGCCTTTATGCCCGCACTTTGTAAAAAGAAAATAGTCATTGCGCCTGTTGCTGATCGATCGGCCCAGTTTTTCTTCGCTATCAACATAACACTCGGCTGTGTCGATAGCGTTCAGGCCGTGCTCCAGGGCACTGGCCAGCAGTCTGTCAATGTCCGCCTGGTCCGCTCCCTCGTAGCCGATTTCGCCGGCGCCAAAACCAAGGACACTGACATTCATACCGGTTTTACCAAGAATTCGTTTTTCCATTTGTTCCTCGTCGGCGCTATTGTTTTCGTGTTTCGGGGTTTTTTGTCTTTGCCTTGGCTGAAGTTGTATTTCGACAATTGACTATAAGGTATTACCGTGCTCCTCACTGATCAGGCAAGCAGCCGGCGCAATCCAGCCAGGTCGGCTCGTTTCATCGGTTTGCCGGTAACCGATGAATAGGGTGTTATGTCACGCCAGCTTAACGGATAAACCGTTACTTCCACAGGATAGCCTCTTTCCGTCCAGCGCAAATGCACAAATTTTCCTTTGCGATTTTCAACATACTCTTCTTCTACCTCTTCAAAGCCCCATTCGATAAGGTGCTCACAAATCTCTCCCGGGCTGTCGCTGTAGGCATGGAGATCCACGTCCGAGGTGGAATGAATATCGCCGCTCAAGGTGCTGCCGATCAAGAAGGGTTCAAAGTCGTTTATGGCCAACATGATTTCTTCGGCAATCAAACGCATGTCGCGCAGGCGGCGGTCCACTTCGGTTGCACCCAGCTGATCGCGGGTAAGCAGGGCAATGCACTCCCTTACCTTGCGGTTGGAGGGCAAGCGGGTCTGGCTGCCCAGGCCAAGCATGAGCACAGCGCGCTCCTTGGCCCCTAAATATTCACTTTCTAAACCATCCACCATAAACCGAGCAGCGGCCTGTGCAACTAGCTTTTGCGCGTCTTTTTTCATAGTCTTGGACAAGCCCTGAGCTTGCTTTCACATCACAACCAGTTTAACATCCTATGCCAATGGAGACTCCCAAAATACTAGTTGCCGGCAATTCCAAGAAGTCTGTAGCCCTGGTGCGGGCCGCAATCGAACCCCTTGACTACCAGCTTGTCACGGCCCAGCCCATGTCGGTGGCCCTCTTTCTGGCGCAAAAAAACCTGCCCGATGTAATAGTCAGCGATCTAAAGATGCTTGATGGTGACGGCATTAGATTTCTCAATGAGATCAAACTGGACGAAGAGCTGGGCAAAATTCCTTTTATATTTCTTGTTGACGAACCGACCGATGAAGCCACTGAAATCAGTGCCATCACCCGTGGAGCGAGGTTGATTTGTCTGAACAGTATGGGCAAGGATGAATTTATCAAGGTGCTTGAACCGCTGATCAAGGAGCGATTGAATCACAAAGGCAAGCGCGAAGAACAGACCCCGGAGTAAGGCCTGACGCATCCCGGCCGAGGTTCAGGCGGTCGCTTTCTTCAGCTTGAGAAAGGGCAATATTGTTTCACGCTGAAATTGTTCGCGGAAGCGCCAGATAAAGGCATCCTGGAAGTAGTGCACGAGAGATCCCGCCATAACCACGCCGGCTAAAACGCTTCTGACAAATTCGCTGTTGGCCATATTGGAGAAATAGATCGTAGTAGAAAAAACCGCTGTGCCAACTGCACAGAAAAACAAGAAGGCGACGACCGTCCGTCTTTTGTCGGCTTCGATTGCCTTGCTTGCTTCATGCTTGCGCGCCACAAGCACCCAATTGAGCCCTACATACTGGCACCAGTGCACGAAGAGTGGCAGGAGCATACCTTTGTAATAGCTGTCGACAAAAGGCATGGGAAAATAGAACCAGACCGAAAGGAACCAGAATAAAAAGGCCGGCACATTGACTGGAGCACCGGATCTTGCTTTTTGAAACAAGCACCACATGTAGTGAGAGGACAAAAGCAGGACAGACAACATACTGAGGAAAACAAACAGGTTAAACATCCGTGGGCCGACATATTGGTGCACAAAGAAAAGCAAGCCAAATATGATTGAAGGTATCTGCTGGCTGCGAGCCTCGATACCGCGGGGGACCGTAGCCTCTCCCGGGTTGTGATAGAGCAAAAGGATGCCCACGTTTTGTTGTGTCAGGTGCTGGATAGTCCAGATCATATAGACCCAAAACACCAGGTCTTTCAGATGGCAGGCATAGGCAACGGCGCAGGCAAGAGTGATTAGCAACGGCGCTATACCGAAAATAAAAATCCTTTTGCCGGTGCCGAAATAGTACGACTGATTTTTCTGGTCGGTATAGTGAAACCAGGTTGCCGCCCCATGAAATGAACCGACAACCGGGAAGACAATGGCAATGGTAAACAGAGCGAGAGCCGCCAGCAGTGTGCCGCTCATCGCGTTATAAATCATTGTCACGGCAAAAAAGAGGGGCAAGAAGAAGCAAAGCAGATCAGCGCGCCAATCGAAAAGCCAGGCGAAGTTGTATCCCAAGCGGGCTT
>Ga0207011_1133_pt1 | contig 15244 bp, 15 predicted proteins | sample Alteio_BWMinCont_79_FD_153466 | JGI IMG/M metagenome (GOLD analysis project Ga0207011, IMG submission 153466) | Enriched cells from forest soil in Barre Woods Harvard Forest LTER site, Petersham, Massachusetts, United States -... | ecosystem: Environmental > Terrestrial > Soil > Temperate forest >...
GCCGGACGAGGCAATGCTGATCCGGCTGGCAGGAAAGTTGGACGTGCAGGATCTTGTTGAATTTATCCCGCACGTCTTAAACAGGGGAGTTCCGGAATTGCTCCATCGGATGGACATATTTGCGGCACTCAGTCGAAGCGAGAGTTTTGGGGTGGCGGTCGTCGAAGCCGCGGCTTGCGGTCTACCGGTTGTGGTCTCTGATGTGGGGGGATTGCCGGAAATTGTGCGCGACGGCGAAACCGGCTTTGTCGTCGATGCGGAGAGTCCAGTCAAGGCGGCGGACGCCTTAGCGCGCCTCATATCGGATGAGGATCTTCGACGTGGGATGGGGGAAGCCGGCCGGCGGCGCATTCAGAGGGAATATGAATGGTCCGATTGCGTCAAGAAAATGGAAGCGGTCTATTCAAGTGTTCTGCCATATCGCGGCGGCGGTGCGGTGCCGACTTTCGGCACGGATGCCGGCGGCATCAAAAATAATTTCTGATCGCGCTGCAAGCGCGGGCGATGTCGTCATCGGCCAAATTGCTCGATGACGGCAACCAGAGCCCTTGAGAGGCGATCCGTTCTGCGACGGGGTAGCGGTCGCTTCTATTATAAACGGGTTCGGCATGCAGCGCAGGATAGAATGGGCGCGTCCCGATGCCATTATTTTTGAGATGACCCATTAAAGGGGCTCTTTGATCTTTATCGTCGACAAGCACGTCGATGAACCATGGAGCCGTGTCCGGTCTCTCCCCGCCGGGTTTGGCGCGAAGATTCGAGTATCGACGCCGAAGGGCGTTATGGTCAATTTCTTCTCGCCAGGCAAGAACTGCAGGATCTGCTTCGCCAGATATTCGCTCGTCGAACCGATCCAATCGTAGTACTTGAGATTGTCGACAAGTATGCGTCGCGTCAACCTCGATGCGTGCGGAAACACGCAGACATCGTTCCCCATCACCGAGACCACGCTCGGATGAAATCCGCTGAGCCTGCCCAGCATACCGTCGAGGCTGGCGCCGTGAACGTGCAGCAGGTCGGGAGCGATCTTTTTCAGCAGCCGGCGCAGGCTCCAAGCGTTCAACACGCCGCCCCACGGCCGCCGAAACGGCAAAATATGGACCTGCGCCCGGACATCCTCCTCCGCGGGGTCTTGGGCGATCAGATGAACCTCGTGGCCCGCTTGCGCAAAGGAATTGATCCATTTGGCCTGATGAATATCTCCCGAAGCCAGAACGGCGAGTCTCAAAAAAGCCTCAAACCGCAGCTGGAAGATAACCCAGCTTCATCGCGGTCTCAAAAGCCGCGCGGTCGACCCCCTGTCGACGACTCGATTCTCGGCTTAACGAAATAAGAAAGCGCATCAATATTGCGAGGGACAATTTATATTCCTTCCACGAAAGAACCGCGATGTACGGGATGTAGATCATCCGCCAAATCTTCCAAAGTGCCGCGGGCCAGTGAAGGCGCAGATCGATCAGGCGGTTCAAGTAGTAAATATAAGTCATCCCCAGCGGCTTGCCCGCAGCGACCTGATTGATCGAGGCGCCGACTTTGTGATAAATGATCGCGTCATAACAGCACGCCATGCGGCGGCCGAGCGTTTTGAGCCGCAAGGAGAACTCAAAGTCCTCCTCTCCAAAAAAGAAGCGCGTCGTAAACAAGCCGACCGAACGCAGCAATTCAGCCCGGAACATGGGTGCGCAGCCCGTCATGAACGTGATCGTCCTGCCTCCATGTTGCGGCGTGCCCGATATGGCCGCTCCAGCATGATGATATCGTCGCGTGCCATACCATGTCAGGTCGCCGCCGCAATTCCAGATCTTTTGAGTGTCGCCAAAATAACGAGTTTGCCCGGTCACGGCATGAACATCGGGATGGTCGTTTAAGAACCCGGTTAGCCATGAGAGCGCGCCGGGAGCCACCGCCGTGTCGTTGTTGAGAAGCATGACGTACTTTGCGTCGCAGGCAAGCGCGTAACGCATTCCGACATTATTTCCGGCAGCGAAGCCAAGATTGTCGCCATTGCGTACGATCACCAATAGACGCCGTGAATCCTTCGTGTCCGATGATCGCCGATGGATTCCCTCCCCGCCGGTATCCGCCTCATCCTTCGTGAATTCAACGAGATCGAGCTGCCGGACGGCCGCCCAATCGCGAAACCTCTCGCACGAGCCGTCAGTCGAGCCGTTGTCGACGACAATGAGACGATAATCGGGGTGATCGCTCTTTTGGAGCGAATCGAGACACTCGATCGTATCCTTCCATCCGTTCCAATTGAGAATAATGACGAATAAGCTTGGCATCGCGTGACGCTTAGGGGGAGCGGTTCCATGCAATATTCTCTTTCAAGTGCTCTGTGTATGCCCAATAAGATGCAATGATCAGCATGAGATAGCCCGTCTTCAAATACGGATTGACGTAGGCCGAGATCGTAGTCGTCAATGCGCTGAGGAGCAGGGATAGGTGGAACTTGCCCTCCCAGCTGAAGATGGCGCTCCCTCCAAGAGGACCGGTCCTAATAAACAGTGTTCGATAGAGAAAGGCAATCGGAACCATGACAAGCATCATGCCGATCAGACCGGTCCGATAAAGCACTATGTAATACGAGAGTTCAAACCTGAGCGTGCCCTCCCCCGCGAGTTGGCTATAGCCTGGCGGAGGGACCCCAACCCCTTGGCCCATCAAAGGCCGTTCCCGGAATGCGGCTAACATGATAGGTGCAATCTCGCCGCGGGCGTCCCCCATGTAGGCGGAGATTGAATTGGAATTTTCAGTGAAGCGCGCAAGACCCGCCGGAACCAACATCGCCATTATAGAGATGCCGAGGGTCGCGACAACGGCTAGCATCGCGAGCAGACGCGGAACGAAACGCCGGGCAGGGTGCCGGAGCGTCGCCGCAAATAACAGGAGCAGAACGACGCCGAGAATCGATAACAGTGGCCCTCGCATCCAGTCGACGCATAAGTGGATGATACAAACGATGCAAAGTGCGGCCCCGAGCATGCGTTCGCGCATTTTTCTAGTAAAGTCAGCGGTGCAGAGCATTCCGAAGAAAAAGCCGATGAATGTAACGAGCAGGGTTATGCCGCCAAAGCGCTGAGTCGTCCCTCCGCCGACGTGTTCTCGAGCCGAGAGCGTCGACTCGACGAATTCCTCCATGTCGCCGTCGAGATTCCCGTATATCTGAGCAGAGATATCCATCGGGGTGAGAGAAATCGTGAGGGCCAAGAAAGAGAGAGCAATCGCAAGGGCAATCATCCAGCCCATGAAAAAGCCCGAATTACGGACCAACATGCGCCGTATTGGGAAGAAAAGCAGGAGTGGCGCGACAAAATGCAAATCCCATACGGTTTTATCGATCGCGGTTCCTCGTGTGAAAATTGAATATGCCGCGAGGAAAGGGGGAACGATAAGCGCATAAAATAAAATCCAAGCGGCCGAATACGACTTTGCTCCACCGTCGATTAATCCCGATCCTTCCGGAATGGACCTCTTCTTTTGAAGAGAACGGATCAGCATTAGGACCATTGTAGCGGCAAAGAGATAAACACGCCCGCCTGGAAGCCCCATATCATCCATCAAAGTCGAAAACCCGTTCGTCCAGATATCGGCGATGGTCAGCAACGTCAAGGTATCGAGCCAATCGTTTGAATATCGACGACAAACGATGAGCGGCAGGACGACCTGGACGATCACGTTTATGCCGATATTGCCCCGAAACCATCCCTCTCCAACTAAGGACGCGATCGCCAGCAATAAGCCAACGATTAACCCCGCGCGGAATCTGGTATCGATTGGATCACTTGGATGTTCTGCATTTGCTGGCGGCCTGAGCAACGATTGCACGTTCATTTCATCCGCCGCGCAACAATCTCTTCAAATGCAGGGTGAGCGTATGCTTGAGATAGCTGCTTCGAGAGAACGATCGCATTCGGCCGTAATCCGCCGCCGACACGAGAAGATGTCTTTTTTCAAGAAGTCTTCCCTGAATCTTCGCAATGTCCAATGCGATTTCTCGCCGGAACTCGCGATCCATAGCGCCGGTCTCCGTGAAACTCCATAGGAAATAGAGAAAGCGCCTCATGACCGCTCCTATCGCATCCCCATTCCTAAATGTCTTGAGATAGAATAGCCGCATATTCTTCCGGCCCAAAAACCTCACCAACCGGCTGCCTCCTTCATTCGAGGCCCCCCGCACGTGCTGGGCGACTGCAGACGGAAGATAGAACGTTTTCCAACCGAGCAGAAGCGCTCGGATCGACAGATCGACATCCTCATAAAAGGCGAAGAAGTCTTCGTCGTAGTACTCGTCTCCGGCGCGCAAAGCCTCCAACATCCGGCGGCTATAAATCGCGGCCGCGCAACACGCCCCGGCCACAAATTCGGGACGGTCATACTGCCCCGTGTCTTTCTCCCGTTGTCCCCGATCTAAACTGACCCCCTCCCGGAAAAGGCGAATCCCGGCGGAGTCGATCATGGAATTATCATGGCTGGAAACCAGCTTGCCCACGACGGTCCCGATCTTCGGATCGGTGGAGAAAGCGGCAACGCAGCTCTCGATATAGTCGGAATTCAAGAACGCGTCGGCGTTGAGTATAAGGACAAACTCTCCAGAGGTATTACGGATGCCGAAATTGTTGGCCTTCGACGAGCCCCAATTAATATCCGACCGGTGGTAGCGGATCTCATTGCGGCGGAACATCTCAGCGAGCTTCTCGCTCGAGCCGTCCGAGGATGCATTGTCGACTACGATCGTCTCGATTTCTGGCCAGGTCTGAGCGCGAACATGTTCAAGGCATCTGAATATGTATTTCCCGCTGTTGAAATTTATGATGACGACGGAAACGTTCGGTTTCGACATTGAGATTAGTTCGCCCACTTAACGGAATAATCCTCTGGCGCGCAGCTCTTCGCGCGAGGACTCGTATCGGTCGGTCTGGATTGTTTGGCATTTGACCCAGCGAACGAACTCGCGTACGCCGCGTTGAAACGAATATTTTGGTGCGAATCTCAGAATTTTGCGCGTCTTCGTCAGATCAGCGACATTGTGACGTATGTCGCCGACGCGGTAGCGTCCCGTAACTTGGACGTTGCATTCAGTCTTGAATTCCCGGATCAGGGTCCGCGCCACGGTCAGAACGTCCGTTTCCGCATCGGAGCCGACATTGAGGGCCTCGCCGGAGACACCCTCGCTCTCAAGCGCTAGAATCGTCGCCGTGACGACGTCGTCCAGAAAAACAAAGTCTCGGCTCTCCGTTCCGTCCTCGTATACATCGATGTCGTTGCCATTGAGAATACGCGTGGAGAAGATAGAGAGAATTCCCGTATACGGATTCGACATGGACTGCCCCGGTCCATAGACGTTCTGGTACCTTAAAGCGACCGAAGGAATTCCCATCGTACGGCCCGCCAAAAGCACCAACTCTTCCTGCGCTCGCTTGGTCATCCCATAAACCGAGCCTGGATGCAGCTTGGATTCCTCGTCCGTCGGGAGAGGCGCGGCGGCCTTGCCGCAGCGCGGGCACTTAACGGCGAAATATCCGCGCGCCAAATCGTTTTCCGACCTCGGCCCCGGGAAAACAATGCCGTGGCCCGCACAACGATATTTTCCTTCGCCGTAGACCGCCCGGGAGGAGGCCACCACGATCTTTTTGACCCCGTTCTTGCAATTGGCCAGGGCATCGAGCATGGCGCCCGTCCCGCGCACGTTGACGTCCACGTATCGCTCAATCTCGTACATCGATTGGCCGGTGCCGGTATCGGCCGCCAAGTGCACAACGGCATCGTGGTTCGGCAAGAGCTTGAGCCAGCAGGACCGATTCCGAACATCCCCCCTGACGAATTCCACCTTGCCGCGGATGGAGCGAAAGAGGGGAGATCGTCCAGAAGACTCCCCATGCACCTGCGGAGAGAGATTGTCGAGCACAGTCACTCGGCAGCCTTTGCTCATGAGCTTGAGCGCCAAGCGTGAGCCGATGAATCCGGCCCCCCCGGAGATGAGGATTCTATTGAATTTAATAATGCCCTTCGAGCGTCAAAAAGACGGCCCCAGACTGCCCGACGGACCTCATCGACAAAGCCGTCGAGATTACGGCCTCAACTCGGGACAAGATTGGTCGACGGCAACAGCCTGCGGAGCTCTTCAATGTACGGCGTCTTATCATTAAAATTCCCATCGATCTCATCCAACATCATGCGATTAATAACCCGCTGTAGGTCTTTAATTTGAGGCATGTTGAATCCTTGATCGTAAAGATACGCCAAGTACCAGAGACTGATGTCCGGATCAACGAACACGGAGTCCTTGATCTCCCTGAACATATGCACCTTCATAGCCGAGGCAGTCGTCGAATCCATGGTGTCGTGCTTCCAGTTATTTCCCATGCCCGTAAGGCCGTATTTTTCCCGATCTCGATGAACCGAGGCGTGCGGCATGTAATAAAATTCTTTAGTGGAGTAAAAATCGATCGCGCATTTTTTGACGAACTGGATGTTGTCCTCGATCGTTTTCTCCGTCTCGCCAGGGAAGCCGATGACGAAGGCCGCGAAAGTATTGATTCCGTAGCGATTGATGTGCTCCATGCCTCTCAGGAAGCCATCTCCTGTGACTTTCTTATTCATGTTTCTCAACACATCGTCATTGGCAGACTCGAGCCCCAAGTACACTCCCTGGCAGCCGCTGTCTCGCATCAGCCGGGCCACCTCGTCCGTGACATATTGGACGCGGAGAAAAGAAAACCATTTGAAATCGAACTTGCACAGAATTTCGAGTATTTTTTTGAATCGCGCCGTCGGGACATTGAACGTGTCGTCGATGAAGATGATGCGGTCGACATAGCCCAACTCTTTGATCTCTTGAAGCTGACGTTCCACGAGTTCAAGCTCCATGGCAAAATGCCCGCCCGCGGTATCCGGATAAGTGCAGAAGGAGCATGCGAACGGGCATCCTGAGGCCGCCCGCAACTGAATCGTCCTGTTGATAAATGACAAGTCCGCCTGCTTCCACAACATCGGGCGGGTATTGAGGGTCGGATCTTGCCACTTCTTCTGCGTCAACTCGAATTTACCCGTATCGTCGATATACGCCAGATTGGGAACGCTCGAAAGATCGGATTTGCCTTGAATGGCCCTCAAGAACGCTGGAAAATCTTCGTCCGAATTGAAGGCGTGCAAGACGTACTTCACCCCATACTTCCGCATCGGCTTCTCGAAACTGGTGAGAGGCCCGTTGATGGTCTGCTCGTTCGTAAACGCGCCCCCGAGAACGATCTTCATGTCGGGGTCATGAGCTAGAAGTTTCTTCGACAACCTGCGGATTTCGGAGTAGCTCAGATAGAACGTCGTCGAGATTCCGACGATGGGGGGGTCTGACTGACTGTCGTAGTACTCGACAAAGCGATCCCAATCCGAATCGAAGTTGTTGATCACCTTGACATTGAAGCCCTCATGCTGCGCCGCGTTCGCGACGAGATAGCTGCTAAGGCCGGGAAGGTTCCAAATATTGAGCATTTTCTGTCTAGCCGCGTGATCGGCCTCGGCGTAGAATTTCCCATCGCGAGCATAGTTCAAGAGATCGAGATGCGAGCGGAATCCCCCCTTGAAATGAACCATTCGGAGGAACACGCTTTCCTTGAAGTCCTGGATTCGGTCAACTGGAATCTTGCTGTAGTCCTCGTAGCGAACAATTTCGGATTGTCCGATGACGATTGCATCGATCTTCCGCGAACCGATATCAACTGGCAATGTGATTACCTCGTTTACAGTCTCTTTCAGCAAACCAGCTCGATATTGACTTTCGAACGGCCAGCGATTTCCCGTCCGAATCTTGTCTCTCGCCGCTTAAAGAAACTCGATCAAATGGGCCATGCTATTGCAATATATGCTCTATTTTAGCAGATAATTCCCATGTTCGCCCCCACCTATCGTCTATCGGTTCGCCACCGGCAATCGAGGCCGGCTTTAAAATCTCTGGTAGGCTACTGGGATCGTCACGCCGGCACGATACGTGGCGATGGTCCAATAGACGATGATCTGCAGGACCAGGAGGGCGAAAAGCACCCGTTCGTCGGAAGCCAGCCTTAACAGCCGAGGCAGGATCGCATTTTTCATCGTTGCTTGAATGAGATCCTCTCCAGCCCGGCCAATGCGGCCGCCAAATGCTCGCCGACCCGCCCTTCCGTCGGGCCGATAAAGTGGCAGGAGTCAAAAAAATCATCGAGGTCATAGTCGGCGGCCATTTCCTGAAAAGAGAGGGCGCGAATCCCCCCGAATGACTGCGTTCGAAGAAATCCCCGCCATTCTCCCTGGAGTCGCGAGAGAACAGGCTGCTCGTCTATCATGGCTTGATACTCGGGACGCCGCCCAGTCTCGAAGACCAAGCACGGTATTCCCCGCGCACGCAACCGGGCAAATATCTGCGCATACAGTTTGAGGGCGTGCGGCGAAAGAACGCGAGTGTTGAGATACCGCTCCTCGCCATCGTCCCGAAGGAAGTAGGTTTTAGGATCTCGATTAACATGAAAATCGTAGGTGCCGGCGTGAATGGAGCGTTCGATCGCAAGATATGAACCATTCCCGTTGGGCAGGAAGACCGCGACCTCCGGACGGACAAGCCTCTTAAGCCTCATGGAGGCCCAGAGCGGCGGCCGAAAAATATCGCGCATACCCTTCAAATGGAACGTGAACACTTGCTCCGGAAGATCGTAGGCGGAAAGGCTGAGCGCGCGAAAAGGAGGCTCATCGCGATACCGACTGAACTCGAAAGGATAAGACTCGGTCATGCTTTCGAAGCTCATCCCCATGATCACCCTACGAATTTTTCCATGAGCGAGAGCATATTCAAGTTGAAGCAGAATATCTTCCGGGCTTAGGCCGCTCATCCCCATATTGAAGTATGCCCAACCTCTCCGAACAAACGGTTCTTCGGAAATGCCCAAAACCCGTGAATCTCCTATGACCACCGTATCGACCAGAGGGCGTTGATGAAAATATCCGGCCTTGAGAACAGGTTCACTTGGGACCGCAGGGCAGACAGCGGCTATGATCCCGAGGATAATCCAAGGACCGGCGCCGAAAAGAAGGATCGCGGGCCACTTGGTCCCGAGATCTCGAATCTTCAACGAAGCCACCCTAGCCCGACTACGGACGATAACCGCTGGCCGATAGCTGCCAACTCGATCCGATCGTACTGGAACGGCAGGAAGGAGAGAACGACATAGCTCTGGCATAGAACAACAGCAGTTCCTCTGATCCACACATTGCGGCCATAATCGCGAAAGCGCTCCTTCCCCAAGATGCGCCGCAGCCAGTCCGCATACAGATTCGTTCCAACGACTCCCAGCCCGTGGATCAGGCCGAAAAGCGCGAAAGATGGAGAACTTCCGTGCCAGACGCCCATCAGTATGAATGAGAAAAGAGACACCAGAATCATGGAGGCCATGATCGGTATGCGACGACTTAAGGCGATATGCAGAGGGAAGTATATATAGTCGCGGAAGAATTGCGAGAGAGTAATATGCCAGCGACTCCAGAAATCGACCATGTTGCGCGCCAGATAGGGATTGCTGAAATTCTCCGGAAGACGAAATCCAACGCAGCGCGCCAGTCCAACGACGATATCGCAATAGCCCGAGAAATTCATGTACATATACAAGGGAAAGGAGCCGAGAAGGACCAGAAGGTGCCCCCACCCGGGTTGCGCCAGAAAGGTCTTGGGTTGCGCCAAGGGCTGAAGATAGGCGCCCATGACGAACATCCGAAAGTATCCGAACATCACTCGATTAAGCCCCAAAAGCACTTCCCGGCTAGAGACGTTGCCCGAAGCCTGGGACATGCTCTCGAATTGATCTCGAAAATCGCCGAAGCGTTGGATTGGGCCGGCAATGAAAGTCCAGAAGGAAAGATTGTAATTGAGGTACTCGACCAGGGTCACCCGGCTCAGCATCCCATCGCGAACCTCGATCGCGAGGTGTATTTGACGGAATAGGATGAAGGAATAGCCGACCGTGACCAAATCGCGGGCGGATAAGGTATGGCCTGAAAAGGCAAAAAAAATGGAGGATCCACTCGTACTGCTTGGCAATGGCAAATCCCGCCAAGGCCAGCAGCAGCCACGCATAATATATGACGTTCCGAACTCGCTGAGTCCTGGCAGCGAGCGTCAATTGCAAAACGAAGTAGTGACCGAACACCGCGGCCACAAGGGCGGCCACCGAACGCGCCGCGCCTTTGTAAGCGATCGCAAGAAAAACGAGCGAGAGGAGAAGAAATACGGGCTGGAGTATCCGTCGGCGCCAGGGGAGAGAAAGCGTAACGAGAGAACCGGCGAGGAACAGAAATAGGACGGGCTGATCGAAGGTCATGTCGGGCTCGACGTCGAGCTATTTCGCCTTTACCTTCTTCTCGAGCATTTGGATGAACGTCCCGATGTTCTGCCCGGGCTGTTTGAGCTGGGCGATCTCCGCCGTGCCCAGTCGGATGCCGAAGACGCCCTCGACCGAAATGATCAGGCTGATGTGATGCAGGGAGTCCCACTCAGAGATATCGGCGGCGGTCATCTCGTCTTTCAGCACGATCTCCTCGTCATCAAAAACGCTGCGAAACACGTCTTGAAGCTCGGCGCGGATGTCGCTCATCGGGAGACCTCTAAGTTGATATGGACGTGCGGCGAGTTCCAGGCCGCCGATACCGGAAAACGCCATCGAGTGGTTGCGCCGTCTTGCCCATCGGCCAAAAATCCCAACCGCGGCAGGAGTTCTTTGACCATGCCGTTTTTCTCCGTAGGGCTATAGCGCCCGACGACCTCAGTACAGCCGCGATCACGGGCAACTCCCACGATATGCTTCAACGCGAACTGTTCAACGCCCCGCTGCAGGACCCGGCAGCTCATGAGCCAAGTATCGATATCGAGATTTGGACCTTCCTGATGAAGAAGCAATACGGAGATAAGCCCGCTGTCTCCATGATTGTCCTTCAAGCTGATGGTCACGGTGCTCCATGAAGGATCTCCGGCGATGCGCCGGACTTCTTCCAAATTGTAGCGCCGGGTGGTCAGGTTGAACTGATTCGATTTATTGATCAGCTGGACGGCTCTTTCGATGTTGAGATCGCTGACAGGCTGAATTCGCGCGACCATGTTCAATGAGGCCAGAAAGGAGGAAATATCTTCGCTCCGGGAGGCAAGTTCCTTGCGGAGAACGTTTTGAGCGTAATAATCGGTGCGGCGGCCGTCCTCTTCGGTGAACGATACGGTTTCAAAATAGCGCTGCCGCGCCAAGGCGCGCGCATAACCGGCCGGATCTTCCGGAAAATCGGGAACGGAAACTTCGGGAGCCAGCTGTCGAACCAACGCTCTTTCCGCCGGATTATCGTCGACGAGGACCAGAGAATCGAGACCGACATCGAGGCGTGAGGCGATCTCTCTCAGGTTGGTCGCCTTATCTTGCCAATTCGCGACGAAACAAGCGATGTGCTCCAGCTTGAGCGCCATGTCGTCGCGGGTCCGAAACGGCTCTTTAGCCTTATCCTCATCGTTCTTCGAACACACCGCCAACACGATGCCTCGCGCATGCAGCGATTTGAGATACTCCTGAAAGGCGAGGTAAGCCTCTCCCTCCGCGGAACCTTGACCAAGAACCAGCCCGCCCGGCCCGAGGTCGCCCACGACCCCTCCCCATATCGTGTTGTCCAAGTCGAGAACCAAAACCTTCTTGCTTCGTCCGCGCAGGGCTCGCACGAGGGTCATCACGCTGTGGGCGTAAACGATGAGGCATTTCGGCCCGCAAGGCATCTTAGCTTCCAGATAGAACCGCGGGTCGAACCACTCCTGCCCATTGGTTTCATTGATGAGGGCGCGCAGATCGTGCAGAACCACATGCATGGGGGCCGAATCTTCGAAAAGGCAGTTCATCCGAGAAATATAGTTTTCACGGGAGCCCGCGCAACGCCCAGAAAAATGGCCGAGGCTGCTCCACGGCGGGACGTCGAATGTATTCTGAATGACCGTTGCTCCCCACCGGGTCTTGGCGGTTTCCCACAGTTTGAACCAATCCGCCAATTCGGCCTTGGCAGTCGCGGCGGCCTGCGCCGCATTCATTCCGGTCTTCGGAACGCGAGAAAGATCTCGGTGACTGGTCGCCAGGAATATGATCTGGGGGTTAAACCGATCCAGTTTGGAGTCAGGGGAGAGGATTTCCTGGCGGAAAAGTCCGTATTCCCCTTCGTAGAACTCAACGGCCACGCCTTCCGCGTCCAAAAAGATCTTGAGCACTTCGACCAGTTGAAGAGTGGTTGGGCCACCCAGCACGGCCAGCCTGATGGGAGCGCCGGCGGCAGGCGGCAAAAACTTGCGCAACTTATGCAGCGAGAAATAATCCAGATCGCAGGATATCGCTCGCCGGGCCCATGACGCCGAGTCATATTCCGGCTTACCGAAGATCGAGCCTAAAGCTCGAATAAAACTCTTGAACAGGCCGGCACGCAACGAGGCATCGGCCTGGATATATGACTCGAGGACATCGTCATCTGGTCCGGTCATTTTATTTGGCACTCAGACCTGGGCGAGACCGGTCTCTTGGTGGGAATCGTCATGATATCGCGATACGCCAGCAGATCATCATACCATGAAAGGGCCCGGCTCTAGGACGAGGAGGAAGCAACTACTTCTCCGCGATGAACCGGCGTTCGATCAACGCGAAAAACACCTTGGCCACAAAATACGATGCCGCCGAGATTACGGCAACGCCCCAGAAATAACCGAAGACGCTTGGCTGCTCGCCTATCGATCCCAACATATATCGCATCGCCGCACGCGCAGGAACATGAATAAGATAGAGGGAGTAGGAGAATATTCCGACGGATGACAACCATCTCGAACCGCGGGAGTCGAACCACTCGCCATTGCTCTCTAATCGAACAGCCCAATTAACGAGAGTAAAAAAGGTCATTCCCCACATTAGGGGCTCGAGCGCCGGGAAGTATGTCGAACTGGCATAGGCGAGTGCTGCCCATATAGGAACCACCCATATCCAGCGGCACCATTGCGGCAAGTGTATCAGCCCATAATACGACTCAACGGAAGCCATGCCCAAGCACCATTGAATCCATAGGACCAGCGCGGACGTATTGATCACATTCCAGTAAATCGACTGTCTTGAAATGACAAATTGCATCACGAATGGGAATACGACTCCCAACGTCGATACCGCCGCCAGACTACGGACTAATCCAAAATAACGCCGAACGGGGAGCAGGACGCAGTACATGAGGTAAAAATACTCTTCGCGGGCCAAAGTCCATAACGCAGTATTACCCCCCGCATGATCGAAAGCCGGAAAAAAGCCGTGCAGCATGAAAACATGCGTGATGAAATCCATGATGATGGATCGAATTTTTGGCTCAGCATACTCATCGAGCATCGCGCGCTGCAAGCCCATGAAATATGCCGCCCCGACCATCGCCATACTTATGCACAGGGCGACGAAATAGGTCGGGTAGAGACGAAAAAAACGCCTTTTCCAGAATACCAGGTAATCCAATGTTTCCTTTCCGGATATTGAAAATCGCCGGGTCCAGCGCAAATGAATGCAAAATCCGGAGATGACGAAAAACAGCGGGACGCCCAATCGACCCTCTGTTATGAGTTTCTTGAAGAAGTAAACGACAGCCTCATTGGGCGGCCTGGCTGCGAATTTCACAGCGTGACACAGGAGCACCGCCACCGCAGCGGCGCCGCGCAGACAGTCGATTGATCGCAGGCGTCCCTTTTGCAACTTCTCGTTCTGCTGCACGCTCGATGCGGCGTTTCCACCCTTCGGGAACGTGTCGACGATCTTCATTTGGCTAGAAACGCTATGGTCATTAAAGAAACGTCATGCGCAAGATTCTTTGCGCCATAAGTGCAAAAGAAAGAGATCGGAAATGGACATAAAAACAACATGTCCGCAGAGCATGGCGACTGGGAAGGCGGTGAGCGATGGTCCGCGAGAAAGAAGATACTTCAGACAAATAAAATAACTGAGCATGCCCGCTCCGATGGCGATGGCATAGATATCCTGCCGCTTGACGATATTGAAGGCGTTGTTGAGCGGATCCAAGCAGAGCGCGATGGAACAGACCGCTGTCCACTGCACCGCTGGAATCGCGTCGCGGTATTTGGGAAGAAAATGAAGTATGACCGGCGGAGCGATCCACCATGCGGCCGTAGCCAGCGGGATCATCCCGGCCAACAAGTATAAGCACGGCTTGATCGCGATCCGTACGCAATCGCGATACTTCCCTGTCCGGCCGAATTGCTCCGCCATCTGCGGATACGTAATTGATGAAACGGCTTGCGAAAGAAGGGTCATTGCTTGCGTCGTCATTCCAACGAGGGAATAAAGACCCAGGGCCGTTATACCCATTTCCTTGAGTACCAGCGTCGAATCCAATACGATCCACCAGCTATAGAGCATTCCTACTCCGAAAATAGGAGCTCCTATCTTGAGCAGATGGGTCAGATGCTCGCGAGCCCATTTTGTAGGGACCCTCAACGGCCTCCAGCACCAGAGCAACCCCAAAAGGAAAAAATTGGCAACGGCGATCCGTAGGCAAAGTCCATAATACCCAAACAGCCAGACGGCAGACACAAGCAAAAGGGATAGTGCGCTCTGCGCGACGCTAAATAGGGCTAACTTGGCAAAATCTCCATGCGTTCGATACAAGAACTGAAGGTAGTATTGTCCATAGAAAAGAGCGAAAGCGGCACAAGCATTCGCCCCCCAGCCGGCGGAAACTCGCCAATGCCCCCGGAAGGCCTCCCACAGGGCCACCCCAAACATTATCAGGGCAACGAAACCACCGACGGTGATCGCCCATGCTTGCGCGGCGGAAGCCAACTCCCGGACCCTGCCGTGGTCGCCTTTTCCGACATAGAACGGCAATTCTCGACTCAAGCCGTTGAGTATTCCCAACTGCAAAAAAGGGGCATACCCAAGGACGAGACCGATCGCGTTGAATAGCCCCAGGGACGACGGCTCGCAAAACTTGGCTGTCAGGATCGCGCCAGCCATGCGAAGTCCCGTCGACAAGGCGTTTCCACCGGCGAATATGCCGGTCAGTGCCGCGAGTGAGCGCGGAATCATTTTCGCTAGTAGCGAATCGTTCAACTGGCCGTCGGCAGTCGCCTGCGCGCGGAGCTCGGTCATCACATTATTTTCGACTTGCCAGTTTGATCCCGCATAGCGTGAATCTCTCGTTCGGGAATAAACAGTTCCAGCCGAAAGAA
>Ga0207011_1134_pt1 | contig 15219 bp, 16 predicted proteins | sample Alteio_BWMinCont_79_FD_153466 | JGI IMG/M metagenome (GOLD analysis project Ga0207011, IMG submission 153466) | Enriched cells from forest soil in Barre Woods Harvard Forest LTER site, Petersham, Massachusetts, United States -... | ecosystem: Environmental > Terrestrial > Soil > Temperate forest >...
CCATCGTTTTCAACCACTCAAAAGCCTTTTCCTTTGTGGAAAATAATTTAAAGGGCTTGCGCGGTTTATGAAAACTAAGAAAAAAAGTACCGATGATTTTTGTAAGAACAGAGGGTGTCATGGCTGCAGAAGCATACGCAAGATGCATTGCTTCTTCAGTTGCGTAATAATCCCTGGCTTCCTTCGTAGCGGATTTTACATCCGTCATATCCACAAATAATTTGCTTGGCTGATTTTTTGAAAGCTTTAACCTGCTTGCAACGCTCATTTTTGCGATTTCGAGGTCAACAACAGGTTTCTTATAATGACAACAAAAGATACCTTCTTCTTCCCAAAAGATAAAAAAATCGTTCTCTTCAAGTATTTTTATGGCTGGCAAAACGAGGCAAATCTAATCAATGAAAATGAGCTGGTACTAAATCCAATACTTTAAATCTAAGAAAGTGTGTCGGACTTTTTTATTGTGCCCTGGTTATTTAACCTCAATAGATTTCAGCCATTCGAAAGCCTTATCTTTACTCGTGAATATCTGAAATGGCATTTTGGGTTTATTGAAGGTAAGGAAAAAGTTTGCGATGAGTTTTGTTATCCTGGATGGTGCTAATACTGCCGTCGCTTTTGCCATATAGGTGGCCTCGTCTGAAGCGGAATACTCCCTGGCTGCCTGTGTGATATATCCGATATTTCTAAGATCCAAAAATAATTTACAGGGTTTGTCTTTTGTTAACTTTAGCCTGGTTGCAAGGCTTTTTTGAGCCATGTCAAGATCAACTTTCTCTTTTTTGTAAAGACAGCATATGATGCCCTTTTCTTCCCAAAAAACAAACAAATCGTTCTCCTCAAGTATATTCATAATCTAAACCCCGCCCCCAGTGTTGAAAGCAAAGTTAGTAAATGATTTAATATGCGATATTAAATCTTTGCGGGAGCTTAGCCCCTTAGCTTCCTAAACAGGTCCATCGCGTATTCGTCGGTCATTCCTGTAATAAAATCAAGGGCAACCTGGATTTTGCGATATGGGTTATCGCCACTATAATGATACTGAAGCGGAATAAGCTTTTGCAGTTTTTTCCCAAAATTCGTTTCAGGGCCCGCAACCGCCGGAACAAATTCAGACAATAACCCTGTGAGCACATTATTTCCTGCAAGCTCAACCGCAATGCTGGAAGGATGATTGTATATTTTTTCAGAAGAAAGAGATTCTAATTTATCTATGACCACTTTTGCCTCAGGGACAATGCCTTTGATGAGCTTTTCTTCATGCCGGCCCTCAAGTATTGAATGACGATTTGAAACAAATACTTCTGTCACGGCCGAAATAAGGTTATTGATCGTAATGGCTCTCAAATAAGCAAGGCGTTCGTTTTTATCATACTCTGCTACCTGGCTCATCCCTTTCTGTATCCGCTCGTTGTGCTTCCCTCCTTTCAGGGCTATGTTCAATTCAAGAAATATGCCAGCAACTGTGGTATAGTCAACAATACCAAGCCTGTGAGCATCTTCAAGGTCAATAATATTTGTACTGATATCATCTGCGGCTTCTACCAAACCGGCAAAAGGATGTCGGACAAAAGACATGGGATTTTCGCTAAACATTTTCAAATTGAAAATCCCCGATAGAGACCTGAAAATATCAATTTCACTTTGGAATACACCATAATTTTTCCCCGATGGTTTATCTGAATGGTTGGCATTGGATGCCTTGGGATATTTGACCATCGAAATAAGGGTGGTATAAGTCAGACAGAATCCCCCTTCCCTCCTGCCATTAAAACGATGCGCCATAACCCTTAAGGCATTTGCATTGCTCTCAAAGTTTGTAAGATCGGCCCATTCAGCCTCACTGAGTCCACTTTTGTATTGCGGATGACTTATAAAAAATTGTGAAATAGCATTTTCTCCTGAACGTCCGAACGGCGGATACCCGATATCATGTGCAAGACAAGCGGCTGCAATAACATTTCCCAATTGATTGCGATAAAAATCTTTAGCGATTTCAGGCATTTCCCTGTTGTCGGGCGTGTCTGCCAGGGCATTACCTACGCTATTACCAATAGATCTGCCAATGCTGGCAGCTTCAAGACTATGTGTTAATCGGTTGTGAACAAATACATTCCCGGGTAACGGGAAAACCGTCGTCTTGGTTTGAAGCCTTCTGAACGGTGACGAAAAAATTATCCTGTCATAATCCCTCTGAAATGCTGTTCTGTTTCTGGAAGATTCCTCTCCCGGAGCAATGGGTGTAAAAATACCGAGCCTGTTAGATGAAAATAGATCCTGCCACATATCGCAATTTATGAATTTTGTTGGAGTACATACTGAACGGTATCCCCGCTCTTCATTTCAAGATGTATTTTTTTGTTTTTCAGAAGCTTTTTTAAAATGGTTTCTGATGGATATTTTACGGTTAATAGCTCAAGACCAGTTAGTTTAGAAATTTCAAACTCTTTTTCGAGGACACTCAAAAAATCTTCTCCGGAACCATGCCTTTCGTCAATGCTCATTTGAAAACTAATGGCAGAGTTACGCATCACATTTACTTTAATGCCATACCTTACCACTTCATCAAATATCATTTCAATGGCTTCTTCAGCAATAAACGAATAGTCCCTGGTTGATAATGAAATAAGCGCCTGGTGTTCTTTAATAATGATAATCGGCGTTAGATTGACGGGCAGATTTTCGTCGATATTACTAATCAATGTACCAGCTAGTTCAGGGTCTAAAAAGGAACGCAGACTAAGAGGTATATTTTTATTCTGAAGGGGCTTTATGGTTTTGGGATGTAAAACTGTAGCGCCGTAGTAAGTCATTTCTACAACATCATGGTAAGACAATGAATCAAATTTTACCGTTTCAGCGAATTTCTTCGGGTCTGCATTCAAAATTCCCGGTACATCTTTCCATATCACAAGTTCATCAGCATTAAGGCAATAAGCAAAGACAGATGCGGTAAAATCAGATCCTTCCCTGCCCAGTGTCGTGGTGATTTTTTTTGTTGTACTCCCGATAAAACCCTGGGTGATCACTGGCGATTTCTCAACTATTGAGGGAAGATAGTCAGATATAAATGCCTGGGTCATATCCCAATCCACACGGGCTTCCCTGTGCAAAGCATTTGTAATGATATAGTTTCTTGCATCGATCCACTGGTTTGCAAACCCTGATTCATTCAGGTAAGCGCTGATAATTTTAGTAGAAATGATTTCCCCATGGCTTACAATGTAATCATATTCACCGTCGTAACTATATTTCAGTTCTTTTTTGAGATGTTTTTTAAGTTGTTTGAAAATGCTTTTAAAATCATCCCATGCTGGGCTTGACTCGTCAGGAATTAACTCTATTAAAATATTATAATGATATTCTTTAACGATATCCAGTTTTTCAAGCCAATCTTCCCCATTCCAGTAAGCATCTAAAACAGCCTCTAAGGCATTGGTCGTCTTACCCATAGCGGAGATAACTACTACAATCGGCCCGGAGGCATATTTTTCAAGGATATCTTTTACATTACGAACGGCTTCTGCATCCTTTACCGAAGCACCACCAAATTTGAAGATCTGCATAGCTATTGAATTATAAATTCCTCCAATTGCTCTCTGGTAAACCGGCAGGTTTTCCATTCTTCATCAAAATTGGCATTGTACCTTTTGTAAAACTCTATGGCTGGTGTATTCCAATCAAGTACCTGCCAAACCATTTTTCCGGCATTGGTTTCTTGCGCAAATTGCGCTACAGCCTCAAATAGTTTGCTGCCGATACCAGAGCGACGATGTGCCTCACGAACCACGATATCTTCAAGATATATTGAAACACCTTTCCAGGTGGAATACATGTTATAACCAAGGGCCATGCCAACGATCTCCTTGTCTTTTTCAGCCACAAAAGCAAAAAACTGCTTGTCAGCAAAATCTTTATGCAATTGTTCAAGGGTTATCACAAACTCATGAGGCGCTTTTTCGTAGATAGCGAGTTCGCGAATCAGGTCCCATATTCCTTTTAGATCTTCTTGTGTGGCCGGCCTTACCATAGTGGTTTAAAAATGTTAAATTTGCGCCCTCGAAATTAGCAAAACAAGTCATATATGAGCCACAGCGTTAAAACCCTCAGCCAGTTTATTGTAGAACATGAAAACGATTTCCCATACTCCAAAGGGGAACTTTCCAGGCTGTTAAATGATATAGGTATCGCATCTAAGATCATAAACAGGGAAGTGAACAAGGCCGGGCTCGTAAATATCCTCGGGGATACCGGCGATATCAATGTGCAAGGCGAAGAAGTAAAAAAACTGGACATATATGCCAATGAGCAGTTGATTGCCGCACTTACCTCCGGTGGAGAAGTTTGCGTGATGGGTTCAGAAGAAAATGAAGATATTATTGAAGTAGAATGTAAAGGACTTCATGGCGCTAAATATGTTGTTTTGTTTGATCCTCTTGATGGCTCATCAAATATTGATGTGAATGCCTCTATTGGTACTATTTTTAGTGTTTACCGAAGGAAAACCGAGGGTCACGGACCCGGAACCATTGAAGATTGCCTGCAGAAAGGAGTTGACCAGGTAGCCGCAGGATATGTGATTTATGGTTCATCGACCATATTGGTTTATTCCACAGGAAATGGCGTAAACGGCTTTACCTTAGACCCTTCTATTGGTGAGTTCTGTTTGTCTCACCCAAATATCCAGACCCCAAAAGACGGTACTATTTACTCTTTAAATGAAGGTAATACATCCGATTTCCCTGAAGGCGTGAAACATTATGTTTCCTGGTGCAAAGAAGTCAACAAAGAAGATAAACGCCCTTATTCCAGCCGCTATATAGGCTCATTTGTAGCAGATTTCCATAGAAACCTGCTGAAGGGTGGCATATTCATATACCCCCCAACAGCCAAAGCCCCAAAAGGCAAACTCAGGCTTATGTATGAAGTAAATCCACTTGGATTCCTGATTGAACAAGCCGGAGGCCGTGCCACAGATGGCAAGCATAGGGTACTAGAACTCGAACCACAATCCCTACACCAACGCACTCCCCTATTTATCGGCAGCGAAAACATGGTAAAACAGGCCGAAAAGTTTCTGGAAATGGCTGAAAGCGGGAAGCCGGTGTTGAATATGTAAAAATAGTCTGAACGGGGATTTGGAGGGATTTAATGGATTATTGAGATATATCAATACCATTAATGCTACCTAATTTCCGAATTAGACACCTCACAAATTCTCAAAAATCCTATAAACCCCATAAATCCCAGTTCAGACAATTACAGCGATAATCTGCAGTCCCCTTTAGGGTCAGGGCTTGGCAGAGAATATATAATTCTTAGACTTTTATTTTAGTGTGAGAATCCAGGTTTCTTGCATAAAGTTGCCAGTAGATTCTGAATGTGAAATCACTTTGTATCCTTCTGAATTAAGTCTTTGAATTATTCCAATTACAGATTTGTTTAATGCTTTTGGGTCAAATTCTGAAGTTTCAATTTTATTTTCCCCATAAAATATTGATACTGGGGATTTATCCATTAAACCAAACCTCTGAACCCTCACCATTATCGTCTCCGGCTTATCCTCCCCCGGCCTCTTGGCAAAAATGAAGAATGTAGTAGCGGCAATAACGAACAATGAAAGTAATGAGAGAAGTTTGAGGTGCTTTTTCATGATTTTTTTGTTTTTTAGTTTGAGACGAATGTAGAGAAAGTTGTCTGAACTATGATTTTTAGGATGGACGGATTTAAGATATCGAAGTTAGTTCTCTCCGTGTTACACAACGAAGCCAATCCTACCATCTTCTAATCACATAAATCCTACTGCAGGACAATCTACCTTCTATTCGGAGCTCTGATTTGAAGAATGACCCCGCCTGTTAGGAAAGCGCCACTCCAGCCAACATTTAAACTATTATTTGGAGGATAAGCATTCGGATCGGTTGAAAAACCATAGGTTGAACTTGCTGCTGTTTGCAATACCCGATAACCTGCTCTTAATTCGACTCCGAACATTTTTCGCACGCCAAAAAAGTATTTGCCAACTACCGCGAGATGGGCACCAAAACCGGAACCGCTATAGGTTCTGTCAAGAAAATCGATGTTGGAACCCGAAGTTGCAAAAGCATCCGTTTCGGAACCTACAACCATTCCATAATCCAGTCCGAATTCTCCCCCTACCTGGAAATTACCGCCTGGGTCAATCCCGTGCATATACTGCCCTGATATATTGACACCAAAAAGATCGAAATACATATCACCGTTAGTACCATCCAAAAATACTGCAGTATTATACCAGGCGTGTTTTGCTGAAAAGGCAAGCTGAACCTCAATATTTAAGTGATCATTAGCCGAAAGTGGTAAAGAATTACCAATAAAAATTTCATTAAATGTTGGTGACCCTTCATTTAATTGCGTTGCGCCATCGCCACCCCCGTTCACTTCTGCTGCGAAAAGATCCGTCCAGTATTTATTAAACCCTCCACCACTATATCCGTTTGCCAAAGAGGTTCTTACACCAAAATAGACATACCTTTGTTTGAAGACCGGTTTATTAAGACCTTCTTTAAACGGTTCTCCGGCAGGTTTATACTTCTCAGCATCAGGTTCATGTTTTACAGGTGGAGGGAGATCTTTAACATTTGTACCGTCAATAAACTCATCTTTGGTGCCATCAGCATATTTAATCATCTTGACTGCTTTTCTGTTAATCGTATAAACAGGGCTAGTCTGCCTGTTTTCATATTTTTTGTACCTTATTTCAGTGGTACCTACTTCTTGTACAACAGCAATAATTTTAGTGCCGTTGGTTTGAACGATTGTGTCCTGAGCTATCGCATTTTTGGATACAAACAGGAGGATTAGAAAACAAATCAGGTTTCTAATAATACTTACATTTAGCCTCTTTTCCATAGTATTTCTTATTAGTAAAGCCAAATATAACCGGTTTATATGACTTGCAAATTTATTTTTATACAGTTCGCTTTTCGTTTAACTATCTCATTTTTAACCCTGACTCCTGATTCCTGACTCCTTACTCCTCTTTTTCATCTCTTTTCCTTAATTTTGCACCGTTTTTCACAGTATCACAGGTAATCAAAGTAAGGTGGCTTTTCAGCTTTTTAATAAAAACAATGCAGAAACATCTTCCGAAGACAAAAAAATGGCGCTAAAATTTCAAAAGTTACAGGTACATAAAGTCGTTCGTGAAACACCGGATGCCATTACCATATTTTTTCAGAACCCTGATAAAGAAGTATTCAACTATATCCCAGGCCAATACCTGACTTTGAGGACGGAAATTAATGGCAAGGCAGTCAACAGGGCTTTTTCACTATGCTCCTCTCCTATTACCGATGAGCTTTTGGCAGTGACCGTGAAAAGAACTCCGGGCGGACTGGTTTCTACTTATTTCATCGAGAACCTGAAAGCCGGCGACTATCTTGAAGTGATGCCTCCCATGGGTAATTTTACGGCCAAACTCAAAGATTATCAGGTTAAGTATTATATCCTTATCGGTGCAGGAAGCGGTATTACGCCTCTCATGTCCATTCTAAAATCTGCATTGGAAGTGGAACCCATGAGCAAAGTGACGCTGCTTTTTGGGAATACAAATGCGGCTTCTGCTATTTTCTTTACCACCCTACAATCCTTGCAGGAAAAATATCCTGATCGGTTGCAAGTGATTCATACATTCACACAACCCGAAAGTAGCTGGACAGGTCATAAAGGCCGGATAAATAAGACTTCGGCGAAAGAAATATTAACACCCATTGTTGAGGGGAATACCCTTGTAAAAGAGTTCTATATCTGCGGGCCATCAGGCATGATGGAAGAGGCAGCAAATGCACTGAAAGAAATGCATATCCATGCTGACAATATCCACCAGGAACATTTCTCGGCACCAATATCTCATCCTGAAGACGAACCTGAAAAACAAGCAGCTGTTGCGGAATTAAAACCTGGAACGGTTAAAGTTATATTGGAAGGCAAAGAATATATGATCGAGGTAAGACCGAGCGACAGTATTCTTGAGGCTGCCCTGGATAATGACCTTGACCCGCCATATGCATGTATGATTGGTTCTTGCTGCACTTGCAAAGCCAAACTTCTGTCAGGTAAAGTAATTATGGACGACCGTGAAGGGCTCACTGATGAAGAGATACGCGATGGTTTTGTTTTGACTTGCCAGAGCCACCCAACCACCCCGAATGTGGTTGTGAGCTACGATGAGATCTAGTTTGGAGTTTTCTATTTCATGATTCAGGATTTTAGCTAGATTTGAACTTAATAACTTAACAAATCAACAACTCTACAACTCCATCATTATGGAAGAACTCGAAGTACCGACCGAACACCTTCACGAACAAATTCATGAAGCAGCTGAAGAAAATAAAGAGCGTTGGATTCTTTATGTAGCATTATCTACCGCCATTATAGCCGTTTTAGCTGCCATTGCAGGACTCATGGGTGGCCACCATTCCAATGAAGCCCTTCTTGAGCAATTGAAGGCCAGCGATCAATGGGCTTACTTCCAGGCAAAGGGTATTAAATCTGAAATAGCCTTATCCACTGCCAAAATCCTTTCTGCATCAGGAACCAAAGTTGATGCAAGCGATTTGAAAGCAAAGATTGACAAATACGAAACCGAGAAAACCGAGATTAAAAAGCAAGCTACTGAATTTGAAACCAGTTCTAAAGAGCATCTGGAAAGGCATTTGAATTTTGCAAAGTCTGTGACTATATTTCAGATTTCCATTGCCATTGCAGCCATAGCCATTCTTACCAAGCGTAAGTTATTATGGGTCATGAGCATGCTCGCTGCCGTAGGTGGAACATGGTTTTTAATAGAAGGGTTTTTATAAATCCCAAAATTCGTAATTCGTAATTCGTAATTCGTAATTCGTAATTCGTAATTCGTAATTCGTAATTCGTAATTATTTTCTACCTTCTTCTTCCCATAACTCTCAGGAGCAATAGGAACAGGTTAATAAAGTCAAGATATAGTGTAAGGGCACCCATGATAGATGCCTTATGCTCCATTTCTTCTCCCTGGATATTTACAGACATTGCTTTTAGCTTCTGAGTGTCATAGGCTACAAGCCCTACAAATATCACCACCCCTACATAGGTTACGATCCAGTACAATTGCGGACTGTTCAAAAAGAAATTAACGACAGAAGCGATTATTATTCCTATCAATGCCATCATTAATATTCTTCCCATAGAAGTAAGATCCCTTTTGGTGAAATACCCGTACAGGCTCATAATACCAAATGTCCCGGCCGTCACAAAAAATGTGGATGCAATAGATGCTGTTGTGAAAAAGCTAAGAATAACTCCGAACGTAAGTCCATTCATCGCTGAATAAACTACAAAAAGGAGTCGTGCCACATTTACTGACACCTTATTTACCAGGAATGACAGCCCCATGACAACACCCAGTTCAAGGAGCAATAATATCATATAATTCGGTGCGATTTTCTGTATCAGGCTCTCATTGCCCATTACGTACCAGGCTATAAAACCTGTGATAGCTAATGCACCTGTCATCAGTCCGTACACATTGGTAATGAATGTGTTCTGCTTTATTTTTATCTGGTCCTGGCTTAAGTTAATTATGTTGTTTTCCATTTTCTTATTTAATTATTAAGATTCCGCGTCAAATTTATATAAAACCATTTCACAAAGTATGCCAATTGTGATTTGGAGGCAAATATGTGAAATTTTGTCGTGTAATTGAAGAAGGGCTAAAACTGGTTATGATAGTACAAAATCACGCTATTATTAACTCAAACATATCATTTCAACTTAAAATTTTCCCTTAATTTGCGGAAAAAATAAGATACGTTATGAAACTTGTTTCAATTCTGTTTCTCACAGCAATTATTTGTGGCTCCTGTCATAATGGTCCAAAGAAAAATAAAGAAGATGTGGCCACCCTGGGAATACCAGTTTTTGACATCAGCTATAAAGTATTGAAAAAGATAAAAATAGGTGGAGAAGGCAGTTGGGATTATTGCGCGTTCGACACAGTGAACCGCAGATTGTTTATCTCGCATAGTACCAAAGTGGATGTACTTGACGTGGACCAGGAAAAACTGGTTGGTGAAATACCAAATACCCCCGGTGTGCATGGCATTGCTTTCGATTATGAACTTAATAAAGGATACACGAGCAACGGCAAAGATTCTTCTGTTACGGTATTTGACCTCAAATCTCTAAAAGTATTAAAAAAGGTAAGTGTGACAGGGGCAGGGCCAGATTGCATTGTCTATGACCCATTTTCAAAACATGTGTATACCTTTAATGGTAAAAGCGGCAATTCTACTGCTATAGATGCTCAAACTGATAAAGTAATCGCCACAATAAAACTTGCAGGCAAACCAGAATTTGCAATTTCTGATATGAACGGAAAAGTGATTGTTAACCTTGAGGATGCCAACAAATACGCGGTAATTGACACCAAAGCAGACACATTTCTCTACAATTGGGATCTTGATACCTCATTGAAAGAGCCAAGCGGGTTATCTTATGATATTGCTTATAAATGCATGTTTGTGGGATGCGGAAACAAAAAAATGGCCATGGTACCGCTTAATAATTACCGCAGCCGTTGGACTTGCGCTATCGGCGATCATGTAGATGCAACTGGTTTTAATGCTACAGCCGGTGTTGCCTTTGCATCCTGCGGAGACGGTACACTTAGCATTACTAAAGAACTCGGCAAGGATACATGCTCCAAGCCTTTTGTGCTTACTACGCAGAAAGGTGCACGTACCATGGCCGTAGATGAAAGAAAAGACAGAGTTTATCTGCCAGTAGCTGATTTTGGTCCACCGGTAGCTGCTGAACCAGGTAAAAAAGAGAAGCCGAGTATTATTCCTGGCACTTTCTCCATAATTGTGGTGGGCAAAAAGTAAGGTTGAAAGGCAATTGTTTAAGACATTTGCAATTTGCTCACTATCAGCCCCTGACCCCTAAAGGGGAATCCCTGATTATTTGACGCAAGTGTATTCCAAGAATTATTTCAGAGTTTAACCAGCATAAGTCTCCCTTTAGGGGTCAGGGGTTTGGCGGGACAAAAACAATCCCCTAGCTATTTATACAGAAATATGCAATAAGTATTTAGGAATCTACCCCAGAATCACACTTTGGTCGCCGGTAAGGTTTACCGTAACATGTTCCTGTATGGTTGTAGCAAGGTTCATTCCGATATAAGTAGGTTGAACCGGGAAGTTGAGATGATGGCGCTGTATCAAAACAAGGCATTGCAATTTTTTAGCCCCGCCTTCAAGGAACGGGATGGCAGCATAAGCAAGCGTTTTGCCGGTATAGAGTACATCATCGCATAAAATAACTGATTTAGCGCTTAGATCACCCGGGTTCGGATCTATCGTTATATTCTTCGCTTTAAGATTATTTTTGTCCACATGAATGGCGCAAAGTTCCAGTTCAAAATCAGTGATTTCTTTTAATTTGTTATAGATTTTTTGCGCAAGAAGATATCCACGTTCCACGATCCCGCACACTACAATGTGCTTTTCTTCAAAATTCTGCTCGTAAATCTGGTAAGCCATCCTGTTCACTTTTTGCGCGATTTGCGCTGAGTCCAGGATGAGAATATTTTCGTTTGCTGCCATAACAGTGACAAAATTATACAAGGAATTTGTAAATCTGCCCTATTATTTTTAAATTTGCAACCTTTATAACAAAGCAAGATCATGAAAACGGACATACATCCAAAGAATTACAGGTTAGTGGTATTTAAAGATATGAGTAACGGAACCGAGTTCCTGGTACGTTCATGCGTGGAAACAAGAGAAAAAACCACCTATGAAGGCAACGAATACCCCCTGTTTAAACTTGATATCAGTAGTGCGTCGCATCCTTTTTTTACCGGCAAGAAAATGTTTGTAGATACTGCAGGCCGCGTAGAAAAGTTTATGAACAAGTACAAAAAGAAATAAGTACTTTCTTTTCACGAAATAATAAGCCCCGTCAATTTGCGGGGCTTTAATTTTTTATATGGGAGACAATATCATACTTTGGGATGCTGATTCCCGTGCGAAACTGCTCCCCTTCACCTTTACCAGGCCCATCGGCACCATCCGTGTCGGCATTCTCACCATCGCCGAAAAGTATGCCAGGTACTTTGATGGAAAAATCAATTTTCTTGCAAAGGATTTCAGTCCGGAACATATCGATGAATTCAATTTGCTTGTCCGGGCAAATGCATTACCCAATGCTGCCCTTGCAGAAGCCATTAATAATCTGAAACATGGAGAAGTCCTGAAACATGATGATATTTTCATTGCAGCCAGGGTTAAAAAAGATGAATTAAAACTTATTCAGGAAACCGGCAACCTATCCTCTCACAAAACAATCCACTTTTCAGGAGCCCGGTTCCTAAATCATATCTGGGATATTTTCAGCATGAACGAGCAGGAAATATTCCATGATTTTGAGTTGTTAACACGGGAAAGAAAAAGCCAGCCGATTCATCCTTCCAATTACATCAAAGGCTCACAGATCATATTTATAGAAGAAGGCGCTACCGTTGAAAATGTAAGCCTGAATGCAACTGCTGGCCCAATATACATTGGCAAACATGCTGAAGTGATGGAAGGCGCCATGATACGTGGCCCCTTTGGCCTTGGCGATCATGCTACAGTTAAGATGGGTGCAAAGATCTACGGTGGCACCACTATTGGGCCTCACTGCAAAGTGGGTGGAGAAATAAGCAATAGCGTCTTTTTTGGCTATAGCAATAAAGGTCATGATGGTTTTATTGGCAATGCTGTCATCGGGGAGTGGTGCAATATCGGTGCAGACTCGAATAACTCAAACCTGAAAAACAATTATGAGGATGTAAAAGTCTGGAGTTATGAAAAACAAGGATTTGTAAAAACAGGACTCCAGTTTTGCGGATTGTTTATGGGCGACCATTCCAAATGCGGGATAAACACCATGTTCAATACAGGAACAGTTGTAGGTGTGAGCGCGAATATTTTTGGTGGTGGATTTCCCAGAAATTATATCACCTCTTTTAGCTGGGGTGGTGCTTCGGGCTTTATTACTTATAATTTAGATAAAGCGATTGATACCGCAGACCGGGTGATGGCCAGACGAAGCCTGAAACTATCAAAACGAGATAAGGAAATATTTGAAAGCGTTTTTGAAGAAACGAAACCTTACAGAAACTTTTAGATACAAGATAAATGACACCAAGACTCAAAATCATTGCAGGGAACTGGAAAATGTATACCACTCCCACCGAAGGAGATAAACTTGCTGACGAATTAATAACAGCCCTTGCAGGAATTGATCCGGGGAATAAAAGGATCGTTGTTATGCCGCCTTTTCTGCATATCAGAAGCATCGCAGAACGTTTTAATGGCGTAAAACATGCCTCCGTTGGTGCACAAAACTGCCACTTCGAAAATGAAGGTGCTTATACTGGTGAAATTTCAGCGGCTATGATCAAAGATGCAGGCGCTGAATATGTCATAGTAGGTCACTCAGAAAGACGCCAGTATTTTCATGAAGATAATGCTTTGTTATACAAAAAGGTATCTGCCGCACTAGCACACGGACTAACCCCCATTTATTGTTGCGGCGAAACATTGGTGCAAAGAGAAAACGGCTCTTATTTTGAAGTGATTTCAAAACAAATCAATGAGGGTTTGTTTGACCTGATGCCAGATATGATCAATAACGTCATCGTGGCTTATGAACCAGTCTGGGCAATTGGAACGGGTAAAACTGCAAGCCCTGAACAAGCCCAGGAAATACATGCATTTATCAGAAACCTTTTTGCCGGGCAATATGGGCATGAAATAGCCGACCATGTCCTTATCTTATATGGCGGAAGCGTAAAACCCAATAACGCAGCAGAACTCTTCGGCATGAAGGATATTGACGGTGGCCTTGTAGGAGGCGCATCACTAAATGCGGCAGATTTTGCGGCAATTGTTCATGCCGCCTGACCCAAAATCAAGATGGATTATATTGAAGTACGCATAACATCAGAAGCGCCATATGCATTTGATATTCTAACAGCCTGCCTGGCTGAAATTGGCTTTGATAGCTTTGAAACAGATGACGATTCTTTAAAAGCTTATATTACTGAAAACCTGTTTGATGCCGATGTACTTAAGCAAACCTGCGACCAATACCTGGGCTTTTTCCCATTTGAATATTCCATTAAAAAAATCCCATACCAAAACTGGAATGCCATCTGGGAATCAGATTTTAAACCGATAACAGTTGAAAATAAACTAAGGGTTAGGGCTGTTTTTCATGAGCCTGACCCAAACTTCCCCATTGAAATTATCATCCAGCCTAAAATGTCATTTGGGACAGGACACCATGCAACCACACATCTTGTGATGGAGTTTATGCTTGGTATTGATTTTAACGAAAAGTCTGTTTTGGATTTTGGGACAGGGACTGGGATTTTGGCGATTCTTGCAAATAAATTGGGCGCATTATCCGTTTGGGCTGTGGACAACGACCCGCAATGCATTGAAAATGCAACAGAAAATTTTGAAATTAACCATTGCGAAACAATTAGCCTGGGTTTGGGCGGTGCTGAAGCATCGGGATTGAACAAATACGATGTCATTATTGCTAACATAACAAGAAATACTATTCTTGAAAATATTGAAGTTATAAGCCTTAAATTGCAACCTCACGGTTTATTGATTGCAAGTGGCTTTTACGAAGAGGACTTGTCTGTTTTGAATGCAAAGGCCACAACAAAAAACCTGGTAATAAAACAATGGAAAACAATGGATAAATGGTGTGCAGCTGTTTATCAAAAAGATATGACGGTATGATCAAAAAAAGTTTGTTGATTTTTGGGTTGGTTCTTTTCCTTAGCTCATTGGCTCATGCCCAAAAGGTCCCAGACTTTTCCAACGATCCGAAAGTTTTTCAAACCCAGCTTGCAGCCTTCTTTTTACAGGACAACCACCCTGAGATCAAACCCCTCATGGATGATTTCGAGGAAATGTGGGTCAAAAAGAACAGGTACACTCCATCAGAGCAGAATAAGATCATTAACCAGGTTAATTACATGAAGCAGACAAAGATGAAGCTATGGCCTGATTATTATAGCTTTATTCATCTCATGATGGCCTACAAAAATTCAAAAATTGAGGAGGCCCGACTGGATCAATATATTGACGCGGCACAGAAGATCATGGATTCAAAGTTGAAGAAGAATTACAAAGATTT
>Ga0207011_1135_pt1 | contig 15188 bp, 10 predicted proteins | sample Alteio_BWMinCont_79_FD_153466 | JGI IMG/M metagenome (GOLD analysis project Ga0207011, IMG submission 153466) | Enriched cells from forest soil in Barre Woods Harvard Forest LTER site, Petersham, Massachusetts, United States -... | ecosystem: Environmental > Terrestrial > Soil > Temperate forest >...
TAAATATTATGCAGGTCATATCCAATTATGGAACCTTGGGGAAAGATGGCCGTCGCTCGGGACAATTATAAGCACTGTCCCTGTCTTAGGATTGGTCCTGTTCCGGCCAGGTTAGGTGCGGATTTAGCCAGGGTAGACATGACGAAATGGGTAGCTGCTGCGCCGCCACTACTATTAGTGGCGGCGTTTTAGCGGCATTTTTTACCTGACGGTCTATTGGCTCTCGGTTAAGGGCCTGGCGAGCAAGTTAGTGAAAGTCGGACTTCTGAGGCCCCGATACTTTGAGGCAATTGTCGATGCATGTTGGAGGTCAATTGGCGTCTTTTCCTCAGTTTGGACAGGTAGCTTTAGATCGGTCACTGTTTGTGCCTGCTCATGGCTGTTTCGTGAAGCTGTCGGTTGCGCCATTGGTTGGGCAAGGAAGTGAGTGCCGGTGGTCAAAAAGGACTGCAGGTTCTCCCCGTCGAGACCCATGCCCGGCGTCTGTTCTGAAGCTGCGTAGGGGACATTGGTGTGCTGCATGGTGGTGCGGCCAGTGGTACTAGCCATACCTGCGTGGAGCACCTGGTCATCATATCGTTGCTGCTTTGTTGTATTGCGACGCCAGTGAGCCAGAGCGCCGTGGCGAGCAATGTTTTCGTGCTCTACACGATCCGAGCTAAGCCTTCCGCTAAGCGAATTAAAAGTTCGTTGGTCATTTTCCGGTTCTAATTCGTATTGTCTGGCTATAGGGCCGGGGCAGGACTGTTCATATGTGGTTTGTTCGTCTCTATCGGTATTGAATTTATCAACTAACATGTGTGGTCTCCAAGTGCGCTTTGATATCAAAAGCTCCGGCACAAGCCGCATGGGCGGCCGTAAGGAATTCTGATCCAAAAGTAGTTAGTTAAATCAGATAGAACTCTCTCTAGCGGCAAAGCCGGCGAGACGTATCTGATTTAGCTGTAGCATCCCTGACTGGTTTTTTGATCAAACTTAAATTTGACGGTTCCGGCCATGAGGACATTTATTGACGAGCTGTGCCACCGACAATTTCCTTTGTATAAGGATTGCCTGGATAACTATTTTCATAGTACAGCGTCCAGACCGTAATAGCAAGGCTGAATTCCTTTGAAAACACTGTTTAAAAGCCAATATGAGCTGTGAGGTAAGCGATGCGCGATTGTAAGAATTCAAAGTGAAGTTATGATTAAATTCAAATTGTTGCCGGTTTTCTATAGTTTGTGTCTTGCCGGAAGGCACTAATTTCTGCGACCGGAACGGGCTAAGAGACGGTACTTTTAAGGCTCCTTTAGGGCATCTCTGGAAATAGGAAAGGTCCCGGACTCCAATCAAGCAGCGCCTATTTCTCTCAGCAAAACGAATTGCCGCCACCATTAATGGTGGCGGCAATTTCGCCGGGATAGAACGTCTTTAAACTACTATTGATTGACCGCGATCGCGGGCAGATCAGTATAGGTAAGGCTTGCTTTGCTGCGATAATTGTAGATAGCAGCTGGTGGTCGTCCCGACGACTTTGATGCAATACGCAGTCGCACGCCGGGGGCCGTGTAGGACTTCAATTGGGCCGTGGGTGTCATTTCACTTACGTCAGAGAGAGCTTTTGCCGGCAAGTTTGGGGCGATGGTTACGATCTTGTGACGCGTACCAGTGATAAACGAGGCAAGGTTTTCGACTTCCAAACCCATGCCGGTAGATTGCTCAGCAGCTCTATAGCTGTCAGCAATGGCTGGAGCGTCGATATCATAATTGACGCGGCCATATTTATCGATATGCGTAATTAAGTCGTCATCAGCTCTCTGCTTGCTTGTATTGGAGCGCCAGTGTTTTAAGCCGCCATGTTCCGCTGTGTTTTCGTGGCGCTGGCGATCGGTGGGAATTGTGCCACCTAGAAAATTGACGATAGGATATTTTGTCGTTTGCTCTTCCGTCTGGTCTTCTGCTGGTCTGGCGCAGTGTTTGGCGTATTCTCTATCGATAAAACCAAGGGCAAGATCGCTGTCGCCTTCGTTGGCACCCTCGTTCGAAATAGTCTTTTCATCTGTCATCGTAAGCACCCCAAAAAAGTTTGATCGTTAAGAGCCGCACAAAACGTTGTGCTAACGGCTCTCTTCATCATAGTTTCAATAACTGTTTTAAATCGTTTTGAGTGCTCTTGTTCGGCAATGCCGTCGAGACATCTCTGATTTATTTGCCTTCCTGCCGCTGCCATACTCTGGTTGGTTGATTTTGGCGGGGAGAAGATGTAACTGTATGCGGTGTCACTGGCAAAACTAAAAGATTAGGCATGCGGAGATGACTAATACAACATACACCGGCGATGGCGCAATAGCAATGGCTATTTATTTCCAAAACCCTGTTTGAAAGTCAATAGTGGCTAGAGGGTAAGCAATGCCGGATTGTTAAAATTGCAATTTGCATTGTCTTAAGATTGGCTTTGTCTGCGGACTGTGCGTGGTGACACCCCCTGGTCCCTGGAAAAAATTGGCTTTTCTCTCCTTGATGCTCCGGTATGACAACGTTGGAATGCCTTGTGAACAGTGGCTATAGCGCCGATTGCCTGAGTAATGTCGCTCCCTGCCCTCAAGCCGCCTGCCGATAACGGCACTTTGTTTTCCAACTGCTGGGGCCAGTTTCTCAACGCTAAAAAGGTATAGTGAACCCGCCCGGTTCAAAACACGACATCATCCTTATATACAATCTGCTATATCACCACAGGCTACATGGCCCAAGTTGCTGGCAACCTATGTTCTATCTGCAATGAGCACTGTCGGCCATTTACTATGACCCGAAAGAAATAGACGAAATATATTGAGGGGGACTTCCATCTGCCCGAGAAGTCTCTATACTTAAATGCATAACCGGTGAGCACTGACTTAACTGTTCAGTACTTCGAGCCGAGGGGCAAAGCGGAAACTTCAGGTCGGCGTCGACCAGAAACAGTAGCTAGTAGCCCGATCCCAGTGACGGACTGACTGAAGCAGGGATAAATACTGAGCCCAACGCAAAGGGCAGTCAGGCAGTATCTTAAAGAGCACCGCAGATTTATCTGGGTGCTCTTTTTGTATGGTGCCCATTCGCCCGCCGCTCGCGATGCCGCCCTGGGCAACTGGCAATGTTAGTAAACTCGCCTCAAAAGTGTCCCTTAGTACTGAAGTTGAGCGTTGAATCGCGACCCAGTTCTTCTTTCACAGAGTTCTTCTCCACATATTCGGCGCCGGCTGCGATCGCCACTGCGCCTACTCCGATGCCGGCGATCATACCTCCATATAAGGCAAGGCCCGTTTCTGCACCGGTTGCGGCGAGGGCCAGGTAGCTGTCGCCGACACAGGCGCCTCCCATTTCAAAGAGTGCATGCACTCCTGCGACCAAGCCCACCACACCCGCGAGAGGCAGGGCCGCAGCTTTTGCGTCATCAACGACATTGTCTACGAGTGACTTGTTGACGAAGTCTTGTGCTTTGGTTGTGTCATTGTGAATAGTAACGTTTCCATTGGCGTCGTCTTCGATGTACAGACCATTTCCTTTGGCTGCATCTTTCGAATAGAGTCGCGCCGCCTGTCTCCAATCTGCGGCGGACAGTGTCCGAAGCTGGTCTTGTATGGCGGTGTGGGAGATCATGCCGAATCTGTCTTCTGCCTTGTCGATGGCGCTGGTGATTTCTTTGTTTTGCATGGTGTGTACTCACTTATCCTGGTGTAGAAAGTCTTAGTGTGGGAGACGGGGCTGGCAATCGGCGACGCTCCAGGGATCAATGATGATCTCTGGTATCGAGAGTGAGGACCGAATTATTGCGCAGGTCTTGCTGTGCATCGGATTTGCGGTTGTAGTCCCGTATTGCGTCATAGGCGAGTACGCCGGCAGCGACAACCCCTGCAACTTCTCCTCCCACGAGCACGCCGGTGCCAAATCCGGCAAGACCTGCACTGAGAGCCGGCGTAGCTAGTAACGCACTGCCGTCGCAGGCCTCCATGTAGGCGGTTGCTGACCCGACAAGACCAGATGTGTACGCCACCCCCGCCACGACTGCTACTGCGCTCTCAGCATCGTCCAGAACGGCTCTCCCGACGGACTTGTCGCCGGTCTCATGCGCCTTGGTCATGTCATTGTGAATGGTAACTTTGCCCTTTGCGTCATCTTCGATGTACAGTCCATCTCCCATGGCCGTGCCCTGGGTGTATATCGTCGACGCTTGCTTCCAATCGGCCGGTGTCAGCGATCCTAGCTGGTCGTGCAGCGCCTCTTGTGTGATTACACCATAGTTGTCTTTGGCATGATCGATAGCCGCAGTGATCTCATTGTTTTGCATGTTCAAATCTCGCTTTTCATAGGAGAAACAGTGCTTGGTAATTGCAATGACCTGGCATAAAAAGTACCGGACTTGCGGTATAGCAAAATCCGAGTTTGACTTATTGAGCTAGGTCTTCTGCAGGGGAGGCGAAAAGCATAATCGGACAGGGGTGCAACTTCTGTGAACATCCCGAGACCGCTCGCCCGCAGGTCTCCGCCCTGGCCCAGGTGCTGACTTTTAGATCGGAAAGGAGTACGGCAATAGCTTCAGGAAGGAGGCGGCACGGCGAGATTTGTGCGATAACTCGGTGGTTACGTCAGCTGTAAATTCACGTACGACTGGATAGAATGTCATTCCGAATCCAGCTTCAATCTTCGGACATGAAGATAAAGTGATGCTTTCGGCCACATCCAGGGAGGTGCCATTGTTTTTATAAGTTTCCAACCCATCATAGGTGCTCTCAACTGCCGGTATTGCGTTTAGCGCAATCGGAGCTGCAAACTTGGCCAGCCTTCCGAGGGCGGAGGCGCCTGTGCCTTCGGCCGGGGATCAGGTCAATCCTGGTGATCTTTGGCCCGTCTTGAAGAAGACGACAAGATGATTTGATCATAGAAATTGTCGATAGTTGTAATTATTGCCCTTTCGTCCAGCTCCGCCGCTCCATCATTTTGCTTTGAACCGTCAGCCGTACCTAACAAGGCAGCAAGAAGCAGGGAACCACCGGCACCCACACCTTCCTTGACATGACCGTCTTCGTAAGCTCTCAGGCCCTCATGGCGGCTCAATTTGAAATCAGGGCATGCCGCTACATATGGTGCATCTACCAGTTCGGCAAGAGATGCGGTATTTCCAAAAGGATCTTGCGCTACCCATTTGGTGGTAACCACGATCAAACGCTCACTGATCAGATCCGATAGCAACTGTCGGTCATTACAAACCCAATCGGCGCAGGGTGACTGCGCCAGTGCTCTGACTAATGCGTATAGCGCCAGCATCTGCGAGCCCCCGGCTAAAACCACTGCTTTTGGACCAGAGCCTTGCGAGCTTGCTTCCAACGATCCGACCGTAAATCCAGCGGCGAAAGCCTGCATCGGATCACCAAGAAAGCTTACGGCTCGGAGTGGTTCAGTCAGACAAAGTTGGCTCAATTGTCCTGGTCTCAATTGTACATCCAGTCTCTGCACAGCGGCAGCTACAATTTGTGCTTGTTTGTCTCTTGCTCCCGGGATACTGCTTGAAAGCAGTTTGTCGGCCTTGACCCCGAGCGCTTTGAGCACAGCCAGAGCAGTCGTAGTACCTCCGGGCACACATTCGGCCAGTACAGGCAAACGGCATGTCTTTCGACCCTCATTCTCCTGGATGTCGGCAATTTTCCGGCTGTCTGCAATCTTCCGGCCGTCGCCATTGCCAAAACGCAATAGCGCCATGGTTCTTCCCTGGACATACAGGTCCCTGACCTGGCTAATATCCATGCTGTCAAAATGCTCAATATTTTTTCCAGGCTGTCCCTGCGTTTTGATATGCACCACATCCGGTGGCACAAAAGCGCCGCAATCAACAATTTGCACTGTATGCGGGACTAAGCTGAGGCATGCCCTGCTAATCACCACCGGCGACGTCACACCGGCCGGAGACGATGGCAACGGGTCTCCACTGGCTGTCCGGCCTGTTAGCAGGGCTTCGGCGTCTAGCTTGGGAGTAAGCCGCCTTGCCTCGGCGCTGGCGCCGGCTGCGGAGATACCTTCAATATCACTGATAGCGGTGGCACCAAGGGCCAGGCAAAAATCGACCGACTCGGCTGTCTTTATCTCGCTAATTATTTTTCTTGCGCGCGCAAGCTGATCTGGTTTGCTGCTTACAATTTCAATCAATGAAGTTCTAGTCTGCATCATTGCCCTGGTCATTCGATTTTGCTATTTCGTTAGATCCGTCTTCAGCCGGTCTGTCATTCTGCTCGCCATTTGATCTGTCTTCAGCGCTGCCGGACGCAACTGCGGCTACAGCAGTGTCCTTCGGCACATCGGCCAAAATCGGATCTCTTACAACTTCAGTCAGGAGTGCCGTGCAAATTGGAAACACCATCACACTGGAAAGCACCTGCCAGACTTCCCAGGCCATTGCCACAGGCAGGGGACCCGGGGTCAAATGACCGGTCGGATGCAGCATTGAAAGCAATTCCTGCGGTGTGGTAATGACGGTGGTGATCACGACTACAATTATCGAAGCCAGAGTCAAGAGCGGTGCCGACGTCAATGTCAAAAGCAAAGACTTGCGTGTGGCATCGCCTATGGTGCGGTTTGTCATGCTTGTCACTGCAATGGTGACGACCGAATAGTTATTGAGCATGACCAGGACAGCAACAACGGCAATTTGGCAGGGCAGAGCCAGGCTGCGTGCTTCCGGTGGAATAGGCAATCCGGGCATGTCGGGTGCGCTGAGTAAAATGCCGGCAAACGAACATACACCAACTATAAATAGTCCCGGCAACATCGCTAAACCAGCTAGAAACAAGGCCTTGGCCAGGTATGCTTTGTGGTGGGACATTGCCGCCACTGCTTCGCTTTGACAGGCCTTAGCCTGCTCCCTGTAAGTGCTTTGGGCCAGGGTCGCCGCGCTGGAAGGCAGGGGACAGGACAAAAAGGCCCTCGTATAGGCGGTCAACTTGAGCACGCCGGAAAACATTCCCAGGAGAAAAAATACGGCGCCTGCCGAAAGTCCAACAACAATGATAAACATCTTGGCGATAAATGGACCGGCTTCCACTGTCTGGTTTTGCAATCCTCTCATGCCTTCAAACGAGTCGAGGACGGCCGCTGTGATCAGTCCAAAAATCATAAAGAAAATCGCCGGCCACAAAAGCTGATGGCGGAAGTGCCAGCTAAAAGCAGCAGCATGTTGCCACCAGAGCGGGCTAAACAACCTCTTGAGCACTCCGGGGTTTTGCGCAACCGGCGGCGTGGGTGTTTCAGTTTCCATTTGTTCTTACCATCCCCAGGTACCAGTCACTACGTTAAGAGACTTTTAGCACCAGATTCTTGTCTCTTGATGACTCCTAACGGGCCACCTGCTCAGATTTTAGGCTATCAAAGACCAAGCTGTCCGGTCAATTTTAGTGCACAGTAAGCCTGTCTAAGGCTGGGTCTTGACAAAATGTGCGAAGATTCCCCACGGAAAGTCCCTTTCCAGGCAAACCAACCAGGACCTAACCAGAGAAATGATTCTTTCCTTTGGCTCCAGCCCAGACCCGGAACAATTAGAGCGCGCCACACGGGCGTTGAAAGAAAGCGGACTGGCTTTTGAACTGGTGGTCTGCGCCCATTCTACGCTGCTTGTCATCACCTCATCCAGCGATCATCACCCCAGCCACAAATTTTCTACCCTTCCCGGTGTGCTCAAAGTCGTGCGCCTTGGCAGCCGCGCCCCATTAGCCCTTGATCAGCACCGGACCCTAGTCGAAGTGCAGGGCAATGGAGGAAGACTGGCTATTGGTGGGCGCAAAGAGCCTGTAGTTATCGCCGGGCCGTGTTCGGTCGAAAGCCGCGATCAGATCGTTGCCGTGGCGGCACAGGTGAAAGCCGCCGGTGCGGTGGCTCTGCGTGGCGGAGCCTTCAAGCCGCGCTCTTCGCCCTACGATTTTCAGGGTCTTGGTATAGAAGGATTGAAAATATTGCACGAGGCCGGTGAAGCCAATCAGCTGCCGGTCGTGAGCGAAGTTATGAGCACCGATCAAGTAGAGTTGGCCGAGCCCTATGTCGATGTTTTTCAAATTGGCGCTCGCAATATGTACAACTATGAGTTGCTCAAAGAAGTTGGCCGCCAGCGCAAACCAGTCATTCTCAAGCGGGGCATGTCGGCCACTATAGACGAGTTTTTGCAAGCCGCCGAATACATCTTATTGGGCGGCAATTTGCATGTCATACTTTGCGAGCGCGGCATCCGCACCTTTGAGACGAGCACGCGCAACACCCTTGATCTCAGTGCCGTGGTCATGCTCAAAAATTTGAGCAATCTTCCTGTCATAGTCGATCCCTCGCATGCTACGGGCAAGCGCGAGCTGATTCGTCCCCTCTCGCGAGCCGCCATCGCCTGTGGTGCCGACGGACTGATGATCGAAACCCACATCGAGCCGGACAAGTCTTATTCCGACGCCGGCCAGGCCATTACGCCCCAGCTGCTTGCTGAAATAGTGCACGACGTTGCCGCCATATCGAGCACGCTGTGCGCCCTGGACGCCATGGACGGGGAAGACGCCTGCGTTCAAGGTTATCCGCAGCCGACTCCGACTGTGCCTGCTCACCGCGCTCCCGCGCGGCCGGTCTAGTCTTCATTTGGCATTGCCTGGATCGCCGCCATCCTGGCGGCAAATCTGGGGGCGCCGCCATCCTGGCGGCAAATCTGGGGGCGCCGCCATCCTGGCGGCAAATCTGGGGGCGCCGCCATCCTGGCGGCTTTCTCGTGCAGATGCAAACGCTATATCGAATAACCTCGTAATGCCTGCTGGAAGCAGGCGCCCCCAGGCTTAACGGCCTGGAGCGAATCTTCTGAGGATGTCGACGAAGTTGAGATTTTGCGTGATGCCGGTCGGTACGTCACCAAATGTCTCAGCCACAACCTTCTTATAAACCGGCTTGCCGTTGCTGCTGCGACCTGGCAGCTCCACTGGTTTGCCGCCTTCATATATTGGTCTTAGCACGACAGCGCCGGCAATGTCATTTTGAATGCCTTCAAAACGATTGAATCCGCCACCATCAGCACCGACGCCGTGGGCTTGCATGCGCGCTACTTCAATGAAGTATGGCGAGGTACCGCCTCTCGGTCCGAGATATTTTCCGTCCTTGCCGATCAAAATAATCGAGCCGTCGTCGGGCAGTTTGGACGTATTTAGCCGGTTCATGATTTCGCTTAGAGTCGGCTGGCGCTCGGCCATGTCGGCTACTTGCTTGGCCCGGGAATTATCGAGATTGGATACTTTTGATTCCAGGTGTTCCGATACGTCGGCAAATCGTTTTTCGGGTGAGCCGATGCGTCCACCTCTCATTGGTTCGGCCAGGTCGGGCAATTTGCCCGGGTAGCCCTTGTAGGACGTGGGCAGGCGGCCCATCATTCCTTCGATGTCGGTCAGGGCTTGCTGTGTGACGGCATCGCGCATAGCCGCATCAGGTGTTTCTGCGAGCTGTTTTCCAATCGAACGCGTGTACTGCAAGACCGACTTCAGCGCTCTTGTGTATTTGACACCGGGATCATTGCCGAGTTTCTCGTTGACATCGGCCAGTTTACGTTCCATTTCTATTTTAACGTCAGCAACCGAGGCGCCTCGGGCTGGTTTGTACGTGCCCCGGGTGATATCTTCTAGCACCCTGGTGGCATAGTCGCGGTCTCGCACCAGTTCGTTTGATTTCACTGATTTGAGTGCAGCCTCGCGCGCTGTTTGCGCTTCCCTTGAAAGCACCTTGATGCCGGCTGCGTCGCTTGTATCGGCAGTACGATCCTTGGCTGTGGTCTCGGCCTTGTCGCCGCCCTGGCGCTCAACAACTGTGGCCTTGCCCGAGGCGGGCGCTTGGTCGTGAGCGGTTGCGCCTGGCTTGGCTGTTCCAGGCTCCACTAAACCGGTCTTCGCTTCAATTGGAGCAACTACTTCTGCCACATGTGTTGATGGAGATGCCTCCACATGTGGTGGCGTTGCATCGATAACTTGGCCTGCATGCCCGACCCCGGCTGCTTCGGTGGTGGCAGGCGTCTTTACGAATGTGTCGAGGTGCACTGTAGCATCGGCACCTGTGCTTACTTTGCCTGTTGATTCGACAAGGCCCGGCTGCATTTCTATCACGGCCGGCGTCGGTTTGGTTGGCGCTGTTTTGGCGGCGACCGGTTTTTCTACCGGCGGATCAAACTTAGCCTGGACCAGTTTGGTCGGATCGCCCAGGACGTCTTTGAGCCTGGCGTTGTACGAGTCAACCAGCGGTTTGACTTGATCTTCGATTGTTGTGCGGCGTGTTTTGAGCGTCGCCAGCTGATCGTTCATTTCCTCAATCTGGCGCTGTGTTTCGGCCAGTTTGATAGGTTGGTGTTCTTTTGCCTGTTGCAGGGCGGTCTGCGCTTCGGCCAGACTTTCTCTGGTCTTCTGGATGTTCTCAGCACTGCCTGTATTTTTGAGTTCGTCGTACTTGGCCTTCACTTCCAGGAAATTTTGATGCTTGGTCTGGAAGTCTTCGCGCAGCTGCTGATCGGTAGGCTGTCCCGGCTTGGGCTTCTGTAATTCAAAAGCAGCTTGTTTTTCTGCAAACAGTTTGTCGAGCTCGCGCTTCTTGCCCGGAATATCGCGGGCGGCCTGCTGTGCATCGGCAAGCGATTGCTGTCTTACCCGCACCGTGTTTTCTAGAGGTGTGAGCGATTCCAGCCCGGCCTTTTCCTTGGCGGCGTTTGCCATCTTGGGCGCAAGCGATGTTTCATCGGCCCTGATCCTGGCGTGCTCAGCATCCAGATCCACAAGTTTGCTGCGAATGTCTAAGAGATGCGCGTCATTTCTTTTGATTTCACTGCGGGCAAAGGTCTGCTGTATGTCGGCTAAGGATGTGCCGCCCTTGTCTTTGCCGCTGATTATTTCCTTGGCCAGTGACATGGGTGTCGCCGGCGCGCCTGCATCCTTGCCGGCGAAGGCCAGGCCCATATTGTTGTCGTTCAATACATGGGCGCCGTTTACTCGCCCGTCTCGTGCCAGAAAATCGACTGCGCTGCCGTAGGTCGATTTGACCCCAGCCACAGCTTCGACATGCCAGTTTGGCTTGAGCTCCAGGCCTTTTTTCATGCCCAGTCCGCCGGCGGCAAAGGCCAGGCCGGTCTCGAATGCCAGTGCACCACCGGTAGAGGCAACTATCTTACGGTCCATGGCCGTGTGATCTTTGTTGGCGTATGCGTCGGCAACGGCACCAATGGTCGCCTGCGGCCGCCCGCGCTCAAACTCGCTGTAGATCCAACTTGCGCCCATTGCCAGGCCGCCGACTAATGCCAATTTTTCACCGACCGGTCCGGCCTTCGCCAGTGCGCCTAAACCGTAGCCAATACCGAATGATCCCGCTACTGTTTCTGCAGTATGCAGGTTGAGAGAGCCTTTGGCACTATCTACAATGCCGTCCGCCAGGCCGCCAGCCAGGACCGTTGTTGCTCTTTTTAGTCCGTCAATACCGCCGCCGGTCGCTGGATTTTGCCCTGCAAAAAACTCGGATGCCAGTCTGGCACTTGTTTCCTTTTGGGCGGCCAAATTCGAGGGGTACGTATCCGGAGTAGTTGAAGTTAACTCAGCTAGATAATGTGACGCAGGATTTGAGAGTCCTGGGCTTGAGTCTGCCATTCGTAGGGTCTCCTGTTTAAGAAAACATGGGGTGGGGTGATGTGTTGCTGAATATTAAGAGACATTCATCCGCTAGCCAATTGGGGAAAATACTCACCACCACGTAGGAATCCCATACGAAATTCCCTTAAATCAGGCTAAACCCAAGCCCTGTTTGCCTTTTACTGCTTTGATAAAAACTTGACGAATTGCTCCAAAGTGCCACTTTGGCCTGAACCGGCTAAACTTCAAAAGGGCCAAAATTAAATCCCCGGAAAATGCAAATAAGCTGGGTGCCGGAATTATCCAAAAGTGGCCTGAAATCACTCGAAACAGCCGAAATCACCCGAAATAACCCCAGTTGAGCCGGAATTGACCGGAGCAGAAGGCAATAATTTGAACCAAGAGGCTGGCAAAATAATTGGCAAAGACGCCGATCACCTGGTTGAAGGCGGTCTCTACAGCGTTTTGGCCAATCAGGACGGGCGCGGCGATTTTGTCCTGGCCAAGGTTGTGGCTCTGAGCGCCGCGGTCGTGCATGTTGTGATTTTCCCTCCCAGTTTCAAACTGCGGCCCACCGCCGCCGATCTGGGCGAGGCGGCTGTATCTTTCCCCTCGGCCATTAATGAGGCTCGCGCCCGCCACCTGGCTCTGGCGCGCAAGTTGTTTTCGCTGATGCGGCCGGTCTTCATACGCCAGGAGCCGCTCACCGAGAGCGATCTGGCTGGATATCGCCAGTGGCTGCTCCTGCCCGAAAAAGAAATAGTGGAAGCCCCTACATATATAAAGCCGGAAGGAAATCCCGGCGCCTATATGCGCATATTTCTCTTTTGTGGTCTGCCTTTCGGCATGCTGCAAGGCGTTTATCACTACTGGCGCGACGGGCTTCTGGCCGGGGTTTGTGCCTTCCTTTTTGGCTTCGCTATTTTTGGCGCCGGCATGGTCTTTACCCAGCATCTGGCCATCAACAGGCGGGTGGCCAGTACAACAGGCCGAGCCAGGCACAGAAAGAAATCCCCGGATACGGAGGCCCTGGCCCAGGCGGAGGCTGTCTTAGCTCCCACCCCGGTGGAAATTGATTTGCTCCGCCCGCAGGAGGCCAGTGCCGAAGCCACCTCAAACTCGACCAAACCTGCCGCGGTCGTCCCAGCCCTCCCCGACACGCCCACTTCGGCCTCCGCCTTTCAGGTTGCCGAAGTCGTTATATACAAAGGATTCGGCGACACCTTTGGCATGTGCCAGGAAGCGATTCGCACGATAAAAAATTGCCAGGTGCTTGAAGAAGACTTTAGCGGTGGCACGCTGGAGGGAAAGGTCGGTTTTTCGCTTACTTCGGAAGGCGAGCATATAGTGCTCACAACCTATGTGATTGCGCCCAACCAGACCGGGGTTGTGGTGGCAAGTGTGCCCCGTGCTGGAGGCGAGCTCGATCTGGGCAAAAATTTTGACAATGTGGCGCGCATCGTTGCCCATCTCAAAATGGCTTGCAAGTAACGACAAATTATTGCTAGATTGGTGGCTGACGCTTGAATCCCACAGCTCACGGCCTTTGACGATATCCTTTTATAGCTCTTCTATATCTAACCCACCTATTTAACAGTCCTTCGATTACCAATTCTCATGCTCACCGGCGCACTTTGCCTGCTTGTATTTTTGATCATGGCCCTGGCCATGTACGGCCGGCGTATTTCCGCCCTTCTGGCCCTGCCTCTAATGGCCCTGGCAATCGCTCTGATTGGTGGCATCAGACCCGAGGATATTGTCAAAAATGTGCTGGCCACCGGTGCTCTCAAATTGCATGCTGCCTATACCACCACCATGTTTGGTGCCATGCTGGCCGAACTCCTCAACAAGCAAGGCATGGCCCGCGCCCTGGTGCGCTGGGTGGCGGAATTTGCCGGAGACAGCCCCTATCTGTTGGGCGTGTTTTTGACTGTAGTCACCGCCCTTTTGTTTAGCACACTTGGAGGCCTGGGTGCCGTCATTATGGTCGGCACGACAATACTACCGGTGATGCTATCTCTGGGCATTCCAGGCCATGCGGCCGCCGGATTATTTTTGTTTGGCATTTCGCTGGGCGGTATGTTTAACCTGACAAACTGGCAGTTATACAGCGACGTCCTGGGCATCGACCGCACATCAATTATCGCCTTTGTTGTGCCCTTTGCTCTGATAGTTTGCTCAGTCATTTTGCTGTTGCTGCTTGTTGAGCTCAAAGAAAAGCGCAATATCAAATTTTTCCTTATCGGTCTGTTTGCTCTGGCTTGTTGCTATCCTGCCCTGAGCAACTTTACTCCCGAGCAGATTGGTGCCTCGCAACTGGCACAAGATTCCTATCTTTTTGCGGCCGTGCTAATCGGCCTTTTGGCAATATATGCGGCCATACGCCAGAGCAGCAAGATTACCACTCTCCCGGGCATAGCCCTCTTCACTCCCCTCATCCCTCTGATCTTTGTCCTTGTTTTTCGCTGGGATATTATTCCCGCCTTTATGCTTGGTATCACATACGGTGTGCTGGCCTCCTGGAAGCGTGATTCGATAAATGTTCTGACAAGATCCATACTCGATGGCACCGCCGCTGTCATTCCCGCCGTGCTCCTGATGATGGGCATAGGCATGCTGATTACAGCAGTGATGGATAAAAACGTGGCTGAAGCCCTCTCTCCCATCATGAAGGCCTGCGTGCCTACGCACGCCTTGTCGTACATCCTCGGCTTCAGTTGTTTTTCATTTTTAGCTCTCTACCGCGGCCCCCTCAGTCTCTGGGGCATGGGCTCGGGCCTGGTCGCCCTAGCTAAAACTGTGACTGTCTTATCGAGCCAGGCCATCATGGCCATGCTCATGTCGGTCGGTCAAATACAAGGCATATGCGATCCGACCAACACAGCAAACATCTGGATTGCCACCTATCTCGGCGTGGACACACAAGTGATCCTGAGGCGCACCATACCGTACGCGCTGCTGTGTGTTTTGCTCGGTCTCAGCCTGGCCGTTGCTAAAGGATTTGTGCCATGGTAAAGGGCAAGGGTGAGGCCATGGTAAAGAGCGAGACTGCGACGATGGTGCGCATCGGTATCGATGTCGGTGGCACTTTTACTCACGCCGTGGCACTCGATGCCACAACACGCAAGGTGATAGGCAAGTCCAAAGTACCAACCAGTCACAGGGCAAAGGAAGGCGTAGCCCGCGGCATTGTCGATGCCCTGCATACTCTTTTGAGCGAGGCAAAGATTGCTCCAGATCAAGTAAACTTCATTGCCCACAGCACGACACAGGCAACCAACGCCCTATTGGAAGGTGATCTGGCCAAAGTTGGCATCATCGGCATGGGATCCGGACTCAATAAATTTCTAGCACAGCAAGCAACCAGACTGGGCAAAATAGAAGTGGCAGCGGGGTGCTTTGTCGATACATGCTACAGATTTATACCGACGGATAAGCCGCCCACTGAAGAAATGATCGAAGCGGCAATCAAAGAGTTGCAGCAGGAGGGAGCTGGTGCAATTGCTTGCAGCGAGGCCTTTGCCGTGGACGGACCGGCTAATGAACAGCTGGCGGCAAAAGTGGCCT